>Ga0068856_100004597_pt1 | contig 13729 bp, 10 predicted proteins | sample KBSCornC62_FD_66595 | JGI IMG/M metagenome (GOLD analysis project Ga0068856, IMG submission 66595) | Corn rhizosphere microbial communities from Kellogg Biological Station, Michigan, USA - KBS Corn C6-2 | ecosystem: Host-associated > Plants > Roots > Rhizosphere > Soil ...
CGTTCGCGATACGGCCGAATGTCCGGCGTGACGACGATGCGGGGGTCATCGGCGAAGCCGAGCCTCGCGCGCAGCGCGTCGTCCCCCTCGATCGCGAACAGAGCGTATGGCTCGCAGGCGGTGATCATCCCGTCGCGATAGCCGGCGAGCCGCTCGATTCGTTCGGCTTCGTCCCGCGGCAAAGCGCCCGGCACGATGCGATCGACGAGCGTGTTCCGGAAATCAACGGCCTCGGCCAGCCAGGTCACGAAGCGGTCGCTGAGCTTCCACCGCCGTGCGAGCTCGCGAATGATGTTCCGGAGGGTGGTACCGTTGTCCTCGATCAACTCGCACGGAAGGACGATGACGCCGCGCTCGATCGCGAAATCGAAGTGAACGGCGCGCTCGTGCAGGAAGCGCACAAGCTTTCCGGGGAACGAGCGCGGCGGACGGTGGTCGAACGAATCCGTTTCGTCGAGCGCGATCCCGACTTCGGTCGTGTTGGAGATAATGAGCCGAATGCCGGGGTCTCGCGCAAGATCGAGCACTGAATCCCACGCGTCGTCGGCGGAGAGCGCGCGATTCACCGCGGAGATCACCCGAAAACGTCGCCGCGGCGCGCCATCCTCGATTCCTTGGATCGCCAGGGTGAACAGTCCTTCCTGTTCGTTCAGGACCGTGTCGCGTGCGCTGCCCGTCGACGACACCGCGACGATCGACCCGAGGAACTCGCCCCGCCGGTTGGCCTCGTCGATGAAGTAGTCCGCAAAGCCGCGCAAGAACGCACCAGTACCGAACTGCACCACGGTTTCCGGCAGCGTCAGCGCGGACGCGGGTGGCAGCTCGACGTCGGCGAGAGCCGCGAATGCGGGCGACGCCGCCACTTCACGCGACAGCCTCGGCCGATCCGCGATCACAACGTCACGCCCTCTTTCCAGATCGCGATCTCGCGATAGCCGTTCTTCTCGTTATTCGCGAGCTGCTCACCGGATGCAACGGCGAGGATGAGCGCGAAGAGGTCGTCCTCGAGCTGCGCCATCGTCTTCGTGCCGTCGAGCAGCGAGCCGGCGTTAAAATCGATCCAGTGCGGCTTGCGCGTCGCGATATCGGTGTTCGACGAGATCTTCAGCGTCGGCACGGGAAAGCCGAGCGGCGTCCCACGGCCCGTCGTGAAGAGAAGTAGCGTCGCGCCGCTCACCACCATCGCCGTCGATGAAACTCCGTCGTTCCCTGGCGACTCGAGGAGCGACAGACCCGAGCCGCTCAACGGTTGTCCGTAGCGCAGCACGCGCGAAACCGGCGCGCGTCCGCCCTTCTGGATGGCGCCCTGCGACTTCTCCTCGAGCGTCGTCAGTCCACCCGCCTTGTTGCCGGGCGACGGGTTTTCGTACACGGGCTGGTTGTGCCGGAGGAAATACTCCTTGAAATCGTTCACCATGTGGACGATGTCGCCGAATACCGCGTCGCTCGTCGCGCGATTCATGAGCTGCTGCTCGGCTCCGAACATCTCCGGTACTTCCGTCAGCAGCACACTTCCGCCGAGCGACGTCAAACGGTCGGCGATGCGCCCGAGGAGCGCGTTCGCCGTAATGCCGCTGAACCCGTCGGATCCGCCGCACTTGTGGCCGAGCACGAGATCCGACACCGGACATTCGACGCGCCGGTCTCCTGACACGCGCTCGATCAGTCGCGCGACCGCACCAGTTCCCTCCTCCAGCTCGTCGATCACGTCCTGCGTGTTGAAGAACGCTATTCGGCTCGCATCCACATCGCCGGCGAGCCGCATCAACTCGTTCAACTGGTTGTTCTCGCAGCCGAGACCGAGAATCAACACACCCCCGGCGTTCGGATGGCGGAGCAACCCCGCGAGAACGGCTTGGGTGTTCTTCAGATCGTCGCCGAGTTGGCTGCATCCATACGGATGCGCGAAGGCGTGGATGCCGTCCACGCGCCCGACGTAGCGCTCGGCCGCCTGCTTCGCGATGCGCTCCGCCGCGTGATTCACGCAGCCGACGGTATTGAGGACCCAGAGCTCGTTGCGCGTCCCAACCTTCCCATTCGCACGCTTGTATCCCATGAACGTGGGTACCATTCCCACGCCCCTCGTCGCATTTCTATTGGGGTCTGACCCTATTTCGAGTTTACTCATCGAGCCGTTCGGCGAATACTGATAGTCGAGAACACCCGAGAGCGACGTCCGCAAGTTGTGCGAATGCACCCAATCCCCGCGCTCGATCGGTGTGGTCGCGACGCCGATCGGGACGCCGTATTTGCGGATGACCTGCTCGGGCTCGAACGAGGCGAGAGCGATCTTGTGCCCGGCGGGAACCTCCTGCCGCGCGATCAGACTCTCGCCGGCGACGCTCACGCTTTCACCCGCTGCGATCACCCGCAACGCAACGGCGACGGTGTCGCCGTCGGCGATCCGAATCGCCGACGGCCGAGTCACCGGCCCCCCCCCGCTCCGGCGATCTTAGTGTCGGCGCTCGGCGAATATCGCGCGACGACGCCGAAGCGATAGGTGTCGCGGGCCAATTCGTAGGCGAGAGCCCGCGCCATCGAGCGCGCGTCGTCGAGATCGACGACGTGCCGGGCGACCAGCCCGCCGAGCCAATTGGCGTCCACGCGTCGCGCGAGATCGTGACGCGCGGGGATCGAGCAGAAGGCGCGCGTGTCGTCGTTGAAGCCGGCCGTGTTGTGGATGCCGGCCGTCTCCGTGACCTGCTGGCGGAAACGCGTCATCCCTTCGATCGAGTCGTTGAACCACCAGGGCGGGCCGAGACGCACGGCGGGATAGTGCCCGGCCAACGGCGCGAGCTCACGCGCATACGTCGTCTCGTCGAGCGTAAAGAGCACCAGCGTGAGCCGCCGGTCGTTCCCGTACGCGTTGAGCAGTGCGGAGAGATTGCGCGTGTACTCCGTGGCGACCGGAATGTCGGCGCCCATGTCTGCGCCGAAGCGGCCGTACACCGCCTGGTTGTGGTCCCGCAGCGCGCCGGGATGGAGCTGCATGACCAACCCGTCCTCGGTCGAGAGGCGCGCCATCTCCATCAACATGTGCGCTTCGAAGAGACGTTGGTCCTGCGGCGACGCCGACCGCGTGGTGGCGCGCGCGAAGATCGCGTCCAGCTCGTGCGGCGCGAGGCGCGTCGTGTAGGGTTCGACGACCGCGTGATCCGTCGCCGTGCCGCCGAGCGATTTGAAATGCAGCCGCCGTTCAGCCAGGGCGGCGATGAACGACGTCACGTTGTCGATCGTTCTCGCCGACGCTCTCGACAGCTCGGCCAACTCATCGCGCCAACGCATCGATGCAATCCGGAACAAGGCGTCAGGCCTGAACGTCGGGACCACACGCGCACCCCAGCCCGAGTCACGAATCGCGCGGTGGTGGATGAGCGAATCCGTCGCTTTGTCGGTCGTCGCCAGCACTTCGATGTTGAACCGATCGAACAGCGCGCGCGGCCGGAACTCGGGCGACGCCAACCGCTCGGCGATCTGATCGTAAACGAACTGCGCCGAGCCTCCGTCGAGCTTGACGCGTACCTCGAACAAATCGTGGAGCTCGTGGTCGAGCCAGACTCCGGTCGGCGTTCCGCGGAAGAGGTAGTAATTGTCGGCGAAGCGCTGCCAGATCGCTCGCGGATCTCGTTCGACGGTCGAGCCGTCGCGCGTCGGAATCCCCAACGACTCCATCGACAGGCCGCGCGAGTACAGCAGCCGGAAGATGTAGTGATCCGGAACGATGAGGAGCGCGGTCGGCTCGGGAAACGGCGTATTCTCGTTGAGCAGCGCGGGGTCGACGTGCCCGTGCGGGCAGACGAGGGGCAGCTCGCGGGTCTCGTCGTAGAGCGCGCGCGCCACATTCCGGATCGACGGGTCCGAATCGAAGAACCGATCCTGATGCAGAACCAGCGGCTGAAAGTTTCCGCGCTTCAAGGTCGATTTGGTGTGGGAAACGGGTCGGCCCTTGCCGCCCCGCCGGATTTGTTCAAATTACGAACAATATCGCGCTTCCGTTAGTCCGGGTTGGTGCTGAAGGCCGATCGGCGACTGCCGGCGGCGTGGCCACCAGTCTCGTAAATCGAGCAAAGACAAAGCTTTCCCAATGCGGAAGATCAACACCCGCAACTTCGTGCGCGCCACCCGGGGGACTGCCCGGGAGATCAATCGTCGGATCGTCCTGAACCTGGTTCGGGAGCATCAGCCGATCTCCCGTGCCGACCTCGCCCGCCGCATGCGGATCGGCCGCGGCATGGTGACCTCGCTTGTCACCGAACTGCTGACCGACGGTTCCATTTATGAAGGCAACACCGCCCAGGCTCCGCGCGGGCGCAAGCCAATGATGCTCTTCGTGCGGACGCATGACCGGCTGGCCGTCGCCGTGGACGTGCGATTCAGCCGCACGTACTTGATGCTCAGCGATTTCAGCGGCAAGCCGATCGCGCTCGAGGAGTTCGAGACCGTGCCCGACCCGGCCGCCCTCGTCGCCAACCTCGCCCGACGTATTCAGAAATTGCTCAAGGCGCACGCCGCGAAGTCGAAGGTCAATGGCATCGGCCTCGTTCTCCCCGGCATGGTGGACACGACCAGCGGGCGTGTCCTCAACGCCCCGCAGCTCGGCTGGCGCGATGTGGACGTGCGCGCGGCGCTGGAGAAGGCGACGGATCTTCCCGTGCACGTCGAGAATGCGCCGATCGCCTGCGCGCTCGCGCAGATGTGGCTCGGCGACGGTGACGTCGAGACGCCGCGCGATTTCGTCTACCTCACCGTGGGCGACGGCGTGGGAACCGGCGTCGTCGTGAACGGCGAGGTCGTGCGCGGCCACGACAACACCGCCGGTGAATTCGGCCACGTCCCGCTCAACCCGAACGGGCCGCGGTGTCTCTGTGGCGCGCGCGGCTGCCTCGAGGCGTACGCCTCCAACCTCGCCACGCTCTCGCGCTACCTCGGCCACGAATTCTCGCCGACCGAGACTCGCCGGCTGCTCCAGGAATCTGGGCTGACGATCCTCGACGTCATCGCGCGGGCGCGCGACGGCGAACGTCGCGCAATCGAGGCGATCGACGAAACCGCCGCGCGCCTCGGTGAAGGATTGGCGATCGTGATCAACACGCTCAACCCGTCGCGCATCTTCGTCGGCGGTGAGATCACGGAGCTGTGGGATCGCGTCGAACCCGTGATGCGCGCGAAGATCCGTGAGCGAGCGCTCACCGCGAAGGCGGCCGAGACGCCGCTCGTTCCCGAGCCGGCAAGTTCCTACCCGCGACTCAGAGGTGGGACGGCGATCGTCGCCGCGCCTGTGTACGCGGCACCGCAGGTCGCATAACGCTCGCGGTTGTTAGAAAGTTGTAGTGACGCTTGCCGCGAGGCGCCGGCGACCAGCATCGTTCCCGCGTGACTGATCGCTGGCGTTCGCACCCCATCGCACTCGGCGCCGTCGCGCTTCTCCTGATCGGACTCGATCGTCCGCGCGATCGTATCGTCCCGCTGGTTCGGTCATCACGCGTTCAGGCGGAATCGACATGGCAAGATCACGATCGTGCCGCGCAAGCCGCCGCGGCGAAGGGCGATTGGGCAACCTTCCGCGATCACTATTTGCGCGTCGAGGCAATCCTCCGCGGACACGCCGCGGTCGTCCTCGCCCTCGCTCGCGCCGAATCGCGGCTGGGTGACACGGCCGCGGCCTTCGCATACCTGCGCCGCTATGCCGCGATGGGGCTCGCTCGCGACGTCTCATCTGATTCGGCTTTTCTGAACCTTCACGGATCGCCGTCGTGGGCGGATTACCAGCGGCGCATCGCGGACAATTTGCGGCCGCTTCCCTTCTCCGGCGTCGTCGCGACGCTCCCTGATTCCGATTTCCTCGCCGAAGACGTCGTCTGGGACGCGCCGCGGCATCGGTTTCTGGTGTCGAGCATCCGTTATGGCCGCATCATGGCCGTGAGCCGCAGCGGCAAGTCGACGGAATTCTCCCGCACGGATCGCGGGTTCGGCATGCTCGGCCTCGCGATCGACGAGCGCCGCGGTGTGTTGTGGGCCTCAGCCGAAGCGATGCCGCAGTCTAAGACATACGCGGCGAGTGACGCAGGCCGATCAATGTTGCTGCGGTACGACCTCGCCACCGGCCGCCTGCAACGGCGCTACGATCTGCCGCGCGACTCGACCGGCCACGAACCGGGCGACATCGTCGTCGCCGCGAATGGAGATCTCTACGCGTCCGACGGACGGGCGGGACAAATCTGGGTCGTGCACGCGTCGCGCGACTCACTCGAGCTCCTCGTGAGTCACGGACTCGTCTCGCCACAAGGCGCCGCGCCGACGCCCGACGGCAAGCGGTTGCTCGTCGCCGACTACAGCCGCGGAATCGCGTCGGTGGACGCTCGCACCGGCGCGGTGAATTGGCTGCCCCATCCGCCGACGACCGCAGCGTCGGGAATCGATGGGCTGCGTCTCTATCGCGGCGCGCTGATCGCGCATCAGAACGGCGTGACGCCGAACCGTGTCATTCGCCTCACGCTCGATCCGGCGATGAGCCGCGTGATTGGCTGGAGCGTTGTCGCGCGAGACACGCTGCGCATTCCATCGGTGACGCATGGCGTGATCGTGGGCCATACGCTGTTCTCGATCGCAAACAGCGGATGGGACGCGTTCAATGAGGACGGAACGCTGCGCCCGAATGCCACGCTGAGCGCACCACGCCTGGTCGCGATTCCCGTTCGCAATTGACCGCTCGGCGGCGGCACTACAGCTTCTGCAATCCCCATCCGCGGCTCACCTACATGTCTTGGATATCGAGCGTCGGGCGCAGCCTGTGTCTCGCTGTCGCGCTAACGGCGGTCGCCCATGCCCAGCAGCCCCGCCGTCTCAAGGTTTTCATCTCGGTAGACATGGAAGGTCTCGCCGGCGTTGTTTCCGGCGACGACGTCAATCCGACCAAGCCCGACTATCCGCATTTCCGAACGATCATGGCTGGTGAGACCAACGCGGCGATCGAAGGTGCCGTTGCCGCCGGCGCGACCGAGATCGTGGTGCGAGACGGGCACGGCGACAAACGCAACCTGCTGCCGTCGGACGTCGATCCGCGTGCGCGCCTGCTGCGTGGCGCGAGCTCGGGCCCCAAGAACATGATGGAAGGAATCGACTCGACCTTCGACGCTGTCGTCTTCGTCGGCTATCACGCGAAGGCCGGCACTCCGAACGCGATCCTCGAGCACACGTCGACTGGCAACGTCGTCGACGTCTCGATCAACGGCGTGTCGTTGCCCGAAGGCGGATACAATGCGCTCGTCGCCGGACTCTATGGCGTTCCGGTCGTTTTCGCCGCCGGTGACCGGGCACTCGTCGACCAGATTCGCGGGTTGCTCGGACCGATCGGCGCGGTCGCGGTGAAGGACGAGATTGGCGGCGACGCCGAGCTCGGACTCTCGCCGAAAACCGCTGAGCAGCAAATCCGGAGCGGCGTCGAGCAGGCCATTCGCAATCGCGCCAAGGCGAAGGTCTATCGCCTCTCCCCGCCGTACGCGATGAACCTCAAAGTCAAACAGGAGCGTCCCCTGTTCCCCGGCGCTCAGAAAGTTCGCGACGGCGAATTCACCTTCACGAGTCCCGACTTGCTTGCGGTTCTCGCTGCGTTCAACGCAATGAAATGATGCGGCTGCAGCCCGAAATAGGGTCAGACCCTATTTAGAATTCTGAAAATAGGGTCTGACCCTATTTCGGCTATTTCGGCTTGGTTCCGGCCCATCTGTAGACCAGTCCACCGCGCATCACGAACACGACGCGCCGTACGGCGGTGATGTCGGTGAGCGGATCGCCGTCGAGCGCGATGATGTCGGCGTCATAGCCCGGCGCGAGCATGCCGAGCTTGTCGCCCATGCCGATTGCCTCGGCGGCAAGCGAATTCGCCGACACGAGCGCGGCCATCGGCGATTGCCCGCAGTGCTCCACACGGCCGATGAATTCTTCGGCGTTCCGCCCATGCGCACCGGCGGTCGCGTCAGTCGAGAACACGACTTTCGCACCCGCCTTGACCGCCATCGCGCAGATCGCGAAGTCGAGCGGCAGATCGCGCTCCATGATCTGCATGCCCTCCTCCGTCATGCCGCTCGCCAGATAACGCGCCTTGTTCGCCAGATAGTTCTGGACGACGAGCCCGACCTGCGGACCGAGGAACGCTCCAGCCTTCACTGCCGCGTCGATGTCGGCCTGCGTGCCATAGGTCGCGTGCTCGATCTGACGGCATCCGGCGCGCGCGGCGGCGCTCGTCTGCGAGCGGTAGGCGTGGACCATCGTGCGAAGGCCGAGCGACGCCGCTTCACCGCACAGCACTCGCAGTTGCTCTTCGGTGAACGTCGGCCCGGCGCCGACGCGTTGACTCTTCGACGCGAAGATCTTGATCAAATCCGCCCCCTGATCCTTTCGCCGCCGCACCAGCGCGCGCAACGAGTCGGCGGACAGCGTGCTGTCTCCCTGAATCGGTGAGAGTGACGTCAGTACGCGCGGCCCCGGGTAGCTCCGGTCTCGAATCATGTCGCGGATCGGTCCTTCACTCGGCGCGCCGACGGATTGAATCGTCGTGAAGCCGGCCATGAGCGACTTCCACGCGTTGTCCGCGATCCCGAGCGCGGCTTCCGCCGCCGGCTCACTCCGCCCGGCAACGTTCCCGTTGCGATCGAAGTGCGAGTCGAGATGGACGTGCGTGTCGATCCACCCCGGCAGCACCGTGTAACCGCGCAGATCGATCGTCGTGGCAGCACTGTTGGTTGCGCCATTCACCGACGCGATCCTGCCGCCCTCGATCGCAACCCGCGCTCCGCGCAGCACGGCGCCGCGTCCATCCAGCGCGCGGTCAGTGAGAAGCACCACCGGTTTGGCTTGGGCCGCAACCAGTCGTACCCCGAGCAGAATGCAGAGAACAACGCGCATGTGCCTGTTGGCGAGGATGCGCCAACCTGTCCCCGCCGAAACCTTCTAGCAAGTGAAGCGCCCGCCGCCCGCCGCCCGCCGCCCATCCCAACCTTTATTTCCTCGGCGTTGTCTAAGAAATCATGGACACCTTCGGTGAGCTGGAGCAGCTCGTGCTGCTGGCCGTGATGCAGGCGGCCGATGACGCGTACGGCGTCGTCGTCCAAACCGCCATCCGCCGGAAAGCCCGGCGGGACCTCACACTGGGCACCATCTATAAGACGCTGTCACGCCTCGAGACCAAGGGCTTCGTGACGAGCGAGCTCGGCGAACCCACCGCCGAACGGGGTGGCCGCGCCAAACGGTATTACCGTGTCACCGCCGCCGGGCGACGCGCGCTCCAGCAGCAGCTGTCCGCGCTCCGCGCCATGGCCGCCGGCCTCGACATCGGCCTGGAGGCGCCATGACGAACGCACCGCGTCTCGTCCGCCTCATCGAGCCGTTGATCCGAGCGGACTTTCGCGACGCCATCACCGGCGACCTCGTCGAGCGCTTCGAGACGGATCTCGAGCAGCGCGGCGCCGTCGTCGCGCAGCTCCGTCTCTGGCGCGAGTCGTTCATGGCTCTGCGCCATTTCGGACGCCTCACGCTCCCTCACCGCGAGAATCCCGTGCGCTCATTCATCGCCGACGTTCGCTACGGTCTCCGTGTCCTTCGCCGGACGCCGTCGTTCGCCGTCGTGTGCATCGTCACCCTGGCCCTCGCCATCGGTCCGACCGCCGCGATCCTCAGCGTCGTCGATCCCCTGCTCTTCCGTCCGCTGCCCTATGGCCGCCCCGATCATCTCGCCTTCATCTGGGACCGCGGCGGGAATGGGAGTCCGATTAACACCGGGTACAGCACGATCGAGGACGTGCGCACTCGATCCACCACGCTCTCCTCCGTGGCTGCCGTCGCACGATGGCAACCCACCCTCTCGACGCCCGACAACCCCGAGCGCCTTTATGGGGCCCGCGTCAACTGGAATTATTTCCGGACCCTCGCCGTCCCGATGATGCTGGGACGTGATTTCACGTCCGACGAGGATACCCAGACCGGCAACACCGTCCTCATCCTCGGGCACAGGCTGTGGGAACGACGGTTCAACGCCGATTCGTCGATCATCGGCCGAAGAATCTCCCTCGACGGGGCACCCCGCACCGTCGTGGGCGTGCTGCCGCGCGACTACGACGACGTTGTTACTCCCAACGCGGAGATCTTCGCGCCGCTCGGCTACGTGACCTCCCTCGCCTGGGCATGCCGAATGTGCCGGCATCTCACAGCGGTAGCGCGTGTACGCGACGACGTGCCGCTCGAACGTTCCCGCGCCGAATTGAATCAGATCTCGGCTCAGTTGGTGGCGGCCTTCCCGAAGGATTATCCGAGTGTTGGATTCTATCTCGCACCGCTCCAGCAGGACGCGATGAAGGAGGCGCGTCCGGCGCTGCTCGCGATTCTCGGAGCCGTTGTGCTCGTGCTGCTCATTGCCGTCGCGAACGTCGTCAACCTGCACCTCGCGCAGTCCATTCGCCGCGAAACGGAATTCGCCGTCCGCACGGCTCTGGGCGCAAGTGGCTGGCGACTGGTGCGCCAACTCGTCGCCGAGGGACTCAGCGTCGCACTCGCCGGCGCGGCGTTGGGACTCGGTCTCGCGCGCGCGCTGGTTCCCGCCCTGGTCTCCCGCCTTCCGGCAACACTTCCCCGGCGCGCGGCGATTCATCTCGAGGGTGGTGTAGTCATGACGCTCGCGCTGGTCTCCGTCGCGATCGCGCTTGTCATTGGGATGGTCCCGGCGATCGTCGCCAGGCGTCGCGCCCTCTACTCGGGCGAGATGCGCTCAGCCGCTCGTCACGGGACGGGACACGCGCGGGCGCGCGCCGCACTCGTTGTCGGAGAGATCGCGCTCGCCCTTCTGCTCCTGTGCGGCGCCGGTCTCCTGTCCATGAGCCTCGTTCGCCTGTTCGATTTGGATCGCGGCTTCGACGGACACAATGTCATCACGATGAACTTTCAGTCGTCGGGTCCAGCGTATCCGGACAATGTGGCTGTCTTGGCGGCGCGCCGGCGAGTGCTCGCCGCGGCAGCCGCTGTGCCTGGCGTCGTCGACGTCGCTGCCGTCACGCTGCTCCCACTTGGCGGAGGACTCGACCGCTACGGAGTCATGGCGCTGGACAGGCCACTCGATCACCCGGAACGCGCGCCCGCCGCGACCGGATACCGGGTGGTTGGCGACTTTCTCAAGACGATGCGCATTCGCGTTCTGGCGGGCCGGGACCTCACGGAGGCCGATTCGCGCGACACGGTCGCCAATCCCGTTGTCATTAGCGCGTCACTCGCTCAAAGGCTGTGGCCGGGCGAAAACCCCCTCAACAAGCGCATGCGGATCCCGAACAGCCGGAGGGCGGCATCGACGGTCGTCGGCGTCGCAGCCGACATTCGCCAGCGGTCGCTCAACGACGACGATGCTCGTGCCTTCTACTACCCGGAAGAGCACTGGATCTTCCCGCTGAATAGCGCTGTCCTTGTCGCGCGCGTCAACGGCAATCCCGCCGCTGCACTGCACGCAGTACGCGCCGCCGTGGCTTCGGTCGATCCGTCGCAGCCGATCATTGGTGTTCGCACGATGGACGACGTCGTCTCTCGCTCCACGGCGCAGCGTCAGCTCGCCCTGCTCTTGTTCGTCGCATTCGCCGGCTTGGCTGTGCTTCTCTCGGCGGCCGGCGTGTACGGCGTTCTTGCCGGGAGTGTGAGCGAGCGAACGAAAGAGATCGGCGTCCGCACGGCACTTGGCGCGACGACGCGAGACACCTACGCGCTCGTCTTACGCCGCGGCTTGGCGATGGCGGGCGTAGGGCTACTATTGGGTTTGGCGGGCGCAGTCGCGACGACGCGCTATCTGCAATCGCTGCTCTTCGGCGTCGCACCGACGGATCCCGTCGTGCTGTTCGGAGCCGCGGCAGTCTTGCTTGGCGTTTCGCTGCTGGCCTGCCTCGTCCCGGCACGCCGAGCCGCGCGGATCGACCCGATGGTCGCCCTCCGCGAATAGCACAGACCAATGCGCTGACTTGCTCATTGTAGCCACTGTGGCTACAATGGGCGTGTGAGCCTCGAGCCCGTTGCTGACGACTTCCTGCCGCTTCCCCCGGCGACGTTGCACATCCTGCTCGCGCTGGCCGAGAGCGAACGGCACGGTTACGCGATCATTCAGGACGTCGAAGCGCGCACCGATGGCGAGCTGCGCATGAGCGCCGGCACGCTCTACCGGTCGATCGCGCGGATGGTGGAGCAAGGGCTCATCGTCGAGGTCGAGAAGCGGCGGTCGCGCACCGACGACGAGCGCCGCCGTTACTACCGTCTCGCGCCGCTCGGCGAGAGCGTGGCGCGTGCTGAAGTGCAACGGCTGTCACAGCTCGTCCGGCACGCGCGGGCGCGCGGCCTGGCGCCGCGCACCGCCTAGCCCGCGGATCAGCGCACGACCTGTCCGCCTTTCATCACGAACTGAACGCGCTCGAGCAGGCGAACGTCGGCCAGCGGGTCGCCGCTCACCGCGACGATGTCGGCGACGCGCCCCGGCTCGATTGTCCCCGCCTCACCGCCGATGCCCAACACCTCCGCCGCATTGATCGTCGCCGACCGAATGGCCTCCAGCGGCGAGAGTCCGGCGCCGACGAGCGCGGCGAATTCTTGTGCGTTCGACCCGTGAGGAATGACGCCGGCGTCAGTCCCGAACACCATTCGCACTCCCAACCGATGGGCGCGAGCGACGCTCTGTCGCAGCGTCAATTCGGCGGGGGACGACGACGGCGCGAGCGAGGCAAGCGTTGGAATCATGAACACGCCTCGGCGAGCCATCTCCGCGGCCACGGCGGAATCAACGATCGCGCCGTGGGCGAAGCCGTCTATACCAAGCTTGAGTGCCGCTTGGACGCCGCCGTTGCTCAGGTCATGCGCGACGATCTTGCGCCGCGATCGGTGCGCCTCGTCGATCGTCGCGGCGAGGGCATCGTCGGCGATCTCGTAGCGCTCGGGATGCTCGAATGCGTCCGCCAGCCAGGTCGAGACGCACACTTTGATGACATCGGCACCCGCGGCGACGTTCTCACGCACGCGCGCCCGATACGCCTCGGCGCCGCCGCGCACTCCGATTCCACCGAACTCGCAAATCCCGTCGCCGCGGCCGATCCACAGCCCGGCGCCCAGAATGCGCGGGCCGGTCACGGTACCGGCATTGATCGAATCGCGAATGCGAAGGATCCGTTGGTTGACGCTGCCGAGGTCCGCGACCGTGGTGAAGCCGGCGCGCAAGGTCGCCATGGCGTTCGCCTTGGGCGCGCCGGCGAGCGCGAAGTGTACGTGCGCGTCGATCAACCCGGGCAGAACCGTCGCGTTCGAGAGATCGATCACGACCTCGTCGGCCTTGCGAAAACCGCTGAGCGGCCGGATCTCCGAGATCCGGCCGCTATCCACGAAAATCACCACACTGTCGCGATACCGGCCGGCGCGAACGTCGAGCATCCGACCGGCCAGGATCGCCGTGCGCGCGGCCGGTGGATGCGCCGGAGTCAGCGACGCGACGATGAGAATTCCGGCCGCCAGTGCACCGATCGAGCGTGGCATCACTCCTCCGAACCCACGAACGGTTTCAAAGGTTCCATTGTCTACATTGACAGTATAGCCAATGTGGCTATAGTTGATGCGGCATCCCGGAGGATGTAATGAGCGCGTCTCTTTACAAATTGCTGCTCCGACTCTATCCCTCGTCGTTCCGGGCCGAATACGGCGACGAGCTCGTACGCGCCTTCGAGGA
>Ga0068856_100004603_pt1 | contig 13721 bp, 12 predicted proteins | sample KBSCornC62_FD_66595 | JGI IMG/M metagenome (GOLD analysis project Ga0068856, IMG submission 66595) | Corn rhizosphere microbial communities from Kellogg Biological Station, Michigan, USA - KBS Corn C6-2 | ecosystem: Host-associated > Plants > Roots > Rhizosphere > Soil ...
GCCGCGAGCAGGCGGCCTGAGCAGCGCTACCAGACCAGTCGGGTGTCCTCGGCCAGTCCTCGAAGCTCTGCCGGTGCGAGGCCCTCCCCCGACCGCCCGAGCCAGCCGATCTCGATCGACCAGCTGCCGACGATTACCTCGACGTCCGTCGCCGTGCTCCGATCGTCCGTGCGTGACACGGCAAACCGGGCGGTGTTGGCCTCCGGCGGCGCCAGGACGGAGATCACCAGGGTGTCCCCGACCAGATCACGCGCTCGCGCCGTCAAGCCGCAGACGGTGCCGTTGGCTCCGCGCAAGACCGAATCGTCGACGAACGTATAGCCGGCGATGTGCTGCCGGACGACCCCCATGATCTTCTGCGCGGTCTCCGAGGCGACGAAGTGTGGGCAGATCACGGCACGGTCGTCGGCGAGCTCGTCGTGAAGAGGATCTCTCGACTGGGCGAGTGTGATCATCTGAACCAGGGCCGACCGGGCCTCGCCGGGATCAGCCGTCGGCGCCGCGCTCGGGGCGGGCGTCGCGGACGGTCTCGCCAAGACGGTCGGAGCCCGCCGGAAAAGGGCAGCGGCCGCAATCCCCGAGATCACCAGTGCGAGCGCGAGGACAGCCCAGAGCGCCCGGCCACGCCTCGACAACCGCCGGCGGCGGCCGGCGAGAAGCACGTCCGAGCCGTCCCGGGAAGTGTCCGCCTGGCCGAAGTCGAAATCGAAATCGACGTCGGGCACGCGAACAACTGTCCCGCGACCGCCGCTCCCCCGCCAGTCCTCGATGCGCGTGTTGCCTTCGTGAAGTATCCCGGGACGAGGTCCCTTCCGACTGGCGTGTCGCCGCTCTGGCCGCGTTCCTGCAACCCCGCTCGCCTATGGTTGAGGTTGCTCGCTGACGTGCTCTCCGGCGTCTGTCGAGCTCACCGGGGGGATACGACGATGTTCGCGAGGTTCAGCCTCGGCCAGGGACTACGCGCACGCGCTCAATGCGCGGAGACGACCCACGACGCGCTTGGCCGGGCCGTCCGTTGCCAGCTGTCGGCGCAACACGTCGAAGCGCACCGCTACCTCGACGCCTACGACGCCGTGGTCTGGGGATCTCTCGACGACATCGCCACCTCCTTCGCTCGCGCCGACCTGTCCGACACGCAGTCCGCGCTACGGCGTCGGCCGGAAGATCATCCGACCCGGTGGCGGGACGCGTTGCCGACTCCCGGCAAGGTGGTCTGGCCGGTGATCGCAAGCCACTTCCGACGTCGCGAGGAGCCGACAGGCGAACTGCCCACCGAACCGCCGCGCGCCACCCGAACTCCGCCGGGTCCGCGACACCGGGCCAAGGGGTGGCGTCGCGACGATCCCGGTCTGCGCTACCGACGGACCTGAGCCTCAGTTGGGCAGCGGTGGAAGGCGCGCGGAGTAGATCGAGTAGCCGTCGACGTAGCGCACCAGCAGAGTCGACGCGACGGTCGCGACGATCATCGGCGTCATCAGCGCGAAGCCGCTGTGGGTCAGCTCGAGCACGAGAGCCAGCCCGGTGATCGGCGCCTGCATGGCCGCGCCGATCGTCGCCGCCGCACCCACCATGGCGTAGGCGCCCAGCGCTGTGCCCCCGGACCAGACGTGCGCCCACAGCAGCCCCAGAGCTCCGCCCATAACGGCGCCGGTGCTCATCACCGGCGTGAACAGCCCGCCGGATCCGCCACCGGCCAGGCAGAGCGCGGTCACCGCCGGTTTGAGCACGGCCAGTGCGATCAGCAACCCGAAGTCGCCGTGGCCGAGAAACACGTCGTGCGCCATGTCCTTGCCGTTACCGAACAACTGCGGGTAGGCGAGGCCGATCACTCCCAAAATCCCGAACGCCGCGACCAGGCTGACGATGCTGGCCAGGCCCGCCACACGGTGGTATGAAATCCACCCGATCAGTCGGATGTAGGCGGTCGATCCGAGGCCGATCACGGGCCCCGCCAACAAGGCCCAGAAGAACAACGACGGCGTCGCGTGGTAGTCCGGCACGCCGACGTACGACGCGTGGTCAGGCAGGTACGCCCACGCGGTCACCGTGGCCACGGCCGAGCAGGCCAGCGCCGGCAGCATCGTCGCGATCGACACCGATCCGCAGAGGATCTCGGCGGTGAAGAACGCCCCTCCCAAAGGGACGTTGTAGACGCAAGCCAGGCCGGCGCCGCCGCCGCAGGCCACCAGCAGCCGGCGCTGCGCCGCCGACAGGCCGAACCAGTGCCCGAGGACGCCGCCCGAGACTCCGCCCATAGTCTTCGGAGCCGCTTCCCGCCCCAGCGACGCGCCCATGCCGATGACGACGAGGGAAATGACGCCGCTACCGAGCGAGCGGCGCACCGAGAGCTCGCCGCGCCGCGTCCACAGGACGTCGTCGATCTCGGAGCGGCGACCCGGCGTCAGCCTGCGCAGCGCGTGCCAGGCCACAGCGCCGAACAGGCCGGCGATCAGCAGCGAGCCGACCCGGCGCGTGTAGGACGCTTGTTGCACACCGGACTGGAAATCCCCGTGGTCGTAGCCGAAGGCCGCTTGCTCGATGTGGAACAACATCGCCATGAGCGCGAGCGCGATGAGCCCGGTGGCCACGCCCGTGAGCAGCAACGCGAGCCAGAACTTCGGCGTTAGCGCCGCCTCGCCGTCACTGGTCGCGTTCGGCTGCTCCATCGCGCCCCGGCCCGATGGCAAGCGTTTGCGCAGCAGCGGTTGCGGCTGACGCAGTCGCTCGCTGGGCTCCTCGCGCCGCGTCCACCTCACGACGCAAGTCTGGCGTACCGCGTTGCGCTCGTGGCGGATACCGCGTCCGACACGACTCGATACCGGAGGCCGCGATCATGCACACGCCGGTCGGGCGCGTCCCGGCTGGCCGTCGCCGGCAGGGCCTGAGGACCTACTGCGCGCGGTGCGGCAACTTCCAGTTCGGCCGCGGGAAGTGGCAGGTGTAGCCGTTCGGGTATTTCTCGAGGTAGTCCTGGTGCTCGGGCTCGGCCTCCCAGAACGGCCCGGCGGCGGCCACCTCGGTCACGACCGCGCCCGGCCATAACCCGGACGCGTTCACGTCGGCGATGGTGTCCTCAGCCACTCGCTTCTGCTCGTCGTCGGTGTAGTAAATCGCCGAGCGGTAGCTCGTTCCGACGTCGTTGCCCTGCCGGTTGCGGGTGGTCGGATCGTGGATCTGGAAGAAGAACTCGAGCAGATCGCGATACGACGTCCGCTCCGGATCGAAGGTGATCTCGATCGCCTCCGCGTGCGTGCCGTGGTTGCGGTAGGTCGCGTTCGGCACATCGCCGCCGGAGTAGCCCACGCGGGTCGACACGACGCCTGGCTGGCGGCGAATCAGGTCCTGCATGCCCCAAAAGCAGCCGCCGGCCAGGATCGCCTTCTCAGTCGTCATGCCAAGATCCCTTCACCGCATCCGAGTCCCTCGATCACGAGCCTATTCGAAATAGCGCCCCGCTTCGAGGTCTCGCCCCGGCCCGGCCGCCGGCCGGGCTGTCAGAGCTCGGCGACGTCCCCAGCGACCCGGCGGTGCGCCGCCCAAATCTCGTCGGGGAGGTTCGGGAACTGGGCAAGATGCTTCTCCCGGCTGGCCATCTCCTGACGCCAGCGATCCACGTCGAACGTGAGGAGCTTGGCCAGGTCGGCGGGATCGACTTCGACGCCGTCGAGGTCGAGCTCCTCCTTGGTGGGAATGACCCCGACCGCCGTCTCGACGCCCTTGACCGTCCCTTCCTTGAGCTGCATCAGCCACAGCAGCGGGCGGAGGTTGTCCCGGTAGCCGGGCCAGAGGAAGTGGCCGTCCTCGGCGTCGCGTTGGAACCAGTTCACGTGGGCGAAGATCGGCTTCTCCTTGGCGGCGCCAATGATTTTCAGCCAGTGCGCCGCGTACGGCCCCTCGGGGTAGGACATGAACGGCCGCATCGACATCGGGTCGTAGCGAAGCTGACCGTCGACGCCCTCAGCGGCGAAGGTCGCCTCGGCGCCCAGCGTCAGGCCGTCGTACACGCCCTCGGCGACGTCGGTGATGGCGCGGATCAGAGGCTCGCGATCACGGGTGCGTCCGCCGAAGATGATGCCGTCGACCGGAACGCCCTTGGGGTTCTCGAAGTCGTCGGCGATGTTGGGCACCCTGGCCAGCGTGGTGGTGAACCGGCTGTTCGGGTGAGCCCACGGCTGGCCGGCTTGCTCCGGCGTCCGGCCGGCGATCGGAGCGCCCGTCCAGTCGAGCCAACCGTCGACGTCGGCCGGAGGCTCGGGCGTCTTACCCTCCCACCACACGTCGCCGGTCTCGCTGTTGTAGGCGACGTTGGTGAAGATCGTTCCGGTGCCCGGCTCGATGGAGGTCACCGCGGTTGGATTCGTCTTCTCGTTGGTGTCCTTGGCGACGCCGAACACGCCGAACTCCGGGTTGATCGCGTAAATCTTGCCGTCCGTCGGATCGACCCGCAGCCAGGCGATGTCGTCGCCGTAGAACTCGACGTGGTACCGGTCGCCGAGCGAATCCGGCGCCAGCATCATCGCGAGGTTCGTCTTGCCCGAGGCGCTCGGGAAGCCGCCGCAGATGTGGTAGGTCCGGCCGGTCTGCTTGTCCTTGATGCCCAGCAGCATGAACTGCTCGGCGAGGAACTCGCCGGAGGCCCAGCCGTCGTACGCCGCCTGGCGAAGGCCGTGGGCGATCTTGCCCAGGAGCGCGTTGCCGCCGTAGGAGGAGCCGAAATGCAGGATGGTGCGCTCGTCGGCCAGCGTCACGAAGTAGCGCTGGTCGTCCGGCGTGCCCTGGCCGAGGTTCTCAAGATCGCCGGTGACGTGCACGGCGCGCACGAAGCTGTTCGGGTCGGCAAGGGAGTTGATGTGCTCGACGCCGACTCGGGCCATGCGGATCATGTGCAGCGCGACGGTGCGGGTGTCGGTCAACTCCACGCCGGCCGCGTACGCCTCGAGCGGCGAGCCCGGCGGAGCCATCAGATATGGAATGACGTACATGGTCTTGCCCGCCGATGCGCCCTTCATGCGCTCTTCGAGCATCGGCCGCATCTCCGACGCGGGGCGCCAGTTGTTGTAGACGCCCTTGTCGGCCGGGTTGCTGGTGGCGACGACAGTGCGCTCCTCGGAGCGGGCGGTGTCCTTGACATAGCTGCGCGAGTAATAGCGGCCCTCGCCGGCGGGCAGGATCTCGCCCGCGGCGAGCGACTCGGCGATCAGGCGGGAATCGTCAACCGCGTCGACTACCTCGATCCGGGCGGCGCCGGTGTGCGCGGCCCACAGGCGCACGAACTCCCGGACGTGGGGGTTGGTCAAACCCGCTCGGTCGAGCACATCGTCAACGTCGGCCATTCAGGCGCCTCGCTCTCAAAATCGTCAATTACCTGATAAATCTCAGATAATAATCTGCCGAATACTAGTCGCCACAGGTCTGCTGACCGGCGCTTGCGTCGGCCAGATCACAGCCCCAAACCTCCCCGCCCGACGTTCGCCCCGCTGCCGAGCGACACGCGGTCGTTCCCCTGCCGGGGGCCAAGATTCGCTCGGGCGCCTGGCACGGCCGATTCGCGGCTTCCGGGTGTGGCCAGAGGGCCGCGCATGGGTAGACGTTGATCATGACGGCAGGACGCGGTGAGGTGAGGGCACATGGTCTACGCCCTTAGCGCCGCCGCGGCGGTCTTTCTCGGCGTCGGCTGGGTGGTGCAGCAACGGGTCGCGCTCGCGTCGGGATCGACCCGCTCGGAAGGGTTGTTGTCCTGGTCGGTGCTGATGTCGCTGATCAGCAGTCGGTCCTGGTGGGCCGGTATCGCCGCGATGACTGCCGGGCAGTCGCTGAGCGCCTGGGCGCTCCAGTTCGGGCCGGTCAGTTCGGTCGAGCCGGTGCTGGTCGGCTTCCTGCTTGTCGCGTTCCTGGTGTCGGCCGCATGGACCCGTGAACGCCCGCGTTGGCAAGAAATGGTTGGCCCCGCGATATTGATCATCTCGCTAACCGTCTTCCTGGCCGTCTCCGATCCCCGCGCGAACCGGCACGCGGACCCGGGCTGGCCGGCGATCACCACCGCGACGGCGGCCGCTGTGGCGTTGGCGTGCGTCGTGATCGTGGCGGCCAAAGTGAGTCGGGGTCTGGTGCGCAAGCAGCGTGCGATCGCTGTTGAGTCGGCGGCGCTGGCGGCCGCCGCGGGCGTCATGTACGCGTTGCAGGACGTCGCCACGCGCGGAGCGATCGTCGCGACCCACCACCACAACTTCGCCGGGCTGCTCCTGCTCACGATGTGGCCGTGGGTGTTGCTCGGCGCGGCGACGGCGGGCGTGCTGCTGTCGCAGGCGGCCTTCCGGGCGGACCGCCTGGACTACGCGTTGCCGCCGACCGCCGCGGCGCAGCCGATCGCCGGCGTGATCCTGGGGGTCACGTTGCTCGCCGACGATCTGTCCGACACCGGAGTCAGCCTGGCGGCCGAAGCCCTCTGCCTGCTGGGAATGCTCGGCGCGGTGGTCCTGATCGGTCGGGCGCCGTCGCTCAGCCTGCCGGAGCGCGCAGACTCAGGTCCACAGCAACGCGCGCACACCGTGAACGGCGTTGCACGTCAATGATCCTGGGTGCAGGCCCCGGAGTTCCCGGACCCGCCGGAGGCCGCGGACGCCCGATCGCCGGCCAGCCGGCGGAAGGCGAGGATCGCGATGTCGTCGCCGGAAGCGTCGACCGTCATCACGTTGAGCAAGCGGCTGAGCAGCTCGTCGAGCTCCAGGGGCTCCCTGGGCAACGCGTGAAGCAACCGACGTAGGCCGTCGTCGAGGTCCTCATCGCGTCGTTCCACCAGTCCGTCCGTGAAAGCGAGGAGTGTCGCACCCGGCTCCAACGTCAGGGTCGTCGACTCGTAGGTCGCCGGCGCGACGCCCAGCGGAACGCCGCCCGCGACGGCGACGACGTGCGCGCCGCCGTCGGTGAAGATGATCGGATTCAGGTGCCCCGCGTTCGACACGACGAGGCTTCCCGGGCTTCCCGAGCCCAGGTCGCCCACCCCGACCAGAGCCGTCGCGAAGTGGCCGTCGACGCTGATGTCGATCTGGCGCGAGCACCTGCTCAGGGCGTCAGCGGGAGTGTGCCCTTCGAGCAAGTAGGCGCGCAGAGTGAACCGGATCCGGGCCATGATCGCGGCTGCGTCCACGCCGCGGCCGGACACATCCCCCACGACGAACCCGAACCGACCGTCGCCCAGGTCGATCACGCTGAACCAGTCGCCGCCCACCTCGGCGCCGGCGGCGCCGGCGACGTAGCGCGACCCGACCTCGAGTTGCGGGATCGCCGGATCGCTCAGAGCATTCGCGATGCGCGCAGCCGGAACCCACGCGAATCCGCCTTCGGACACAGCGCGACTCACCGGCGATCTTTCCTCGGGTGCAGGCGATCACGGGTTCGGACGATCCTGACGCGCAGATCGTAGCCGCCCCCGCCACTTGTCACATACCGTCAGGCGGGCTGACTCTCGCGGCAGCAGCCCCACCGGGCCGCGCGCGCCAGTGTCGGCGCAAACGCTCACGCGGACGTGCCCGGCCCGAGGTCCAGAAGCTCCTCGAAGAAACCGCCGAACTGTCGTTCGCGGTCGACCAGGTGGACCTCCAAGATCCAATGGCAGATCTGCCCGGCGCGATCGCGCCGGCGCATCGGCCGGTCTGATCCCGGCGCGATATAGGACTCGGTATCGTCGCCGGCGATCTTCTCGTGGGGGAACTGACCGACCAGGTGTCCGGCGATCGATCCGCCGAACTCCCAGCCGGTTTCCGCGGCGAGTTCGACGATGTGCGTGTAGAGCCGTTCGCCGGTCACCTCCGGGTCGGCGAGAAAGAACTCGCGCCCCGCCCGCCACACTTCCGCGAGATCGTCGCGGAGCTTGATCTTGAGCGGGTCGTCGCCGATGACGTAGGTGCGACCGAAGTCGGCTTCCCACTCCTGGAAGATCGGCCCGAAGTCGAGGAACACGATGTCGTCAACCGCGATCGTGCGATTCGGCGGGTTCACCCGATACGGCACGAGCGTGTTCAGACCCGCCCGCACGATCCTCTTGTGCCAGTGCCGGCTGACGCCGAATCGGGAGGCGGCGAGATCGCGGATGGCGTCGCTCGCCTGCTCCTCGCTGACTCCCGGCACGAGGATCCCTTCTGCCTCGACGTCCGCGAACAGGCTGGCCGCTCGGGCCTGCGCATCGAGCAAACGCTCGCTGCGGACCATCTCGTCCTCGATCAACTTCGCCACGTCCAGAAGCTATCAACGCACCCGGACCGCCGATTCGATGGACGTCGGCTCTGGGCCCGCGGCCGCGCAGCAGGCACGCTCGCCGAGCCACACCCTGCTATCGGTCCAAGTCATACGGTCGGGCCAAGTCATACGGTCGGACCAAGTCATACGGTCGGGCCAAGTCATACGATCTGGCCGTGGCAGTTTCGGCGGTCGTGGCCGCGGGGAATCCCGCCCGGGCGAACGGCCGCCAGGTTTGGCGGTTGCTATGGCACACGAGCCGACCGCTGGCGATTCTGGTTATCGCATGGGCCACCGCCAGCGCAGTGGCCGCGCCGGTGGTCGTCGCGGTTCTCGGCGTGGTGGTGAGCAAGGTCCCCGGGGCGGTCGAACACGGCATGGGCTCCGAAGCGGGTCGCTCCCTGATCATCTGGCTGGTCGTCGCCGCGTTGGTCTACGCCGCGTCGTTGATCGTCGACCCGATCGGCGGCGCGATCGGCACGGCCTGCGACGCCCGCATCACCGGTGACATCCAGGCCCGGCTGCTTCGAGCAGTGTCCGGGCCGCCCGGCGTCGGGCACCTCGAGGACGCCGATGTCCTCGATCGGCTTTCGCGGGCCGAAGGATCATTGACCGGGTTCTTCCCAGGCAGCGCGCCCGTGACCTGGGTGGGGCTCCTCTCCGGGCGGCTGGCCGGAGTCATCGGCTGCGCCGTGGTCGCCTATTACGTGTGGTGGCTCGGGCTGCTCCTGCTGATCATGTGGTGGGCGGTACGGAGATGGATGCTCGTCGCCGTCGTCCGTCAGGCGAGCGATCTGCGCGGCCAGTCGACCCTGATGCGCCGTGCCTGGTACTTCGTCGGTGTGGGATCGAAGCTGCGCGACGCGAAGGAGATCCGCGTCTTCGGGCTCGGCGACTTCGTCGCCGACCGGTTCCGCGACGCCCAGCGCGAGTCCATGCGGGCCACGACGGCTGGCCTGCGCAGCGTGCACACCCGAGGGGTGCTGTGCTGGCTGGCCGTCGTCGTTACTTACGCGCTTGCCTTGACCACGATCGCCTTGCGGGCGCGGGATGGGGCCATCGATCTCCGCGCGCTCGCGACCCTGCTGCCCATGCTCAGCGTCACGATGGGGACCGGAAGCGTCACCTTCGACGACATCCAGCTGGCGTGGACGCTGACCGCGCTGCCCGACGTCGACAGCCTCGAGGACGATCTCGGCGGCGGCGGCGCGACGCTGGCGGGCGCTCGCACCGTCGGCGACCTCCCTCAACGGTCGGTGCGCTTCGAGGGCGTGCGCTTCTCCTATCCCGCGAGCTCTTCCGAGGTGCTCTGCGGCGTGGACCTCGAACTCCCGGTCGGCTCGTCCACGGCGATCGTCGGCATCAACGGCGCGGGCAAGTCGACGCTGGTCAGCCTGTTATCGCGGCTGCGCGACCCGACCGCGGGCAGGATCACCGTCGACGGCGTCGACGTCGCCACGCTCGACCCGACCGATTGGCAGCGCCGGGTCGCGATCATGCCGCAAGATCCCGTCCGCTACCCGTTCACCGCCCTGATCAACGTCGCGCTCGGGGCCGTCGAACACAGCGAGGATCGCGCCGGGATCGAGGAGAGCGCGCGTCGGGCCGGATTCGACGAGGTTCTCAAACAGTTGCCGAACGGCTGGGACACCGTGCTCAGCCGAGAACTGCCCGACGGAGTCGATCTCTCCGGCGGTCAATGGCAGCGGCTCGCGCTCGCGCGGGCACTGTTCGCGACACGCCACGGCGCCCGACTGCTGGTGTTGGACGAGCCGACGGCAGCGTTGGACGTGCGCAGCGAAGCCCGCTTCTACCAACGGTTTCTCGAGATCACCGACGCCCTGACGACGGTCGTCATCTCACATCGATTCGCAACCGTCCGGCGCGCCGACCGGATCGCGGTGTTGGACGGCGGCCGGATCACCGAACTGGGGACGCACGAAGAGCTGGTCGAACTCGGCGGCGCGTACGCGCAGGCTTACGGCGTGCAGGCGGCCCGATTCGGCGGCCGCTCGTGAACGCCCTGCCCTCGCTTCGGCGGTTGGCCCGTCTGGCCCGGGTGCTGTTCTTCGACGGCTTCCGCGCCGCGCCCGGATGGATGCTCGTCGTGACGTCGATGCTGATCCTGGGCAGCGTCGCGTCTACGTGCTTTCCGCTCGGCTACCGGCTCCTCGTCGACGGGGCCCTTGACCACAACGACGCGCAGATCGCGTCAGGCGTCATCGTGGTCGGCGTGCTGATGTCGCTCGGCTGGGTTCTGCTCGCCGTCGGAGCCAGCGAGGCTATGGCGCTCTCCGACCGGATCTCGCTTTATCGAACGAGCCAGTTGATCACCCTGATCAGCGACGTTCCGGGACTGGCCCACCTCGAGCGGCCCGGCTACCTGAGCGAGGTCGAGCGGCTCAACGCGAACCGGCGGCAGTTGGCCGCGGCTCCCCGACAGTTGCTCAGCAACATCGCCAACGCGGCCCGGATCATCACCCTCATGGTGCTGCTCGGATCGGTGTCGCCGTGGCTGCTTCTGCTGCCGATCTCCGCCGTGCCACCGCTGATCGCCGACCGCGTCGCGAAGCGGGTCACCAAGCGGGCCGAGAATGACATGGCGGCGACCACCCGACTGGCGACGATGATCTTCGGCTTGACCAGTGACGTCGCCGCCAGCGCGGAGATCCGCTCCTACGGTCTTTCCTCGTATCTCACCGCCGAACACGAACGCCTGCGAGAAGAGGTCAATCGCCGCAGCCGCCGAGAGGCGTGGACCGTCCTCGGTCTGCAGTCGGTCGGCTGGCTGACCTACTCCGCATTGTTGATGGGCGCGGTCGCCTTCGTGGTCGTGCGAGCGACTGACGGGGCCATCTCGCTCGGGACAGTGCTCATGAGCATCTCGCTGATCCGGCGTTCGCGTAATCAACTAGCGTCGGCGGCCTCGAGTTCCAGCGCCATGTTCTCAACGCTGGCTACGGCAGATCGGCTGTTCTGGTTGCAGGACTACGCCGCTGAGCAGCAGGCCGCGGCGGGCGTGGCCGACCCGCCGGAGCGTCTCTGCGAGGGAATCGAGCTGCGGAACGTGCGATTTCGCTACCCGGGCGCCGACCACATGGTGCTCGAGGACTTCACGGCGCGCTTGCCGGCCGGGACGACTGTCGCCCTGGTCGGCGAGAACGGTTCGGGCAAGACGACCGTGATCAAGCTGCTGCTCGGCATGTACGAGCCCGACGACGGCGCCGTGCTGGTCGACGGTCGGCCGCTGACCGAGCTGTCTCCCGGCCGCTGGCGAGAACGCACGTCGGCCGCGTTCCAGGATTTTTCGCGATTCCATCTGCCGGCGGTCGAGTCGATCGGCGTGGCCGACCTGCCCAACCTCGCCGACGAGCCCATGGCGATGACCGCCCTGTCGCGCGCCGGCGCGCAAGGCCTGGCGGATCAGCTGCCCCAGGGACTGGCGACGGTTCTCGGCACCAGCTACACCGGTGGCCACGGCCTCTCCGGCGGCCAGTGGCAGAAGCTGGCATTGGGCCGCGCGATGCGGCGCGCCGAACCGCTGCTCATCGTCTTGGACGAGCCGACCGCGAGCCTCGACGCCCAGGCTGAGCACGCGCTGTTCGAGCGCTACGCCGAGCAGGCCGCGGCGGCGGGCGAGGAGAGCGGGGCGATCACTGTGCTCGTCTCGCATCGCTTCTCGACCGTCCGGGCCGCCGACCTGATCATCTACCTCGAGGCGGGGCACGCGGCCGAGATCGGCAGCCACGAGGAGCTGCTCGCCAGGCGCGGCAAGTACGCAGAACTTTACGAGTTGCAGGCCGCCGGCTACCGCTGAAGCAACGGCGCCAATATCCGAAAGCGGCACCCGCCGGAGGCGTTCTCGACGCTGAGCGACCCGCCGTGCGCCTCGACGACGCCGCGGGCGATCGCGAGGCCGAGTCCGGCCCGGCCGTCGTCTGGCGTGCGAGCCTCACTGCCCCGGAATCCGACCTCGAAGACGCGGGGCAGGACGTGGCTGGGAATTCCGCCGCACTCGTCGGCGACCACGATCTCGGCATGACGATCGGAATCCACCTGCAGGCAAACCCCGACGCGTCCGCCTGGCGGCGTGTGACGAATCGCGTTGGCGACGACGTTCGTCAGGGCGCGAGCCAGCTCGGCGGCCGTGCCCCCGACGATCGCCGTCTCATCAGCGAGCCGCACGCCAAGCATGATCTCCTTGGCGTCGGCGAGTGGCCGCAACGCCGATTGACAATCACGGACCAAGTCCGCCAGATCGACCGGGTCACTTCCGCGCACGAGTGCGCCGGCTTGTATCCGCGAGAGGTCGAACAGGTCGTCGACCATCGCCGAAAGTCGTTGCACAGAAGCCGAAATCTGCTTGTAGTACACGTCCGGCGAGTCGGCGACGCCGTCCTCCAGAGCCTCGGCCATTGCCCGGAGCCCGGCCAGCGGCGTTCGAAGGTCATGGCTCACCCAGGCGACCAGCTCCCGTCGCGAGGCCTCGAGCGCCCGCTCGCGGACTCGCGCGTCGTTCAGAGCCGCGGCGGTGTCCATCACCTGCTGCTGTAGCGCTGTGATGTCCCGGCTGAGGCCAGGCTCGGGACGGCTGGGAACACGGCCCCGGCCGAGCTCCATCACGGCGGCGCCGACAACGCGATGCTCCCGACCAACGCGCCGCGCGGCGAGCACGGCGCCCGCAAGCGCGAGGAGCCCGGCCACGGCGGTGAGAACGATGAGCTGCGGCTCGTCGCCCGTCGGCAGGAGCATGCTGCGCGCGGCGCCCAGGAGCGCGCCCGCGGAGGCGGCCGTGCCGGTGAGACTCACCGACAGCATCAGCCAACCGAACGACCGTCCGCGTACCGGCCAGGTCACCAACCAGGCCGCCACGGCGGCGGCGGCCGCCCAGCCGAATGCGACACCCACGTTGGTCCAGGTGAAGCTCATGCTGCCGCCAGCCGGTAGCCGATTCCCCACACGGTCAGGATCAGCCGGGGATTCGTCGGGTCCGCTTCGACCTTCTCCCGCAACCGGCGAACATGAACGGTCACGGTCGACTGATCGCCGAAGGTCCAGCCCCAGACTTCGCGCATGAGTTGTTCACGGGTGTAGGCCACACCAGGATGGGTGAGCAGGAACGCGAGCAGATCGAACTCGCGAACGGTCAGATTCAGCTCGACACCGTCTCGAGTCGCCCGCCGAGCGGCCAGATCCAGTTCGACGCCCGCGACCTCGACCGGCGCTTCCCCGGGCACGACACGTCGTGCGCGACGTAGCAGCGCGTCGACCCGGAGCACCAGCTCGCGGGGCGAGAAGGGCTTCGTGACGTAGTCGTCGGCGCCGACCTCGAGACCGGCGATGCGATCGTCCACCTCGCCGAGCGCGGTCAGCATGATCACCGGCAGGTGAGGATGCGACGCACGCAGGCTCCGGCACACCGCCAACCCGTCAAGTTCGGGCAGCATCACGTCGAGCAGCACAAGATCGGGCGGCTGCTCCTGGAC
>Ga0068856_100004611_pt1 | contig 13699 bp, 9 predicted proteins | sample KBSCornC62_FD_66595 | JGI IMG/M metagenome (GOLD analysis project Ga0068856, IMG submission 66595) | Corn rhizosphere microbial communities from Kellogg Biological Station, Michigan, USA - KBS Corn C6-2 | ecosystem: Host-associated > Plants > Roots > Rhizosphere > Soil ...
TCGGCGTCCACCTTGAGGTCGACGACGAGCGGCTTCGGCGTGATCGGTGTCACGGCGCGGACGCGCGAGAACACCGTGCCGCCGAGCGTGAGCCAGTTGCGCTTGCCGATCGGCCGGCAGCCGACCAGCGCGGCGATCTCGGGGACGGCGGGAATGCGCAGGTCGAAGGCGCGGGTGGGCGCATGAAACGAGATCGACGAGCTCTCGGTCGTGCCCTCGTGCGTGTGGTCGCGCTGGCGCACCTGACCGCTCACCGGCACGCCGAGACGCAGACACTGATAGCGCAGCCCCTCGGCGAGCGGCTGCGACGCCGACGTGAAATAGATTTCGGCGCCGCGCGACACGCCGCCATCCGATTCGAGCAGGCCGCGCACGAGCGCGAGCGTCTGCGGGCGGGACAGGTGCGCAAGCCGCGGCGCGATGCGCTTGCGGTGCGCGTCGTCGTAGAGATCTTCCCGCGTGAACGGAATCGTGTGCGGCGTGCCGACGATGCCGCCGGTGGTCGCGTCGCGCACGACGCCGCGCCCTGCAGCCCACTGCACCTGCAGATGCGTTTCGCCGCGCGACGTCTCGCGGAAATGCACGCCGCGGCGCTCGAGGTACTCGCGCACGAACGCGAGATGCGCGTCGCGCAGTGGATTGCCGGACACGCCCCACTGCTGGCCGTCCTTCGACAGGTGGCCGTCGCCGAGCAGAATGCCGTAGAGGCGCGCGTCGTCCTCGGTCAGTCCGTCGACCGGCGTCACCTCGGTGGGGATCGTGAGGCCGATGTAATCGCCGACCCGCAACTGCCCGGCGTCGGTCCAGTGCGGCGCTATCTTGCCCTTGGCGATCCAGTCGTGCGTCCGCTCGCTCGACTGTTCGAGCGGCACGCCGGTCAGCGACCAGAACGGATGTCCGGTGGTCACTTCGAGCGGCTGCAGCGAATGCTTGACGTCGATCGCGACCATCGGGTCGTGCTGCTCGTACACCAGCCGCTCGATCACCTCGCGGTAGGTGCCGCTCTTGCCGAGCACGAGATCGCCCGCCTGCACCTGCCGGATCGGCAGCACGCCGCGGCCCGAGTAGACGAGCGTGTCGGGCGCGAAACACTGGTTCACGGCGACGGCGGTGTCGTTCACCACCTTCAGGAACGGCACGACGCCCTGCGACTTGCCGTTCGTGCCGCGGATGTGCGAGCCCATTGCGCGCACGTTCGTCCAGTCGTTGCCGAGGCCGCCGGCGAACTTCGACAGCAGCGCATTCTCCTTGATCGCCTCGTAGATGCCGTCGAGGTCGTCGGAAACCGTGGTGAGGTAGCACGACGAGAGCTGCGAGCGGTGCGTGCCGGAGTTGAAGAGCGTGGGCGTCGAGCTCATGAAGTCGAACGTCGACAGCACGTCGTAGAACTCCATCGCGCGCGCCTCGCGGTCAACTTCGTTCAGCGCGAGGCCCATGGCCACGCGCATGAAAAAGCATTGTGGCAGCTCGAAGCGACGGCCGCCGACGTACTGGTCGACGAGAAAGTAGCGGTCGTAGAGCGTCTGCAGGCCCAGGTAGCCGAACTGCAGGTCGCGCTCGGGCTTGAGCGCCGCGCCGAGCCGCTCGAGATCGAACTGCGCCAGCGCCTCGTTGAGCAGGCCGACCTTGATGCCGTGCTTGACGAACTGCGGAAAGTACTCGGCGTAGCGCGTCTGCATGTCGGCCTGCGATGCCTCCTCGCCGAGCGCCTCGAAGCGCAGCGCGTCGAGCAGAAGCCGTGCGGTGACGTACGAGTACGCGGGATCCTTTTCGATCAGCGTGCGTGCGGCGAGCACGACGCACTTGCGCACCTCCTCCATCGGCACGCCGTCGTAGAGATCCTTGAGCGTCGCCTTCAGGATGCGATTGGGCTCGGCGTCGGGAAGTCCCGCGCACGACGCGTTGACGAGATCGGCAAGGCGCTCGAAGTCGAGCGGCTTGCGCACGCCGCTGTCGAGCACATGGAGTGTCGTGTCCTCGGCGGGGGGCGCCTTCTTCTGCTTCTCCTGCGCGCGTTCCTGCGCCCGCTTCTCGCGATAGAGCACATACGCGCGCGCGACCTCGTGCTCGCCGCCGCGCATCAGCGCGAGCTCGACCTGGTCCTGGATCTCCTCGATGTGGATCGCGCCGCCGTCGGGCTTGCGCTTCAGCAGCGCGGCCACGACGGCATCGGTCAGGCGTGCGACCTCGTCGCGTACGCGCGCCGAGCTGGCGCCCTGGCCGCCGTTGATGGCGAGGAACGCCTTGGTCATGGCGATCGTGATCTTCGCGGGCTCGAAGCCCACGACGGCGCCATTGCGGCGGATCACCTTGAACTGCGCGAAGCGCGGGTCGGCGGTGGTCGCGACAGGACTTCCGGATTCACCCGCGATCAGGTCTCGCGGCGGCAGGGCGGGGGAAGCGGCGGAAGGCGTGGCGGTGCGCATGGGTCGACTCCTGTTTCGTGCTGGTTTCCTGCCTGCCCGCGGTGCGTTCGACGGCAGTTTTCTTGGGGGATGAGGCGCGCTCGGCGGCGCGGCGATCCGGGCAGCGGCCCGGCAGGGCTGGCGCAGGTCCCCCCGTACCCGTGCGCCACCTGGCGCCAAGGGGGCGCCGGAATGTGACATTCGCGTTAAACCCACTATATGTTGTGCCGTACCGCGTTGTCGACACCAAGCATAGTAGGTCGGTGGGGGCAGCGCAAGGCTTTTTTAGTCCACAGCGGGCGCCGCCGAAAGCCGCGGAAAAACAGCGCGGTACCCGGCGTGCGGCGAACGATCACCGTTGTTTGCACCGCCTGTCCACCATCTTGTCCACAGCGCGGGGATCGGTTTCGCCGGCCGACGAACGGAAGCCGCCGCCGTTGCACTTTTACGACACCGTCATGCGTGCGGCGGGCCCCCTGAGGAGGGAGCGTCGCGTGTTTTCTCGGGGAGCAGGCTCGGTACGGGAAGCGCGGATTGCGCCTGCGCGCGCCGTCGGCGCACAATCGGCGGGACGATCGTAACGGGACGCATGATCCGAAGCGCACCCCCGATCGCGCCGATTGCCGCACGATGCCGCGATTTTCCGCCAACCTGACATTCCTGTTCGACGAGGTGCCATTCCTCGAGCGCTTCGCGGAGGCCGCGCACGCGGGCTTCCGCGCCGTCGAATTCGCGTTCGCCTACGAGTACCGGATCGCGGAGCTCGTCGCGCAGCAGCAGGCGCATCGGCTCGAGGTCGTGCTGATCAACGCGCCGCCCGGCGACTACGCCGCGGGTGATCGCGGGCTCGCGTCGCTGCCGGGGCGCGAGCACGAGTTCGCCGCGTCGATTGCGAACGCGCTGCAGTATGCGCAGGCGCTGCATTGCCCGCGCATTCACGTGATGGCGGGAGTCGTTCCGCATGGCGCCGACGCCGCCGATCGCGAGCGGCGCGCGCGCACGTACGTGCGCAACTTGCGCTTCGCATGCACCGAAGCGGCGGCGCAGGGCGTCACGATCCTGATCGAACCGATCAATCCGCGCGATTTTCCCGGCTATCTGCTCACCACGCAGGCGCAGGCACACGCGATTCGCGACGAGATCGGCGCGCGCAATCTCAAGGTGCAGATGGACCTCTATCACGCGCAGATCGTCGAGGGCGACCTGACGGAGAAGCTGCGCCGGTACGCGGCGAACATCGGCCACGTCCAGATCGCCGGCGTTCCGGGGCGGCACGAGCCCGACAGCGGCGAAGTCAACTACGCGTACCTGTTCAAGGTGCTCGACGAACTGCGCTACGATGGCTGGGTCGGATGCGAATACCGGCCGGCGAAGGGCACGACCGCGGGGCTGACGTGGCTCTACCGACTGCTCGACCGCAAGCCGGCGTCGCTGAAGACGCCGTCGGAGTAGAACCGCGCGCCGCTTGAGCGCGCCATGCGCTCGGAGATTTTTGGGGAATGTCGCTGAAGTTCACCTGGCTCACGCCGGATTTCGCCACCGCGCCGCAAATTGCGCCGGAAGATGCCGCCGCCGTTGCCGCAGCGGGCTTCCGCAGCGTCGTCAACAATCGGCCGGATTTCGAGGGCGGTCCCGCGCAGCCGACGTCGCTGCAGATCGAGCAGGCGGCCGCCGCGGCAGGACTCGCGTACGCGTTCCTGCCCGTGCAGTCGGCGTATCAGTCACCGGCCGAGATCGCGCGGATGCACGAGCTGCTCGGACAGTTGCCGAAGCCCGTGCTCGCGTTCTGCCGCTCGGGCACGCGCACCGCCAACCTGTTTCGCGCCGCGGAGCAGCTGAAATAGACCGGTGTCGGAGGTGCAACTACCCAGTTACACCTCCGACACCGGCGGTTACACCTCCGACACCGATCAAAGCGCGACCGACATCCCGCCGTCGATCATGATCGTCTGGCCAGTGATGTAATTCGCGGCGGACGACGCGAGGAACACGGCGAGGCCGGCAATCTCGTCCGGCTCGCCCCAGCGGCCCGCCGGCGTCCGCTTCCTGACCCACGCGTCGAACGCCTCATCGTCGAGCAGCGCCCGGTTCATCTCGGTGGCGAAATAGCCGGGCGCAATCGCGTTCACCTGGATGCCGTGCGGCGCGAGCTCGACGGCCATTCCGCGCGTGAGCTGGCGGATCCCGCCCTTTGCTGCGGTGTACGGCACGACGCTCGGCCGCGCGAACTCGCTCATCAGCGATGCGATGTGGATGATCTTGCCGCTGCCACGGGCGATCATCGCGGGCAGCACGGCCTGCGAAACGACGTACGGCGCGGTCAGGTTGGTGGCGATGATCTCGTCCCAATCGCGCTGCGGAAAGTCGACGAGCGCGTGCCGGCGCTGAATGCCGGCGTTGTTGACGAGGATGTCGATCGGGCCGACGCTCCGCGCCGCGCTCGCCACGCCTTCGCGCACGGCGTCGGCGTCGGTCACGTCGAACAGCGCCACGTCGACGTGGAGATCTTCGCCGGCAAGCACCGCGCTTGCCCCGGCGAGCGCGTCGGCGTTGCGCCCGTTGAGGATTACGCGCGCGCCGCCCGCCGCGAGCCCGCGCGCGATCGCGAAGCCGAGACCGCGATAAGCGCCGGTGATGAGCGCGACGCGGCCAGTGAGATCGAATGGGTTGTGCTTTGCCGTCATGACGGTGCACGCAGGCGATGCGTTATCGCGCGCCGCGCGTGCGCAGGCATGGCGAGGCGCGCGTCAATCGGCAGCGACCGGCACCTTGGCGGTCGCTGCCGCTTGCGGTGGGCCGTCACGCAAGCGCGCCAGCAGCGCGGTCTCGCGCGCCTTGGCGTCCTTCAGGTGCCGCTCCTTGACGTGCCCGTAGCCGCGGATGTGCTCGGGCACCGACGCGAGCGAGACTGCGAGCTCGTAGTTCTGCGGCGATAAACGCGTGAGGATCTCGTCGACGAGCGTCTCGTACTCGCCGATCAGCGCACGCTCGTGCCGGCGCTCGGCCGTGCGGCCGAAAACGTCGAGCGCGCCGCCGCGGAAACGCCGCATTTTTGCGAGTACGCGAAATGCGGACATCATCCAGGGTCCGTACGTCGACTTGCGCGGCTCGTCGCCCTTGCGCTCGGGCTTGTTGAGCGTCGGCGGCGCCAGGTGGAATACGAGCTTGTAGTCGCCTTCGAACTGGTCGGCGACGCGCTTTGCGAAGCCGGTTTCCGCGTACAGCCGCGCCACCTCGTATTCGTCCTTGATCGCGAGCAGCTTGAAGTAGTACCGCGCGACCGCCTCGGTCACGTCGGTGGCGCCGGGCTGCTTCGCGGTTTCGGCGGCACGCACCTTCGCGACGAGATCGGTGTAGCGCTTCGCGTACGCGGCGTCCTGATAGTCGGTTAGGAACGCGCGACGCCGCTCGATCAGCTCGTCGAGCGATTCGGACAAGCGCTGCGAGTCCGGCTTTGATGCGGGAATCGCCGCCGCAATCACCTTTTCGGGCTCGACGGCCGCGAGCCGGCCCCACAGGAAGCTCTGCTTGTTGGACTCGACCGCCGCGCCGTTCAGTTCGATCGCGCGCAGGATCGCGGCCTCGCCAACCGGCAGCAGGCCGCGCTGATACGCATAGCCGACCATGAACAGATTGGTCGCGATCGAATCGCCCATCAGGCCGGTCGCGATCCGGGTGCCGTCGAGGAATTCGGCGTCCCCCGGCGCGACGGCATCGCGGATCTCCTGCTCCATCGATCCCGTCGGGAACTGCAGGTCGGGCTCGCGCGTGAACTGCGCGGGCATGACGAGCGACGTGTTGACCAGAGCCTTCGTCACGCCCTTCTGCATCTTGGCGACGGATTCGTAACCGACGCCCGTCAGGATGTCGCAGGCGAGCACGAGCCGCGCTTCGCCGGCGGCGATGCGCGTCGCGTGCAGCTGTTCGGGCGCATCGGCGATGCGCACGTGCGACACGACTGCGCCGTTCTTCTGCGCGAGACCGGTCATGTCGAGCACGCTGCAACCCTTGCCTTCGAGATGCGCGGCCATGCCGATCAGCGCGCCGATCGTCACGACGCCGGTACCGCCGATGCCGGTGACCAGGATGCCGTACGGCGTCGCGGACGACGCGAGGGCCGGTTGCGGCAGGTGCGACGCGTCGGTCGAGGCAGCCTTCTTCGGCTTGCGCAACTGGCCGCCTTCGACGGTGACGAAGCTCGGGCAGAAGCCGTTGACGCACGAATAGTCCTTGTTGCACGACGACTGGTCGATCGTGCGCTTGCGGCCGAACTCGGTCTCGACCGGCGCGACGGATACGCAATTCGACTTCACGCCGCAATCGCCGCAGCCTTCGCAGACGAGCTCGTTGATGACGACGCGCTTCGCGGGATCGGGAAACTTGCCGCGCTTGCGGCGGCGCCGTTTCTCGGCGGCACAAGTCTGGTCGTACAGCAGGATCGACGTGCCCGCCGTCTCGCGCAGCATCTTCTGCACGGCATCGAGCTCGTCGCGGGGGTGCACGGCGATGTCGTCGGCGAAGTAGTGGGCCGGGTACTTGTCCGGCTCGTCGGTGACGACGACGATTTTCGCCACGCGCTCGGCGGCGCACTGCAGCGCGATGTCGCGGGGCGAGATCGGCCCGTCGACCGGCTGGCCGCCGGTCATCGCGACGGCGTCGTTGTACAGGATCTTGTAGGTGATGTTGACGCCGGCGGCGACGGCCGCGCGGATCGCCAGGAGTCCGCTGTGGTAGTACGTGCCGTCCCCGAGATTCGCGAACACGTGCTTCTCGTCGGTGAACGGCGCCTGGCCAATCCACGGCACGCCTTCGCCGCCCATGTGCGTGAACGTCGACGTGCTGCGGTCCATCCAGATCGCCATGACGTGGCAGCCGATGCCGGCGGTGGCGCGGCTGCCTTCCGGCACGTTCGTCGACGTATTGTGCGGGCAGCCCGAGCAGAAGTACGGCATGCGCGCGAGGCTGATCCGTGGCTTGGCGAGCGCGTGCTCCTTCTGGTTGATGAAGTCGATGCGCTGGCGGATCTTCTCGACGTGGCGCGGATGCAGCTCGAGGCGCTGGATCCGCTGCGCGATCACGCGCGCGATCATCGCCGGCGTCAGCTCCGCGTGCGGCGGCAACAGCCAGTCGCCGTGCGGCCGCACCCATTCGCCCTTTTCGTCGAACTTGCCGACCACCCGCGGCCGAACGTCGTCACGCCAGTTGTAGAGCTGCTCCTTTAGCTGGTATTCGACGATCTGGCGCTTTTCCTCGACGACGAGAATCTCGTCCAGTCCTTCGGCGAACTGCCGCACGCCTTCGGGCTCGAGCGGCCACGGCATCGCGACCTTGAACACACGGATGCCGATCTCGGCGGCGTCGGCCTCGGCGATGCCGAGGTCGTCGAGCGCCTGCCGGACGTCGAGGTAGCTCTTGCCGCTCGTGATGATGCCGAGCCGCGACCGCGGCGAATCGATGACGATGCGATTCAGCTGGTTGGCGCGGCAGTAGTGCAGGGCGGCGTAGATCTTGTAGTCCTGCATGCGCGCCTCGGTGGCGAGGAACGGATCGGGCCAACGGATCGACACGCCATCGGGCGGTAGCGGAAAGTCGTCGGGTATGACGATGTCGACGTGATCGGCATCGCCGTACACCGACGCGGAGCTTTCGACGGTGTCGGAGACGCATTTGAAGCCGACCCAGCAGCCTGAGTAGCGGCTCATCGCGAAGCCGTGCAGGCCGAGGTCGATGATCTCCTGCACCGACGACGGGTAGAGCACCGGCATCATCGCCGCGGAGAACTGGTGGTCCGACTGGTGTGGCAGCGTCGAGGATTTGGCCGCGTGGTCGTCGCCCGCGAGCACCAGCACGCCGCCGTGCTTCGACGTGCCGGCGAAGTTCGCGTGCTTGAACACGTCACCGCAGCGGTCGACACCCGGGCCCTTGCCGTACCACATCGCGAACACCCCGTCGACGTTCGCACTCTTGTACAGGTTCACCTGCTGCGTGCCCCAGATCGCCGTCGCCGCGAGGTCCTCGTTCACGCCGGGCTGGAACTTGATGTGCGCGCGATCCAGGAATTTCTGCGCCTTCCACAGCGCCTGGTCGAGGCCTCCGAGCGGCGAGCCGCGATAGCCGGATACGAAGCCGCCGGTCTTGAGGCCGGCCTGCGTGTCGCGCTGGCGTTGCAGGATCAGCAGGCGCACGAGCGCCTGCACGCCGGTCAGGAAGACGCGGCCCGAGCCGAGCTCGTATTTGTCGTCGAGGGAAACGTCTCGCAGCGGAGCGACGCTGTCGGCAGCGGCTGTAGCCATTTGAACAAGCTCCAAGAATCGTGTTCCGGATCGCGCCGCATCGGGTAGAGACGGCCTTGGGTAGCGCGATTGTGTCGCGCGCCCGCGCATGCGGCAATTTTACCCCGTGATTTCGGGGTCGCAAGCGACGACCTTGCTGATGCCCGCAACACGTCAACTTGACGTCGGCGGCAGCGAAGTCGCTGCTTTGGACCCCGAAGTCGTCATGTGGTTGCGGCGGCGGGCGATTGCAACGGCAACGCGTCAGCGGAAACTCATCGTCCCCGGCAGCCACAGCGCGATCGACGGAAACAGCATCACCAGCACGAGCCCGCCGATCAGCAGCAGCACGTAGGGCGCGACGCCGCGGATGATGTCCAGGATCGGCGCGCGCGTGATCGCCTTGAGCGCGAACAGGTTCATGCCCACCGGCGGCGTGATCAGCGCGAGCTCGAGGTTGATCGTGAGCAGGATGCCGTACCAGACCGGGTGGATCTTGAGCGCGGCGAGCACCGGGAGCACGACGGGCGTCGTGATCAGAATGATCGAGATCGTCTCCAGGAACATGCCCAGGACGAAAATCAACGCCATCACGGCGCAGAGGAAGCCGAGCTGGGACACTTCGTAGCGCAGCACGAGGTCGACCATCTCGTTGGGGATTCGCAGCTTGGTCAGCACGTTGCCGAGGATCGCCGCCGCGGCGAGGATCATGAACAACATCGCGGTGTTGCGTGCCGCGTCCTGCGCCGAGATCCACAGGTCGCGCAACGTGAAATTGCGATAGACGGCCATCGCAATCAGGAGTGCACCGAGCGCGCCGATCGCGGCGGCCTCGGTCGCCGTGAACACGCCGAAATACATGCCGCCGAGCACGAGCACCGGCAGCATGAGCGCCCAGAACGAGCGGCGGAGTGCGGCGGCGATCTCGGGCAGCGATGCGCGCTGCTCGCGGATGCGCGCCAGCTTGCCGAAGCGCGCGGCGCTCACGCAGTAGACGGCGAAGATCGTCGCGAGCATCAGCCCGGGGATCACGCCGGCCATGAACAACGCGCCGATCGACGTGTCCGACACGACGCCGTACAGGATCATCGGTCCGGACGGCGGAATCAGGATGCCGAGCGTGCCGCCGGCGCCGACGACGCCGTACGCGACGCGCGGCGGATAGCCGTAGCGCACCATCAGCGGGATCGCGGCGGCGCCGATCGTCAGCGCAGTCGCGACGCTCGAACCCGAGATCGCCGCGAATACCGTGCACGCCGCGACGGTCGCGACGCCGAGACCCCCGGGAAGATGGCGCACGAACGTGTGCGCGGCGCCGAACAGGTCGTCGACGACCTTGCCGCGGATCATGAACTGCGCCATCAGCGTGAAGAGCGGAATGGCGACGAGCAGATACGTGTTGAGTTCGCCGAACACGAGGTCGCCGAGCCCACCCAGATGGCCTTCGGCCGCATAGAGCACTGCGGTGCCGAAGAGCGTGAGGCCGGCGAACACCGGCACGCCCGTGAGGAGGACGGCGACGAGCCCGGCGAGGATCAGTGCGAACAGCACGGGGCGCTCACTCTGGGCCTCCCTGGACCTTCGGCGCGAATCGCATCGCCGGCGCGTCGGCCTCTCTCGCTCGCGCGGCTTCGGGCCCTTCGGGCCTCGGGCTTCGCCCAGCCGCGCTCACTCGATGCCCCGCGCGGGCATCGTGCGCTCGTGCGGCAACGACTTGCCGCGCAGGACGAGCATGAACGAGACGATCGCGGCCAGCAACAGCAGCAACGCGCCGATGGGTACGAGAAGCTGAGGCATCCACATCGGCACCGCGAGGTAGCCATTCGACCGCAATCCGACCTGGTGCGAGAACAGGACGGTACCGATGCCTTCGACGAGCAGCAGCACCGCGGTCAGCGCCACGGTGAACAACCCGACGAGCGCCGCGATGCGCTTGCCGCTCGGGCGCAGCCGCTCGGTCAGGATGTCGACGGAAATGTGATCACCGCCGAAAAGCGCATCGCCGGCGGCGAGCATGACGCTTGCCACCAGCAGGTAGCCGACGAGCTCGTCCGTCCACGCGACGGGCGCGCCGAATACGTAGCGGCGGATGACCGAATACGAGATCGTCGCGAGCGACGCGATCAGCGCCAGCGCGGCGAGTGCGAGGCCGAGGCGCGCGAGCGCGCGCACCAGCCGCTCGATGCGCGCCATGGCGGTGCGTACGCCCCCGACGCTCGTGCTTAGAGCGACTTCAGCAGATCGAGCGTCTTCTGCCCGTCATGCGGCGCCGACTTCAGGAACGCGTCGATCACCGGCTGCTGCATCGCGGCCTTCCAGGTTGCCTGCTCGGCCGGCGTCTGCACGTGTATCTGCATGCCCTTGGCCTTGAGCTGCGTCAGGGCGTCGGCTGCGGTTTCCTCGGTCACCGTGAACGCGTCCTGCTCGGCCTTCGCGGCGGCCGCTTCGATCGCCTGCCGCTGGCCCGGCGCGAGCTTCGACCACCACTGCGGATTGACGTAGACGTGGAAGAACACGGTGAAATAGGGCGCGACGGTCCCGTACTTCTGGATCTCGTAGTACTTGCGGCTGTACGCGGCCGACAGGTCGGTCAGCCCGGCGTCGAGCACGCCCGATTGCAGCGCCTGGTAGACCTCGGAGCCCGGCATCGCCGACGGCGCAGCGCCGATGGCGGTGAGCGCGTGATCGGTGAGCGAATTCAAGCCCCGGATCTTGACGCCCTTGAAGTCGTCGAGCGAAATGAGCGGCTTCTTGCCCGACGTGAAGATCGATTCGCGCGTGATGTAGAGCCATGCAATGCTGTGCACGCCGCGCGCCTCGAGCTTGGCGTCGAGAAACTTGCGCGCTTCCGAAGCCGGGAAGCGCTTGATCTGCGCGAGGTCCGTCATGTAGTACGGGATCAGCGTTGCGCTCATCTCCGGGATCGTCGTGCCCCACTGGAAATTGACGCTGACGGCGGCCTCGATGTTGCCGCGTGCGACCTGCGGAAAATTCTCAGCCGCCTTCGCGAGCTGCTCGGAGCCGAAGAGCTGGACGTCGACGCTGCCGTTGGTGCGCGCCTTCACGTCCGCGGCGAAGCCCTGCAGCAGCTTGGTCAGGTGGTGCGCGGGCGGCACCTGGTGCGACACGCGCATGACGACGGGCTGCGCGATGGCGATCGACGCGCCGAGCGCGAACAGCGCGAAGGCGAGCCAGGGACGAAACGAACGGGACATGCGGTCTCCTCCTGATGGTTGCGCGAATGGTAGCGGATGTCGTTCAGCGGCCGCGCGCGCCGCGATCGGCGACGAGCGCGTCCGCATCGCGCTGCAAGGCGGCTTCGCGCTCGCGCTGCGCCGGCAATCCGACCAGATCGTTGAACGCGTCGAACGTCAGCAGCTGCGGCAGGCATTCGGCGGTCGTGCCCGTACGGCGAAGCGTGGCGAAGAGCTCGCGCAGCGCATGCGCGACGGCGTAAGTGGCGGCCACCGGAAACACGACCACCGCGTAGCCGATCGCCTGCAACTCGTGCGCGGGCAGCAGCGGCGAGAGACCGGACTCGATGTTGTTCGCAAGGCACGGCCCCGGGATCTCGGCGCAGATGCGACGCATCTGCTCGACGTTCGTCGGCGCCTCCACGAACAAAAGGTTCGCGCCGGCCTCGCGCGCGAGCTGTGCGCGCTCGATCGCGTCGTCGAGGCCGTTCACGGCCAGCGCGTCGGTGCGCGCCATGATCACGAGGTCCGGATCGGTGCGTGCGTCGAGCGCCGACTCGATCTTCGCCAGCCACTCGGCCCGCGGCACCACGGCCTTGCCGGCCATGTGGCCGCAGCGCTTGGGGAAGACCTGATCCTCGATGAACAGGCCGGCGACGCCGGCCTTCTCGTAGAGCCGTACCGTGCGCGCAACATTCGTCACGTTGCCGAAGCCCGTGTCGGCGTCGGCGAGCAGCGGCAGCGTCGTCGCGTCGCACAGCCGCGAGTACATTTCCGAGAGCTCGGTGAGCGACAGCTGCGACGAATCGGGTTGCCCGAGCAGCGTCGCCGTCGCGCCATAGCCGCCGGCCGTGACGGCGGCGAATCCGGCGGCCTCGGCAAGGCGCGCGCCGAGCGCGTCGTGCACGCCCGGCATCACGAGGATGTCGGGCGCGTCGATCAGTTGCTTGAGTCGGGTCGTGCGGCGCACGGTCGGAATCCCGGGACGGCGAGGCGCGCCGCGAGACGGATTCTAAACCGCGGGTGCGCCTCACGCCCGAGGCATCGAGGGGCACGGACTACTGTTGCGGTCGATCGTGATAAGCCGGCCGCCCGCGCGCTCGCATCGGCCGCTTAGAATCGAACGACCCTTTCGACTTCCCGCATCCTCATGCCGAACGATCTGCTTCCCGCCATCGAAATCGAGACTGCGTCGAATCCGGATGCGGCGGTCATCTGGATGCACGGGCTCGGCGACGACGGGCGCGGCTGGTCGGAGGTGGTGCCGTTGCTCGGATTGCCTGATCGGGCGGCGATCCGCTTCCTGTTTCCGCACGCGCCGGTCATGGCCGTGTCGATCAACAACGGCATGCAGATGCGCGCGTGGTACGACATCCGCGCCGCCAATCTCAGCGAGCGCGCCGACATCGAGGGCGTTCGCCGCTCGCAGGCGCACGTTGCGGCGCTGCTCGAGCGCGAATTCGCGCGCGGAATCTCGCCACGGCGCACGCTGCTCGCCGGGTTCTCGCAGGGAGGGGCGATTGCGCTCTACGCCGGATTGCGCAGCGAGCAGCGGCTGGCGGGCATCGTCGCGCTGTCGACGTACCTGATCGGCGGTGACGGGACCGTGGCGGAGGCGAGCGCCGCGAACCGCGACGTGCCGATCTTCATGGCGCATGGGACCTATGACCAGGTCGTGCATTTGCCGTGGGCCGAGCAATCGCGTGACACGCTCGTCGCCGGCGGCTGGCCCGTGGAATGGCACCAGTATCCGATCGAACATTCGGCGACCCCCGAGGAGATCGCCGCGGCGGGATCGTTCATCGCCGGCGCGCTGTCGATATAGCAA
>Ga0068856_100004614_pt1 | contig 13691 bp, 8 predicted proteins | sample KBSCornC62_FD_66595 | JGI IMG/M metagenome (GOLD analysis project Ga0068856, IMG submission 66595) | Corn rhizosphere microbial communities from Kellogg Biological Station, Michigan, USA - KBS Corn C6-2 | ecosystem: Host-associated > Plants > Roots > Rhizosphere > Soil ...
CTGCAAACGATCAACCGCGAAACTTATTTAAAGGTACTTAAGCCGCACATGTTGTCGGGCCATTACCAGGGCAGGGTGCTAAGTTTTTTCAGCAAATTGATGCAGCCCAAACTGATTCTTGAAGTAGGCACCTTTACCGGCTACGCCACTATTTGCCTGGCAGAGGGATTAGCCGAAGACGGCATCATCCACACCATTGAAGTGAACCGCGAGCTGGAAGATATGCTTAATGAACATTTTAAATCAACAAGTGTTAATAAAAAAATAAAGCTTCATTTTGGCGAAGCGGAACAAGTTATAGGCACTTTACCGTACAACAATTTCGACCTGGCGTTTATAGATGCTGATAAAAAGAATAATATTACTTACTTTGAACTCGTATTGGACAAGGTAAGGTCCGGAGGATTAATAATAATTGATAATGTTTTGTGGAAAGGAAAGGTGTATGGCGCTGACCCCGAGGGCAATCGGGCTGATTCCGATACACAAATCATTCGCAAACTAAATGACCAGGTAGCTGCAGACACGAGGGTTGAAAAACTTATCCTCCCTGTACGCGACGGCTTACTGGTCATCAGAAAAAAGTAAATTATGAAAAAACTTCTACTGGTTACGTTACTCCTGGCGCCGGCCCTGTTGGCATCGGCCCAAAAAAACACCCCGCAATCCTACATTCAGCAATTTAAGGAAGATGCGATCCGCATCATGCATGAAACGGGCGTTCCCGCAAGTATAGTTTTAGGTGTTGCCATGCACGAATCGGGTTGCGGCAACAGCAAGCTGGCCCAAAATTTAAACAACCAGTTTGGCGTAAAAGGCGGTGGACATACCGTTTACTACAGCCATAAAAAGAAAGTAACGACAGCCTATAAAAAGTACGGATCGGTTTATGATTCATTCCAGGATTTTGCCCGCATCATGACCGAACGCGCCGAATTTAGCGGCCTGGCCGGCCGTTTTACGCACTTTGACTATGAAGGCTGGGCGCACGGTATACAAAAACACGGCTACGCTCATGACAAACACTGGAGTAAATATGTGCTGGATATTATAAAGCACTACCAGCTTTATACGTTTGATGAAAAGCCGGATGACACCGTCGCCCAAAAACCGCTGATCCCAAACCAACTGGCGCAAAACCATTAAATTTTGCAACTCCCTTAACCTAATTAAGCCAAACTACGTAATAGGAACAAAACCGGCGCGTTGTTATGCCGGTGATTTGGTATTTATTTGATAGGAAATGAGGAAAATAACTTACTTACTTATCGGGCTTGCTTTTTTTACTTCATGCTCGGCGCACAAAAGAACAGTTTCAAACAGGACCGCGAGGCAAAACAACCACCGGGTGCAAAAAGACAACCTGGAAGCGATTGACGGCTATACACCAATTACATCCGTACAATATATCGAACGTTTTAAAGGAATTGCTATACAGGAAATGAACGCCTATGGCATCCCGGCCAGCATAACGTTGGCTCAGGGGCTTTTTGAGTCGGGTAGCGGCAATGGCGAGCTGGCAAGAGTTGCCAATAACCATTTTGGCATAAAATGTACGCCCGACTGGAAAGGACGGGTTTATTACAAAGACGACGATAATAAAAACGATAGCTTCCGGGTGTATGACAGCCCCGAGGAATCCTTCAGGGATCATTCGCAGTTTTTAAAACGGAAAAATTATCGCGGCTTATATGACCTTGACCCTGCCGATTATAAAGGCTGGGCGCGCGGCCTTAAAAAAGCCGGCTATGCCACCAATCCGCAATATCCATCGCTGCTGATCAATATCATTGAGAAATATCATCTCGATCAATACGATAATCCGGCCAGCACTGCGGAGGCCATAAAGGAAGACACCTTAGCGATGGCGCCCACTCCTAAAATGGTGGTTGCAGTAAAAGATTCAATCATTCTCCCCCCGGCCGGCAGCAAAAACTACACCGTTAAGCAAGGCGACACCCTTTATAATATATCTAAGCGATTTGGGTTGACGGTGGACGACCTGAAATCGCTGAACGGCCTTGATACCAACAGCATTAAAATTGGCCAGGTATTGGTAGTGGTTAAATAAGTCTGAAGCCGAAAGTTTTGAGTCTGAAGCCGGTTTCGTTAAAACTTACTTTGGACTTGCGACTAAAGACTTTCGGCTTAGAACCATCCTGTTAAAATTTGTTAATACTATACAAAAGAATAGCCGAAAGCGTTACTTTTAGTTTATTATGAGATCCGGGCTATTCTTATTCCTGTTTTTAACCGCCATTAAATGTTTCGCTCAGCAAAAACCGATCGAGGGTATCGTGTTTGACCTGGTGAGCAAGGAGCGTGTGGCCAGCGTCGGCATTCATGACATTACCAACGGCATCTCGGTTTATAACAACTTAAAAGGCGTTTTTAGCATCAACGCAAAAGAGGGCGACCAGCTGGTTTTTACCCGCCAGGATTATCATCCCGACACCATCATAATTAAAGATCGCCAGGCTTTGGCAGTTTTTATGGTGCGGGTGGCCATACAGCTTAAAGAAGTTACGGTACATGATTCCCTGCTTACCCCCGAAAAGCGCCTCGAAGCCACCAAAGCCGACTATACCAAAATTTATGGGTCCCTGGCATACAGCGATATGCTCTCGGCCCCTTCAAGCGGCGGCGCCGGCTTAAGCATTGACGCTTTATGGAATTCGGTAAGCCGCAGCGGACAAAATGCCGCGCGGTTAAGGGAAATTATTGAACGCGATTATGAGCAAAACGCGATCGACTATCGCTTTAATCGCAATTTTGTGGGAAAGCTTACGGGCTTAAAGGATGAAAAACTGACTTCTTTTATGACGCGCTACCGTCCTGGCTTTTACACTATAGAAACCATGACGGATTATGAATTTATATCCATGATCCGCTCCAACCTGCGCCGTTTTTTACGGAATCAGCGAATCTATTCATTGCCGCCCTTGCAGACGAAATAAAGAATCATTGGTAATTTGCTTCGCGTCATTGGGTCATTAACTTATTAGCCATTTGCTTCGCTTCATTGCGCTGCAGCTAAGCTAAGGGGTACGAGGCCGGTTATTGGTTTAATTTTTATTTTATCATGAGCGCAGCCAAAAGCAACCTCACCCATTTCCCACCCTATCTGCCTCATCGCTGGCGCTGTTATCGCCGCGTTTCACGGTTTTATAAGCTTTGCCAAAGCGGTACGTGAATGATAGCGTATAAACCCGCGTATCTCTCGTTTCTTTAAAATATTCGGTTGCGTTTGGGAATTGGGTAAGGCCCTCCATGGCACTCGTGTAAAAAATGTCGCGGACGCTAAATTTCAGGGTAGCCCGCTTTTTCATAACCGGTTTGGCTATACCCACTGATAACTGCCCGGTGGGGTACAACAGCTCCTGTATATCGTTTCGCGCGCGGGTGGTATAAACACCTGTAATTTCGGCGGTATACGTTTTTGCAATGGTAAACTGGCTGCTTAAGTTGAGATTCAGCTGGTTTATGTACGACGAATAATTATTGCCATTAAACCCAGCCAGGTTTTTGTGGTTAAAAACTGCCTGTAAATTAAACGCCCACCATTTAACCGGCGACAATGCAAGGGCCTCGGATACCCCATAAATGTACGTATGGCCAACATTCCCCTGGCTGTATAACAGTATCCCGGCGGCATTATAATTTAAAAACAACTGCGAAAAATAGTTACTGATAACACTATAGGATATGCTGCTGGTAAGCAGGTCTTTATATTGATGGCTAAGTGTGATGTTCCAGGTGTATTGCGGCAAAATATAGGGATTGCCGGTTTCGTAGGTGTATTTATTAATGATGAAATAAAAGGGGTTGAGGCTTTGAAACGGCGGCCGGTCTATCCTGCGGCCCGCGCTAAAGGTAAAATTGTTGGCCGTATCGGTTTGATAGCTGATATAGCCGCTCGGGAAAAAGCCTCCATAGCTGCGCGAAAATGCCGTGTCTTTTTGTACCGCGTTTCCGAGTTGACTGGCATTGTAGCCGGTGTGCTCGTACCTCACGCCCGCCTGGATGGTTAAGCTGCCGGATTTTTCTTCGAGGCTGGTATACAGGGCGTGTATGTTTTCCTTGTAGATGAAATGATTGCTTTTGGTATCGTCTTCCACCCATTGGCCATCATCGAAGTTTTGGTACAGGGCGCTGTTATCGGTATTGCTGAACGACGATTTCCACCCGGCCTGAAAAGTGCTGTTTTTGCCGGGCCGCAGTGTATAATCCACTTTGCCTGATTCAATATTGATTATTGTAGGGATATTGCCACGTGAGAGTTCATCATAACCGCCCGGGCCCGGCAGCGAATTATTAAAATCCTGCTCACTCCCTATCGCATAATGCAGGTATGCGGCATCCGCCGAAATATCCTGGCTTGCGTTAATGGTATGCGCCGCGCTCAGGCTTATGGAGCCATTTTTAAAGTGATTATCGTTTTTGTTGTGGGTGGTGATGGTTGAGTCTAAAGCACCGGCAGCGTCCAGCCAGCGCGCACGGTCAATATCATCCCCCGTGCGGTGTATCGCGGTACCGCTAAATACTATCCCAATAGTAGTTTTAGGCGTTACATCGTAGTCGACCCCGGTTTTAATCGTATTGTTTAAATAGTCCCCCTTTAAGTAACCAGGCTGCTCCAGCATCGAAATAAGGGTGCCGTTATCATCATAATATTTCCGCAAAGCATAGATATTGGTAAAGTATCCTATAGCATTCACGTTGTAATTAAAAAAGGTATTGAATTTGCCGCTTCGGTAATTTAGCGCGAGGTTGTCGCCCGTTTTTGAATAAACGCCCTGCCCCGCCGAAACACTGAACGAGCCGTTAAAGCCTTTAGCCCGGTTCTTTTTGGTTTTGATGTTGATGATGCCTGCATTGCCGCTTGCATCGTATTTGGCGGATGGATTGGCGATCAGCTCGATCTGATCCACCTGCGATGAGCTCATGCTGCTCAATAAATTATTCAGGTCGGCTGCGCTAAGGTAGGTGGGTTTATCATCAATAGTAACCAGCACGCCCGGTTTGCCCTGCAAAGAAATCCCGCCATTCCGGTCGACCGATACGCCCGGCGATTTTTCGAGTACCTCCAGCACGGTTGTGCCCACATTAGTTACCGAAGCGTCCACGTTCAGAATTACCTTACCCTGTTTTTGTTCGATATAGGGTTTATGCCCCCGCACATTTACTTCCTGCAATACGGTGGCAGCCGGCTGCAGCGTTACAGTCGCCGTATTTACCGTCGAAGGGAAGAGATATTTACCCGTGACCTGTGGTTTGTAGCCTGTAAAGCTTACCGAAAAAGCATAGGCGCCATCAGCAACATCAACAAATTGGGCTATGCCTTTTGCATCTGTAACAGCTGTTTTTATCGCCAGACTGTCTTTTAAAAGCTTTACCGTAGCGCCGTTAACCGGCCGCGACTTTTCGTTTAAAACCAATACCGAAAAGCCTGGCAAGGAATTTTTCGATGGCTGCGCGTAGGCAAAACCGCCGGGCAGCAACAGCATCAGAAAGCAGGTTTGAAAAACTTTGTAACCGGTTAAATTTTTGACAGGTAAATTTATACGCATAAGTCGGACGGATTAAACGTTTGCCAGGGAAGGGCAATTACCGGTTAAGACGCGCAGTATTGCAAATAATTACAGCGGGAACAAAAAAGATTGAATGCGGGATGCCGCATACACAAGGAGCTATGGCATCTTCAGCCTTATCAACCTAAAAAACCCCGGTCAAGCCAATACTAAAACTGCTGCAAATAACTAACCTTAAATATCACATGATCTTCGCTTTGAGATAGGGGCACGAGATTATTGTTCCCCATATTGGTTACACCCCGGTTATAAATGAGGTAAACATAGCTGAGCGGCAAAAACTCCCACGAAAGGCGTATATTATAGTTGTCGGCATTATTAACCGAGTTTCTTTGGAAGATGCCGGTGAGTTGCAGGCGCGGGTTAAGGGCAAAGCGGCCCTGCAAAATATATAGGTTTACCGTTGTGGAGGTATTTTGCGCGCCCACTTTTGAAAAGGCATTTATATCATATTCCCCGGTAAATGATATATAGGGAATAGGTGCAAACTGCAGCTTGAAATCACCAGAGTTAAGATGACCGTTAAAGTATTGACCGGTGAGGTAGATGAAGTTGAGGTTAACTATCTTCGAAGGGTCGGTACTAAACCAAAACTGGTGATACAGATAGCTGTAATTACCGGGCGCGATGGTTACGCCCAGGGGCTGAAAAGGAGCGATTAGATTTTGACGAACGGGCGTAATGCCATAACCAAAATAGGCGCCGCTTTTAAAGTTAAGCCATACGGGGAAAAGGGATAGATCCATTTCAGCAAATTTTCCTGTCGAAGCTGTGTAATATACCTCGGGCAGGAAGCCGGGTTCAAAAGCAAGCAAATATTTTTTAAAAGGCAGCAAGCTGCCGCGATAATAAAAGTTCATGCCGGGGGTGGTTCCAATCACGTCCGTGCGCGATACAAAACCCATCTGAGGGTCAAAGTCTTTGGTGACCACTGACTCCGTCCACCATATTTTATAGTGGTTATTGGTATTATAATACTGCATGATCCCTCCGAACCCCTTTTTACCGGTTTGAGTAGTGTACGATTCTGTGAGCAGCGTGTTGATGGAGTTGGATTCGCCCAACCGGAAGAAGCCGTCGGCAGTGGTTTCGATATTTGAGCCGCCGGGCTGATTTTTAACGCTTACCAGCGCGCCGATGCGGTTTTGACTGCCAAAGTTTTCGGACACGCGGCCTACGAAGAAGTTAGTGCCGGGCAAGTCGTTCGCTCCTTGTTGCCTGATGGCAATCGCCCCGTAGTTTAAGCTGGATGAGCGGTAAACAAAGCGCCCGCCCGCAACGATGGGGATAGGATTGCCGGCCGTATCCAGCCCGATGGTGCGGCTAAAAAAAGGCTGGTAATGCATAGTGCCGCCAGATCCGTCGGCATTTGGTTCAACCTGCATGCCAAACAGCGAGGCGTTTTCCAGGAAGAACTGTCTTTTCTCGGGAAAGAAAACAGAAAACCGGGTAATATTATTTACTTGCAGATCCGCATCGGCTTGTGCGAAGTCGGTATGGGCAGTTAGGTCGAGTACAGAATTGGGGTCAATAGCCCATTTCAGGTCGCCGCCTACTTTAACATTAGCCCCATGCGAGGGCGTGGAGCTGCCGAAATTGCTATAATGATCATAAGACGTTAAAAAATAAGGGTCCAGCCGGATATTGGTAGCGGGCGGCGGCGGTTGTAAATTGGTTAACACTCCCGCGTAGTCCATGTGCGTTGCCGAAAATACCCTCGGAAAGGGAGAAAAGGCGCTGATCTCGTTGGTAAGCCTTCGATTGCGGTAAATATTAAAGCCCCAGCTTTGAATGCTGTCAGCAGTTTTGGGATACCGCAGGGTTTTCCATGGAATGGCGATCTCGGCCGTCCACCCACTATCGGTGCGGTTGGTGCGCACGGTCCAAAGTCCGTCCCAGTCGATATCATAGTAAAGATCGTCAAAAGCCAGCAGGTCGCGCTGTACCCCATACGCATTGGTGGCAAAAGCCATGGCATTCCGTTTATCGTTAAAAGTATCGAATGAAAGGTTCACCAGATCGTGCCTGGTGTAGTCGAAATCGCGGATAAAATCGGTTGCCATAATCGCCCTTTTGCCCAAAGGGTCTGAACAGGTGATGCCGAAGTAAAGATATTTTTGATTGTACAAACATTTTACGCGGGTGGCATAATTTGGCGCTTTTCCCTGGTAGGGTTCAATTTGAATAAATGGCGAAGAAGCGGTCGCCAGACTCCAATCCGGCTCGTCAAGCAGGCCATCGACATTGATAGAACCAGTGATTTTTACCGCCTTTAACGCCCTGCGGACCGAATCCGGCTTAAAAAAATCGGCATCCTGCGCAAAGGAGTATGACGAAATAAACAAAAGAAGAAAAGGTAGCTTTTTAATCATACGCTATAATTGGCGGCGGGGGAGGGCTAAAAGTATAAAAAAATCAGGAGAAAAAATCAGCGGTGATTGCGCGGCAGGCGTGGTTTTCCATAGCGATGGGTTTCAAACCCATCGCTATGGAAAACCATCTGCTTTTTTACAAATTATCCCACATCATTTTTAACTTAAAATAATAAATTTGCCGCAAATCTGTTAAAGTGTTGTTAAACACAAAGCTTTAACCCAGTACTTTATTAATTGCTCCGGGCTTTTTGCCCGGGTCTTCAGCCTACTAACTATGCAAAAAACCGCTTCCGGGGTTTTCTTATTGATACTGCTTGTCATTGTCTTCACGGCAAAAGCACAAAAAACCGACACTTTAAAAGATGATACCGCTTCACTAAATAAATACCGTATCGAGCCGAGACGCAACGCGCTGCCCACCATATTAAGGCCGGTACAACTGGAAAAACAGTTGCTGCCGGTTGACCTGCTCGATTATAAGGTCAGCTACTGGCATAAGTCGGTAATTTTTGGTTTAAATTTTAGCCAGTCGGCATTTACCAGCAATTACAGCGCCGGGGGTATCAGCGCCATTGCTTTAGGGTCGAATTTTGATTACAAGGCAGAGTACAACAAAAAGCCGCTGGATTTTACCACCGAAACTAACCTGATATATGGTATATCAAAAAATAAAGGACAGGGATCGCGCAAAACAAACGACCGTATATTTTTTGATAATAAAGTGGCCACACAATTTTCAAAGCATTGGTCGTTCTTCGGGTCATTAACATTCGAATCGCAGTTTTCAGGGGGGTATAATTACAGCAATCCCGACGGAACGGATGCGCAAAATCCTTACCTGATCTCGGATTTCATGTCGCCGGGATATTTAACGGAATCTATCGGTTTTGAATACAAGCCGGTTAAATATTTCGACCTGCGGTTTGGTACCGGTACTGCCCGGCAAACGTTTGTTTTGGATACCACCATCTACAAAAACCAGCCGGGGAACTATGGTGTGCCGCAGGACCATAAAGTTTACAATGAACTGGCCATACAGGTAGTGGCCGAACTAGATAAGGACCTGTCAAAGACGGTGCATATAAACGCACGCTATGCCCTGTTTATTCCCTACATCCAGCCGCTGGCTTACACCAGTCACCGCCTGGATGCTACATTAACGGCAAAGATCAGCCGGCTGATTGCCATGACGGCCAATGCGACGGTGCTTTACGATAAAAACACATCTACGGCCATACAGGGAACCGAAGGGCTTACTTTAGGGGTGGTCTATAAGTTTCCGTAAGGGTATATTCCTATACGCGGGTTTCTTTTCCTTTTAATTAACAGGCCGGCTAATTGGGGTTGGGTTTGTTTTTTACCTCTTTAACCATTTTTAATGTTGAAAAGGAGAGTATCAGCAATGCGCCTATCAACGATATCCAGATGATGGTGGAATGATCCGACCCCGCGGGTTTGATCTGGGCAGCAAACAATTCGTTTTTAGCAACAGGCCCGTGGCTAATCACCGGTATATTGGCCGGGATACTGTCCGAAAAAAACTTCAGGTCGTAATCGGGCGCCGCTACGTTTTGGTTGCCCGTTACCAATTTGTACCCGGCGCTGCTTTCAAGGTAGGTGATAATAAACTCATCCCCCTGGAATAATTTTACATCGCCGATCTCCGACGGTAAATTATCGCCATTGGCTATTTGCAGCTGCAGTTGTTTTGTTTTTGCCGACAAAAAAATATCCGCTGCTTTGTTTGAATTTAGTTCGCTGCTTCCCGCTAATTGGGCGCCTGTTCTGTCAATTTGAAAGACCGAAACATCCCGCTTGTAGTATTTTGGCCCGCCGATAGCTAAATGCACCTTATTGACAAGGTATTCATCATTTAGCCGGATGATAAGCCAGGTGACATTATTGCTGTCCTTTTTCACAATAGATGCGCGCGGAACCGGGAAAAACAGGTTTGAAGCCGAAAGTTCCCTGAAAATACCCGCTTCTAAAAATTTCACCGGGGCCTTGTGCTTATCGTTAACCAGCAATTTGAGATAATGATAGCTGCTCGCCGGAAATGTAAGCGATTGAAGATAAGTTCCGCCAGTGCTTAAAACGGCCTGCTGTAGCGGGATATCTTCTTCTATTGCAAACCATTTTTTAAGATCATCGCTGCCAGACAAGTTTACCGTACGTTTTACCGCGGTGTTTTTTAGCCTTACCCAAAGCGTGCTTACTGCTATCTGAGTATTGTTTTGGACGACGAATGTTGTACCGGTATCGGCATTTGCCGTCTCGTTAACCTGCGGAAACGCGGTGAATTCCATTTTTTGCACTTCAGGCAGGTTTCCGGCAGTAATATAAGGCACAAAATTTCCTTTGGCATCCACCAGCCTTATGTCCGACAGGTCAGCCCGGCCTTTTGCAACCAAACCGGGTTGCAGGCTGATCTTGTAAAAGCCCGCCGAGCTAACTTTTTGAACGGCCGCACTGTACTTAAAATTCTTTTGTGCCGATGACTTTAGCGCCGCGCCAAAAATCAGCAGTAATAATAAGCCCGCTTTACTCTTTTGCTTTAGCCTCATCGTCGACAATAATTTTTTTAACCTTTTGGTACATAAATGAAATGATCAGCAGCAAAACCCCTAAACAAAAGAAGGCAATAATTTTGCCCGCAACAGGGATGTTATTGATATCGAACAAAAATAATTTGATCAGCGTGATCAAAAATAAGCTTAATGAAATAATGCGGAGCGTGCGCATTTTTTTACGCATCCCCATCCACATTAAAATAAATGACGACAATCCCCACAAAACTGGCAGGCCGGTTTTTACATAAACGGTTTCTATAAAATCCACCGGGTTAGCTGCCGAATAAAATAACGCGGTACTTATTAAACAAACTTCCAAACTTAAAAAAAGCACTATCGCGACTGCCAGTAACCAGGCAGCGTTATTTCTTTGTCCTTCGTCAAATTTAACCCTGCACAAACAAACCAATTTGTAAAATATCAGGCCAATAAAAACAGCGCTAACCCAATGCGCTGCATAGTGTGACAGGGATATTTTCCCTGTTTCGAGCATTGCGCGCAAAGTGTCGAAATAGGATGGCGTAAAGCCCAGGTAAATGATGATAGTGAAAATTAATAAGCCCAGGCCCAAACGCCAGTTAAACGCCCCGCCGTTTATTTTGGCCGAAATGACATACAACAGGTAAACAAAAACCGGGATGTACAGCGAAAGGTATAAAATATTGAGACCAGTGCCGGGATAATAATAACTGAATTGCTGGTTGATCTCCAAAAATCCGCTGAAAAACAACAGCACAAAGGCCAAAATCCTGTAAAAATTTCCTACCGCTACCGCTCCGTAAATTTCCTTGTCTGCATCCTTTTTAACCAATATAAACAACAGGTACGAGCTGATGGCGCAACATAAAACGGTAATAAAACCCTTATTGGCGATAATGGGCAGCATCCCGTTGGAATGCGTATAAATTTCGGCAACATCCATCAGCAGGCTCAGCACCATCAGCACCCAGATGACCAGCGATGTTATTTTCATCAGCCGGATGCCGGATTTTAAATAGAGCCAAAACATCAGAACTGTTTCGGCAGCCCAGAAAAGTGTGATGTTGTGCCCGTGGAGTTGGATGGGCGCTGTTAGGGAAATAAACGTAAGCGTAATCCCGATAAGCAGGTAAAGAATATTCGGATCGACGGTTTTCTTCCGGAACAGGATGTACGACAGCACCAGGTTAATCAACGCCAGGCCGGCGCTGAACAGCCCGCGGTATTCTGTTTGATGCATCTCCGTAAGCAAATAAAGCCCCGTGCCAAAATACAGCGCCGTATTAACCAGCAGTATGCTGAAGTCGGCGGCGAGGAAGCTTTTGTTTCCGCGGATGTTGTTAATGATGTTTATGGTAAAAAACAACAGGTAGAAAATAGTGGCATACCGGAAACCGATGTAATAATTGGCATCGGTTAACGTGTATAAAACCGTTGCAAACATGATTACCGATAAGCCAAATGACGTAATATTGAGTATGCGCCACGACTTATAATAAGCAATGATCAGCAGCCCTATATTTAATATCAATAAGTAAACAAACAGGGCGTTGTAATTGGCGTGCCCGTTACTTACCATAAACGGACTGGCAAAACCGCCAATCAGGGCAATAATGGCAAGTTCCTGCTTATCATATAATAATGCCAGCGCCACCGCAAAAACGGTAATTACGATAAGAATGGCAAAGGATATGGTTTGGCTGAATAAGTGAAATTGCTGGAAGGCAAGCGTAATGGTAAAATAAAACACCGCCAGGCCGCCGCCAACCAGTACCGAACTAAAAGCCTTATAGCTATTGCGCAGGCGATGAGCAAATACAATTAAAATGCCGCCGCACAAAATGCCGATACCTACCCGCCCGGCTTTGCCTATCCATTCGTTGTCAATGGCATATTTAACAAAAAAGGCAATAGCCAAAACCAAAATGGCAATGCCGATTTTATTCACCAGGTTTTCGCCGATAAATTTCTCCATATCGGGGTAACGTTCAAAAAAGGAGGGTTGTGGTTCCTTTGCAGGCCTGGGTTGAAAAATCCGTGGCTGCGGATCGGATGTTTTTATAGGGCGGTGAATAGGCGCCATCGCATCGCTGATCACTTCTTGCTGCCGCTCGACCACAACATGACTTGGCGCAATCTCCGCCGGTCTGGGCGGCTGAGGGGTCGCGACTTCCACATGCTGGGCTATTGGGGCCTTTATCTCCGCCGGCGGTTGAACTGGCGTTGTGGTCGTTACCGGCGGCGGAGCAGCGACAGGCTTGGATGTTTCAGCTGCGTTGCTTTGCTGCCCTTGCCGGTGCAACAGGTTTTGCAGTTCCGTTAACCGGTATTCAACATTCCTGAATTTGTCGTTAATACTTGATTTATTGATGATGATGAGAACAAGAATTACGATGAGTAACAATACTGCTAATACGTCCATAATGTTAGGTTGGTGAAATAAAGATAGAAGATTTCGATTTAAAATGGCATATCAGTGGGAATTATTGCTGCTTCTTCACTTTCGGAACGCCGCTGTTTTTCAGAGAGCCGGCTAGTTCCGCACCCTCCTGGCCCGCCCGGATACCCGCCTTAGGTTGCGATTGGCATTTAGACTCTCGAGTGCGGGCGTTTATTTGGCGAGGTACCGATTCAATTTAATTTGAAGCAATAAAATTAGCTGATTTAATTATCTTTATTCCGCTCAATAGTAAAACTCCTGCCCCTAAATAAAATGAACGAAACCGTAACAGTCGACCAGGCGCTCAGCCGCGGCCGCAAAATGATTAGCTACCCAATTGGGGTTATATTTATTGGAATAATTGCTGTCAACATCTATTTGATCAGGAATTACGGCCTGCCCGACTGGTCGCTGGCTATTGGGTTGCTTTTTTCAGGTTTGCTGGCTATACTTTACAGCAGTGTAGCAGTTACCAAATGGCAGATATGGGCATTTGAAAATGTTCAGAATGTACATGAACTGAAGCGAAAAGCCATAGCCGCAAATTTAATGCCGGCCGACAATAGCGCCTGGGCCTGGGTATATGTCAAATCGACTGCCGATAAAGAACGGCTGGCGGCAATACAGGAGAAATTTGAGGCGAAAGATGTGCATGCGGATGATATTTTAGTGCCTGGGGAAACTATTATCTACTATTCAAAAGGAGCAAGTTTAGGCGGCATGGCATTTATGCTGC
>Ga0068856_100004615_pt1 | contig 13688 bp, 10 predicted proteins | sample KBSCornC62_FD_66595 | JGI IMG/M metagenome (GOLD analysis project Ga0068856, IMG submission 66595) | Corn rhizosphere microbial communities from Kellogg Biological Station, Michigan, USA - KBS Corn C6-2 | ecosystem: Host-associated > Plants > Roots > Rhizosphere > Soil ...
GCATAACCTATTATTACCTAGCCGGTACGTTTGGTGGTGTGCCGTTGGAATTAAAAGCTGAAACCAATGGTTTGACCCCACGCAGCACACAGGATGCAGTGTTTAAACAGGTTGTAGCTGATATGCAGCAGGCTGAACAATTGCTGCTGTCAAAAACACAAATGGCACAAGCCGATCTGGGCCGCGCCACAAAAGGAGCTGCTTATGCCTACGAAGGGGCCGCCCAAATGTGGTTAAAAAATTATACCGCTGCCCTCGCTGCATTTAACAACCCGGAAATTACCAATAACTATCACCTGCTACCAAACTTCGTAGATGTTGGCGAGTATGATCATCAAAATAGCGACGAATCACTTTTCGAAGTACAATTTAAGACAGCCGGCTCGCAAAGCTGGGACGGCGGCTGGCAAAACGGTGGCGAGGAAGCCTGGATCGACGACTTCAGCTGGCCGCAGGAAATTAGTGGTTTCGGTTATGATTATGGCAATCCCGGTCTCTGGTATTCATACCAGGCGGGTGATCTGCGTAGAGGTGCGACCATTTGCGGGCCAGGTGATACTTTGGTGAGTAAAGGCATAATAACTAAATGGGGTGGTATTAAAGGTTATGCAGTTGTGCAGTCAAATTTTGCTGAGGCGCAAAAACCGCTAAGTTCAAATAATTACAAAGATACTTCTGCAATACTGCTTGCACGTAAGACATATACCGATGCTACCGGTAATATACGTGCGGATGCCAATACAAGTAACATAATTAATACTTGCGGAACAGCCAAATATCCATGGTATGGCACTGACGGTACCCCACGTTCCGGCTATTATAACGCAAAAAAATGGCGTGACCCGAACCTTACCGGCGCCAATGGCACCTCAGCAATTTTTGGCGACCAGAATCAAATATTGCTGCGCTACGCGGAAGTTTTGCTGGACAGAGCTGAATGCAAGATTAGAACCGGCGATGTTGCCGGTGGTTTAGCCGATATTAAATTGGTTCGTGACCGTGCCTGGGGCGGCGTCGGTAAAGCGCCTGCGGTAATGCAAGACGGCCTGACCTGGGATGGCAAGCCTTCCACACCAATCACCGATCCGATGCAAATGGTATTGAGTGAATACCGTCATGAGCTTACCGCCGAATACTCGTTGTTTTACGACCTGCGCCGTGCTGGTACAGACCCAGCTACCAACCAAACCTATGCGCAGGAGTTTATTCATAACAACTACGGTAGCACTAGTAGCACTAACCAGATCATTTATCCATACGGACCAACCGCTGACGGCAAGACTCATGGTGTTTGGACAACATCGTTGCCGGCTAACAAGGACATTCTGCCGATACCTTCAGTCGCTATCGGGTTAAATCCAAACTTGAAACAAAACCCAAGCTACTAAGATCAGTTTAAATAGTTTTTATAGTGCTGATAAGGCTGCCCCTAACAAGGCAGCCTTTCGTATTTAAGCCGTCAAAATCAAACTCTTCAGAATTTTCAAATAAAAATACCGCGTTAACATTTTTATGCTAAACATCAACATTTGTTGTATTTAAAAGGTATCGTAAACGCTAGTTTTATGTTGTAATAGTATCGGAAAATATGCACCAGGTATCGACCCCAAGAGTAATGCGCGAAATAACGCCGCTAAATTCAAGCGACTGCTTTACTATTTCTGCGCGGACGGGAAAAAAATCTGAGGTTCCATTGCATTATCATGATGAGTTTGAATTGATCCTGATCACTAACGGTAAAGGGGCCAAAAGGGTGGTTGGAAACAGCATAGGCGTTGTAGATGATACCGAGTTGATTTTTATCGGACCAAATCTTTATCATGCCTGGTTCACCCACCAATGCGATTCGGAAGCAGTTACCGAAACCATTGTTCAATTCCATAAGGACCTTTTCAACGAGAGCTTTTTGAATCGGAATCAATTGTGCTTTGTGAAGAACATGCTGAATAATGCCCGGCGCGGAATACTTTTCCCCAAGAATATTATCGGCCAGGTGGCTACCCGTATCGAAGGGTTAAAGGATAAAAATCATTTTGATGCTGTTCTGGAGTTATTGGGCGTCTTTCATGTTTTGTCCCTTTGTCCTGATATCAGGCTACTTTCGGATCCTGGTTTTTCGGATGAGAAAATCGAACAAAAGGGCAGGAGGATAGAGCGTGTCTTCGAATTTATGTATGCTAATTACCATAAGAACGTATCGCTTGCCGAAATTGCAGAAATAGCCAACATGCCCGCAACGTCTTTTAGTCGTTTTATTAAGAAGCGCACCGGGAAAACTTTCGTTGAGATACTGAACGAGATACGTCTTGGCTATGCATCGCGGATGCTGGTGGATTCAAATAAAACCATAGCCGAGATCGCTTACCAATGCGGGTTTAATAACATATCAAATTTTAACAGAACGTTTAAATACAAAAAACTCTGCACGCCAAAAGAGTTCAGGGAAACCTTTTCGGCTGGAAAAACAATTTATGTCTGACGGTTAGTGATTGGTCGTTAAATAACTTCATGGCTTAAATTGGCCGTGACTGAAAGTTATTATCTTATTTCCATGAACATTTGTTGCATGGAATTGAACATTATTGTTATCTCCGACAGCCACAAAATCCATAGCTTTACTTTTAAATAACCCGGTATTGCATGCCGGGAAACCAATTTATAAAGCGCTAACTCCTTTAGTTTTATTCAAATTTTTTGTCCGAAGCATTTGGAGATAAATCGCTTTTAAACTTAAAAACTGTTATATTTACAATTATTCCTGCAATGCAATGGCTGAGTGCAGGGGCCGCCTCACTTCAGCCATCTGAAACCAATTATTGACGATTATGAGGTTTAAGTTTTACTTATTGCTTTTACTGTTTGGGTGTATGCAGCAATTGTTGTGGGGGCAAAGCAATCAGTATAAGTTCTCACACCTGGATGTTACCAATGGCTTATCAGATGACCATATCAACTGCATCTACAAGGACTATAAAGGCTATATGTGGTTTGGTACCACCTCGGGTGGCCTTAGCCGGTACGACGGTTATAAATTCAAAACATTTAAACACGATGCCAAAGACACTTGCTCGCTGGGCGAAAACTATGTAGTACATATCGATCCGGGGCCCGAAAACCTGCTTTGGGTGTTCACAAAAAGCAGCCTCAGTATCTATAATTCATCAACCGAAAAATTCACAAACAATATCGCCGGTGTTTTAGCGGGATACAAAATTGTTACAACCCAGATCACCGCAGTCAGGAAGGATAATAGTGGCCTGTTTTGGTTTGTTACCAAAAACCAGGGTGTATATTCTTACAATCCTTCAAAACGCCTGACAGAGTTTTATAACAGCTCGCTGACCTCGAAAGTGCCACTTCATTCAGACAATGTAGCTGACATCGCCGCCGATAAGGAAAATCATTTATGGATGATTTATGACGATGGTGTTATCGATCAGCTTGATCCTGCTAACGGAAAAATCCTGACCCGTTTTACAGGTATGGCCAGGGTGACCGGTCATAAAAAAACTCCTTACAGTTTTGTGATCGATGACCAGCAGTCACTTTGGATATATGCCAATGCTTTGCCTACCGGGGTGTATTGTTATAGTCCTGTCGCTAATAAGCTTTCCTATTACAGCAAAGAGACGGCAGATGGAAGGCTCAATTCAAACATTGTCAACAGTGTTGTTCAGGCAGATGACAACAAGATATGGATAGGGACCGATCACGGTGGAATCAATGTGTTTGACCGGGGCACTCATCATGTAACTTATATTAAAAACAAACCCGATGATGCTGCCTCACTAAGTGGCGATTGTATCAATTTGTATAAGGATGACGCCGATATTATCTGGGCCGGCACCTTCAAACAGGGTATTGATTATTACCATAATGGCATTATCCAGTTCCCGCTTGTAAAGCATTTTGCGGCAGATAAAGCCAGCCTGCCTTATGAGGACGTCAATTCATTTGTTGAAGACGAAAAACATAATTTGTGGATTGGCACCAATGGCGGTGGCTTGCTTTATTATGACAGGGCAAATAATTCTTTTAAACAATTTAAACACAATCCGGCCGACCCCAACAGTATTTCCAACGACATCATCATCCGCGTTTTTATCGACCACGAGCGTAAGCTGTGGATAGGTACCTACTTTGGTGGGCTCGAACATTTCGACGGGAATAAATTTGTGCATTACCGGCACAATGATAATATACCTGGCAGTATCTCTGATGACCGTGTGTATACCATCATCGAAGACTCAAAAAAGAACCTTTGGGTAGGAACGTTTGCCGGAGGCTTGAATATTTATGACCGCGCCACCAATAGTTTCCGTCATCCACAATATCCAATGTTGTCTGATTATACGGCCATCTTTTGCGAGGACAAAAATGGAAATATGTGGATTGGCCGCGATAAGGGTATCGATGTAATACAAAGCAAAACTAATACAATCAAACATTACCTGTATGCACCTGGGAATAAAAATAGCCTGGCTTGCAGCGACGTGAATATCATAATTCAGGATAGCCGTGGATTGATGTGGGTTGGTACCAAAGACGGACTAAATATCATCGATCCACAGACTGGTAGTTTTATTGACGTCCGGGAAAAAATCAACCTGCCTGCAACTAATATTTCCAATATTATTGAAGATAACGGTGGCAGGGTATGGTTGAGCACCACTAGTGGCCTGGTAAGTGTGAGCGTTGCGAAAGCTGGTAGCGATTACAATTTTCAGGTTAACAAGTACAATGAATCTGACGGATTGCAGGGACGCGAGTTTAATGTTTACGCCTCTTACAAAACCCATGAAGGTGAGCTGATTTTTGGCGGCCCGCATGGTTTCAATCTGTTCAATCCGGCTAAGGTTAACATTTTTAAGCCCAAACAGGATCTGCGGTTCACTGATCTACAGCTTTTCAACAAGAGCGTTGCCGTTGGCGATACAGTCAACGGAAGCGTGATACTGACTAATGCAATCTCAGAGACCAAAGCGATTACTTTGGGCCATAAGGACAACGTGTTTAGCATCGAATTTGCCGATTTCGACTACTTCAATCCGGATAAGGTAACCTACCAGTATATGCTCGAAGGTTTTGATAAGGGTTGGCTCACCGCCTCTGGCAGCGACCGGAAAGCGACCTATACCAACCTTGATGCCGGAGATTATACATTTAAGGTAAGAGCAAAAAACATCAATAGTCCGGATGAGGCAAGTATGATCAGTCTTAAGATCACCATTCTGCCGCCATTCTGGAAGACTAAGCTGGCTTATTTCATCTACGCGCTGCTTATTGCTGGCATTTTGCTCTATATCCGCCAGCGGGGTATCATGAAACTGAAAAGGCAATTTGAGGCACAGCATGCCAAGCTTGAAGCCGAGCGCAAAATAGCCAATGAAAGGGAAGAGGCACGCAGGGTGCACCGCCTGGATTTGATGAAGATTAAATTCTTTACCAATATAAGTCACGAATTCAGGACGCCGCTAACACTAATTCTTTCACCAATTGAAAATATGATCAAATCGGAGCAAAATCCTGATCAGCAGCAGCATTTGGTCATGATTAAACGAAATGGCAAGCGCCTGTTGAACCTGGTTAATCAATTGCTCGATTTCAGGAAGATGGAGTATAACGAGCTTAGATTGTCCCTCGCCAAAGGCGACCTGGTGCAATTTATAAAAGATGTTTTCCAATCTTTTACTGATATAGCCAGTCAGAAGCAGATACAATATCATTTTGAGAGTGATGTGCAATCGCTGGTGACCAATTTTGATCACGACAAGATTGAGCGTGTATTCTTCAACCTGCTTTCTAATGCATTTAAGTTTACACCGCCCGGCGGGCACGTCAGTATAATTGTTGGCATGTCGCCGACGGTTAATGGCAGCAAACGTTCATTGGAAGTAAAAGTGACTGATACCGGTATTGGCATTGCAAAAGAAAACCAGGAACGTATTTTCCAGCGCTTCTTCCAGGATAACGTGCCCGAAAACTTGTTGAACCAGGGCAGCGGTATTGGTCTCTCAATTACGAAAGAATTTGTGAAGATGCACGGAGGAACCATTGCCCTTGAAAGTGAGCCCGATTATGGCACCTGTTTTACCATCAGTATTCCTGTTAAAGAGCTGTTTGAAGATCATCCGGTAGCTAAACCTGAATTTGGCGAACATGTTGTACATGCTTTGAAAATAGCAGAAGATGCACCAGGCGCAAATAAGAAACCTGCTATTCTACTGATTGAAGACAACGACGATCTCCGATTCTACCTCAAGGACAACCTTCGTAATACGTTCCACATTATTGAAGCAACCAACGGTAAAGACGGCTGGCAAAAGGCATTGGCGCTGCATCCAAAATTGATTGTGAGCGATATAAATATGCCCGGCATGAATGGCATCGAATTATGTAAAAAGATCAAAACCGATAGCCGTACCTCGCAAATTCCGGTTATCCTGCTAACAGCTTTGACAGGTGAAGAGGATCAGATGGCTGGTTTGGATAGTGGCGCCAGTGATTATGTAGTGAAGCCTTTTAACTTCGAAATATTGCTATCGAGGATCCATAACCTGCTCAGAACTCAGCAGGCGATGAAGAATACTTACCAGAAGCAAATAGATATACAGGCCCAGGAAATAGAGGTAGTCTCCGAGGACGAAAAGTTTGTGAGGACCGCCCTGGAGTATATCGAGGCCAATGTTGCTAATACTTCTCTGTCCGTCGAAACTCTTAGCGCTCATTTGAATGTGAGCAGGGGCTCGCTTTATAAAAAGTTATTGACCCTTACCGGTAAAACGCCTGTCGATTGCATACGTACTATCCGCCTGAAACGGGCCACGCAATTGCTGGCTAAAAGTCAGCGTAATATAGCGAGCGTGGCTTACGATGTTGGTTTTAACAACCCTGCTTATTTTGCCAAAGTGTTCCGTGAGGAATATGGCATGCTGCCGTCAGATTATGTAGCCGAAATGAAGAATAAAGAACAGGAAGAGGAAGTTAATTGAGCATTCTCGTGTTGAAATGAGCGCTCCGTCTATAATTCAGCGTTTTAGCGGCAGCTGCTTAACATTTTTTCTATATTCAGAACAAATTGTGTTATCCGTGTACAGCAAACGGACGTAGTTTTATCACCGTACATTATTTAACCCAAACGTACGTTGTAGAACACGACTATTAAGAATGAAAAGTTTCTCTCCAATTGCCGCACTGAAGCTCGCGGTATGCTTATCACTGTTCCTTACCACAATAAATTACGCCAGGGCCGAGGTTGTTTCCTATACAAAAAACCAGGATGGCGTTAATTTTAAGCTTAACAAGGGTCGTATGTTTATCCGGGTGTGCAAACCTGATGCAATCGAAGTTAAGTATACCATTTTGGATGCGCTCCCAAATAAAACTTCACTGGTAGTGAACAACCCATGGAAGGAAAAAGTGCCATTTAAGGTGTTGGACCGCAAAGGATCAATTCTAATCTCCACCTCTAAACTTAATATATCGATTGATAAGGCTACAAACTCGATTACTTATACCGATTTAAAAGGCACCGTAATTACTTCTGAAAGTACCGGTAATAAATCAATGAAGGCGACTACTATTGCCGGGATAAATACCTATAACTGCAACACGCAGTTTAACTCGCCGGCTGACGAGGCCTTATTTGGCCTGGGCTGTCACCCGGAAGATTCGCTTTCAATTAATTATAAGGGCAGGGATCAGTCGATGGAGATTAAATATATGACCGGTGCGGTACCTGTACTTTTATCTACAAAAGGGTATGGCCTGTTGTGGGATAATTACTCTGCCTCAAAGTTCTTCGGATCGGAAGCTAATAATACCCAATTCGAATACAGCTCAGAAAGCGGTAAAATGGTAGATTATTATTTCTTTTACGGCCCCGATTTTGATCAGATAATCAACCTGTACCGCATAGCAACAGGCAAAGCGCCGATGTTTGCCAAATGGACATTTGGGTTGTTCCAATCACAGGACCGATATAAAACGCAGCAAGAGATTTTGAGTGTTAAGGACGCCTACAGGCAAAATCATATCCCGGTAGACGGAATTGTACAGGACTGGTATTGGTGGTCGCCGCTGCCGATGGGTTCGCATGTAATGGACCACGGACGCTACCCGGATCCAAAAGCAATGTTAGACGAGCTGCACAAAGCCAATATGCATGCTATGATCTCGATATGGCCGGTATTTGGCAGCGGTACCAATGACTTCGATGCGCTGAAGAAAAATGGCTATCTGACCAGTATAACCTGGGACAATTTCGTTACGCACACCTTTGATACCTATTATGATGCCCATAATCCAAAGGCACGCGAAATGTACTGGGACATGGCCCGCGATAGCATAGTAAAGCGTTACGGTTGGGATGCCTGGTGGGTGGACCAGTGCGAGCCGGATAATGGGTCGTTACTGGACGAACGCCGCAAAGCGGATTTTTCAATAGGGAAGGGGATCGACTACTTTAACTCATACTCGCTGGAGCATTCGAAAGGCATTTACCAGGGATGGCGCAGAGATATTCCCAATAAGCGTGTTTTCTGTTTGATCAGGCAGTCATTCGCTGGTGAGCAGCGTAATTCAACGGTGCTTTGGTCATCGGATATTACCTGCACATTCTCGTCGCTTCGGAACCAGGTACCACAGGGGCTTAATGCTTGTGCATCCGGTCTGCCATATTGGACGTCGGATATTGGCGGCTACCTGTCGCGGGTATCGCCTGATGGTACTCCCGATTGGTCATTACCGCAATACCGCGAACTGTTTACCCGCTGGTTCCAGTTTGGCACATTTAGCCCGATTATGCGTATTCATGGCAAGGGCGAGCGCGCTTTGTTCTCCAAAAACTGGGACGATAACACCAAAGCTATTTTGCTGAAATATGATAAGCTGCGCTACCGTTTATTGCCTTATATATACTCATTGGCGGCTAAAACTACCATGGGTAACTACACCATCATGCGTAGCCTTGCATTTGATTTCAGGAACGATGTAAACGTGTATAGCATTCCCGACCAGTATATGTTCGGGCCAGCTTTCCTGGTTAACCCTGTGACTAAACAAATGTACTCGGGAGCTAACGCTAGCGCAGGCGAAAAGACGAGAAAAGTTTATTTGCCTAAAGCGACCAAATGGTTTAACTTCTGGACAGGTGAAAGTGTTGAAGGTGGTCAAACTATTGATGCTGATGCGCCAATTGATATCATGCCCTTGTACGTAAAAGCCGGTTCAATAATCCCAATGGGGCCGGATGTTGAGTATGCTACTCAGAAAACCAACCAGCCTATCGAGGTTCGCGTTTACCCAGGGGCAGATGGTAGTTTCAAGGTTTATGAAGATGAAAATGATACCTACAATTACGAAAAAGGTCAATACGGCACTTACACTTTGAAGTGGAACGATAAATCGAGAATGCTCACTATTTCAGACCGTAAAGGTGTATTTCCAGGCATGAAACAAAAGCAGGCTTTTCACATTGTGCTGGTTGTCGCCGGACATGGTGCAAATACCGGCATCACTGCCCACCCGGATAAGAGTCTTACTTATACTGGTAAAACGGTATCCATAAAACTGTAAGGAAAGAGTGCCGGTTCAATTCCGGCACTCTTTCCTTACCTCTTATTTTTTCCCGAACCAATAGCTATATCCAATTTGTATTGTGGCAGCGCCGGTATTGTTTTTGCCGTCGGCGGCTACGTTTTGAATGTTAATGAAACCGTAATTAAAGCCGCCCTCAACAAACACGCTACTTAGTCCGAACTTGTAAGCGAGGCCTACATTGCCTTCGATACCGAAATTGGTGCTCTTGAGCTGGCTTTTGATATCCTGGTTGCCATCAAAAGATTGCGCGCCTCCAGGCAAGGGCTGTGTACCTCCCGGATCGGTATAAAATTGACTTGAACCGCTGGTTACCTGGTGTGCCGAAAGCAGGAAACTCACAAATGGGCCGGCATCGGCATAGAATCGCCACGGCGACGATTTTCCCAGATCCCACCCAAATTTGGCCAGGATAGGTATCATAAGGTAATTTATTTTGGCTGTGCTGTTGTAGTTGGCATACAAATATTGCGGTGCCTGGCCTGGAGGAAACTCTGCTGACAATTGTGCCGGAGTTGTAAACGCCTGCAAACCATCTTTTTTGCCGCCCTGGGATGAATATTCGATCTGCGGTTGGATGGAAAACAGGTTAGAGAATTTAAAATCGCCGAATATGCTGAAATCGGGGCCTAAACGCGAACTGTAACCGGTGTTGAGCGGTGTTTCGTTGCTTCCTCCGGAGGTAAGGTTTGGAATGCTGATGCCTCCCTTTACACCGAGAGAAAAATTCTGTGCCTGAGTGGAAAAACAGGCAAATAGCATGATAAAAGTTAGCTGGCAAAAGATGAATTTTTTCATAGCATTAGCTGTTAAAAGTGATAAACTGGGGTTAGCTAATCAGGTTGAGAATACAAATTTAAAACTTTACGGAATAATTTATACTCATGCCGATATCATTTGTCGGCTCGGAGTTAATCATGATCTTATAATGATGACAGGGGTTTAGAAAAGAAAAAAGGGACACATCTCGCCGATGCATCCCTTTTTAAGAGAATGTTTTAAAACTTATTTCTGGGTTTTCTTAGCGCTCATGGCAACAAAGAAAAAAGTGATGCCTACGAAAGTAGTTAAGATGCCGACAAACAACGGCCATTCTGAGGTCATGCCACCCTTCGGGTTAGCAGTCAAAGCGTCCGAATCAACTGCATTTAATGCCGGTCTGAAATAGATCAGGCAATAGATCATGATAGCGATGCCTGCAAGGGTAATGAGTATACTGGTTGCTTTCATTATTTGTTTAGTTTGCCACAAATGTAGAATAAATTTTCATGTGATGGAAGGTCAAATTTTATCCATTACAAAATTTACCACCCTGTCGCAGCGGGTCAAATGAAAATCAAACAGTTGCTGCGTTTTAAACTGGTTGCTAAGCTCATTTCTCAGCATTTCTTTAGCGCGTGTCAGCCTGATCTTTACATTGGATTCGCCTATGTTCAGCACCTCCATCGTTTCGTTGGTACTCATTTCTTCCATTTCGCGCATCACAAACACCAGCCGGTATTTCTCAGGCAGGGTAAGCACGGCCTTTTCCAGTATGTTCTTCAGTTCCTTGTTCATAAGGCTTTTCAATGGGGTCTCGCTATGGTTTTCGGTTATTTTTATTTTGCTGTAAAGATGTTCACGGCGTTGCTTTTGTTTTTTATGCAGCAGGCTTTCGTTTATTACAATCCGGGTGAGCCACGTTGCAAAGCTTGATTTATGATTAAAAGCGGATAACTGACGATACGCGTTGATATACGCCGTCTGCATAATATCCTCGGCTTCCATGTCGTCATCAATGATGGACATACTAATACGAAACATACGCGAGTTGTACTTGCGCATCAGGTTCTCGTAAAGAGATTTTTCACCCTTTATAATTAGTTCCACAGTTTCTTCGTCCGTCATGGTTTTGGCAGTGGATTGCTTAGCCGATATCATAAAACAGAATTAATTTTCTTGTTGTTTATACCTAGAGTACCGCCGATACTAAAGGGTTACAAGTTACCCGAAAATAAATTTTGTAACCCCTTTTTTTCAACTTCTCTCTAATGTTAAAAATCGAATTTGTTATGGACGAGAAAATGAAAACAATAAGTGGGATTCAAACATTGTTGAAGTTCACCTATGGGTTAATTCCCATCGTGGCCGGTGCAGATAAATTTACCAATTTATTGGTTGACTGGGCTAAATACCTGCATCCCTCACTTGCTGCGATGCTGCCCTTTAAATCGAGCTTCTTTATGATGATTGTAGGCGTGATCGAGATTGTGGCAGGCATAATTGTATTGGCCAAACCTTCCGTAGGTGCCTACATAGTATCAGCATGGCTGGTACTGATTGCGCTGAACTTGCTGGCAAGCTCTAATTATTTTGATGTGGCTGTGAGGGATATTGCAATGGCAATAGGGGCGTTTTCGCTTGCAAGATTAAGTACCGTAACCCAGGAATAAAACATGGAAAAGCACATCGTAAAAGTGTTGGCCACGCGGATGGTCACCCATAATGTAAAGCAATTTGATATTCAAAAGCCGGAAGGCTACAAATTTATACCCGGACAGGCCACAGATGTTTCTATAAATAAACCGGGCCTTGAAGAAGACTTGCATCCGTTTACTTTTACTTCGCTGAATGATTGGGAGAATCTGCAGTTTACCATAAAGATTTATACCGATCACGATGGCATGACCAATAAGCTGCGGGATGTAAACACTGGCGACGAATTGATCATCCACGATGTTTGGGGAGCCATCAATTATAAGGGAACCGGACTTTTTATCGCTGGCGGGGCAGGGGTGACACCTTTTATCGCCATATTGAGGCAAGAGTTTAAAGATGGCAAGATCCGCGGATCGCAACTATTGTTTGCTAACAAATCCGTTAGCGATATCATTTTGCGCAACGAGTTTGAGGTGATGCTCGGTGACAGTTTTATCAATATTGCTGATAAATCGGATGACCCTAAGGTAATGGAGGGGCACATCGACAAAGCACTGCTGGCAAAGTATGTAAGCTCCGATATGAAGTACTACTATGTTTGCGGGCCCGACCAGTTTACCGAAGCGATGGTAAATGATTTAAAGGAACTCGGGGTGGCCGAATTAAATATCATCATTGAACAATAGGGAGCCCGATGGACAATAATCTTTCGTTAGCCGAAATAGAAGATATTTTAGGCGAGCAGCATATCGGTACGTCTTATGATACCCCTTTGCGCGATGATGCTTTTGATTTGAGTGATGAGGAAAAGATTCAGACTATTACTTATCACTTCCGCGAGATCATGAACACCCTTGGCCTTGATTTGACGGATGACAGCCTGAACGGTACGCCCCGCCGCGTGGCCAAAATGTATGTGCAGGAGATATTTCGTGGTTTGGATCCGAAGAATAAGCCTGCAACGGCGCTCTTTGAAAACAAATACCGATATGGACAAATGCTGGTAGAAAAAAATATCACGCTATATTCCAATTGCGAGCATCATTTTGTGCCGATTATTGGCAAAGCGCATGTGGCTTATATTTCTTCCGGTAAGGTGATTGGCTTATCCAAACTAAACAGGATAGTACAATACTATGCCCAGCGGCCGCAGGTGCAGGAACGGCTGACAATGCAAATAGCAAACGAGTTGAAATCGGTGCTGGAAACGGAGGACATAGCTGTTGTTATTGATGCGGTGCACCTTTGCGTTTCATCGAGGGGAATAAAGGACGTAAACAGCAGTACCGTTACCGCTGAATACTCAGGCGTTTTTCTCGAAAATGCCAGAAAAGAAGAATTTTTACGATATCTGAATTTAATTTAGGTGCACTTGGTGGGTGTGAGCAATCAGAGTCATAAATTAGGCTCTGATTTTTTATGCCCATATCGCAATATATCATCGTTTCGGTATTCCTGGTTTTGGCAGCCTATTTGACTGTCAAAGTGCAAAAGCTAACGGTCGCCGGTGCCGTGGCAGGGGCCATTATCGGCTTCCTCGTATTTGCTGGCAGTAGGCTTACCGGACTTTCAATGCTGGCTGCGTTCTTTATCCTTGGCACTATTGCAACCAGCTGGAAAAAAGCCGACAAACAACGCTTCAAATCAGAGTCTGATAAGTCAGTTAAACGGAG
>Ga0068856_100004616_pt1 | contig 13688 bp, 32 predicted proteins | sample KBSCornC62_FD_66595 | JGI IMG/M metagenome (GOLD analysis project Ga0068856, IMG submission 66595) | Corn rhizosphere microbial communities from Kellogg Biological Station, Michigan, USA - KBS Corn C6-2 | ecosystem: Host-associated > Plants > Roots > Rhizosphere > Soil ...
GCGGACTGTTCCAGCTCGCGGTTAAGGTCTTCGATGGTGGCGTATTCCTCATTTGAACCGTCGCCGCACCGTACCTTGATCATCTTTCCTCCTAATTTGCGGTCGAAGAAGCGGACATAGCCGAGTACGTAGCACAGTACGCCCAGTGCGATGACCGCAAGTGCCTGTCCTAGCACGTGAAGCCGGTCTCGAAGCCGGTCAGCTCGGGCAGCATCTCCTCGGTGTAGGTATCTTCGACCACGGTCACGTAGTTCTCGATCGGGAGAGTGGACAGGTACGTCTCTTCGACGTACGCCTTCACGGTGTCGTACGTGACGCGGGCGATCCACGTGTGGTCGTTTCCGAGGATCAGCGCGTTGCCGGCCGCGTCGTAGAAGACGGTCCCGGTGACTGCCGCGAGGATGTGTTCTACTTCTTCCTTCACGAATTCAGGGACGAGCGCGGATTCGACGTGGTACATCATTTTGTTCCGTTCCGGATCTCGACAGATCCGTCTGAGTTGAGGACGAGGTGCACGTCGCGCCCGTGCGCGATTTCCTTCGCGGCCCGGAGCGCGGCGGGGTTAACCCGGCGGGTTACCACCGGCCCGTTCTTAGGCGCGGCTTCTTTCCGGGGCTTCTTAACGGCTGCGTTGCGGTGCACGCGGAACTCGCGGGGAGGCATTACTTAACCGCCTCGCTCAGTTCCTTGACGAGGCCACCGATCGTGACCACCATCTCGTCGGTCTTGTGGACTTCATCGGTCAGCTTGTCGTACAGCTCTTGAAGCCGCTTGGCGTCGTGCTTGTCGAAGCCGCGAGAAGTCTCCTGGCAGTCGTAGACCTTGGTCAGCATGTCCTGTGCGATGCGGTAAGGCGTGTTGTCCAGGCGGTTGCTCACGTCAGTGACGTAACCCTCAAGGTTGACCAGCTCGGACTTGAAGTCGCCGCGTGCGTGACGTTCGCTCCGGGCCTTGGCTTTGCGCTCGCACTCGAATGCGCGGCGGGCGAATTCCCACAGGGAATCACCGTTGGTGAACTTCCACAGGGAATCAGGGTTGGTGAACTTCCACACCGCTTCCTTGATCATGTCGTAGGTGGAGTCTTCCACCTGTATGATGTTGTCGCCGTCGTTCTCGGGCCAGATTTCTTTCATTTCTTCGTTCCTTCCCTGATGATCGTGCCGTCTGTGTCCGCGACTGCCCCGTCGCCGCTGACGTAGATTTCCTCGCCGTCCGGCAAGATGACCGTGATGTCGTCTTCGGGGCTAAGGTGAAGCTCGGGGCCTCCGTTGCCCAGCGGCGGCGTGTTGTAGAACTGGGCCATCACTCGTCGTCCCATCCTCGCATGTCGTAGGGGTCGTCGGTTTCGACGGGGCCGACTTCATCGTCCTCCCATATGGACGGGATGAAGTCGTCCTCTTCGGCGTCTTCCAGAGTGTCGTCTTCATCGTCTTCGATGGCGGGGTACCATGTCGGCCCGTCATCCCATTCGCCGTCGTAGAACGGTTCGTGCATGGCTGCCTCTTCCTCCAGGCTCGGCATTTCCATTTAGTCAGGTGTCTTCTTGCTCGATCTCGATCCGGTGATTGCGCTGACTGTCGCTTTCCACGGACCAGTGGAAGGTTTCGTGCGAGCACACGCCGATGATCCGCTTCCCCACGTCGTGCTCTTTCACTTTCCCCATGAAGTTCCCGGCGTGGATCTTGCCGATCTCGGTTTCGATGACGGTCTTTCCCACGTCTTCAGGGCGGATGGTGTAGAAGACTGCTCCGCGCAGGAACTTGCGCGGCTTGGGCGGGAATATCTCGCGCATGACTGGCCTTTCCCTGCTAGTGGTCGGAGTAGTGGACGAACCCTACCGTCCTTTTGCCGGCCTTGATCGGAGCACTGGCGTAGTAGATACCGCCGTAGTAGTACCTCTCGCGGTGCTGCGCGCCGACTTCCACGGGCACCAGCTTGCCGGACTCGTCTACGGAGTAAATGTCACGGACGTTGTCCATGTAGTCGCAGTCGGCCAGGTCGTACATCTTCGAGATGATGTTCTCTGTCGCGGCGCGGATGGTGTCGTCGTCGTAGACGATTACGAACTTGTTCATTTGGTGCCCTCTCGTATTTCGTAGCCGGCCCGGTCGATCTTCGCACGCGTGGCGCTGCCTCCGTGCTCGCGGAGGTAACCGAGGTACCATTCCGCGACGGCCCGCGTCCGGTAGCGGACGACAACGTAAGGCGGCGTGCACTCCACGTCCGTTACCGCTACCGGGTTGTCCTTCTCGTAGGTCACTCGTCCTCTTCCTTGATCGCCTCGAAGCGCTCCAGCGCCTCTTCCCTCGCGGCGTCGTATCCGTAGTAGCCACCGCTGCCGTCCACGTATTCCCACGTGTCGAAGTCCGTTGACTCGGTACGGAACGAGTTGTGGCTGTGGATGTTGCGATGCTGCCAGATGTGGGCTTTCTTCTCGATCGTGAACGAGAAGACCTCGCCGTTGACCCACGCTTCCCAGTCGGCCAGGAAGTTCCCGGACATCGGTAGCTGGTCGTCCGTGACGCCCACGAACTCGCGCCACGCGGCGCTGTCGTAGGCGACGTACCAGTAATCTTCGCTGCCGAACCACGTGACGTGCGTCACGCCGAAGTACGCCTTGAGATAGCGGACGAAGTACCGCTCCCAGTTCTCGTCGGCCGGCGAGGTTCCCCAGTGCACGACGGCGTTCTCGATCGCGTCATCGTCGCCGTGCGGCCGGCCGCCTTCATCGACGTGCGTGGCGCTGGTGCGGTAATGACCTTTGTCGATGCGGAGGACCGGCGCGTACACGTCGCCCCACGGCTTCTCCTGCCAGGTCTGGTCGTAGTCTATCGAGACGCGGTAGTTGGCGGTCTCTTCGATGACGTTCTCGCTGTTCATTTCTTCATCTGCTCCCTTGCCGTGAGCTGTTCCCTTGCCGTGAACGTAAATCGCGAACAGCGGAGGGACACGTAGTCGTTACCGTTGTAAAGCACAGTGGAATTGACCACGTCCGTGAAGTTCTTCGCGTGCGCGTTAGGCTTCACGTAGTGAGTGAGGTACTTGTCGATTATGTATTTCCTCCCGTTGAAATAACGGGGGTGCATGATCCACGTTTCGACGGTAAAGAAACCGTTTAGCTTGAAGTGCGTGACCTTGGCCATCAGTATTCCTCCGTTGCGTGCTCAGTGCATTCACCGAAGTCGGCGGCGGGGTTGGACGGTTCGTGGCAGTATTCTGTCCACGGCATTCCGTAGGCGATCTGGTGGCCGCATTCGCCTTTGTAGTACATCGCGCTTTCCTCTTCGGTAAAGCGTTCGGGTGCGTTGTCCGGGGTAACTGGCAGCGTCATGCGCAGTCCCATGGCCAGGGCTTCAAGGCTTTTCACGGCTTCATCGTGGCCGCCTTTACTGGCGGACGCTACCAGTTCGCCTTTTCTGGTGAACAGGGACATGCCGTATTCGGTCTGCTTGATGTATCCGTCACGAACTGTCATCGCAGGTGCACTTTTCCTTTCCGAGGATCTGGATGCCGTAGCTTATTCCGAGGAATTTCTCGGTTGCGGACATCTTCGGCCCTTTCCACGCGCTGAACTTGTCCGTCCCGCATTTCATGCACGCGTACTGATGGCCGAAGATGAATCCGCGTGCGGTACCGCTGTTCCTGATCTCGCCTTTTCCGAGCAGGACGTAGTCGTGGACTCTTTCCTTTTTCGGGAGCCACGTGCGGTTTCCGCATTTCGTTCGCCAACCTGCTACCGGGAAGTGCTTTTCGACTTCCGCGTCGGTCATTATCATTTTCCGCACCTCCCGGAATTGTTTTTAGCGCGGTACTTCTACCGGCCGCCGCCATTCGTGGATCTTCATGGTGTCAAGGTAAACGCGGACCAGCGTTACCTCGGAGGATGCTTCTAGTGAGGCGGTGACTTTCATGAAATCCGGGCCGTTGGAGTACAGCTTGTACCACGCGTTTTTGCGGTTGTCGTCCGTGAATACCTGAATTTCGAACAGGTTTTCGGTCATGCTCATTCGTCGTCTTCCTCCATTTCGCTGTTCAGGCGGTCTAGGTAACTGTCTTCGCCGGGGCAGACGTAGATGTACTCATGGTTGCCCATGTACCGCTCGGTACCGTCGATTACGTCGCCGCACTGCGCACAGCGCGCGTCGCAGCACCAGTGCGGTTCCCAGCTTTCCTCTAGCTGGCACTCGGCGTGGAGATCGTTGTGGTACGAGATGGCTTTCGGGAACACGGACGAGTCGTAGCTGGATTCGTCCATGCGGTCTATTCCCCGGTCCATGGCGATGCGGTCCAGGATGCATTCCGCGCAGTTGCATCCGTCGTCTTGGATGTACGTGTCTTTGTTTGGGCCGGGCGGTCCCGTGATTACCTCGGATATGCAGTCAAGGCAGAACTGGTCTGCGTTGTAGGCGTATCCCACTGGTGAGTAGGCTTCATGCGCCATGGCTTGCTTACCTCACTTCTGAGTCTTTCATGATGCGGTCCAGCTCGCGGTCCAGTGCGTGCCTGTTGAAGCGCGCGGCGATCCATGCCTCTGCCGGCGTGATGGCCCGCGCGTTGTCGGCTTTCACTGCGTAGTACGCGGCGTAAGCCGCGACGGACACGGCTAGCGTGCCCGCCACGACGGATATGATCAGGAATGTTGTCGTCTTCATGCACCTACTCTCGCGGGTTGTCGCGGTTGTCGTCAAGCGCGGCCGGGTCCACAGGCTCCCACTCGTCGTTCAGGCTGCTGTTCTGCTCGTCGTCGGGGATCTCGTCGCGGTACTGCCAGCGGTTCAGGTCTACCGCGTACAACGCGTTGTCCCAGTCCGGGCATTCCAGCGCCACGTTCGCGGCCGACATGCGGTCTTCTACCATCTCCGTGAACCATGCCCACAGTTCGCCGTCGTCGTTGTTCGCGGCCTGCCACACGGTCTCAGCGGCAGTGATGTCACGGAGCGGGGGCATGTACTGGTTTGAGGTGATCCACGCTACCGGCACGGAGCTGTGGCGTGCGGCTTCGATGATGGCATCCGCTACCTCGCGTGCCAGCTCGCGCACCTTGCCACCTCCGAGGATTACCGGGAGCGGATCGGCGTAGCCGGTCAGGAAGCCGGCACGGAGGTTAGGCACTGCGATGTGGCCGCAGAAGTCGGTTGTGTAGTTGCTCACAGGTCGCATTGACTTCCCCATTCGCTTGATCTCTTCACCTACTGCGGACATGCTGCGGTTCAGGTCGCTTTCGGTTGTCATTCGGCTGCCAGCCCTTCCGTATCGACTAGCACGGTGTTCATGACCATAAGCCAGGTGATTTGGTCTTCTAGGCTGCCGTCGTCGGCAACTACTTCCTTGATCATGAACTCGGCGTCCAGTTCATATTCGTAGTCGTGGGTAGCTTCGGTTAGCGCCTCGCCTGCCTCTCCTAGCCCACGGTCCCAGAAGCCGGCACCGTGATGGTTTGCCGTGAGGATGATGTCGTGGCCGCACATCTCTGCGGTAACGCCGGCGGTTTGCAGCGTATTCCAGTTCGCGCGGACGAAATCAGTGACGACTTCGGTTAGGCGCGGCACTTCATCGATCACCTGCTGCACGAACTGGGTTTCGCCGCGCACGACGCCGTTGTCGTCGTCGTCTCCGATGGGGAAGCCAGCGCCTCCGTTCTCGGATGCGTCGGTTGCCTGCCAGAGGATGGCTATGGCCGCGTGCTCTATGGCGGTTTCCGTGTAGATATCGAGATCGGGTTGTTCCATGGCCACGATCGGCACCTTTCCCTTGCTTACTTCACGTAGGCGGTTTAGCGGGTTACCTGTCATCAGTTGTCCGCTTCCCTTTCTTGCATTTCCGCTATTCCTTTTGCGATGTCGCTTAGGTCCGGCGCGTCCGGATCTCCGTAGGCGGATTCGATCTCGCGGTTGCAGTCATCGCAGCGGTCTGTCGGTCCCTCATAGTAGGCGTCGTATGCGACGGGAGGATCGAATTCGTCATCTAGCTGGTAAAGCGCTTTCGTCGCGCAGTCCGCGCAGAGGACGTTGTCCCGTTTTGTGAGGTAGATGATCGGGTAACTTCCCCATTCTGAGTAGAACGGGAGATGCTGACGTTCCATCGGCTTGAGATCTTCCCACTGGTCTAGAAGCATGAACCTCCAGATATCCAGCGTGCCTTTGTCGTCTGTGAAATTCCCGTAATCGGTCATGGCGGTTTGCCTTTCTAGGCGAATGTGGCGTATCCGTGCCCGTTTCGGCCCGCTGGCAGGTGAATGTCTACCGTTCGCAGGCTTCCGTCCGGCGAACTGAGAGTAGCGGTATCTCCGTCTTTGAGCGTGGCGTACTGGCCGCTCTCGTTTACCGCGTATACCTGTCCGCTAGCCCAATGGCCCGTGTTCCGTCCGGGGTCCGCGCATATGACGGTTGACTCGGTTGTGATAAGGATCGTGAGCGTGTCGTCGGTTGCGATGTTGCGCGGGTCCAGATAACGGCCCTTCCCTCCGTCAAGTGGCCCGTAGGCACCGTAGCGGACGGTTTCGCCGTTACGCGGGTTAAGACGGAATGTGTTGTCCCACACTTCTACGCGCGTCGGTGAATGCGATCTGTTTGTGCGGTACACGTTTCGGCTGGTGTAGATGACGTGGTACTGGCGTGCACGGTACTCTGCGGTAGCGTCCAGAGTGATGTAGTGATGCGTCACGGCTTGCCTCTCAGTGAGTGAAGGCGTACGTTTCGGCGCGTTCGTGGGCGATGCGGTTTGCGATCTGCCGCGTGGCGCGGTCTGCGCTGTAGGTGAGGGCGTAGATATCGGCATCGGACAGGTTACGGATCTCATGTGCCACGATTCGCGCGGCGCGGATGGCAATCTGGCGGTTTGAAAGCGGCTTTCGGCCGTTGTGCTTGACTGACATCGTATTTCTCGTTTCTACTTATAGAGCTGGTGCTGTGAGCGGATGCACTGCGAACGGACATGCATTGCCGGATGTGCGCAGAAACCCTCCGGCACGTCGGGACACGTATCCCACGCGCTGGTACCCTCGCGCACGTAAAGCACGATGTGATCGGGAACTAGCAGCGGATAGCTGGCTACCGGCATGGGGTCTGGCCATACCTCATAAACGTATTTGTGCCACTGCATAATTACCCGGCATCTTCCCATGAGTCGATCTCGTCTTTGGTGTATCCCTCTAGGCGCGCTTCTAGATAGTTACGCGCGGATTCTTTGCGGGCATCGTCCGCGCCATGCTCTAGTTGCCACAGCGCGGATGCGTCTGACCAGTCGTATTTCGTCACGTCACGGATTTCCTTCCCTTTGCCGGAATCCAGTGCGGGCGACGGCGCTTTGTGCGCTTGTTTACCATCTCGGTTACCTGTCCGACTAGGACGCGGTGGCCAGGCCCGCTAGATCCTGGTGTCATGTACACGTCGAAGCGGTCGAATTCGTTGCCGTTTTCGTCTGTCATCGCGTAGCACTCGACTTCCACGCCGGAATGCCAGCCACGCGTGTGAGTGTCGGATACCGAACGGAAACCGCCGGCGGAGAATCCGTTTCCGTTGCCGAGTGTGCCGGTAGTGTAAAAGTGCGCCATCAGAATTTGTCCTTTTCCTTTGTCCGGTAGTATGCGAGCTGGTCGGGATATGCGTCTGGGTTGTCCAGTTCGGCCCGTGAGATGGACCGTCCGTCTGTATACAGGTCGGCAGTCCGCGCGTAATCGCGCGCTAGTGCTTCCTGGCTGAATACGGCAACGACCATGCTGCTTTCGTAGTCGATATGGTCGTAAACGAGATAGACCAGCATGATTACCTCCATCCCGTCCGGCCGTAGCGGCTTTTCGGGTTGTTGACGTTAGAGGAACGTTCTGCCATGTCGGCGGCGAGGATTCCCCCGCATTCCGGGATCATGAGCAGGTCGTTCAGGAGTTTGGCGGCCTGGTTTGCCTCGCGGCGGACATCGGACGTGCGACGTTCGGTCATGATGCGGCTTGCCTCTGCCGCTGATACGCCCATTTCGCACCAGTCGCACATCCAGTCGATACCGCATCCGCCCACGTACACGCCGTGCTCGCAGTGATCGCCGTCGTAATAGCTTTGGGTCGGCCTGTCGTCCCTGTCGTCCCTGTCGTCCATATCGGCCATGATGTCTTCATAGGTTACGTAATCGGAATAGCGTGACATTATCTCGGTTACCTTTCGGTTTGATGTTTGCCCCTATGTTGCGGGTTATCGTTCCCACATAAGCCAGGGCTGGCTATCGGCAGTCGCTTGCAATTCCGGTCACGTCGCCGGCCAGGTCTGTGTGGTTGCCGCCTCTCACGTCGGCATATACGACGTTCACGTCGTTGCCCAGATTGTGCCATGGCGCGGGCAGTGAGGCGGTAACCATGCGGTCTAGGTTCGCCGTGGTACGGTGATGATTCCACTGCGCGAATGCAGCACATGTTGCTGCCTTAGGCGTGAGAGTAGCAGCGTTCGCGCTCCCGAATAGGTGGGCCAGGAAAACGACTGCCAGCGCCGGCGCAAACAACGCCAGAATGAATTTGCGCATCGGGTTGCTCCCTAGTCGAAATAGCCGAGATCGTTCATGTCTTTGCGGATCTCGGATTCCATGTGGTCCAGTCCGTCCAGGGACATACCCTCGAATTCCGCGACGTGACCACGGCAGAGTGTTGCGTCGGCATCGTCCGAGTCGAATGGTTCGAATTCGGAATTGTCATCCGCGCACCATGGGCACGGATTGCCGCTAGCTGATTTGTACCAGTCTGTTGTGGGCGTGTGGGTGTCGTCTGCGTCGTTGACGTGAACCATGCCCGCATCGGGCCATTGATCCGAATGTTCTAGTTTGCCGCCGCATGTAGTGCAGTGTGTGCTCATGTCCGTTTTGCCCCCTACTTCCGTCCGGAGTCGTAGTCGGCTATCAGCCCTGCTACCCCGTCGCCTATGGTCTGAAACTCACCAGGTACCCGCGCGCTGTGACGGTCGGCCAGTGAGTAGTGAACGCGGAATGCTTCCACCCCGCGTGGTCCCGCGTTGACCGTGCCGATAGCCCTGGCATTCGCCTCTGTGTGGGGCCTGTCGTAGACCGTCACAGAGTGATCCGAGGTAGCGACAACGCGCTGGACAATGTCTTCTAGGTTATAGCTGGTCACAGCGGATACCGCCTCCTGTCGCGCCAGTATGCCTCTGTGTGGGCGAGGCGAGTGCGCGGCGTGGGGTAGAAACGGCCTACGCTGTTGAATCGGCCCTGCCTCACGAACACGTACGTGTAGTTGACTGGATGGGACGTGGCGCGCATCGTGTGGTACCGCCGGCCTAGGTAATACGCTGGTTGGAACATGGCTTTACCTTCCGTCTATTTCGGCCCATAGCCTGTCGATCGCCGGCCTTGGGTTGTCAGGAGTTGACCTGGGAGCTGATTTGTCCGATGCCATGGGCATGCGACTGTTTGCGTAGAAGAACGTGAGGCAGAAACCGCAGTGCCAGCCATCGATAAGTACCGCGTGGTACCGGCAATTGTGGCAGTAGTGAGTACGCATGCCCGTTAACCTCCGTGGTTAAGCTAGCCGAGACGTGCAACCGTTCCGTTAGGCTGATATTCGTACGCTTCACCTGTCAGGATGCCATCTTGCCGGCGAACGTACCTTTGGACTGTACCGCTAGGGAACACGTCGATTACCCAGTCATCGGTCACGATGGTAAGGGGATGCTGTGACTCGCGAGGCGTGGGGCTGGTCAGGTCAATACGCACGGTCTCACTCCTCCGTGCCGTACAGTGCACGCGTGGCCAGGTCCGTCACGTAAGCGTTGATCTGGACGTTGCCCGCCTCTTCCATCTGCTGCCTGGTGTATTCCGCTTCCATCTGCTGCTTGAATTTGTAGGACACGTACGTGTCATCGAATTGGTCATACATTGTGACTCCCTGGTAGATCCTGGTGATGATGTGTTGTCGAATGGTGGCCGGAATTACCGCACTGCCCACGCGTAGCGAATAGTCCGCGCGAACACTCGCCGGTTGAATTCGCTCCGGAGGATGGGGAATAGCAGGATGGTCACGACTATGAATTCGTCCGCTTGCCCTGGGATCATTCCGCAGACCAGTAGCACGTACTTAGCCCACGTGGGAGAGTGCCTGTTGACGTACTTGACAGTGGCCATGGTGACGCGACGCGTCCTAGGGTGGGCCATAAGCACGCCCACGACTAGCAGGGAAGCGACTAGGACTTTCGCTGTGTCGATAGCTGCCGAGACGATGAATGGCGACGTGACGATGCCCGTAATGACGTGAATGGCACTCCATAGCCATACGTGCATGTCGTTTGTCCACGTGCATAGCAGATGCCATAGTGCAGTCATGATTGTCTCCCGTATGAATTGCTGCTCTTACATTGGTGGCATGCGTAGGTATCGAACCTAGTGCGCGCGTACCCTAGCGCGTGGCCAGTGACCGTGTGAAACCTTTCACTATTCGCTGCCATGCCTCACCCTAGGGTGAGGGTAGTGCTACGAGAGGAATTCATCCTCCGTGAGAACTGTCAGGAGAAAAGCGCGCGAACGTGCTCCGTTTCGCACGTCTGCCTCACACATGGCCCATACAGGATGGGGACGCGTGTCACCCGCGTACAGAACGTAGAATTTCTGCATGGTCTTACCTTTCGTCGCGCCATATGCGATTGGTGTTGTGACTGACAGAGGTAGACCACTGTCCTGCTGTGGTCCGTGCCACGCGATAGGGCATCTCGCGATTCTTACCGCGCCCCTTGCGAACGCCGTTAGGCATTCCGCTACCCTCTGAACTGGAATGCAGCTTAACGTGCACGTGCTTGCTCATGACTCACCAGTCCATTTCCTTAACCGAGACGACGCCGCCCGCATGAGGCATCTCTGCACATGCGATTATTTCCGCGTTGTAGTCGTTGTCTGCTGATACGTCGAAGAACTGACCGTTTTCGAATGTCACTGACCACATAGTGATTACCTCTTTACCCACGCGATGACTAGTACGATGACTATTGCGACTGCTATAAGAGCGAACATTGCTTTGCCTCTCACTGTGATTGGCTGGCTATAGAGCCAATGGGACACATGCTTTAGAAAGGCATGCTGTGTTTCTGGATTCAAGTAGCGCAGACATTGATCAACAGAGATTTATCTATGGCGTGCTCTATCCCGAATTTCCAGCATTGCGCTTATGTACTAGGTAGCGTGTCCCATTGGTTTTATAGCCAGCCAATCAAGATTCGTGGCGAGTCAATTAACCAATGTGCAGTCAACGATTGAACGTGACCACATTGGGGGACTTGACTCTGTGGTGAATCTCGATTGGCTAGCCGAAAAACTTGGGTGGGGACTGCCTTGCGTAAACAACATGCGATTGATCGTTGGCACGTCTACAATGTCGCATTGATCGCATCCCCTTGGATCTAGTCCCTAGCTCTAACCGCACTCACTGCGAGTCGCCATGTCTCGTAACAGTTCGTGGCTAGTTCCCTAGATCCTTATGCAGCTTTCGTTTCAGCCCTAATCACTGCCTTTCGTCTGGCCAGACACCTTGGGTCGCGTGCCGCTAGGTATGTGGAAGATATCCAGCGATGTGTCTTGTGTTCGCACGCATCATGTTGTGATCCGCATCACGCGTGAATTGTGCTCCGCTGCTCTCTTAGCTAACCGCCGTGACAGTAGTTAACTGCTCATCCTGGCTAGCAAGCGCTTACGTTAAGAAGTCAAGCTCTTACGCTTGCCTCACGCGTGAGTCTGTAATTGTTTCTGACCGTTTCAACGACGTTTTTGGCTTTCCCGCGCACATCACATGGGATGCTGTGACTCAGATACAGGACTGGCTACCGTCTCCTGTCACGCGTGGGGTACATACCGCGTCACGCCATTTACTTAGGCCGCGTGTCCGTGAACCTTGGACACTCACGCTGCCCGCGTAGGGTGGGAGTCCTATAACGACATAGCTCGCAACGCGCGTCCGTGAACCGTGGACCTTTCGCGCGAACCCTCCCGACTGCCGATTTGCTGTTGTTCTGCTGTGTTCCGAAGAACATGACACATTCATAGCACACCCAAGGTCGAGGCATGATTTTCGAACACTATTCGAGTGCCTGAGAGCAAGATCATCCGCGTTTTCGCAGGTCAGGTGGGTTGACGCCCAGTAGGTTACGCTGCCGTAAGTTACGACTTCTGGGCCTAAGTTACTGCCGAGTAGCCAGAACTTTCTTGAAAAACTTTTGTTTTCCCAGGTCAGGGCACTTGCCTTAAAGCTTGCGTTGAAAGTTTGGCGATTTTCCGAACATCAGGTTTCCGTACGTTCGATCCGTTCGAATCCAGCGAAAAACATGCTGTGACCAGCCAAAACTTAACCCTACGCGTGTGCGCGCGTCGCGATGCTCCTGTAAGCGAATCTGAGACCTTGGACCGTCTGCGCTGGTGATGCTGCCTAGATCCGCTGTACAGCGCTGTGTGTGGCGTACAGATGGCATCCTGGCCAGATCTAGCGCGTTCGCAGCGTTACAGGGATGCCCGTCCAAGGCATCAAACAGCGAATCTGAGAGCTGCAAACGAGATCTAGGACCGATCACGCGTCACAGCGTTCTAGACCGTTCAAAGCGATTTGCCAACGATGGACAAGCAAAACAGGCGAATTGGACATTCGACGCAAACCAGGATCGCAAACCAGGTCAGAATGGTGCACTCGCGACAATTCAGGAAGTTGATCATGCCTCTGACCTGCGAAAACGTGTTTAAGGCGTCAAACAGCGAATCTGAGAGCCTAAAGTGCTTCCCAGGTGGTCTATGGTCTGGAAAGCGATTAGGAGATATTCACCGTTATGTCTAGATTGTGTATCGTCGCAGGTCAGGCGTGGTTTACCGAACTGTCTACCTGAATAAATTCGAAAGCCAGCCGACAAACTGGACACTACACAGCGTTACTAGAACACAGATGTACAGCGATCGAACACAGCACACAGCTAGCTGTGTACAGCGTACGTAGTTGACCGTACAACTAGTTGGCTTTACAGCATGTTGTATGTATGTGCTGTGTGCATGGTGTGCATGCATGCTGTGTGTATGTATGGCTGGTCAGTGTACAGCTCACAGCGTAGTCGTATGACCGTCTATCTGTATGCGTGATACACAGTGTGGATTGCTATGTGATACCACAATGTGGATTGCTATGTGGATTGCTTATGAGATCAATGTGGATTGCTATGTGGATTGCTATGTGCATGCGATCAAGCAATGTCAATGCGATCAAGCAATGGCAATGCGAACAAAGCAATGTCATGCGATCAAGCAATGTCATGCGATCAAGCAATGTCATGCGAACAAAGCAATGTCATGCGAACAAGCAATGGCAATGCGATCAAGCAATGTCATGCGATCAAGCAATGTCATGCGATTAGAAATGCCCGTGATAAACAATGCACCATCCTTTGGATAACCATGGTCACCGCTTATGGATGGTGCATTGCTAACCACCCCGATGGAGTGCCTATTGTGGCTTGCTAAAGGCATGCAATGGAGTGCCTATTGTGGATTGCTAAAGGCATGCAATGGAGTGCCTAATGGAGTGCCTAATGGAGTGCCTAAAGGGACTGCGACTTAGTTTGCGCATGCGAATTGCTGCCGCAATTGACAACGTTGTCAGCCATCTAATTGCGCGCGCAAGGAACTCCGCTAAACCAGTTAAGTGCCATTTCTTTGAGTGAATTCGGCCGGCGGAC
>Ga0068856_100004617_pt1 | contig 13681 bp, 18 predicted proteins | sample KBSCornC62_FD_66595 | JGI IMG/M metagenome (GOLD analysis project Ga0068856, IMG submission 66595) | Corn rhizosphere microbial communities from Kellogg Biological Station, Michigan, USA - KBS Corn C6-2 | ecosystem: Host-associated > Plants > Roots > Rhizosphere > Soil ...
TTGCGCACGAGCTTGCTCGGCTGATAGGTCCGCTTCATCTTTTCTGCCTCTGTATTCGTAACGGAAAAGGCCGCCGAACGCGCGGCGGCCGTCAAGGCCTGCGCCCCTATGCGAATCCGTTGGGTTAGTCAATCGCCTGAGCCGCTGTTTTGCCCCGCCGCATCATGCGATCCGCGTGGCGTCCGAGCCTGGGCCAACGCCGCTTGAGCTGCACATAGCGCCGCTTCGCCCAGTGCGAATAGCGGATGAGCAATGCTGCGCCCGCCGCGAAAACGAATATGCCCCCCGGCCCGGGCAACAGTCCGACCACTGGCGCAAGCACGATCAGCAGCCAGCCGAGAGCCATCCAGCACAGGCGCCAGCGCGATTGCGGCTTCGTTCCCATTCGCCCGACATGAGGGCGGTGTGTTACTTGTGCAAGACCCCTGGATGCGAAAGGTGGCTTAGATCAGACGCAACGCCACGCCGCGCCTGACCGCGACATTGGCCAGGCCCGCCACGGCTACGCGAATTTCGACGAGGCTGGCCGGGTCGGGCAGGGTGAAATCGATGTCGACCGGATCGAACCATTGGTCGGATAGGATCAGCGGCCGAATCGACCGGACAGCATGGATTTTCTGGCTGCCCCCGCTGCAGACGTCGATCGTGATCGAACCCTCGCGCTTTCGGCTGCTGGAGGCGCCGGCGCGTAACCAGAGTGTGGCGCGATAGCTTCCCGCCGGCAGCGCGCAATAGGGGCCGAACAGGATATTGCCTTCCTGGTGGTGGCCAAGCACCAGCTCGCATCCGTCCTCGATCGCGGTGGGCACGTGCGGCGGGACCATGCCTTTCAAGACGAAGCCAATGCGCAGCCGATCGCGAAACAGGCTCTGGCCGCGATCGTAGACGCGCCGATCGAGCCGGGTGGCGCGATCGAGACGTTCAGCGGTTTCGTCGTCCATCGGCCCTTCCTCGAGCCGTTCGAAGCGGTGCGGCTCGTCCTCGCGGATGTTGGCAGTGACGTTGAGACGCATCCCGTCATAGCGATTAGGGATATCGAGATCCTCGGCGATGCGCTGAAAAGACAGTTCGGGATATTCGGTGATTCCGACCGTCGCCATATTTTCGAGATTGGCGAGTGCCGAATCGAGCAGCTCATGTTCGTCGCGCCAAGCGCGGCCGGAAGGCGCCATGAACAGGTCGCCCGCCAGCCGTTGGGTGTGCAGGTTCCAAAAATCGGGCGTGGTGGCGAGCGGTGTGGGGGAGAGAAGGTCCTTGAGCGCGAGGTGCTTCACGTAGCGGATATGGTCGAGATGCTCCTCATCGATCACCTCATCGCGCAGCGAGCGCCAGAAATTATAGTGCGACAGCAGCCGTTCGACCGGTTCGCGCAGGAAGGTCACGACCTTCTTCGGGCCGGGGATGGGATCGATCATGCGCAGCGAGGCATGGAGCGAGAAGAAGCGATAGCGCGCGAGGCGTGCATTTTCCCAGAAAGGAAGGTGAAGACCGAAGCGAACCGGGCAGACCTGATCTTCCGGAAAATGCGGAGCCAACACATGATGCGCGGTTGTGCCGGCGGTCTTTTCGATATGGAGGAAAACCAGCCGGTCCTCGGGCCGAAGCGGGCCCGGATTGGGCAGGATCGGGCTGTAGGAAAAATCGGGGAGCAGACCGGTCGCGGCGCGGGATGGCATCGTGCGCGCGAGGAGGCGGTGCAATAGGGCGAGCGGCCGCCGGGCCGGTGTGAGCCTGTGCTGAAACGTCCCCCTGGCCATTGCGGTCGCGCGTCGATCCCTGCCGATCAGAAAAATCGCAACGCAACGTACAAATGTGCCGTCTCGGGATGTGGGACTGAGCCGGCCGCTACGTCTTAACGTCGACGTGGATTTTATCCGTCGGCCATCCATCGAATTTTTATAGTCTTTTTTGATCCGGATGGGCCGGGATGCCCCAGACAGGCGATGAAAGGGTGGCGCGGCCGACAATGGCTCGCGGATAGATGCACGACGACGTGCGGGATTGAAATCAAAGGCCTTTTGCCGATTCGCGGCGCACGGTGACCCGATAAAAGTCAGGTTGCCTGGGCCGGCGCGGATGCCGGACCGGCGATCGGCTCAGGCCGTACGTTTCTTGCGGGCGAGCAGGATGCGCGTTGTGAGGATGAGGTCGGGCCCGACCAGGGCGAATGCGATCAGCCACCACAAAGTATGGGCGAGGACCTCATCGGTCCAGCGGAAGCCCCACACGTCGGGCACGCGGCTCATCACGAACACCAGGCAGAAGCCGTAGCTGCGCATCATCCACACCTTGTGGACCTGGAATTGGCGGCGGAGCGCGCAGACGAACGCCATCGCGGTGCACGGAAACCAGAAACCACCCTGCGCGATCTGCTCGGGCGCGGTGATGGGCTCTTCATAATGGTAGCCGATCCACGCAGCGAGCGGCGCCGATATGGCGATCGCGCCGACATAGATGCGCCCCATCCAGCGATGCAGCTTCGGTTTCCGGCTGCGCAGCCGGTCGGAGAACTGAAAGGGGCCGATCAGCAGCGCGGTCGCGCCGGTCAGCCCGTGGACCAGCAATTTTCCGCGGAAAGGGGCGATATGAACCCATTCATGATCGGTGGGAATGACGAGGAAGCGTTCGTCGACCCAGATCACCGCGAGGATGCAGCCGAGGACGAACAGGAAAAAGCCAAGCTTCCAAGAATCGCGTCGCGGTGCCGTCGCCACGATCATTTCCCCCGACCAGAGGATGTTTCGTATCCGAATCGAAGTCAATCCGGACCAGGCCTATCCTTTTCGACCGAAACGCGGCTATGAGGGAGAACAAACAGGGGGAATCGCCTTTGGTCGCGCTGGTTTCGACGGTCGCCTTTCTCGGCCTGGAGGCGCGCGCGGTCGAGGTGCAGGTCCAGGTGATGCCGGGCCTGCCCAATTTCGTGGTGGTCGGGCTTGCGGACAAGGCGGTCGCCGAAAGCCGCGAGCGCGTGCGGGGGGCGTTGTCGGCGATCGGGCTAGCGCTGCCGCCCAAGCGGATTGTAGTCAATCTGTCGCCGGCGGACCTGCCCAAGGAGGGCTCGCATTACGATCTGCCGATCGCACTCGGCCTGCTCGGCGCGATGGGCGTGATCGATGCCGAGACGCTCGCTTCCTATGTCGTGGTAGGAGAGTTGGGGCTCGACGGGCGGGTGGCGCCCACGCCGGGCGTGCTGCTCGCGGCGCTGCACGCGTCGGAGCGCGATCTGGGGCTGGTCTGCCCGGCCGCGCAAGGCGCGGAAGCCGCCTGGGCGGGATCGGTCGAGCTGGTCGCCGCGCCCGATCTGATGGCCCTGCTCGACCATTTTCGGGGCGTGCGGCCCTTGCCGCAACCGCAAGCCGGCGAGGCGGACAGGCCTGCCCTCGGCCCAGACCTGTCGCAGGTGAAGGGCCAGGAAACCGCAAAGCGCGCATTGGAGATCGCGGCGGCGGGTGGGCACAATCTGGCGATGATGGGCCCGCCGGGTGCGGGCAAGTCGCTGATGGCGGCTTGCCTTCCCGGAATCCTGCCCGATCTTACCCCTGCGGAGGCGCTCGGTATTATGTAGCAGATGCACCAAGGCGGTGGCGGACATCATCTCCCACGATGATATATGTGACCGTATGACTGACTATGTTCTCCAAGGCTTGATAAAGAAGCGTGCGCAGATTGCGGGCGAGTTGGCTGGTATGCACGAGACGGTTTCCCGGCTTCTCAAGGACCTTGAGCATGTGGATGCGACGATCCGCATCGTCGCGCCGGATTATGAGGTTGAGGGGATTGCGCCGAAGATGTTTCGGCCACCTGATGATTGGAGCAAGCGTGGTCAGATGTCGCGGATGATCTTGTCGATCCTGAGGGTTGCCAAGGAGCCGATGACGACGCGTGAGATTGCGATGAAGATGATATTGGAGCGTGGATTGGCGACTGATGTGAAGATGTTGAAGCTGATGACGAAGCGTTGTGCGTCATCGTTGCGGGACATGCGGGAGAAGGGTCGCGCGGTGTCTGACGGGTCTGGTGGGATGTATCAGACGTGGGAGATTGCCCGATAGCAGAAAGGCCCGCTCGATCTCCAAGCGCCGATCGACCGAGCCTATGCGCTGCGTTCGGTGGAGGCTAAGCGCCGCGCGCGCAACTTGAAGGTCAGGCTACCAATTCATCCTGTGGGGCTGAGGCTTCATAATAGGTGCGGCAAAGAATCCGCAGCTGTCGCCGCACCGATGGGCTGTGAATATGCGGATCACCCTTTGCGTATCCCTCGCGGGCGAGGCCCTTTTCCAGCATCTTCATGTTGATGAACTCGCCCGTGCGAGCCAGTTCAAACGCGCGTTCTAAGATTGGCCGTTCGTTGTACCCCATGCCGTCCGAACCGTTTCGGGTCCGAATGGTTCAGGTCAATTTTTCCCAACGTTGCGCGTGAGGACCTCTTGGAATGCGGGGTTTGCAATCACCCAATGCGAACCTGTTTTGGACCCGAACAGTCGCGAAATGGAGCTAGGAGCACTGTGTTGGAGCACCGGAAATTATCACGTTTAAGGTGACGTTTTCCGTTAGTCGCAACGGAAATCTGTAAAAAATGGCGAAAAACTGCCAAATTCATTAAACGCAAATCCGTTGACAAGTGTGTCGTGACACACGCAAATATGCGTGTGCGAATAATTCGCACGTGGGTGGTAGCCACACTGCCGCTCGTCAGATGGTTCGATTAGAAATCAAACGAGTACTGAGGCCAACGCCGGGTGTGAGCGCGGACACGCTCCTCCCGGCGAAAGCGCCAGCGCGTGTATGCACGGACCGGAACCCGAGTCATACTTACCGCCTTTCTTTATCTGGGGGTAAGCCCAGTCTCCGGGGAGGCCCTGATGCCCCTCCGCGCCGAAAGAGAGCGCATCGGGAGGCCGGAGAAAAAGACGGCAGCGCAGCTACCACGGTCAGTTCTGTGTAACTCTCGACTCCGAGTCAAGAGTCGCATGCCAACCGCTTCCGACATTTGCGGGAAAAGTTTGTTCCCCTTCGGTTCAGGGAGAACAAAATGGCACATAATGGAATCTTTATGTGCTTTCCTTTACAAGACGATAGGACAGGTTGTGGTTAACACGTGGAAGCGGCACAAGAAATTGTGTTTGACCGCTGTTTTTGAGACGATATCTTAGGTTGGTTGTCGTCCGAAACGACGAAGCCGCCAAGGGGTTAGGCTCCCTCAGCGGCTTCAGGTTTCGGTCTTTCCCCCATTCCTTGCCGGGCCGGGGAAAACCTAGTCGTCAGACTCAGGGAGATTATCCCTGATCGACTGAGTGTCAAGGCTCGGTGCTAACGGGGAGCCTCTCATGGCTATCTACAAGTACCAGCAATTTCTCACCCAATCGAACCATCAAGCTTTCGATGCCCTGCATCATCCCGGCGAGACGACCCCGCATTCCGGTATCTACCGGTGCGAGGTCTGTGCCGAAAATGAGGTATCCACCCATGGGCACCCTCTCCCGCCGCAAAACCACCACCAGCACAATCCCGCCGCAGGTCCTATCCGTTGGCGTCTGATCGTCGCGACGAAGTAAGCACCCCATTTCGTGACGCACATTCTCGCCCCGCAGGTTACCTATTCGCGGTGATCGGCGGGGCGAACCTTTTGGTGGGCGTTATTCGGTTAAAGTCTCGTTGGTGAGCGAATCCCATGAAACGGTTGGCAACCAACCCACGGTGACTTACGCTGCCCTCACTCAATAGGAGGGGGACAAATTGGCGCTTGTTATTGATATCGAAGGACTAGATAAACTAAAAGAAAGAAACGGCATAAGATATGTCGGTACTTTAAAAGCTATTGTGTCTGGTGGAAGCCTCTCCAAGAGCTTCAAAATCGAAGTTCCTGTAAGCAAAGAAACATTGGAAGGGGCTAAGGCCGAGGCATATCGAGCAATACAAATTTTCGCAGGAACTCTACGCGCTCGGGCCGGAGAGGAACTCGCTCAACTCGAAAACATTCCAAGTCTTCGGGGAAATCTATAAAATCCATGTCATAATCAATGCCTAATTGCAATCCGTCCGCATAAAGATCGGGATAGCTGCACCAATGGCTTTGTTTTTCATCCATTCGTTTATTTATCTTGGTTTATATCCCACAAGATTTTCACACGAAAAATGCACGAGCATCAAAGCTAAATAATAGATGCGTTGGAAAGAGATCACCGAGGTTGCGATACCGCCCCTCCTCAAAGCCAAAAGGGCACTAGCCCCTATAGAGCCCGAGCCACCCGTCGATGATGCACAGAAGCCGATAGGGCCTGCGGAAGACCCAGAGATCAGCCAGTTGCTCCAACCACGTCGAGCGCGGCAGGCATAGCCTATAGCGTGGCCTTAGCGGGCACTTTCGCCACCAGTCGCGCCATGAACTCGACCGGATCGTAACCCATCGCCCTCGCGATCACGAAGGCCTCCAGCACATCTAGGCGGCGCTGGCCATTCTCTATGCGGCTTATGAAGCTTTGATCGCGACCAATGAGCTTCGCCAAATCGGCCTGAAAAATGCCTGCATCCGTCCGCGCCTCAATGAAGGCTTGGATGATGGGTTTGTACGCCCGTGCATGGATCGATGCAGCCACGCCCCTTGTGGTATATGCAGTCTCCGCATATGCAGTTCCCGCATATCGGGAGGGTATATGGCAACGCTTGTAGCGTTCCGGAACGAACGCACCGGGGAAATCAAATCGCTCAAGGTCGGCTGGAGTTGGGTTCTTTTCCTATTCGGCCCAGTTCTCGGAATCCCGTTCTTCATCCGCAAACATTATCCCCTCGCGTTCATGATGATCGCTTGGGATATCGTCTGCGCCATCCTGCCGCAGGATCAGGAATGGGGCATCGCGATCGTACGCGGCGGAGCAATCGGCCTCGCCATCGGTCTCGGCAAAAAGGGCAATAAACTCACCGCCGAATATTACCTGAAACACGGCTGGGAACTGGTCGATCCGGAGTCCGAGAACGCGATCATCGCGCGGGAGAAATGGGCTCTCGCATGATACCAACACGACCGTTAGTTGTGATTGCCTGCCTGTTCTTATGCGCCTGCGAAGCGCCAGACCCCACAGCCGATCTCACCGCAATGACGTGCAAGGATGTTGCGGATCAAACGATCGACGCGGCCAAAGGCCGGATCGTCAAAATCTACCATCAGACTGTGCGAAGCCGGGATGCCGCGCACTTGATATGTGACGGGACCGGCTTCCTGAAATCCGGCCACGAAATCCCCCTCCGCTATCAAGCGTTCATCGACGAAGATCATGATGTCATGATCAAGTGGGACAGCGACGAATATCAGGCCGAACAGGAACGTTTCGCGCAGTCCCAAGCCGATCGCGAAGCCGATCAGGATGCGGCGGAAGCCCAACGGGAAATGCACGCAGCCCTCAACAACTAAGCTGCCCGCTGCCAATATCCCGACCATTGCCGGGACTGCGGCGTCCGCAACGTCGTGCTGGTAATGGCTATTACCTGATCACCATTGGAAACCGTGCGGCGATCCTCACGCCACGACATCTCCGTCGAATAGGCATCGAGATAAGGTCCGGCAACATGGTGATGAACCCCTATTTCCGCGCGCCGGAGACGGCTGAAATAGCTCTCGGCCATGTTGGTGCAGGCCCCGTCAATCGAGTAACCCTTCCCGTGATTGATCCGAAGGGTTTCGTTCAATCCGTGCAAGGCATCCCAGTGCCGAGCTTCGTCGGCATGGATGGCCGCATCACGCGAAACATGCTGCTGGACCAACGCAACACCATCGGCCTCGCTTGCCACGGCGAAGGTCAGTGACCGTCCGGTACGTTCGCGCATCACGACCACACTCTGGCGTTTTCCAGACCGGTTTTCTGCCAAGCGCCGATCTACACGCTCTTTCTTATGGTTGAGCGGCTTCACATACCCGCCGAAGTACGCCCCATCGACCTCGACCACGCCTTGAAGCTGGTCGTGCGAAGTCTCCCGCGCCATCGCTTCGCGCAGCTTGTGCGCCAACACGAACGCGGTCTTGTACTGGACATCAAGGTCACGGCTCAGTTGCAGGGCCGCGACACCCTTCGCCCCATTGGCGAAGATCACCACCGCCGCAAGAAGGTCGGTGAAAGACAGCTTCCGGGACGCGAACATCGTCCCGGACGTGACGCTGAATTGGCGATGGCAGGCCACGCACTTGAAGCGGCGACGGGACGTGATGTTATAGGTCTCTAGGCAACCGCATTCCGGGCAAACCGCCTGTCCCTCAGTTTCCGGCCACCGAAGCTCGCAAAAGGTCTGATAGGCCGCATCCTCGCCCATCTTGAAAACGCTCTTCAGGCTGATCGACCGCGCCGCCGAAGATAACAGGAAGTGTTGCACTTATAATTTCCTACGATGTGTATGCATCGTATATAATGGCAGCGCGGGGTGATTCGCAATATAAAACGTATCACAAACGATGATATTTGCGACGAATGGAGTTACAAATGACCACCGACAAGGTATGGGAGGAGAAGGTGAAGGGCCTTCTCAAGGGAGAGCTAAAGCGCCGGGGGATCACTTACGCCCAGCTAGTCGAGAAGCTGGCTGGGATCGGGGTCGTGGACACTGAACCCAATATCCGTAACAAACTCGCTCGGGGCAAATTCACAGCGGTGTTCCTGATCCAATGCCTAGAAGCTATCGGCGCATCTTCCTTGCGGCTGTCGGATGTTTAGCAGCATCACCACCAAGCTATGGCGCTGACAGCCAGCAGCCCAAAAGCCAGCCCACAATACGTCAATCCCTCGCGACGATTGCGCAGCCGTCCGTCGTATCCGTCAAACCGGTCCCAGCTTCGGAACATGATCGCCCATGCGGGCAGGGCGAACAGGACCGAAAATCCCAGCTTTGCGCCGAATGGCAGGCGGCGGATCAAGCCCAAGAGGCGAGTAAATGGGCCGGACGAAGCTTCTGGATCGCCTTCGCGGGCGTCCTTGGACTGCTCTATAACCTTCACCTTACGCGAAAGGTCACAACCGCCGCTGTCAAATCTGCCGAAGATGCCAACACCGCTTTGAAGGTCGCAGAAAGCAACGCCGCTTCCGCCGCCGACCTTGCCAAGAACAGCAAGGATTCTACCGAACGCGATCTGAGAGCGTGGGTGAAAATTTCTGTCGAATTGGTCGGATGCAACCGATCCTCCTCCGCAGTCCATTTCGACCTCGATATTTCTCTCGAAAATGTCGGGAAAACGCCTGCCCTCGACGTTGGTGTGAACACCGTGATCTACTGCGTCCCCTCCATCCAAGTTGGACATGGCACACCGCCAGACCCCAATCTTCGAAAATCCCCAATGCCACCTCTCATGCCGGGTACTGGCGTCAGCCAAAAATATGGAGAACGAATCTCCAATGCAGATACCGTTGAGGGGGCAGCAAGAGCCAACCGAGGTAGCAGTCACGCCATGGTCTGCGTGGACTCGGTCGTTACCTATCGAACCATCTTCGATGGCCCCGACACACCGCTTAGAATTACCAGCATCCGGCACATCATCGTTCCCGATCTTACACAGGAGCGCCAAGCTGAAAGGCGAACTTGGCTCGACCAAGGCCCCATCTCGCTCGCTCGCGTGAAGTTCGCTCAGGAAAAAGGTGCTCCGATCCAAATCACCTAACACCATCAACGCAACGGCAAAGGTAAACACATACCAAGCGCCTCCTAGCGCTCGGCATTATGTGGCAATGCACCTTATATGATGGCGTCTGCAACGAGACCGGATACCTTCGTTGTCGCCTTGGTGCATCTGCTACATAATGCCGGAGGCGCTGGAAGTATCGATGGTGGCAAGCGTGGCCGGCACGCTGGAAGGTGGGCGGCTGTCGCGTATGCGCCCCTTCCGCAGTCCGCATCATTCGGCCTCGATGGCCGCCTTGGTTGGCGGAGGCTTGAAAGTGCGGCCGGGCGAGGTCAGCCTCGCGCATCTGGGCGTGCTGTTCCTCGATGAGCTGCCCGAATTCCAGCGTGCCGTGCTCGATTCGCTGCGTCAGCCGCTGGAGACGGGCAAGGTCCAGGTCGCGCGTGCCAACGGTCATGTGACTTTCCCCGCGCGGGTGCAGCTGGTGGCCGCGATGAATCCCTGCCGCTGCGGCTATCTGGGCGATGCGGCGCGGGCGTGCAGCCGCGCGCCGCGCTGTGCGCAGGATTATCAGGCGAAAGTGTCGGGCCCATTGCTCGATCGCATCGACCTGCATGTCGATGTGGCGGCGGTGGGCGCCGCGGATCTGGTGCTGCCGCCGCCGGCGGAGGGTTCGGCCGAGGTGCGTGCCCGGGTCGAGGCGGCGCGCTCGATCCAGACCGCGCGTTATGCCGAGCAGGGCCTGCGCACCAATGCGGAAGCCGACGGCGAAGTGCTGGAAGCCGCAGCGGGGCCGGACGAGGCGGGCCGCGCCCTGCTGGCGCAGGCGGCTGCGGCGATGGGACTTTCGGCGCGCGGCTATACGCGGGTGCTGCGGGTAGCGCGGACGATCGCCGACCTCGCGGGCGATGAAAGGGTAGGGCGGGTGCATGTGGCCGAGGCTCTGAGCTATCGGCTGCGGCCGGCGGTCAGCTAGCTGCGGCAGACGGTCGGTTAAAAGATTTGGCTTTCCGGCAAGCATATGAATTTATTCGTGTGAATTGCGTATTATTTGACTGAATAACCGGAATATAAAAATCCCATATAAAGACGATCTACATAGAGTTTGAACGCCGGCTACTTAACGGATAAGAAAGAGGCTGCCGTTATTGGCTTGTCCGATAGGAACGGGTTGGATGGTAGCCTGATGCAGCAGTGGCTCGAAGTGCGCGCGCGATTGGCGGCCGGGCGAGGGCGCGCCAATTATATTGGCCCATTGCGGGATTGTATCTTGGCGTGGGAGGCATTGGGCTCCGATCGGGGCCGTGCGGTCATCGTGTGCGAGCGGCCGATCCGAATACCTGGCTGGAGCCGCGAATGCGGGCGATTGGACGCGGACGATATTCCTCCGCTCGCCGAATTGATGCGTGCGCAACAAGGTAGCCGGCACGAGCCGTACCAAAGGGGTGCTACCGCTTAGCGTTCGATCAGGCTGGTTCGCGAAGCTTCAGGCGGCGACCGGCTTTCACCTTGGGCTTCTCGGCGGGGGGGCGTCCGTTCGCTGCCGTTCGGCAAACGCCTTTACGAAACCGCTCCCCCGATATGTCGCCAACCGCACGCCGGGCGTGTTGGTGTCGCAGGTGACTGCCGGCTTTGGGTTCAGTGGGCAATGCGCCGCAAAACGGGGATCAGCGCCCGGTCATGAACATCCCCGCGACCGCATTCACGTACTCGCGCATCGCGGCGTGGATATCGGGGGTCAGGCTCAGCCATTTGCGGCGGCCATCCGCGGGATCGACCGATTCCTGGATCAGGTTTCGCTTCTTCAGCATACCGATCCAGCGCAGGGCGGTGGTCGGTGGGACCGAGGCGGCGATGCAGCAGCTCGAAATCGAGATGCGGCGGCCTTCCTCGCCCGCCACGAACAGATCGAGCAGGATGTCGCGCGCGGGATCGGCGAACAGGTCCGCATCCACGAAATTGCCGAGCCGGCCGCGTGCCGCCAATATCTGGCGCGCGAAGTTGGCCGCGCTGGGGCGGCCTTCGGGGGGCGCTGCCGCCGCGTCGCGCAATCGTTCGGCGGTCTGGCTCAGATTGTCGGCAAGCGCATTGAGATCGTCATTGGTAAGCGAGGAAGCCATCAAAAATACCCCATGGCCCGCATGCTGCGGCATTCGGTCCGTGCAATGATCAGGTGATCGACCACCTGGATGTCGAATAGGCGCGCGGCCTCGATCAGGTCGTGCGTGCGCTTGCGGTCGTCGTCGCTGGGCGTCGGATCGCCCGAGGGATGATTGTGGACCAGGATCAGGCTGGCGGCGCCAAGCTCCAGCCCGCGGCGCACGACCTCGCGCGCATAGAAAGGGCACTCGCTGATCGTGCCATGGAACATGCGCTCGTTGCGGATCAGGCGCAGGCTCGCATCGAGGAACAGGACATGGACCGCCTCGGCCGGGAGCGAGCCCATTTCGGACCGCAGATAGGCGAGCAGCAGATCGGTCGACGCCAGCAAGGGCCGGTCGCCGAGCTGATCCGCAAGGCTGTACAGCATCGCCCGATGGACAAGCGGCAGACCGGTGGCGGCGCGATCGCATCCGCCCGCCGCGCGGAGGCGATGCGGCGGTGCGGCCAACACCGCAGCAAAGCTTCCGAACTCGTCGCGCAGCCGATGCGCGGTCAGCGCCGGTTCGGCGGCACCGAACGCGCGAAGGAGGTCGTCCAGGAGGGATCGGTCCCGTTCCGCACCAGCCGCTGGCGATGGCGCCAGGTCGCCACGATCAACAGCATCAGCTGCAGGTAGGACCAGAATTCCTCCATCGCCTGATAGCCGAAAGGGGAGGGTTCGGGCATCAGCGCCATCACATGCGCCAGCACCGTCAAGCCTTGCATCGCGGTCATCCATATCGGCCAGAACCGTGTGCTGAAGACGGACAGGACGAAGAGCGCGCAAAACATGGCGAGGTCGACGAAGAAGATACCAAACTCAACATGGCGAAACGCGTGCGGTTGCGGCGTTTCGACCAGCAAAGTGGCGACAAAACCCGCCACGCACATCAGGGCGAACAGCCGTTCCGGTGCGCCGCCCCGGATCAGCGCATAGCCAAGGCCCCCGAACAGCAAGGCGTAGAACAGGATTGAGTACCAGGGCATATTGCGCGATCGGCCGTGGCCTAATGAAGCATCTTGTAGATCGTCGCGTAGGCGATCGAGAGCAGCGACCCGCAAATGACGAGCGTACCGACCGAAACGCCGATCCCGCAAATCGCCAGGAACGGCCACAGCAAGCGCGCGCCCAGACTGAGTTCATTGCGTCCGTCCCCTGCCGGGGGGAAGGGCCATCCCAAGCCAGGCTGAAACCGGATCGGCTGATGCGCGAAAGCGGCACGCGCCTCGCTCAACACCTTGCGGTTTTCGGCCTGACGGGGGCCTTCACCCTCGCTTTCGATAACGGAATCAGACCGTGAAAGGCCGCCCCGGACAACTTCCGTCGAACCCCCTAGGGTTTCTCGGAAGGTGGGATTCTGCTCGGCGGCGGCAAGAATGCGGGCGGCCTCGGCACTGGATGCGACCCCGAGCGCCTCGCGCGCGCCCTTCAGGCGGAGCTCGACCGCTTTGGGCGTGATTCCCAATTCCAAAGCAATTTGCTTGGCAGTCTTGCGCTCCATGAAAAGGCGCAAGGCGACGCGTTGCGCCTCAGTCAGCCGTGCGATCCCCAACGCATCCACTGATCCAGGATAGCGGTAGCGGAACGGGAATATCAACGGCTTGCGTAAATTTGGCGACCGTTTTTACAATTAAAATCGCTTTGCCTATCGTTCCGCGCCCGGGTTCCGCTAAAGGGACAGGCATGACCGGCACGACCGAACCCGAAGACGATTTCGCCAACAAGTTGCCCGTGCCCGAGCATGTCGAGGATGCGATTCGCACCTTGCTGCGTTGGGCGGGTGACGATCCGACCCGCGAAGGTTTGCGCGACACGCCCAAGCGCGTCGCGCGCGCCTGGAAGGAATATTGCCAGGGCTATGGCGAGGATCCCGGCCATCATCTCGACCGCGTGTTCGAGGAGGTGGGCGGCTATGACGATATCGTGCTGTTGAAGGA
>Ga0068856_100004618_pt1 | contig 13680 bp, 15 predicted proteins | sample KBSCornC62_FD_66595 | JGI IMG/M metagenome (GOLD analysis project Ga0068856, IMG submission 66595) | Corn rhizosphere microbial communities from Kellogg Biological Station, Michigan, USA - KBS Corn C6-2 | ecosystem: Host-associated > Plants > Roots > Rhizosphere > Soil ...
TACACGCGCCAAGGACGATGGCCGAGCAGAGGCTGCGCTGATCGCCTACTACGGAGCGAAACAACCCACATGACAACGCAAAACTTTCCTTACGCGCCGATCCTCGCCGAGACCGAAATGACGGTATCTGGCAGTGCGCGCAACAGCTACGCCACGGCTGGCTGGATGGCGCGCGATGAGTTTGCCAACCGTGCGCCGGGCGTGCCTCACTGGTTCCGGCCAGGGCTGATCGGCAGAGACGAAGAAGCGCGGTTTTTCAGCTGGCGGTTTTATTACGCGGACTCGATGCTGGCTCTGCGTGCACAAGGGGCAAAAGATGGAACTGCAACAAGCGCTTGAGCTTGCGGACACGTTCGAGCGCGACGACACCATATCGCGAAGCGCAAGCGCTGTCCGGACGTTGGCAGCGAAGCTGCGCGAGATGAACCAAGAGTATTACCGCTACACGGGAGTCAAGTTCTTTGACGAGCCGAAAAGCAATGCCACCTAACACGGGGACAAAAATGGCGACAGTATCAGAAGCGCAGGAAGTGCGCGCACGGATCGGCGTGTGCCAGAAATGCAGAAGTGACGAGATCGGGGTTTCGATTCTCAGGGATGTTGCACAACAACGCAGCGAGTACAAAGCGTATTGCGCCGCATGCGGATTCCGCGCGGTAGCGTCGAGCCAGGCGCAATTGGTTCTCGGGTGGCGCGCCAATCAAGGCGACGTAGCAATGCGTGAAGCCGCAGCGCGTGCGCAGGCACTACCGCCCGTCGAGGCGGGGGCGCGGGATGAGCGGACGGCGTTTGATGTGGTTCGAGCCGAGTTGGTCGAGTTCAGCCAGCGCGATGACTATCTTCTGGCGAACGGTGCATCGCTGATGAGCGAGGACAGCCACGAAATCATTCACGTCGACACTGTTCGACGCATCATTCGCGCCGCACTCGCCCGCGCATCCGAGGCGGCGGCCGAAGACGACGATACTCGCGAGAGGATCGCCCGAGCGCTGCACTATCCGGCATGCTGGGACACGGCCGCATATCCGACACTCGATAGCGCAGTATGGGAGTCCATCGCATGCGCGAAGATAGGATGCAGCGAGTGCGAGAGCGCATCCGAGGCGGCGGCAGCTATTGCGCAGACAGATGGGGCGCGTTTTTACAAGCACATTGATGCCGAAGGCAATCCATATTGGCTTCACACGCCACCGCAAGCGCAGGCGGCAGGGGAGCCGGTCCCAACGGGCTGGAAGCTTGTGCCGGTCGAGCCGACAGTCGAAATGAAGATTGCGGGCGACAACGCTGGGTTTTGGTGCGGCGACAAGTGGCGCGCCATGCTCGCCGCCGCTCCGCAACCCGCCAGCGAGCAGCAAGCGGAGCGCGGGCTGAGCGACGAAGAAATCTTGCGAGTGTTTTCGAAGTTCACGATTTACTTCGGTACGTCTTGGCAAAAGGTTCAGGTTGCCCGCGCCCTTTTCTCCGCCGCCAAAGGAGACGGTCATGCTGACTGACATGCAACGCGAAGCGCTCGAAGTCGCGCTTGAATCAATCGTACGCGACGGGAAATGCGGTCCTGTAGGGCTTGGCGCGATATGCGTGATTCAAGACATGCTCATGGCCAGCGCTGCGCCTGCTGAGGGGCGGGAGCCTACCGGCGACGAATTGCGAAAGCTCGTGCGCGAGATACGCGACGCTTCTGGCGGTCCCAGCGATGCGCCGCAACCGGCCGATTACGTCCTTGGTGGCTGGCGCGCCGCTATCGCCACTGCCCCGACGAAGCCTGCTGAGGGGCGTACCGAAAGAACGGCGTGCTGCCCGTACTGTACTGATCCACGTTGCGCGGGTTGTCTCGCCACTGCCCCGACGATGAGCGAGGCGACATATCGTGAGGTTGGTGTATGGGCGCCGGATGGCAGCAAGTTCAGAACGTACCGCGCGGAGAATCTTAACGGTCGAGCAATGTTCGTGAGGGACACGTGCGAGCCCATCGACCGCGCCGCTGCGAAAGGGGGAAGCGATGAGCAATGACGGAGCGTGTAGCGCGTATATAGCCGGACCGCATCTGTGCGCAAACGGATTCCCGCAGAACGCAGCCTGCATGGGCATGAAGTGTCCCTGCTGCGGACGGCACACCGAACGGGTGCCGGCGTGCTTGCGGGATGAAGTTCCGGTGCATCTTATCGACGAGTCGGGCAAGCCTCGGTTCATCAAACCTATTGGAGGAAAGCGATGAACAATGAACGAGAGGCGTTCGAGCGCACGATAGTTCGTCTCGGAAACATGGATGAGAGCGAGCACGAACACATATACCCGGACGAAACCGCAAACCTAATGTGGGCGGTCTGGCAAGCCGCCCGCCAGTCTGCCGGCTCCGAGATCGAAGCGCTCAAGCACGATTTAGCGCGCGCACTGGCGAACCACGCTGCGGATTTGTCTGCCGGTGCGACGGGGCGGGAGGCATCACGCAAACTGTGCGGACTTGTTACCCTGAACGGTACTCAGAAGTGCATCAAAGAGCCATGCGCTTGCGCCCCCATCGGCGATAACGGGGCAGCGCTGACGGACCGCGCGATGGCATGCTTTAGAGAAGCCCTCGTCGAACGCATATGGAGCGTCACCGCAGGAGAAATCTCGGAAATCTTGCAACGCGCCCGCGCCCTTCTCGCCCGCGCGTCGGCTAAGGGGGAATGATGACGAACGACGAAATAATGAAGATCGTCGAATCTATCCCACATAGCAAGTGGGACATCGTGAGGTTCGCCGACATCATCCGAAACGCAGCGCTCGAAGAGGCGTGCGCCGCGATCAAAGCAGAAGATGACCGAGCAGCGGCCAAAGACTACATGCTTGACTCGGACGATTGCATCGAAGTCATCCGCGCCCTGAAGACGAAGGAGCAATCCTACTGCGACATCCATTGCAAACAAATGTGTCAGAACTCCGTGCACGGTATGTGCGACGGGCCCCCAAATGGCTGACCTGGAAACGCCGTTCCCTTACCAAACCATCGGCGCGCGGTTCCTGGCTGGCAAGGATCAGGCGCTACTCGCCGACGATATGGGACTCGGGAAATCCTGCCAGGCGGTGCTGGCGTGCGACCTGGTCGGTGCGCGCAGCATCCTGGTGTTTTGCCCGGCATCCGTGCGCGTGAACTGGGAACGCGAGTTCCATCGGTTCAGCCCGCTCGATCGCGACGGCGTGGTGCTGATGACGGGCAAGGATGAGCCGGACGCGAGCGTGGTTGTGTGCAGTTACGACTTGCTGGCGAACGACAAGCTGCTGAAGAAGCTGCTCGCGCGCGAGTGGGACGCGCTGGTGCTGGACGAAGCGCACTACTTGAAGGAGCGCACGACGAAGCGCACGAAAGCTGTGTACGGCCACGGTCGCAGCCCAGGCATCATAAGCCGAGTGAAGCGCACGTGGCGCCTGACTGGCACGCCGGCGCCGAACGACGCGAGCGAGCTGTGGACGCACCTGAAGTCGGCGGGCGTCGTCACCGACGCCTATTGGGACTTCGTGTTTCGTTACTGCAAAGGCTTTGACAGCACGTATGGCTTCAAGATCACGGGCCACAAGAACACTGACGAGCTGAAACAATTGCTCAGCCAATTCATGCTGAGACGCAAAAAAGAGGAAGTCATGCAAGAGTTACCACCTATCACGTTTCAGGAAGTGACCGTCGAGCGATCGGCTGTCGAGCTGGACCCGGTTTTTTACGAGCAGACCCGGATGAAAACCACTGCGCAGTTCCACGAAGAGCTGAAGCAGGCCGACCAGACGCTGCGCAACGCGCTCAAGGCGATCAGCACAACGTCGAAGACGCCCGCTGATGACAAGCTGCGCGTGCTGGAGGGCATGGCGGGATCGATGATTACGCTGCGCCGCTACATCGGCATGGCGAAGCTGCCGAAGATCTGCGAGACGATCGCCGATGAGCTCGAGACCGGCCTGATTGACAAGATCGTCATCTTCGCGATACACCGCGATGTGATCGAGCACACGCGCCAACGCTTGGCGAAGTACGGCGCTGTTACCCTCTATGGCGGCACCGATCCGGCCCAGCGGCAGAAAAACATCGACAAATTTCAGGGCAATGGCAAGACGCGCGTGTTCATCGGCAACGTGGTTGCGGCCGGCACCGGGATCACCCTTACCGCGGCGCACGAAGTGGCCTTCATCGAGGCGTCATGGACCCCATCGGACAACGCCCAAGCGGCGATGCGTTGCCATCGGATAGGACAGACGAAGCCCGTGCGCGTGCGCTTCTTTTCGTGCGCTGGATCGGTCGACGAAGAAGTGATGCATACCCTTCGGAGAAAAACAAGTGAACTCAGTAAGATCTTCTGATCGTGAGCGCTTCCTACGCAGCTTCCACACCCGAGGTGAGTGTTGGGAGTGGGAAGCGTCCTGCTTCGAGCGCGGGTACGGACAATTCAAAGTCGGAGAAAAGAATTGGCTGGCGCATCGCTTCTCGTACACGATCTTCGTCGGGCCAATTCCAAAAGGCATGCTGATTTGCCACACCTGCGACAACCGCAAGTGCGTTAGACCGAGCCATCTATTCCCCGGAACGCACCGGGATAACTCGGACGACAAAATCCAGAAGGGAAGGTCCAGGCGGAGCCGTGGCAGCGCAAAGATTGACATGGACGCCGCTAAGCGTATCCGCCACTTGTATCTGACGACGCACTGGGCGCAGGAGAACCTTGCGTTGGACTTCGGTGTAAGCCGTGCCGCAGTGCAGATGGTGCTGGCGCAAAAGACGTGGCCGGACGGAACGCCGCCGATACCAAGGAAAATCCGTAAAAAATTTTGATTTTCGGGTTTCGAAAATCATAACGATGTACTAGACTTCATCCCACCACTTGAGGATCACTGATGAAAATCGAATTTTTCGCGTACACGCCAGAGCAGCAGCGCGCCGCTGCGGACTTTCTCATCGCGTGGTCGAAGCTGCATCCAGAACAAACTGCACCCGAACAACCCCAGCCGGCGGTGGGTGAAAACACCGGCAGCGTGGCGCCTGTGTCCGACTCTCCCATGGGTGAGCCCGCCGGCCAAGAAACCACGGGTTCGGCAGCTCCAAATGTCGAACCCGTGGGCGCCGTTAAGCGCACGCGCCGCACGAAGGCCGAGATGGAAGCGGCGCGCGCGGCGGAAGCAGGTGAGCAGGGAAACGTCGGTGCCACGAGTGGGTCGGAAGCGCCGCCCGTGGCTACATCTGCCGCCACTGCGGAATCGCCAACGGCTGATGTGAAAGCACCCACGCTCGACGATGTGCGCGCCGCGCTCCAGCGCTACACCGCCGCCAACAGCATGCCCCAAGGTATCGCCCTGCTGAAAAACTACGGCGCGAGCCGTATCAGCGAACTGGACATCGACCAATACGCGCTGTTCATCGCCGAGTGCGACGGGGATAAGTAATGACAGCGCACAGCAAAGTGGGCTTCAGCTCGCGCAAGCGCTGGAAGAACTGCCCCGGTAGCGTGCGCTTGAGCGAAGGGATCGTCGGCCGCTCGAGCAAGTTCGCCGACGAGGGTACCGCCGCGCATGCGCTGCAAGAGTATTGCCTGCGCACTGGTGACGAGCCGAAGAAGTGGATTGGCTGCACGTTCGGGTACGACGACCACGGCGTGGAGAAGACGATCGTCGTGCCGCAGGACATGGGTGAGCACATCCAGAGCACCGTCGACACGATCCGCGCCGAGCTGGCGACGGATCCCGATGCAGTGCTCCTGGTGGAAGAGAAGTTCCACCTGAGCAGCCTTCACCCGGACCTGTTCGGCACGGGCGACGTAGCGATTTGGTTTCCCGCGCGCCGCCGGCTGCAATGTCGTGATCTGAAGTATGGCGCGGGCGTCGCGGTGGATGTTGAAGCCGAGGACGGCGCGGCGAACGAGCAGTTGGAAGGCTACGGGCTCGGCGCGCTGCTCAAGCATCCCGAGTGGCGGCCAGTCGATGTCGAGCTCGTCATCGATCAGCCTCGTGCGTTCCACACTGACGGGCCCACGCGCAGCATCGTGCTGCCGGTCGTGTACTTCGTTGATATGGCGGCCGATCTCGTCGACGAAGTGAAACGCACCGAAGACCCGAACGCCCCGCTCAACCCCGGCGACCATTGCCGCTGGTGCCCAGCTGCGGCCATCTGTCCGAAGCTGCAAGCGCGCGCGCAGGAGACGGCAAAGCTGGCGTTCGCTCCTGGTCTGCCGTACGACCCGAAGCAACTGGCCGACACGCTCGAGTGGTTGCCCGTCCTGGAAGCGTGGATCAAGAACGTGCGCGAGTTTGCGTACGCCGAAGCCGAGAAGGGTAACGGCATCCCCCGCCACAAGCTGGTGGAGAAACGCGCCACGTCGAAGCTGAAGGAAGGCGTTCTCGCGAAGCTGGCTGAAGCGCTTGGCATCCCGCAGACCGAACTGCTGAAGGACCCCGAGCCGCTTGGTGTCACTGAGCTCAAAGCATTGGCGCCCGGCAAGAACGCGAAGGAGCGCGACGAGTTTCTGAAACCATTCGTCGTCAAAGAGTCGAGCGGCCACACACTGGTTCACGAGAGTGACAAGCGTGAGGCTGTGAAGATCGACGCCAAATCGGCGTTCGTAGGTAAGTAATCCCCTATCAAATAGGAAATTGAAATGGCTGAAAACATTATCACTCCCGAGTTCCGCGCTGCCTACATCAGCATCTTCAAGGCGACGAGCCAGAAGAACCCGGACGGCACTACGAGCAAACCGAAGTTCACTGTGCGCGCGGTGTTTCCCGCCGACACCGACATGAAGGAACTGAAGAAGGAAGCCGAAGCCGCAGCAGTGGCTAAGTGGGGCGACAAGGTGCCGAAGACGCTGCGCAGCCCGTTCCGGTTGAACGAAGAACTCGACAACCCGGTGAAAGGCATCCCGGACGACTGGATCGTCATGACGTTCTCGGCCAACGAAGACCGCCGGCCTGGCATCGTCGACGCATTGTTGCAAGACATCATCGATCCGACCCAGGTGTATAGCGGTGCGTGGTACCGCGCGCAAGTGCGCGCTTTTCACTACGAGAACGCCGGCAACAAGGGCGTGAGTTTTGGCTTGCAAAACGTGCAGAAGCTGCGCGACGACGAACCGCTTGGTGGAAGCAACATCCCTGCGTCCAAGGCATTTGGCGCCGTGGAGTCGGGCGCAAAAACCGCCGGCGGCATGTTCGACTGAACGGCGTTTAGAAAATCGAAACCAAGCTGCCCCTCGGGGCAGCTTTTTACCGCCCGGAGAGCAAGTGACCATCCTTCACATCGACTTCGAGACTTACAGCGCCTGCGAGCTGAAGGATCGGGGGCTGCACAACTACGCCACCGATCCGACGACCGGCGTGCACTGCATGGCGTTCGCGTTTGACGATGAGGCCATATCCTGCGTCGATGCAGACGAGATGAACGTAGGAACGCTGTGGCGAATCGACGAGCATGTAAAAGCCGGAGGACTCGTCTACGCCCATAACGCGGCGTTCGAACTCGCCATCTGGAACGGCGTCTGCGTTCCGCGCTACGGCTGGCCGGAACTGAAGCCTGAGCAGGTGCGATGCACGATGGCGATGGCGTACGCGATGTCGCTGCCCGGCGCTCTCGCCAACGCAGCGCCCGCGCTTGGCATTGAGCAGCGCAAGGATCAAGCTGGCGCCCGCGTGATGATGCAACTGGCAAAGCCGAAATCATTTGAGGACGGTTGGACCGGCGAGCAATGCCCCGCCTGCGGAGGGTACGGCGAGCGGTACTCAAAGGAGTATGACCACGACGCAAGCTGTCCGGACTGCGGAGGAACCGGGGATCGCTACGGTAAGAAAGCGATCTTCTGGACGCCTGCAGACGACCCCGCCAAGTTCGAAGAGCTGTACGCCTATTGCCGCCAGGACGTGGAAGTCGAGCGCGCGCTGCACCATCGGCTGATGGAGTTGTCGGACTACGAACAAAAAATATGGCGGCTCGACTACAAGATCAATCAGCGCGGCATTCAGGTAGATCTCGAGTCGATCGACAAGGCGATCGCGCTCGTCGAAGCTGAGAAGAAACGGCTGAACGCCGAAATGCTGCGCGTGACCGGCGGCGTAGTGGGCTCCTGTACCGAAGTCCAACTGCTCGTGAAGTGGATTCGGACGCAAGGCGTCGAGATCAAGGGCTTGGCAAAGGCCGATGTACTCGACGCGCTCAGCGGCGAGCTGCCGCCGGCCGTCGAAGCCGCGTTGCGCTTGCGCAAGGAAGCAGCCAAATCGTCGACAGCAAAGCTGATCGCGATGAAGGAGCGCGCCAGTGCTGACGGTCGCGTGCGCGGTATCCATCAGTACCACGGCGCGGCTACGGGCCGATGGGCGGGCCGCGGCATTCAGGCGCAGAACTTCCCGCGCCCGCGCCCCGGAATGAAGCCGGAGCACATCGACGACGTGATTGCCAACCTCCACCAGCGCGACTACATCGACATGATGTACGGCCCGACGATGGATGCAATGGCCGACACGCTGCGCGGCATGCTCACTGCGCCGCGGGGCAAAGAACTGACCGCCATCGACTTCTCGGCTATCGAGGCGCGCGTCCTCGCGTGGCTGGCCGGCGAAGAGAAGGTGCTCGACATCTTCCGCACTCACGGCAAGATATATGAGCACGCGGCGGCCGGCATTTACCACGTGCCGATGGATCGAGTGACGAAGGATCAACGCCAGATCGGCAAGGTTGCCGTGCTCGCGCTTGGCTACGGCGGCGGAGTCGGCGCCTTTCAGTCAATGGCCCGCGTCTACGGCGTGAAAGTGCCGGACGACGAAGCCGACGATATCAAGAAAGCGTGGCGGGAAGCGCACCCGAACATCGTGCATTACTGGTACGACCTGGAGCGCGCGGCCATCGCGGCAATACGCCAAGGCGGTAAGCACAGCGCCGGCGCCTGCGGGCGCCAATGCACGTTCGTGAAGAACGGATCGTTTCTCTGGTGCCAGCTGCCGAGCAAGCGCGTGCTCTGCTACCCATACCCGAAGATCGCCGAGCGCGAAACGCCGTGGGGCGAGATGAAGGAAGCCGTGCACTTCATGGCGGTCAACGGCACCACGAACAAGTGGGAAGAGACGAGCACCTACGGCGGCTCGCTCTCGGAGAACGTGACGCAGGCTGTCGCGCGCGATCTGCTGGCCGATGCGCTGCTACGTCTGGACGCAGCCGGGTACGACATCGTCATGCATATTCATGACGAGGCGGTTATGGAAATCGAAACAACGTGCGACAATGACACCCTGGAGCGCGTCGAGAAGCTGATGTCGGAGACGCCCGCGTGGGCGGCCGGCTTACCCGTGAGCGCCGAGGGCTGGCGCGCGAAACGCTATCGCAAGTGAGACAAACATGGCTGACGAGATAGACAAGGCTGAAGAGCTGAACGAAACCTACTTGCGCGCCGCGCTCTCTCAACGCAGGGCAGGCGGCCCGCAAGCCAACGGCTTGTGCCTGAACTGCGACGAGCCGGTGGCGATCGGCTTGCGCTGGTGCGATAAGGACTGTCTGACCGACTGGGAGAAGCGCCAGGAGTTCGCGCCCAAGAACATCGAGATCGGCGAATGACACCACTCGAACATGCCCTTTCCCTGGCTGCGAGAGGGTTCTTCGTGTTCCCGTGTATCGAGAATTCGAAGAAGCCGTTGATTGACGAGTGGCCCGAGCGTGCGACGCGCGACCCAAAACGCATTACAGCGTGGTGGACGAACGGGCCGGATCGCAACATCGGCATCGCCACAGAGAAGTTTGGGGACGGCCAAGCGCTTGTGGTTGTCGACGTGGATCAGAAAAACGGGAAAGACGGAAATGCCGAACTTTTCAGACTTGAACTCGAAGGGCACGAGCTGCCGCGCACCCTCGAGCAATCGACCCCATCAGGCGGACGACACATCCTCTATGTTGCGGCTGCGCCCTGCAAACAAGGCGTCGACGTACTCGGGCCCGGTTTGGATATCCGATCAAGGGGAGGTTACATTCTCGGCGCCGGCTCCGTCATCGACGGGCGAGCCTACGAACTGCACGATGCCCCCCTGGCGCCAGCGCCTGCGTGGCTGGTTAATCAGCTCGGTAGGAGTGTGGCTGATCGCAGCGTTGATCGCGCTGTTCCTGTCGCGGGTGTAGATGCGCAGCGCGCGGAACGCCGCGGCATTGACTATCTGAGGACGGCGCCACAGTCGATCAAGGGACAGGGCGGCGACCAGACAGCGTACAAAGTGGCGGCCGCGTTGAAGGACGTTGGATGCACCGAAGCGCAGACGCTTGACCTGATGCTGTCCGAGCACTGGCACCATGGCTGCGGATGGGCGCCCGAGAAGCTGGCGGCCAAAGTCGCGCACGCATTCAAGTACGGCCAGGAGCCGCCCGGCATCGACGCGCCAGAAGCGGTGTTCAGCAAAGTTGAACAGCCAGAGGATACGAACGTCGCCGTGCATCCATTCGAGAAGCTGAACGCGGAGTATGCCTTCGTGATGGGTGGCGGGGGCCACATCCTGTGGGAGACAACGGACCCTACCGGCAAGCCGACGCTGATGCACGTCGACATGACGACGTTCCATACCAAGTTCGCCGCCAAGAAAATCCAGATCGGCGAGAAGTTTCAGTCGCTCACGAAGGCGTGGATCGAGTGGCCCGAGCGTCGCACGTACGACGGCTTCGTGTTCGCTCCGGGCCGAGAAGTTGACACGCGCTGGTACAACCTGTGGCGCGGCTTCAGCGTCGAGCCGGCGGCCACGGGCGAGCACCCGATGGTTACGCGCTTCCTCGAGCACGCGCTTAACAATGTCTGCAACGGTGACAAGAAGCTGTACCGGTGGCTGATCGGCTACTTCGCGCACATGGTGCAGCGCCCGTGGGAGAAGCCGCTGACGGCCCTGGTGTTCAAGGGCAAGAAGGGCACCGGCAAGAACGCGCTCGTCGAGCGGATCGGCAAGTTGCTCGGCGGCTCGTTCCTGCTCACGAGCAAGCGCCGGTATCTGGTGTCTAACTTCAACGGCCACTTCGAGAACTGCCTGGCTCTGGCGCTCGACGAGGCGTTCTGGTCGGGCGATAAGGAGAGCGAAGGCATTCTCAAAGATCTCGTGACGGGCGCCGAGCACAACATCGAGCACAAGGGCAAGGAATCGTACAAGGTCGCCAACCTGACGCGCGTCATCATTATCGGCAACGAGGAATGGCTGGTGCCGGCGACGCACGACGAGCGCCGCTACGCCGTCTTCACGATGGGCGAAGGAAAGATGCAGGACCGCAGCTACTTCCACGAGATGCGCGTGGGCTTGGACGACGAGGGCGGCAACGCGCATCTGCTGCGCCACCTGCTCGACTTTGACCTGACGGGTATCGACGTGAACGCAGCGCCAGCCACGCAGGGATTGATCGACCAGAAGCACGCATCGCTCGAGCCGGTGCAGCAGTGGTGGCTGGATTGCCTGATCCACGGCGAGCTGGTGGGCGGCGACTTTAGCGGCCAATGGCCGACCGATGTGCCGACCAACCGGCTGCGTGAGGCGTTCGAGCGATGGGCGAAGCGACGGCAGATCCGCAGTCGCCTACCGGAAGAACGCGGATTCGGCCGTGTGCTGAAGCAGATCGCGCCGAGCCTGAAGACTAAGCGCAAAGACCCCGACAACCCGAGCGACACCACACGAGCGTACTCAAGTCCCGGCATCGATGTACTTCGCCAGGATTGGGAGCGCTACATAGGCGGCTATTTCGCGTGGGAAGAGTGTTTCTAAAATCGAAACAAATGAGCGAGAATACGGAAATGAACCTCCTGCCCAAAGAAGCCGCCGAGCGGCTGCGCCTGTCCATCGGCACACTCGCCAACTGGCGCGTGCAAGGTGGCGGGCCCAAGTACATCAAGTTCGGACGCAAGGTGCTTTATCCCCTGCGTGAGCTCGAAGCCTTCGAACAACAGTGTCTTCGATCGAACACTGCACAGACCAAATAAGGACCGCTACATGGCCGCGCCCAAATGCACCGACGAAGAATTCATCGCACTGTGGCAGCGACACGGGTCCGCCACGCGGGTAGCCAAAGTGTTGGGGATTGGCACGCGACCAGTACAAACGCGCCGCGCCGCGCTTCAACGGCGCTACGGGATCGTGCTCACATGTGCGGATTCGCGCAGCCCGTACAAAGTGGCTGTGCCAGAGAACAAGATCCGCGCGCAGATCGACTTCCCGGACGGCGCTTTCGTGGTATTCAGTGACGCGCACTATTGGCCCGGCTATGTCACGACAGCCCACCGCGCGCTAGTGAAGCTTATCCCGCAGATCAAACCGCGGCTGATCGTCGCCAACGGTGACTTGCTCGACTCGGCCACAAACAACCGGCACGATCGCATCTGTTGGCAGAACGGCCCGACCGTCAAACAAGAGCTCGAGGAAGTGGCCACACGCCTGGCCGATATCAAGAAGGCGTCGCGCGGCCACTGCGATCAGTTCATCTGGACGCGCGGTAACCATGACGCGAACTTCGACACGCGGCTGGCGAACGAAGTGCCGCAGTACGAAGGCGTGCCCGGCATGAGCCTGCAAGATCATTTCCCCGAGTGGCGGATGTGCATCTCGCTGATGCTGAACAACAACGTGATGATAAAACACCGCTGGGCCAACGGCGTCCATGCGGTCTACAACAACACCGTCAAGTCGGGCGTATCGATCTTCACCGGCCATCTGCACAGCCTGAAGGTGACGCCGTGGAGCGACTACAACGGCACGCGCTACGGCGTCGACACGGGCACCCTGGCGGATCCGGACGGGCCGCAGTTCACCTACGTTGAGGACAACCCGGTCAACTGGCGCAGCGGCTTCGCCGTAGGCACGATGGAAGACGGCGTGCTGATGCCGCCCGAGCTGTGCCAAGTGCTCGAGGAAGGAAAGGTGTTCTTCCGCGGGAAGGTTTTCGAAGTGTGAAATGCTGTCTCACGATACAAGAAACCCCGCTCAAAGGCGGGGTTTATTTTTGACTGCCCTGCGACCAGTGTGCGACCAGTGCAGTTTTGACGGACCTTTTAAGCAGCTTATTACTACTTGCAAGTCCTTGTTTTTATTAGGTTTTTCTTGGTAGGCCGTACTGGATTCGAACCAGTGACCAACGGATTAAAAGTCCCGTGTTATTTCGAAATTCGAAACACATTATGGTATACTACCCTGCGAAATCAATAACTTAACTTCCGTGGGGAAAACGTGAACTCAGTCACAGTTGCGACCAGTGTGCGACCAGCGGCGGACTTGAACGAGAAGAACATCAAGGCCGCGCAGCCCGGCGACGTGTTGCGCGACGGCAGCATCCGCGGCTTGCAGCTGCGGTGCTTCCCGAACCGCAAGTCCTTCTACCTGTACTTCCGCACGAAGGCCGGCGTCGAGCGCAAACCGAAGATCGGCGACTACGGATCGATTACGCTGGCGCAGGCGCGGAAGATGGCGCAGGAGATGTGGCAGGTAATCGGCGCCGGCGGCGACCCGTCCCAGGCTCGCACAGAGGCCCGCGCCGAGCCAACCGTTAAAGACCTGTGGGATGAGTACTGGAAGCGCCACGGCAGCAAGAAGAAGTCGAGCAAGGACGATGAATGGCAGTGGCGCCTGCGCATCGAGCCGAAGTTCGGAAGCCGCAAGCTGTCGTCGGTCGGCTACACCGACATCGACGACTTCCACAAGTCGTACCCCGGCGCCACGGGCAACCGGACGCTGGCG
>Ga0068856_100004621_pt1 | contig 13672 bp, 10 predicted proteins | sample KBSCornC62_FD_66595 | JGI IMG/M metagenome (GOLD analysis project Ga0068856, IMG submission 66595) | Corn rhizosphere microbial communities from Kellogg Biological Station, Michigan, USA - KBS Corn C6-2 | ecosystem: Host-associated > Plants > Roots > Rhizosphere > Soil ...
AAAGCAAGCGGCGCTCGTGTTACCGACGGTTTCTTTCGCACGCTGGGCGTTACGCCTGTCATCGGACGCGATTTCCATCCAGGTGAAGATCTGTCCGCCGCGCCGCGCACTGCTCTGCTGAGCTACGCCGCCTGGCAGCAGCGTTATGGCGGCAAGCCCGATGTCCTCGGAAAAACTGTCACTCTGAACGGCGACCCCACCGTCATCATAGGCCCGCGACGCCATAGAGCAAGTCCGCGGGAAGCGTAGTCCCCATGCTTGCCGACGTGACGAGGGCAAGTGACTGCGAGATGGTCGTCGATGCGGCAGGCACGCGATTTGGCCGCCTCGACATTCTGGTGAACAATGTCGGCCGCGGTACGAAACCGAGCCAGGCGTAAGCGACCGAAGGCGTCAAGTTCAGGTAGAATATCTCAACTATGCCTACGCAAGACGTTCCTGGATTCAGATCGGCGTTTCACGGAACTGTCTTCGAGCCCGCCGACGACGGCTATGAAGATGCCCGCCGGATCTGGAATGCCAGCGTTGACAAGCATCCACGCGTGATTGCCCGATGTTCGGGCTTGGCTGATGTCATGGCAGCCGTGAACTTCGCACGCACGAACGGCTTGCTCACCGCGATTCGTGGCGGCGGACACAATGTGGGCGGGTGAGCGCTTTGCGAAGACGGCATCGTCATCGACCTCTCCGGCATGCGCGCGGTCTACGTTGACTCTGCGAAACGGACAGTTCGTGTGCAGGGTGGGGCCACTTTAGGCGACATGGACCGCGAAACCCACGTTTTTGGTATTGCCCTCCCGTCCGGCATCGTCCCGAAAACAGGGATTGGCGGCTTCACACTGGGCGGCGGAGTCGGTTGGCTGTTGCGGAAGTATGGCATGACCATCGACAATCTACTCTCGTGTCAGGTAGTCACGGCCGAAAACGGTGTTCTCACGGCCAGTGCATCGGAGCACGAGGATCTTTTCTGGGCTTTGCGTGGAGGTGGCGGGAACTTCGGTGTTGTTACGTCTTTCGAATTTCGAGCGCGCCCCGTTCACACTGTTCTCGGCGGTCTCCTTGTCTACCCTCGTCAGGCAGCAATGGATGTTATCCGTAACTTTCGTGATTTTATGGAATCAGCTCCCGACGAACTTACGGCGTACGCCGCGCTGCTTCACGGTCCGGACGGTAGTCCAATCGTTGGCGGGATCCCCTGCTACTGCGGCGATATCACAGAAGGTGAACGAGTTCTCAAACCTCTGCGCAGCTTCGGCAGTCCCGCGATGGACGCTATCCAGCCGCTTCCGTTCCCCGCGATGCAGTCGCTCTTAGCATCCGCGTTTCCCGATGGAATCAGAATTATTGGAAGTCGACGCTGCAGAAAGAATTGCCTGACGATGCGATAGCGGCCATTGTGGAGCATGGGAATGAGATGAAGTCGCCGCTATCTTTCTTTGTAATCGAATGTTACGGCGGCGCCGCCGGGCGGATCGCAAGCGACGCTACTGCCTATCCGCATCGCAATCTTCCCTGGGACATCCTATTCGTCGCACAGTGGACAAATCCGGCGGAGACTCCGATACACCGCGACTGGGCTCGGAGCGGTGAAGAAATGCTGCTTCCGTACTCTGCAAATGCGCACCTCGCATCGTCCCTTGACATCGAATCCGAAGAGGTAATCAATACGGCTTTCGGCGTGAATCTGGCTCCATTGCAGGCGATTAAGCGGAAATACGATCCGGCCAATTTCTTCCACGTAAACTACAACATCAAGCCGGCCGCGGCGGAGGCTGACGCGGCGTAGATCCGGTTCCGGCAGCCCTTGACGACCTATTCGTATCTCAGGGCCTCGATAGGATCCGAATTCGCGCCTCGTTGAGCCGGAAAAAACATCGCCGCCATGGCTGCGGCTCCTAAAAGCACGCTAGCGGCAACATACAAAAGCGGGTCACTGTTGTCGATGCGCAAAGGGCCTGTGGCGAGCGTCTTGTCAAGAGCTGCGGCCGTGGACACGGAGAGCCACAGACCGACAAGAAGGCCTTGGACCACGGGTCTGCCTCCGGAGGAATAGACGGAGCGAACGATATCGAGCCGGCGGGCGCCCAGCGCCGCACGAATGCCAAATTCATGCGTACTCTGATTCACCGCAAAGGAAACAGCGCCGTAGATGCCAACCGCCGACAGGACCGTCCCCAGAATTCCGAGCAGCAGAATTAGTGAGACGAAATTCCAGATTTCGGTGGTCACCTCATCGATAAAGTTCTGCATGAGGCGGATCCTCATGGGCAGGTCCGGCGCGATCTCGCGAATCGCGGCGTGGACCGAATGCGCAGGCCGCTTCAGCCGCGGGTCGAAGCGGATGGCAAGCGAATTCTCGGTCTCGTTAGCCGTAAGCGATCGATAGAGCGGCGGGTTATCTGTGCCGCCGAAGCGCAGGGGGTCAATGTCTTTTGCGATGCCAACAACTGTGAGTGCGTTTCCGTCGGGCAGCTTTAGTTGCCGGCCAAGCGGGCTGCCGCGATGCCAGAACAACCGGGCGACAGTCTGCGAGACGACCGCGGCGTTGATCTCGCCTTGCTGAAACTCGCGGCCGCCAACCAGCGGGATGCCCATTGTTTCGAAGAATCGTGGCGAGGCCGTGAGGACGGCAACCGGCTGCACGGCATCCGGCCTTTCGGGCGGGCTGATCTCGATCGTATCCGGAAATAAGAGCGGGACGCCCTGCGAGAACGCGACGGAACGGACTCCGGGAATGCTTAAAATGCGGTCTTTGATCACCTTGAGAGGCGCGGCTCGCCGGAACCCCACGACAGCAATATGGCGTGAATCGTAACCCGGGTCGGCGTGGAGATTGCGGTTCTCGGCCTGGCCGAGCAATCCGGAGCCGACAACCAGGACCATGCTTAGCGCAACCTGCGCGCTGACCAGATAACCGAGTGCGCGCTTCGTTCCGGCCGCCCCGCCAAGGAGACCGCCAAAGCCTTTGAGCGAGTTGATGAGGTCGACCTTCAGGGCTTCCGTTGCCGGGGCGATACCGGCGAGGACGCCGGTGCCTAGCACGAGCGCGGAGATCCAGGTGAGCACGCGCCAATCGGGCACAAGTGAAAAATCAGGCGCATGCAGGATGATGTAGCGGGCGAGCGGCTCAGGCAACCTGTTCACGACAATCCAACTGAGTGCGCCCGCAGCAATAGCAAGCACAAGACTTTCCGTAATGAGCATGCGGACTAAACGATTACGCGATGCGCCGAACGAGAGGCGAACGGCGATTTCACGATTCCTTGCCGCCGCGCGCGAAAGCAGCAACGTCGCTACATTGGCGCAGGCGATAAGAAGGACCAGGTTGAACGCACCGAAGAAGAAGACAGAGAGCAGCACGAATCGAGCGCTCGCAAAGAGTTCAATCCATTCGATCCAGGAACCATCCGTTGTTTCAATGCGCGTGACACGGCCCGGGTTCATTCTGTCTTGCGCCCGGACCAGCCGGCTGAGTTCGGCGGGGACCGCGGTGCGATTGTACTCGGAAGCGATGCGCCCGGCGAGTTCGAGCCAGAAGTGCCGGTCCTCTTTGAAGAGGTTCAGTGTGAGGTCAAGATAGGGCTGCGCTGTGTAAGGGAGCCACACACTCACCGCGGGGCCTACGATCCAACCGGAAGTGGTCGTGGGGACAACGCCGATAACCGGCATGGAGCGGTTGTTGATCCGGATGACACGGCCGATGATCCCCGGATCGGAGGCGAAGCGGCTGCGCCAGGTGGCCTCACTCAGGATGGCGACAGGAGGCTGGCCGGGTGCGCGACAGTCGTCCTCGACGAAAAGCCGGCCAAGCTTGGGACGCGCCACGCCTTCTACCGTAAAGAAGTTGCAGGAAACACCGAGGCCCCGAACTTCTTGTTCGCCTAAATCCTCTTCGCCGAAAATAACCGGGAATTTATAAAATGCGGCGAGCAGGCGCAGCGAGTGGGCGCCGTTTCGAAAGGCCTGATATTCGGCATAAGAGGCTTCCCGTGGACTTCCAAACGACCCTGCAGCGGGTGTGATTTGGATGAAGCTGGCGGGGTCGCTCGTGATGTGTGGTCGAAGGATGTACCCGTTGACGACGGTGAAAATGCTGGCATTGATGCCAATGGCAGCGGTGAGAGTTGCGATGATGACGAGTGAAAGAATCGGGTCGCGGCGGATCAGGCGGAGACCGTGCCGGAGGTCATCCAGCACGCTGCCGAGAAAAGTTCGGTTATGGATGGATTCGGCGATTTCGCTGGTCAGGGATTCGGGGATGGCAGAGCGCGAAGTGGTGAGATGAAAATCGAATTCGGCTTCAAGGTGCGCCTGGCGCGGCGCTACAGCCGGCGCACGCGCCTCGAAATGGTCGATTTCGAGTGGGTTCACTTCCAGCTCTTCAAATTCCTGGTATAGGATGCGACAGTTGGACCATGCGGCGCGGCGTTTTCGGAGCATTCGCCAGACGCTCCAGAACAGAAGTGTGAAGAGTGATACGAGAGCAGCAGGTTCCAGGGAGCAATAGAGAATCAGACTCGCGATGAGGGAGAGCAGCCCGCTGGCGATGCCGTAGCGCGCAAGCGTAACGGCGAAGGGACGCCGTGACGGCAAATAGCTGCACGTGAAAGGCAGTTTGTGCCAGTTTCGGAAAAGCGTTTCGAACCAGAGCACGGCGGTGAGAAATACCAGCCCCATGACGATGAGCGCCCGCTGCCATCCCAGCACCGCGATCGACGCAGGAACTCCGGCGAGGCAGACCGGCGCGATGCCGCAGCAGATAACGAAGCGATCGACTGCCGAGAGCCAGGCCGAACCGCCACCGTATTCTTCGATTTCGAAAATCCATTTCGCATCGTGAATGACAGGAAGCGAGAAGAGGTGGCGCAGCGCGATTACGGCGAGAACCGCGAGCGCAAGCGGCGAAGCGGTAACGATCATCCCGTAGACACCTTCGTTTTTCAGAGAAGGGGTCGGCATATCGAGGATGCCGTAGACAACCCAGCCTGCCGCCAGTCCAGCCCAGGCCAGCAGGAGAAGACGATGGCTGCGGCTTCGTACGAGCGTTTTCCAAATAAAGGCGAACGCGGCTTGTTCCTGTGGGCGGCGAATCCAGGCTTCAAGCAGACGCGAGCCCAGCTTGGCAAATCTGTCGGACTTGCTGCTAGTCTCTCGTTGCGTCGATCCCTCGAGCAGGATGCGCTGATGGCGCCGATAGCCGGCGAGATATGCGCCGGTAGCGACGACTGTAGGAATCGCGATGCTCAGAAGCGCTCCTCGTGCGCGTTCAGGATTGCCGAGAACGATAGATTCCCAGAGGTGGAAAAACCAGTTGCCTGGCCACCATTCGACGTGAGGTTGGCGGCCCACGAGCGGGACGGTGCCGAGCGTCGAGATAAAGAGAACGCCCTGAATCCAGAGGGAGACCGGGCCGAAGATGCGGGCGGGCAGCAGATTCAGGAGAAGTCCCTGGAGAGCTAGGAGCAGCGAAAAGGCGAAGCAGCAGGCGGCGGCCATGGCAACGAACGTGGCCGCGATGAGGACGAATGTGCTCGGGTTTTTTTGCCAGAAGCCTGACATGGCGTAGGTGAAAAGGATCGCCCAGGGAACATTTATCGAGAGGACGTATCCGGTGAACAGAAGCATCAGCGCTGCGGATTTCGTCAGGAAGATGTCCCGGGGGCTAATAGGAAGACCGGCAAACGCGAGGCAGTCACGGCGATTGGGAAATAGGGATTGCCAGTGAAGCAGCGTAAGCACGGCTGTCAGTGCGAAGGCGATGCCGATGAATGAGAGCAGGTCGGACTGTAGTTCGGATCGATAGACCGCAAAGCTGGAGTGGGGGGGCGAATTGAGAATCGCGTATCGTCTGCTGTACGTATTGAACGCGACGATACCGACGGAAAAGAGAGCAGCGAGGACGCCAATAGCCGTCTTCTTCCATTCACCGGAGGCCGCGAGCGCCTCGCTGTCGAAAAACGTTTCGACGAAGTGGCGCAACAGTTCCCGGCGCGCAGACGGGATCTTTGCGCTCATGCAGCGACTACTTCGAGCATGCGTCTGGCGATCCAATCCGCATCTTCAGTTTGCGTTAGCTCGGCGAAGACGCCCTCGAGCGACGATTTATCGTTGAGTTCGCGGAGACGGGCAACGGAATCGTGCGCCACGACGCGGCCTTTGCTAAGAATAAGGACTTTGTCGCAGACCTTCTCGACTACTTCGAGGACATGCGAGCTGTAGAGCACCATCTTGCCGCGCTCGCTGAAGGCGCGCAGAAGACTGCGGAGAATCATTGCAGCGTTCACATCCAGGCCCGAGAACGGTTCGTCCAGGATGAGGACCTCGGGGTCATGGAACAGCGCAGCGATAAGAAGAATCTTCTGGCGCATCCCTTTGGAATAGCTGGCCAGGGAGGAGTGGCGGTCTTCCCAGAGACCGACGAGCCGGAGCAACTCGTCGACTTTTGGTTCGAGGATGTGCCGGGATAGTCCGCGGAGGCGCCCGACAAGTTGGAGATGTTCGCGTCCGCTGAGGTGTGGATAGAGGTGCGGCTCTTCGGGCACGTAGCCGATGCGGCGCTGAAAGGCTTTGCGGGCTTCGGGATCTTGCTGGATGTTTTGGCCATCCAGCGTGATTTCGCCGGACGTGGGCTCAAGCAGGCCGATGATCATCTTGACAGTAGTGCTCTTACCGGCGCCGTTGGGACCGAGGTAGCCGAGCGTTTCGCCGCGATGAATCTGGAAGCTGACATGGTCCACGACAGGGATGCCGGAGTAACGTTTGGTCAGATCGCGAACTTCGAGCATGATGATTAGACACTTGGGGAACCCGGGAATTCCCCAGAGCAGCGAAGATAGTATACTACATACTGAGACGGCCTGAATTATTCGAATATCGAGATCAGTGCATCAGAGGCTGTTTCGTAGCGCGAAAGCAAAGAGACAATGTCCCGCCGCGATCGCGACGTACTGCTCATCACCAACCTGATAGGTCATTGGACTGGCCGCCGCTGTGCCTCCCACGGTAAACTTCCAGAGCAATGCTCCGGTTCGTGCATGGAGTGCATAAAAATATCCTTCCCGGCCGCCTGTAAACAACAGATCCGACGCGGTGGTCAAAATTCCACTGTCGCTGACATCATGCGTTTTGAATTCCCAAAGTGTCTTTCCAGTATGCGGGTCGAGCGCCAGTATTCCACCGTACCCACCTTTTTCGGTCCAAGTATTAATGGGTCCGCGACGAATAGCTGGCACTGGCGATTTGTACGATCCTCCCATGAATCGCCGGCCCGGTTCATACTTTCCCGGTGCACGCAAGTATGTCGCGAAGGTATCCAGCCAGGCCGTAACGTAGAAAAGCCCCGTGCGAGGACTATAGGAGGGAGAGTACCAGTTCGTGCCGCCCTGATTACCCGGGTTGACCTGAGCGCCTTCTGCCGCGGGAAGCGGAATCGGACGGCCATTGGCATCTAATCCTGAATTCCAGTTCTGCTTGACGAATGGACACCCGAATAGAAAACGGCCCGTCTCGCGGTCCAATACATAGAAAAACCCATTGCGGTTCGCCCAGAGCATTGCTTTCCGTCGAGTGCCGTTCCAATCCAAATCCACGAGCACAGGCACCTGGGTAGAATCCCAATCCGAACCATCGTGAGGTGTGAACTGAAAAAACCACTTCAGCTTGCCGGTATCCGCATCAAGAGCGATAGCGCAATCCGTATAGAGGTTGTCGCCGAGGCGCTGGCTGGGATTCCAATCGGGTCCGGGATTGCCCGTGCCCCAATAGGTCAAATTTGTAGTTGGGTCATACGAACCTGTAACCCAGAACGAGCCACCCCCGTGCTCCCACGAGTCGCCTTGCCACGTCTCATGACCGGGCATTCCAGGACCGGGAATGGCATCAAAGCGCCACACTTGCTTGCCTGAATTTGCGTCGTACGCCGCTAGAAAGGAGCGAATGCCATATTCTCCTCCGGCTGTTCCGACAATAATCTTGTCTTTGACAACCAAAGGAGCATGGGTTATGCCATAACCGAGATTGCAATCTGCAAGCTCCGTGTTCCAGAGAAGGTGACCGTTTTTGGCGTCAATCGCTACAAGGTGCGCGTCAATGGTCCCCATAAACAGCGTATTGCCAAGAATGGCAAGGCCGCGGTTCACCAGGCCGCAGCACAAGCGCACTCCGAACGAGGAGTGATACTGATAGACCCAGAACAGCCGGCCTGTTTTTGCATCGAGGGCAACGATGTCATTCGGCGGCTGTGTGACATACATAACCCCGTTGACAACGATAGGAGTTGCCTCGAACTTCTCCAGCGATTGAGCTTGAAAGATCCAACGAAGATCGAGTTGCTTGACATTCGCCGGGGTGATCTGATTGAGAGCGCTGTATCGCTGGCTCGAATAATTTCCGGAATAGGTCAACCAATTCTGCGGTTCCCGGGATGCGTGAAGGAGACGCTCATACGATACCTGGCCGAACAGGCTGCCGCCGGCCAAAAAACAGAGAAATAATCGCGCGCACTTCATTTTGATGTTGCGCCTTTCAGAGAATACAAATAGCGAACCAGATCGTCGAGTTCCTCCGGAGAAAGCCGGTTTTGGTAGGACGGCATCGTAGAACCCTTCACGGCTTCATACGTCTTCAACTTAGGTTTGAGAAGTGAAATGAGATTTCCTCGGTTGTCGATAATCTGAAGTGTGAACGTATCCTCATTCAGACGCCGCCCGCTTATAACTGCGCCATCCTGCGTTGTCGCTCGAATTCGCCGATGCTCCGGTACATCGGAAATAGCGGGATCGATAAGCGACTTCTTGAGGTAATCGATGGAGCGAATCATTCCTATATCGCTTAGATCCGTTGCCGCGTACGAGCCCTTGCCGTTCACCCGGTGACAATTCATACAGTCCCCGCGGCCTTCGAAGATCACTTGGCCGCGGTGAGTGTCGCCAGGTAGTGCTTCCAAATGTAAGCCCTGCAACGATCGTATGTAGCTAACAATCGCTCTCAATTCGGAACCGCCGAAGTTATTCGGCGGCATGGCAGTGCCGGGGATCCCGCGCAGGACGATCAGCATCAGGTCGTCGTCCGAGGATGCGCTCCGAAACTTACCGCTTCGGAAATCTACGCCAGGGACTGAGTTTCCCTCTGAGCCATGACAAGCTGAACAATAAGCAAAGTAGAGGCGCGCTCCGGCTTCTGCCGTTATGACGCTGTCGGAATGTGTTTGGCCCGGGAGTTGTTCTGCTCCGCCGAGAAAGATCGCCAAACTTATGAGGATCGTTGTGCGTAGCATCCTATTTCGGTATCGCATTCCGCCATCGTCCTGAAATAAATCGGCCAGGGCTTGCCTTCATATGTTTTGCGGTGGCGGCGCAAACCAGGACTGCGTGCCCGCCCAACCGCATGAAAAACATTATGCCGCAAGGCACGATTTCAGCACGCTGGGCCAGAGTTTCTCATGCATCCTATTCTGCGTTTCCAGGCCGCATATAATCACCGCCGGCTCTGCCGAGTTGATTTCACCGTTTCTGTCGACGGGTGACCACCAGCGGCCACAAGCTTCTGCCGTACCGAGTAAGTAAGTAGAAACTAAGCACATTTCGGCGCATCTTACAAATAGAGGCTGTTCGCCCGGCCGCGGCAGAACCGGCGGGCAAGACGCTCTGCGTCGCAGGGTGTGGCATTGTCGCATGCCCGACGAGCGTCATTTTGAATGCCTCTGAGTGCTTGATCGTTTGCGTATTTTCGACGCCAGAATCGGTGTCGCCTCAAAGGCGCCGAGGGCCTTTTTTGCAGATCAGGAGGGCTCATTGCAAAACCAACCAAATCGAATCCATACCGGTATTGCCGGCCTCGATGATGTTCTCGGCGGCGGTCTGCCGGAAGCTCATCTATATCTTGTTGAGGGCGATCCCGGTGCTGGAAAAACAACATTGGCGCTGCAGTTTTTATTGGAAGCACACCGGCGCGGTGAGCCAGTCCTCTATATCACTCTTTCGGAATCCATCCGCGAACTAAAAACAATTGCGCACTCGCACGGCTGGTCTCTTGAGGGTATTACGTTGTTCGAAATCATGCCGGCCCCGGAGACGCTGCTTCCCGACGATCAGTACACAGTCTTTCATCCTGGCGACGTTGAATTAGGGGCGACTTTCAAACGTATCTTCGACCAAGTTGATAGCGTGAAGCCGCGCCGTGTCGTACTCGATTCCTTGTCAGAAATCCGACTGCTGGCGCGCGATCTCTCGCGTTATCGGCGACAAATCCTGGGTCTCAAGCAGTTTTTTGCGAGTAAGCGCTGCGCCGCACTCTTGTTAGATGACCGGCCAATTGGCGGAAGGCCGGATTTTACCGTCCTGAGCACAGTGCATGGCGTTCTCAGCCTGGAACGCACGCATCGCGAATTTGGTGCGATCCGGCGTCGGCTCCAGGTTTTGAAACTGCGCGGCGTGAAATTTTTCGATGGGTACCATGATTACGAAATCAAAACGGGTGGTCTGTCTGTCTTTCCACGGCTTGCGACCGCGAATCACAAGCCGCTGGAACCGCAGAGTGGCTCTTTAAGCGGAGTGGAGGGCATTGACCTGCTACTTGGGGGAGGTCTCGATCGCGGTACAAGCACGCTCCTGATTGGCCCCGCCGGTTCGGGCAAATCCAGTATCGCGCTCCAATACGCAGCGGCGGCTGCCGAGCGGGGAGAGAAAGCACTTGTATTTACGTTCGAGGAGAGTCTTACGACGATCTTTAGACGATCGCACGGATTAGGAGTCGATCTGAAAAAGCATATCGAGCGAGGTACTTTGACGATTCGGCAGTTCGATCCTGCGGAACTTTCGACCGGAGACTTCGTTCACCAGATCCGAACGTCGGTAGAAGAACAGCAACTCCATGCGTTTGTGTTGGATAGCGTTAACGGCTTCCTAAACGCTATGCCAGGTGAGCAGTTTCTCATGTCGCAATAGCATGAACTGCTGTCGTACCTGAATGAACACGGCATTGTGAGCATTCTGGTTATGGCGCAGTACGGAATCTTAGGCAGCAGCATGAATTCTCCCGTAGATCTCAGTTATCTTGCCGATACCGTTGTGCTCCTTCGATTTTTCGAGGCTGCGGGCAAAGTTCGGAAGGCCATCTCGGTGGTGAAAAAGCGCAGCGGCGGGCATGAGGAAACCGTACGCGAACTTCGAATAGGCCCTAACCGCATTGCTGTCGGCGAGCCATTAATTGATTTTCAGGGTGTATTGTCGGGCACTCCCACTTATGTAGGCCGCGCGGAAGGTTTAATGAAGGCACATGATGGGCGGGCCTGATTCTCGCGATGAATGCCGCGTATTACTTTTTACTCCAACCGGTCGCGACGCGGCGCTTTTGGCAGAGACGATCTCCGTATTTGGAATTCAATCTCAGCCCTGCGGCTCCTTGGCGGAAACCATAGCTCATATTGATGCCGGTTGCGCAACGCTGGTGATAGCCGAAGAGGCTCTGACTGGGGTGGCAGTAAAGGAGCTTGGAGCGGTTCTAGATGCTCAGCCCGCGTGGTCCGATTTGCCGGTTATTGTTTTGACAACTGCCGGAGAGCAAACGCCTGTTGCCGATTACAAGCTGAAGATGCTTACCCCATTGGGTAATATTTCTCTGATCGAGCGGCCCGTACGCCCTCAAACGCTCGTTAGCATTGTCCAGAGCGCGCTACGTGCGCGCGAACGGCAGTATCAGTTTCGGGCACAGGCCAAAGCGCTGCAACGCTCGAACGAGGACCTGCAGCGATTTGCGAACGCAGCTTCCCATGATTTACAGGAGCCTCTCCGGACAATTGCAAGTTATAGCCAGCTTCTAGCAAAGAGAAACGAAGGCAAACTGGACGAGGATTCACGTCTGTTTCTTCGATACTTGCTTAGGGGTGTTGACCGCATGCATACACTGATTCGAGATCTTCTCGAATTTTCCCGTTACACCGGCGGCGAGTACCCCGCGCCGGTCCCAGTGGATTGCAATGCGGTTCTTGGGCTCGCATTGGAGCATTTGCAGTTCAAAATTACAGAGATGGATGCTTCCATTAAGTTCGAGCGTCTGCCGGTTGTACTCGGACATGAAAGCCGCTTCCTGCAGATATTCCAAAACCTGATCGGGAATGCGTTAAAGTACTGCGAGCAGAGACCGGAAGTCACGATTTCAGCAGAACGGCGCGGCGATTTCTGTACCATTGCGATCAAGGATAACGGTATCGGGGTTGCGCCAGAACATCAGGACCGCATTTTTGGTTTGTTTCAGCGGCTTCATAGCCGAGACGAATATCCGGGCAGCGGCATTGGTCTTGCCACATGCAAGCGCATTGTCGAGCAGTATGGCGGACGCATCTGGATTGAATCCACACCCGGAGCAGGCTCCACGTTCTATTTCACTGCTCGTGTCGCGAGTTCGTCCCGTTCTGAATCGCCTTGACAATATCACGCGCCAGCCGTTTGTCTTTGCATAAGCCTGAAATCCGGCCCCGCTGCATTATCCCCTCGATGGCAGGCCACCTGCTCTAGACGGCGAATGTGAAATCGTCGTCCGCAATACTGCTAAGCTCATTTTGCCGGAGCACATTTTTGTAGATCGCTACATATTCGGAAGCCATACGGCGAGCGCTAAACCGCTCCTCAAAGACGCGCCGGCAGATACTGCGGTCGAGAGAGCCGATGCGCCGGACGGCCCCTACTGCCTCATCGATACCGTTTACGATAAAGCCGGTCGTTCCGTCATCCACAAGTTCGGGAACGGATCCTAGGCGGTAAGCAATGATGGGAGTCCCGCAAGCTATTGCCTCAATCATGACCAGGCCAAACGGCTCCGGCCAGTCAATCGGAAACAGCAAGGCGTAAGCGTTGCCTAGAAATTCTCCTTTCTCTCGCTCTCCAACTTCGCCCACGTATTCGACTAATGGGTGATCCAGCAATTGCCTTATATGCGAGTCGAAATATTGCTTATCGGCCGCATCGATTTTGGCTGCGATCTTGATCGGCATATCCAAGCGAGTTGCAATCTCAATTGCGCGGTCGACTCGCTTTTCAGGAGAGATGCGGCCCAGAAAGGCTAAATATTTACCGGGCTGCATTTTCGGTTGATACAGGTGTTCGGGCAATCCGTGGTAAACAGTGCCGATCCAGTTCGCCCAAATCAGAGGCTTGCGCTGGGCATTCGAGATCGAGACTAGGTTCATATCCCAAAACTCCTGATAAAGCGGCACCAGCGCTGGTATGTCCAAACGTCCGTGGAGCGTGGTAACTGCGCTGAACTTCCCCCGGCGTACTACCGGGAAGTGCAGATAATCAATATGAAAGTGCAGAATGTCAAAGTCAGGCGCTTCCTGCGACACCATTTCGATCATTCGTATGTGGTGGGCGATCGGGTCAATGACTTCCTTCCATTGCAGACGTAAAGCCCGCTCACAGATGGGCCGCAAGTTGGCGTTAGTAACAGAATCCGAGCTTGCGAATAACGTCACATCGTGCCCCTGCCGGACCAGTTCGTCGGTCAAATACGACACAACACGTTCCGTGCCGCCATAAAGTTTCGGCGGAACGCTTTCATACAACGGTGCAACCTGCGCAATTTTCATGCCGCTCTCCACATTATTTGCGTATAGAATGGGCGCGCCAGAAACTCGCAAGGACACCTGCGTCTCGGCGGTGTGAATCTACGGCCCTAA
>Ga0068856_100004622_pt1 | contig 13670 bp, 15 predicted proteins | sample KBSCornC62_FD_66595 | JGI IMG/M metagenome (GOLD analysis project Ga0068856, IMG submission 66595) | Corn rhizosphere microbial communities from Kellogg Biological Station, Michigan, USA - KBS Corn C6-2 | ecosystem: Host-associated > Plants > Roots > Rhizosphere > Soil ...
GTCGTCGTAGGCGGCGCGCGCCTGCAGCAGGGCGACGTACTGGTCGAAGCGATCGGGGTCCTTGTAGGCGGACTGGATCGCGCGCACGCGCGCGCGAGGCAGCTTCTCGTCGACCAGGTCGCGCAGGGTGGCGTCGTCGAGCTTCATCGCACCAGGTCCACCTCGGGGGCGTCGTCTGTGCCTTGCCGACGACGAACGCGCCTGCCCGGTCGACGACGAACGTGTCGGTCATCGTCCCCCCGGCGTCGATGGCCAGGACGCGTGGCTCGCGGGCCATGGCCCGAGCCTATTGGCTCGGCCTACGTCGTGACGGGAAGCTCGAGCGTGCCGTCGAGCTTGAGCGTCAGCGTGCCGTCCGGGTTCGTGGCGCCGGCCAGCGAGAACGTGCCCTTCGCGCCCTGGTAGGAGCGGGTGCCGCCCGAGACCTTGCCCGCGCCCAGGAAGGTCGTCGGGTCGGTCGGCATGCCGCCCGGCGTGGCCATTGTCGTCGCGGTGCCCTTCAGCGTGCCCGCCTTGAGCTTGACCCGGTAGACGCTGTGGATCTCCTCGTCGGTCCCGCTGTTGACGTAGGTGACGGTGCCGTTGCCGAGCTTGCTCGACGTGAACGTCCCGGTGAAGTTCGCCCCGGAAGCGTGCACGGTCGTCACCGCATGCCAGTTGATGATCTTCCCGCGCCCGGCCGCCGCCGCGGGCCCGGCGAAGGCCAGCGCTGTGAGCGCCACCCCGGCGACGACGAGCGTGCGCATTGGGGGCGACGTACCCCCGTTCAGCGGGTCGGGAACGTCACCTTGCCCTTCAGCGTCAGCGTGTCGGTGCCGTCGGCGTGGTCGTGGCCGGTGTAGGTGAACGACCCCTTCGCGTCCTTGTAGGCGCGGGTGCCGCTGGTGATCTTGCCGCTGCCGGCCAGCTTGTTGCCGCCGGCGGGGTCGGCGGTCAGCGCGCCCTTGGTCGTGCCCTTCAGGCTGCCGAACTTGAACTTGGCCACGAACGGGGCCGTCGTGGTGCCGTCAGGGTTGACCGTGGGCAGGTAGGTCAGCGTGCCGCGGCCGAAGCCCGGGCTGGTGATCGGCCCGGCGGCCGTGAGCGAGCCCGAGGCGGTGGTGGTGACGGTCAGCGTGGCCGTGCCGTTGAAGGTGTCGGTCTCGGCCACCGCCGGGCCGGCGAGCAGCGCGCCAAGCGCCAGGGCCGCCGCCCCGAGGGTGAGGAGGAGGTTGCGCATGGGGCGAACCTAAACGATCCCGCGGTAGTCGCCGCGGTACCAGACCAGCGGGTCGCCGTGCGCGTCGCCGGGCATCATGGCCCGCACCGCGCCCACGCCGATGGTGTGGTCGCCGCCGGGGTGCAGCTCCTCGAGGTCGCAGGTCATCCACGCCAGCGTCCCCTCGATGATGGGCACGCCGTCCTCGATGTGGTGCGGCACGCCGGCGAACTTCTCGTGCTCGGGCAGCTTGGACGCGAAGACCCGGGACAACGTGCCCTGGTCGGCGCGCAGCATGTTCAGGCCGAAGCGCCCGACGTCGCGCACGATCGGCAGCGTGCGGGCGTCGTTGTCGAAGCAGACGAGCACGAGCAGCGGGTCCAGCGACAGCGAGCACACCGCATTGGCCGTCATCCCGACCGGGCCGCGCTCGCCCACCCCGGTCACCACGGCGACGCCGGTGGGGAAGTGGCCGAAGAGGGAGCGGAAGTGCTGCTGGGCGCCGTCGCTCGCGCTCACTTCGGCTTGACGACGATGTAGCCGTTGATCCCGAGCGGGTCGTCGTTGGAGAGCGACGAGAGGACGCGGTAGGTCCCGGGGTCGAGCGACAGCTTGATCGTGGCCGACTGGCCCGGGAGCATCACCGAGCTGCGGCCCACGATCACGTCGCCCTGGCGGATGACGGCCACGTTGTGGGCGAGCTTGCCGTCGTTGTGCGCCGTGATGGTCAGCTTTCCGGGCTTCACGTAGCTCGTCAGGGGGCTGACCTTGTACTCGGTCATCTGCAGCTGCAGGTCCTGGTCGGACACCTGCTTGACGTCCGTGCGGGTGCAACCGGCCGCGATCAGCGCGAGCGCGACAAGGGTGACGGCCGGAAGTGCACGAGGCATTCCGTAATATTGCCGCCCGCTCATGGCTCGTCGCCTGCGCATCGTCCTGCCCATCGTCGCCCTGGTCGCGATTGCCTCGGCCCTCGCCGCTTGCGGCACCGAGGGGATCAGCTCCAGCGTGACTCCACCGTACAAGCCCGGTGCGGTGCTCTTCGCCCAGCGCTGCGGCGGCTGCCACACGCTCTCGCCCGCCGGCACCCAGGGCACGTCGGTCAACAAGAAGGACCGCGAGCGCACGGACGGCCCGAACCTGAACAAGCGCAAGGAGAGCGTGCCCTGCGTGCTTTACGCCATCCGCAACGGCGGCTTCTCGGGCGCGATCATGCCCCAGAACATCGTCACCGGCGCCCAGGCGCAGCAGGTCGCGGCCTTCGTGGCCAAGTACGCGGGCGAGGAGGCGACGATCCCGCCCGTCTGCGGCGGCAGCGGCGGCACCGGTGGCGGCGGAGGAGCGGCCGCCTCCAGCGGCGGCTGATCCCGCTGCGGGCGTGCTCGACCTCCGTCTGATCCGCGCCGAGCCCGACCTGGTCCGCGCCGCGCTGGCGCGCCGCGGGGCCGATGGGCCGCTGGACGAGATCCTGGCTCTGGACGAGCGCCGCCGGGCCCTGCTCACCGAGGTCGAGGGGCTGCGGGCCGAGCAGAACCAGGCCTCGGAGGCCATCGCCGCCGCCAAGCGCGCGGGCGAGGACGCCGACGACGCCATCGCGCGCATGCGCGAGGTGGCCAGCCGGGTCAAGGCCCTGCAGGCCGAGCTCGACGAGGTCCAGCGCGCCCTGGACGAGCGCATGGCGCTGCTGCCCAACCTGCCCGCCGAGGACGCGCCGCCGCAGGACACGGTGATCAAGGCGGTGGGCGAGGGCGGGCGCGCCGGGCGCGACCACCTCGAGCTCGCCGGGCCGCTGATCGACATGGAGCGCGGGGCCAACGTCTCGGGCTCGCGCTTCGCCTACCTGCTCGGCGACCTCGTGTTCCTCGAGCTTGCGCTGGTGCGCTTCGCGCTCGACCGCCTGGCGGACGAGGGCTTTCAGCCGGTGGTCCCGCCCGCGCTCGTGCGCGAGCGGGCCCTGTTCGGCACCGGCTTCCTGCCCGACACCGAGCAGCAGCTCTACACGCTGCCCGACGACGACCTGTACCTGATCGGCACCAGCGAGGTCCCGCTGGCCTCGCTGCACGCCGACGAGATCCTCGAGCCCGCCGACCTGCCGCGCCGCTATGCCGGCTTCTCGCCCTGCTTCCGCCGCGAGGCGGGCGCCGCAGGCAAGGACACGCGCGGCATCTTCCGCGTGCACCAGTTCGACAAGGTCGAGATGTTCGTGTTCTGCGACCCCGAGGAGGCGCGTGCCGAGCACGACCGCCTTCTCGCCATCGAGGAGAGCATCCTGCAGGCGCTCGAGCTGCCCTACCGGGTGGTGAACATCGCGGTCGGCGACCTCGGCGCCTCGGCGGCCAAGAAGTACGACTGCGAGGCGTGGCTGCCGGGCCAGCAGCGCTACCGCGAGCTGACCTCGTGCTCGAACACGACCGACTTCCAGGCCCGGCGCCTGGACATCCGCTACCGCCCCGAGGGCGGCCGCCCGCGCCACGTGGCCACGCTGAACGGGACCGCTGCCGCGGTGGGGCGGACGATCATCGCGCTGCTCGAGAACGGCCAGCGCGAGGACGGCAGCGTGGCGCTGCCGGCGCCGCTGGTCGACCGCGGCGCGCCGGCCACCATCGGGCCCTACGACTAGTCCGCCGCGCTGGACTCAGCCCACTGGTTGATGCCGGCATCGGTGGCGTGCCGGTCGATCGCGGCCAGTTCGTCGTCCGAGAAGTCGAGGTTGTCGAGCGCACCCAGCGTGTTGTCGAGCTGCTCCACGCTGCTCGCGCCGACGAGCGACGAGGTCACGCGCGGGTCGCGCCGCGTCCAGGCGATGGCCATCTGGGCCAGGCTCTGGCCGCGGGAGGCCGCGATCTCGTTGAGCGCGCGCACCCGGTCGAGCGTGCCCTGCACGACGTCCTCGGTGACGAACTCGCCCATGCGCAGGCGCGAGTCCTCGGGAATGCCGTCCAGGTAGCGGTCGGTGAGGATGCCCTGGGCCAGCGGGCTGAAGACGATCACGCCGACGCCCTCATCGCCGCAGACGTCGAGCAGCTCGTCCTCGATCCAGCGGTTGATCATCGAGTAGCTGGGCTGGTGGATGAGCAGCGGCGTGCCCATCTCGCGCAGGATGTGCGCGGCCTCGAGCGTGCGGTGGGGCCCGTAGGAGGAGATGCCGGCGTACAGCGCCTTGCCCTGCACGACGGCGCTGTGCAGGGCGCCCATGGTCTCTTCGAGCGGGGTGTCGGGGTCGGCGCGGTGCGAATAGAAGATGTCGACGTAGTCCAGGCCCATGCGCTGGAGGCTCTGGTCCAGGCTGGCGAGCAGGTACTTGCGCGAGCCGTGGTCGCCGTAGGGCCCGGGCCACATGTCCCAGCCCGCCTTGGTCGAAATGATGAGCTCGTCGCGATAGGGCTTGAAGTCCTCGGCGAAGATGCGGCCGAAGTTGCGCTCCGCCGCGCCGTAGGGCGGGCCGTAGTTGTTGGCCAGGTCGAAGTGGGTGATGCCGCGGTCGAAGGCGCGGTGGAGGATCGCGCGGCGCGTGGCCAGCGGCCGGTCGTCGCCGAAGTTCTGCCATAGGCCGAGCGAGATGGCGGGCAGGTCGATCCCCGAGCGCCCGGAGCGGCGGTAGGGGATCTGCTCGTAGCGATCCGCGGCGGGGACGTAGGGCACGCACGCCAGTATTCCCCACCGTGGCCTCAAGCACTCGTCCCCGGGTCGGGCGGGAGCGCGCGGTAACGCTTGGCGTCGTCGCCGCGGGCCAGTTCCTCGCCGTCATGTCGACCTCGGTGGTCAGCGTCGCGCTGCCGACCATCGGGCGCGAGCTGGACGCGAGCACGACGTCGCTGGAGTGGATCGTCGACGCCTACGTGCTCGTGTTCGCGAGCCTGCTCGTGGCCGGCGGCGTGCTCTCGGACCGGCGCGGGCGCAAGCCGATGTTCGTGCTCGGCGTGGCCCTGTTCGGCCTCGGTTCGCTGCTGGCCGGGATCGCGCCCAGCGTGGGCGTGCTCATCGGCGGGCGGGTGGTGCAGGGCCTCGGGCCGGCCATCGTGCTGCCGGGCAGCCTGGCCATCATCAGCGCGATCTTCCCCGACCCGCGCGAGCGCGCCGCCGCCATCGGCCTGTGGTCGGCGAGCTCGGGCCTGGCGCTGGCGGTGGGCCCGGCGTTCGGCGGCGCGCTCGTCGACGGACTGGGCTGGCGCTGGGTGTTCCTGGTCAACGTGCCGCTGTGCGCACTGCTCGTCGTCGCCGCGCTGCGGTGGATCCCGCCCATCCGCCCGGATCCCGGTCGCGGGTTCGACGTGCTCGGGGCCGTGCTGACCACGCTCGGGATCGGCAGCCTGGCCTTCGCGCTGATCGAAGCGCAGGACCGCGGCTGGGGCTCGGCCCTGGTGGTCGGCGCGCTCGTCGTGGCCGTCGTTGCGCTGACCGTCTTCGTGCTCTACGAGCTGCGCCGCGACGACCCGCTCGTGGACGTGCGCCTGTTTCGCATCCCCGCCTTCACCGCCGCCAACGTCGCCGGGCTGGCCGTGTTCTTCGCCTTCATCGGCGCGATCGTCTACTTCAGCGCCTACTTCCAGGACGTGCAGGGGCGCTCGGCGGTCGACGCCGGCCTGCGCGTGTTGCCGATCGGGGTGGCGCTGGCCCTGACCGCGCCGGTGTCGGGGCGGCTGACGGGCCGGATCGGCGCGCGCACGCCGATGCTCGTGGGGCTGCTGATCTGCGCCGCCGCCACGCTCGGCCTGCTGCGGCTGCAACCCGACTCGGGCCTCGGCGCCGAGTGGTGGGACTTCGCGCTCGTCGGCCTGGGCGCGGGGCTGGCGCTCACGCCGATGACCGCGACGGCGGTCGGCGCGGTGCGGCCCGAGCGGGCGGGCATGGCCTCGGCCGTCCACAACTCGATGCGCCAGCTCGGGCAGGTGCTCGGGGTGGCCGTGCTCGGCGCGCTGGTCTACGCCGGCTTCGGCGGCTCGGCGGCTCGGCGCCCGTCGGCCGGCTCGGCCCGGCTGCCGCCCGCACCTACGTCGACGGCCTGCACGACGCGCTGTGGGTCAGCGGGCTGGCGCTGCTGGCGGCAGCCGCCCTCGTCGCCGTGTTGGTGCCGCGGCATCGCCAGAGTGACAACTGACCAACCTTCGGGGTCGAGCTGCGCTTATGGGTGTATGCAGACGGGGAGCCCGTAGGGATGCCACTGCTCACGATTCGGGAGGCAGCGGCGGGAAGCAACTGGGTGGTGCGGCCGATCGGCGATCTCGACATGGCCACGGCGCAGGAATTCGACGCCTGCCTGATGGCGGCCGCGCGCGACCACCGCGACGGCCTCCTCATCGTCGACCTCGCCGGGGTCGACTTCCTGGACTCGTCCGGCCTGCGCGTGCTGCTGACCGCGGCGCGCGCCGCGCAGGCCGACGGCGGCCGGCTGCGCCTGCGTCCGGGCCCGCCGTCGGTGCAGCGGGTCTTCGAGGTCTCGGGCACCGAGTACCTGCTTCCCTTCGAGTAGCATCGCCGGCCGTATGGCCACCCGGCTGTTCATCGTCCACGGGTCGCATCCGAGCGCGGCGGTCAGGAAGGCGCTCGACCTCAAGGGCGTCGACTACAAGCTCTTCGAGTTCACCCCGCCCTCGCACGCGCTCGGCATGCGCGTGCTGTTCGGCGGCCGCACCGTGCCCGGCGTCCGGTTCGACGACGGCGAGAAGGTGCAGGGATCGCTGGCGATCATGCAGGCGCTGGAGCGCCGCTACCCGGACCCGCCGTTGTACCCGTCCGACGCCGAGGCGCGCGCCGCCGTCGTCGAGGCCGAGCGCTGGGGCGAGGCCACGTTCCAGCCCGTCGCCCGGCGCCTCATCTGGCCCGCGTTCCAGCGCAGGCCGGAGGCGCTTTACTCGTTCCAGCAGGGCTCGAAGCTGCCGGCGCTGCCGCTCGGCGTCATCAAGGTGCTCGCCGGCCCGATCACGAAGATCGAGCGGCGCATGAACGACGCCACCGACGACGGCCAGCGTGCCGACCTCGACGCGCTGCCCGGCTACCTGGACAAGATCGACGCCTGGATCGCCGACGGCGTGCTCGACGGCGAGCGGCTCAACGCCGCGGATCTGCAGATCGGCGCGACCGTGAACCTGCTCCTCGCCATCGAGGACCTGCAGCCGCTCATCGACGGGCGCCCCGCGGCCGCGCTCGCGCGCCGCGCCTACGACCCGATCCCCGGTCGGGTGCCGGTGGGCGCCATCCCCGCGGCGTGGCTGCCGCGGATTCCCGCGGCGGCGTAGCCTAAGCGCGACATGCGGTCGTTGTGCCGGACCATGGCGGCTCCGTGGCCGGGGTTGCAGTTCGCGAACGGGACCTTCCCCGACTACCTCCACCACGACGAGGCGCCCGCCAGCACCCGCTACGGCGAGGCCATGCTGGGCTACGGCCTGCTGATGACCGGCGTGCGCGAGAACGATGACGCGCTCATCGACGCCGGCCTGCGCGGCGTGAACTGGTTCGTCGGCCAGGCCGACCTGCAGCGCGACCACCCGAGCGTGTTCGCGAACGCGGCCGTGGCCTCCGCCTACAACTTCGCGCGGGCCCACCTCGCCGGCCGGCCGCAGTTCGACGACGCGCGCGCGGACTGGGAGCACTGGCTGCAGCGGGCCAAGCTCCTGTGGCTGCCCGACACGGCGCACTACGCGAACAAGTACCTGGTGGAGGTCATCGCCGTGCTCGAGCTGGTGGCGAGCGGCCTCGACTCGACGGTGTCCGGCTCGGTGCTGGCCCACGACGCGACCGCACGCGGGCTGGCCGAGGACCTCGTCAACGTGCGCGTGCCGGCGCTGGCCGACGCCGGCGCGTTCGCGGTGGGAGACAAGCGCGCGTACTTCCTCTCCGACCCCGAGGGCGGCAACCCGCTCGCCTATCAGGCGCTGTCGCTGGGGATGTACGGCCGGGCGGTCGTGCTCCTGGGCGACCGGGCCACGGACGCGGCCAAAACCACGCTGCGGCTGGTCGCCCAGTCGACGTGGGGGCTGATGGCACCTGACGGCGATGTGGCCTACCACGGACGCTCGCAGGAGCAGGGCTGGACGCTCGGGCTGACCGCCGCCGGGTCGGAGGCGGCGGTGGCCTGCGCCGACGCCAGCGCCGCCCGTTATCACCCGGTCGGGCAGCGCGCCCTGGTCCGGCTGCGGGACGCGTACGGGACCGGCGCCAAGGGGCTCTACCTGACGCCGAGCCTGCGCGAGGACCTGCGCGACCGCCTGCACGGCGTCGACACCTACGCCGGCGTCGTGGGCTACAGCGGCCTGACGCTCGTGGCGTGCAACTGGGCCACCGACCTCCGCGACGACGAGGGCGGGCCCGCCGACGCGGACGGCACCTACGGCTACGCGTACGCGCTGCAGCCGTCCAAGACCGGGTTCGCGGTCGTCCGTCGCGACGACCTGTGGTTCGCCGTGCGCACGGCGGCCAAGACCGCCGCCGACGACCTGCGCTACGACTTCGGCCTCGTGGCGCTCAAGGCGCCCGACGGCGCCGGCGGCTGGGTCGACGTGGTGCGGCCGCGGCCGCACACGCGCACCGGGCCCGACAGCGCCGGGCCGGTGCTGCGCCGCTCGGCCGGCGCCGGGCTGCCCGAGGGCGAGCGGCTCGACGTGGCTGCCGACGGCACGGTCACCCTCACCGGGGGGTTCCGCACCGCGGCGGGGGAGTGGCTGCGGCGCGGCGTGCACTTCCGCTTCCAGCCCCACGAGGGCGGCGTGCGGCTGATCTTCCCGACCGAGCGGGGCGACCGGATCAAGTACTCGGTGTTCTTCGTGGCCGACGGCGACGAGCACCCGACCGTGGGCCCGCGCTCCGTGGCCGACGCGCGGCAGCGGGTGACCTTCACGCCTGCGGCCGAGGTCGCGTTCGACGCAGCCGAGTATGCGTCGGGGCGCGACGCCGCGCTCGTGCGCGCGAACCTGCTCTTCGGGGCCAGCGACGGCGGCCCCGTCCACATCGTGGTCAAGCCGGCGTGAGCACCTGGTCCGACCTCGCGCGGGCGATGGCCGAGCCCTGGCCCGACCTGCAGAACGCCGACGGCACGTTCCCCGACTACGTGCAGGGCGGGCAACCCGGGGTCAGCGCGCGCTACGGCGAGTCGATGCTCGGCTACGCGCTGCTGCACACGGGCATCCGCGCCGACGAGCGCCGCTTCATCGACGCCGGCCTGCGCGGGGTCAGCTACGCGGTCGACCACCCCGAGCTCCAGCGCGACCGGCCCTCCGTGTTCGAGGACCTGGCCGTGGCCAGCGCCTACAACCTGGGCCGGCGCCATCTGGCCGACTACGCCCCGTTCAAGCGCCGCGCCGACGCCTGGGCGCACTGGCTGCGCAACTCGCGCATGACGCGGCTGGACAACACCGACCACTTCGTCAACAAGCAGGTGGTCGAGACCGCGGGCGTGCTCGAGCTGCTGCGCACCGGGGTGCACTCGCGCGTCGACGCGGCCACGCTGGGCGGGCAGCGCGACCACGCCCGCGCGCTCGCGCTCGACCTCGTCAACCACCGCGTGCCGACGATCGCCGACCAGGACGCGGTGGCGGTGGGGGGCGACGAGACGCTTGTGCTCTCGGACCCGCCGAGCTACCCGCTGGCCTACCACGCGCTCTCGTGCGGCATGTTCGCGCGCGCCGTCGACCTCCTCGGCGACCGGGTCTCGAGCTCGGGGCGCGACGCGCTGCGCGCGATGGTGCGGGCGTCGTGGTGGCTGGCCGGGCCGGACGGCGACCTGGCCTGGATGGGGCGCTCGCAGGAGCAGGCCTGGGCGCTGGCGGCCACGGCCTATGCGGCCGAGGTGGCGGCGGCGGCGCCGGGGTCGGACGCGGCGCAGGACGCGCGCTTTCGCGCCCTGTCGGCGCGGGCGCTGCAGCGGCTGCACGACGCCTACGCGATAGGGCCGACGGGGCTGTGGATCGTCCCCGCGCTGGCGCGCGACCCGGTCGCCGGGCTGCGCGGGCTCGACCACTACGCGGGCGCGAGCGTGTACTGCGGGCTGACGCTGGTGGCGCTGAACTGGGTGATCAGCGCGCTGGGCGGCCGCGACGTCGCCCCGGGGGCGATCGGGGCCGACGCGCCGGGCGCCGTATCGATCTCCCGCGGCGAGGCGCAGCTCGCGCTCGTGCGCTCCGACGACGACGCGTGGTTCGCGGTCAAGCGCGCGTGCAGCCGGGCCGATTTCCCCGACGACCTGCGCTACGACTTCGGCCTCCTCGCGCTCAAGCGGCCGGGGGCGGGCGGCGGCTGGTCCGACCTGCTGCCGATCCGCCCGCGCACGGAGCGCTCACGCGACAGCGGCGGGCCGGTGCTGCAGGACGGGCGGGCCGGTCCGGGGTTCCCGCACGGGCAAAGCCTGTCGGTCGACGCCGGCGGGACGGTGACGGTGCGCGGCGGCTTCCTGGGCGGGGACGGCGACTGGCGCCGGCGCGGGGTGACCTTCGCGTTCGCGCCGGTGGCGGGCGGCGGCGTGCGGCTGCGCTTCGACGCGCAGGCCGGGGACACGTTCGAGTACTCGACCTTCTTCGTCGACGCCGCGCCCGGGCCGCAGGCCGACGCGACGTCGGTGTTCGACTCGGCGCTGCGAGCCACCAGCGCGGCGCTGGACGGCGTGGCCTTCGAGCACGGCTACGCGTCCGACGCCGAGCCGAAGCTCGTTCGTGCGCGCATGACATTGCGCGCGGCGGCGGCCGGCCCGATCGATGTGACCGTCGCGCCGGCCTGACAGTAGAGTCGGCCAATGGGACTGTTCGGTGGACCCAACGTCGAGAAGCTGGAGGCCAAGCGCGACGTGGACGGGCTGGGCAAGGCCCTGACCAACGGGGACCCGGAGGTGCGCGACGCGGCCGGCAGGGCGCTGGCCGGGATCGGCGGTCCCGACGCGGTGCACGCGATCGCCAACCGCATGGAGGGCCAGAAAGACGTGGCGGTCCTCGAGAGCGGCTACGTCGCCCTGCGCGCGATGGGCGACCAGGCGGGCACGATCATGCTCGCGGACCTGCGCTCGGCCACGGACGAGAACAAGCCGCTGTACGGAGCGCTGCTCGGCCGGCTGGGCAAGGAGCACGGCCTGGCGCCGCTGCTCGAGGCCACGCACGACGACACCGCGACCGTGCGCGGCACCGCGGCCTTCGGCCTGGCGCTGATCGACGACCCGCAGGCGCCGCAGCGGATCATCGAGGTGTTCAAGTCCGACGAGGACATGGACGCGCGCGGGCTGGCGGCGATGGCGCTGGCGAGCAAGAAGCTGCCGGGGGCGTACGAGTGCTTCGTCGGCACGCTGGACGACCACGACGACGCGCTCGGCCGCGCGCTGTCGGCGACCTGCCTGGGCCTGCTCGGCGACGCCCGCGCGGTTCCGCGGCTGACGCAGTCGGCCGACCTCGACGACGACGAGCGCGTGCGCGACAGCGCCCGTAGCTCGCTGGCCGAGCTGCAGTAGTCCATTGACCGCTACCTAGGATTTGCACCCCCGGAGGGGTGGCAGAGCGGTCGAATGCACCGGTCTTGAAAACCGGAGGGCCGGGTCAACCGGTCCCGTGGGTTCGAATCCCACCCCCTCCGCTCGGGGCAGGGAACTCCCTGCAAATTCGGGGGTTACGGCACGGGATCCAAGCTCAGCTGGCCGTCGCCGTCGTCCGCCTGAGGCCGCTGGAGACCTTCCCGCACCGCCGAAGTTTTTCCCGCACTTTTCCCGCGGGGCGTGCCGTCAGCGCCTCGTACGGCCGCCGCGGCGGCCTCGAGATAGCGATCGAGAAGGCCCGCCGCCTCGGTCTCCGAGCCGGGCATGAGATGGCCGTAGCGGTCGAAGGTGACCGTGATCGAGCTGTGGCCCATGAGCGTCTGCAGCACCTTGGCGTTGAACTTGCCAGCCGCGCTCATGGCGGACACCATCAGCGCCGCGAACGTGTGGCGGCATTCATGCAGGGTGATCCGCGCACAGCCCGCGTCGTTCCAGTGCCGGTTCGCGCGGGCGGCGAGCGTGTACGGGGAGAAAGGGCGACCGTCAGACCGGGCGAAGATCAGCTCGTGGCCTTCGGAGCGGAGGAGCGCGTCGACCAGGAGGTCGCGGAGCACGCCGGCGATGGGGATCTTGCGTCGCCCGGCGTAGCTCTTGGTGTCGATGAATGCCTCTTCGACGAGGTCGTAGGACTGGCGCACGTGGAGGACTCCCGACGCGACGTCGACGTCATCGCGACGGAGCGCCATCAGCTCACCCCGACGCAGCCCTGCGTACATCGCGGTGCCCCAAATGGGCCGGTCGGTCCTGGGCAGCACGGTGAGCAGGATCCCGGCCTCCGCGGGTGTCGCAAAGCGGTCGCGACCACGATCGGCGGCAGGGAGGTCGAGTCCTCGGGTCGGATTTGCGGGCTGCGCCTTGCGGGCAGCGGGGTCGCGCCACATGGCGCGCAACGCGGTCACCGTGTTTCGGACGGTCGAGGCCCGCATGTTGTCGGCGAGCATCAACTCGATCAGCGCTTGAACCTCGTCGCTGTCGATCTCGCCCAGCTTGAGGTCTCCGAGCGCCGGCCTGATGTGATCTGTGATGGCCTGCTCGTAGCCGCGCACCGTCGACGGCTTGTACGCCCTTCCGGACCGTGTGCGCACACGACCGGCCTTGAGGGCGTCTACCCAGCGATCGGCCAGCTGGTTGACGGTGAGCGGTGGCGGGGCACGGCGGACACCGCGGCGGAGGTCGACCCTGGCGTCTTGGGCCCAGTTCTTGGCCGCTGTTGCCGAGGCGAAGGGCGGGCTCTTGAGGAGGCGCCCGTCCTTGCGCGACCAGGCGGTGCCGCGGTAGGTGGGCGAGCAGGTGCAGCGATCGAGGTTCCAGCCGGTGGCGGGGCAGTCGCGGGCGTGGCGCGGCTCGACTCCGGGGAATCGCGGGTTGGGCACGGAGACCTCCGCGGCGGTCGTCATGGGCGGGTCGTCCCGACCCTACGCACCGCGTTGTCCTCGAGCCACGTCGCGAGCGCGTTTATGGGCACCAAGCGCAGCCGGCCGACGTAAACCACCGCAATGTGCGGGAGAACGTGCTTGCGGAAGAAGTCGTCGCTCATGCTCAGCAGCTCCGCCGCTCGCTCCGGTCTGACCGCGAGCTGCTCAACGGCGACGACCCGGATCTCGGTCGCCGTTCTTCGGGAGACCGGATGCGCGGTGGTACTCATCGGGATGGCCGCTGGTAGGCGCTGCGGGCGGCATCCGGCCTTAGTCTGAGTGCTGGGCCGATGTCGCCCCAGCGCCCGCCGCGGTTCGCGGTCTCCCGCGCCAGTCGTCCCGCAATGGCGTCCAGCTCGTCGATGGCCAGCCGCACCTCTCGCAGCGCGGCCAGGCCATCCTCGATCTCGCCGGCCACGCCGGAGACGCGGCGGACCGGGCGCGGCTTGCGGCGTTCGAGCTCAGCCTCGACGAGCCGGCCGAGGTACCGGGAGACGGGCATGCCCTGCGCCACAGCCACCCGGCGGAAAGCGACCCAGGCGTCATCGGAGAC
>Ga0068856_100004623_pt1 | contig 13669 bp, 13 predicted proteins | sample KBSCornC62_FD_66595 | JGI IMG/M metagenome (GOLD analysis project Ga0068856, IMG submission 66595) | Corn rhizosphere microbial communities from Kellogg Biological Station, Michigan, USA - KBS Corn C6-2 | ecosystem: Host-associated > Plants > Roots > Rhizosphere > Soil ...
TAAAGTCTATTGTTATTATAAAATAAAACTCAACGATAGCATTAGGATATCGTGACGTTCGTTTACATGTGAATCATAGGTCCCGGAAGGGCCCCAGGAAGGAGGATAACCAGTGGATAGGGTTTTTTTCGCTTTACTTACTAATCCGGCATAACTGAATGAAACAGACATCTTTTTTGAATTAAATGCCGGAAAAGCTAAGCCCACACCCACATTGTACATATATTTTCCTTTTATATCATAAGTAGCCGATGAATATCTGCTTAAGGTTTTTTGCGATTGTTCTTCAAATGGGGAATAAAACAACTGGGCGAAAACAAGAGGAGCTTTCTTTTTCGCTTCAAAATCTGTAAATGTAAAATCTACACCCAAAGGAATAACATTTCCGGCGGCACTCAAATTAAAATAACCAGTGCAGAAACCCACAGCGGTATAACGGCTGATTTTGCTTCCAATGGTTGCGAATATACCGGGTCGAAACAGATCTTCATCAGGTAATTCGTCAGATCCACCTTCGACCACCAACAGGGACGGGGAGAGTTTTAAAAAATGATATTTAGTAATAAAATCACCGCTTTTTTGCTGGGCGAATAAAATAACAGGAAATAAAAGAGCAATGGTTAACAGCTTTTTCATGGAAATAAGTTTACGATAAAGGTTACTTGTAAAACCAGTTCGCTTTTAATTCCCCTACTGTTTTTGCTGTGTGTGTATAGATATAAAAGTATTGAATATAAAAAAAGGTTGCAGTATTACTGCAACCTCTTCGTGCGCATGGAGGGACTCGAACCCCCATACCTTGCGGCATCAGATCCTAAGTCTGACGTGTCTACCAATTTCACCACATGCGCTCTTTAACCTTTGAACTGCAATTTGGGGGTGCAAACATAGGGGTTTTTTACGTAAATTCGTAGACTATGGATTCTGTAGCTGCGATACCGAAATATAATTTGAATGAGGAGCAGGAAAAAAAGCTGATACTTCGTGAATACCGCGCCCTTTTACGTGTGCTGAAACCCAAATTGAAACCCGGTGACAAGGAGTTGATCCGCCGGGCGTTTGAAATGGCCGCTGATGCCCATAAAACCATGCGCAGGAAAAGCGGAGAACCTTATATTCTTCACCCCCTGGCCGTTGCACGCATATGCGTTGAAGAAATTGGTCTTGGTGTGCGCTCAACAATTTGTTCCCTTTTACACGACACGGTGGAAGATACCGATGTTACCCTCGAAGATATTGAACGTGAATTTGGTACCGAAATAGCCCGTATTGTCGACGGACTAACCAAAATATCGAATATAATAGACGTGAATGCTTCGGCACAAGCCGAAAATTTTAAGAAGATCCTTCTTACGCTCACCGATGACCCCCGTGTTATTCTGATCAAGCTGGCCGATCGTCTGCATAATATGCGTACGCTCGACAGCATGAAGCGCGAAAAGCAGCTTAAAATATCTTCCGAAACAGTGTATGTATACGCCCCTCTGTCGCACCGCATGGGGTTGTATAATATTAAAACCGAGCTGGAAGACCTGGCGATGAAGTACCTGGAACCCGAAGCTTATAAGGAAATCGCCCGCAAACTGGCTGAAACAAAAAGGGAGCGGTCCAGATATATAAATGAATTTATTAAACCTATTAAGGAAAAGCTCGATAAAACAGGATACGAATTTGAAATATATGGTCGCCCGAAAAGTATTCATTCCATCTGGAATAAAATGAAAAAGAAAGGGGTGGCTTTTGAAGAAGTGTACGACCTGTTTGCCATTCGTGTTATTTTAAACATTCCCCTGGAACAGGAAAAAGAAGGCTGCTGGAAAGTGTATTCGATAATTACCGATGAGTATACTCCTTCGCCCGAACGTTTGCGCGACTGGCTGAGTAATCCAAAATCAAACGGCTACGAAGCCCTGCACACAACCGTAATGGGCCCTCAGGGAAAATGGGTGGAAGTACAGGTTCGTACCCGCCGCATGAATGAAATTGCCGAGAAAGGTTTGGCCGCTCACTGGAAATATAAAGAAGGCACGGCTGATGAAAGCCGTTTTGATAAATGGTTTCAGCAGATCAGAGAAGTGCTGAATACGCAGGACAGCGATTCCATCGATTTTCTGCACGATTTTAAGACCAGCTTCCTGGCCGAAGAAATCTATGTATATACTCCAAAGGGCGATGTAAAAATGTTGCCCGTTGATAGTACGGCGCTTGACTTTGCCTTCGCTATTCACAGTGCGGTAGGCTCACAATGTATTGGCGCCAAAATAAATCATAAGCTGGTGCCCATCAGCCATAAACTGCGTAGCGGCGACCAGGTAGAGATCATTACTTCCGCCAAGCAGAAGCCTAATGAAGACTGGCTGAATATAGTAGTTACCGCTAAGGCAAAAAGTAAGATCAAGGATGCACTAAAGGAAGAAAAGAGAAAAGTGGCCGATGAAGGGAAGTATGTATTACAGCGCAAGGTAGAAAATATGGGCGCAGCTTTTAATCAGCATAATGTTGATGTACTGGCTGCTTTTTATAAACTTTCATCACCGCTCGATCTGTATTATCAAATCTCTATTAAGGCCATCGACTTAAAAGAACTGAGCGAATTTCATGTATTGGGCGATAAACTGGAGCCGCCTAAGCCTGTAAGGCCCGAAATAAAGCCCGAAGCACCGGTTCTGCCCAAAAAAGATGCAGAGCTGATCATATTTGGCGAAAGCAGCGATAAAATTGTTTATACGCTGGCTAACTGCTGTAAGCCTATTCCCGGCGATGATGTATTTGGATTTGTAACTACCGGTAAAGGGCTTACAATCCATCGTACCAATTGCCCCAATGCCGCCCGATTACTGGCGAATTACGGGCATCGGGTGGTAAAAACCAAATGGGCTAAAAACAAAGAGATCTCTTTCCTTACCGGTTTAAAAATTGTGGGGCTCGATGATGTAGGGGTGATCCACAAGATCACGAATCTTATATCGGGGGAAATGAAAATTAATATTAATGCCATGACCATTGAAGCCAGGGAAGGCTTGTTCCATGGCAATATCAGGGTTTATGTGCATGATAAAGAAGAGCTGGACGAACTGGTTAACCGGTTGAAAAAACTGCCTGGTATTGAAACAGTTGACCGGTACGATACGGAAGCACAATAGACTTTGCTGATTTAGTGACTTCGGGATTTGGGGATTTAATTCTCAAAATCCTAAAATCTCAAAATCCCCATATGTTTTTCACCTATTTTTGCCCCCGCTTGCTACAAATTATTCAAATATTTAATAATGGTTGATGTTTTATTAGGTCTTCAGTGGGGCGATGAAGGCAAAGGAAAAATCGTGGATTATTTTGCTCCCGGTTATGATATTATTGCCCGCTTCCAGGGTGGTCCAAATGCAGGCCATACGTTATATGTAAACGAAAAAAAAGTTGTTCTGCACCAGATCCCTTCCGGTATTTTTCATGAAAATACCATTAACTTAATAGGGAATGGCGTAGTGCTTGATCCCGTCATTTTTAAAAGGGAGTGTGAAACGGTTAAATCGTTTGGCATTGACTATCGTAAGAACTTATTTATTTCAGAAAGAACCCACCTGATCCTTCCCACTCACCGGGCACTGGATAAGGCTTCTGAACAGTCAAAAGGAAATGATAAAATCGGTTCTACACTGAAAGGTATCGGACCGGCCTATATGGATAAAACCGGCCGTAACGGGCTTCGGGTAGGTGACTTGTTAGACAAGAGCTTTACTACCCAATATATCCGTTTACGGCTTAAACATCAGAAATTACTCGACAGCCTGAATTTTCATGAAGATATTTCTGCCTGGGAAGAAGAGTTTTTTGAAGCGCTTGATTTCATGAGGCAGTTTAAAATTGTTAACGGCGAGTATTTCATCAATGAAAAGATCAGCCAGGGTAAAAAAGTTTTAGCCGAAGGCGCACAGGGAAGTATGCTGGATGTTGATTTTGGTACTTTTCCGTTCGTTACTTCGTCAAATACTATTTCTGCCGGCGTTTGTACCGGTTTAGGTGTTGCTCCGCAAAAGATCCGCGAAGTAATAGGTGTTACCAAGGCCTATTGCACCCGCGTTGGCAGCGGACCTTTCCCTACCGAGTTACATGACGAAACCGGTGAAGAATTACGCCGTATAGGAAATGAATTTGGTGCTACTACAGGCCGCCCCAGACGTTGTGGCTGGATCGACCTGGTGGCTTTACGCTTTGCCTGCATGGTGAACGGCGTTACCAAACTGGTTATGACAAAAGCCGATGTACTGGATGCTTTTGAGGAATTAAAAGTATGTACTTCCTACATGGTTAATGATCAGAGAACAGAAACTATTCCTTTTCAGATGACTAGAGTAAATATTGCTCCTGAATGGAAAAGTTTTAAGGGCTGGAAAACCGGTATTGAAACTATGCGGTCGGCAAGTCAGCTGCCTGCCGCTATGACGGAGTATGTATCGTTTATAAATTCATATTTAGGTGTGAATATAAATTATATTTCTAATGGTCCGGGGCGTGAACAATTGATAGAAATTCAGTAGTTTTCACTTCGGATTTTTTCACTGAAAAAATATTTTAAAAAATTTGGCGAATTAAAAACTTCGCTGAAATTTTACACCTCAATCTTACCAGACAATGGCAGCAAAATCTGACAAGGAAAAAAAGACTGGCGGAAACTCTGCACCAAAGTCTTCTAAGGAAACTCCGAAAAAAGCCTCATCAAAACCTAAGAAAGAAGAAGATGAGGATGATGAAGACATGGAAGATGATGAGTTAGAAACGCCCAAAGATTCTAAAAAACCAGGTAAAGCCTCTTCTAAGAAATCCGATGAAGGCGACGACGACGATGATGAAGATCTCGACGACGAAGTAGATGATTGGGATAAGCCGGAAGAGGAAGAAGACTGGGACCCTGACTTTGAAGAATTTGATTTACCAAAATCAAAAGGAAAAAAAGTTAGTGGTGGCAGTAGTGGTACTGCCGGGAAAAAAGGCAAGGGAGGTGATGACGATGACGACCTCGGCATTGATGATGAGTTCAAAGATCTTGATCTCTTCAACGATCGCGGGTTTGATGACGACGAGGAGGACTTTTAGTGTTTACTAATGTTACTGCACACCCTGTTTCAACAGTGCGCAGACAATTCATATCATTCCCAATCGCTGATTTTCAGCAAACCAAATTACAAATGTTGAGCTGGGTTAACCGGTTCAACATTTGTTGTTTTCTTGACAACCAACATTACCGTTTACCACTTCATAGTTTTGAATGCATTGCTGCTGCCGGCTCGGTACAAACCCTTGTAACGGCCGCTGGTACTGCATTTGATCAGGTGCGCTCTTTATACGGGCAACATAACGACTGGCTTTTCGGTCACTTAAGTTACGATCTGAAAAACGAAACCGAACACGGTCTTACCAGCAATAATCCCGATCGTATTGGCTTTCCCGATTGCTGTTTTTTTATTCCCCAGGTAGTTCTTCAGTTAAACGAACACGAGTTAAGCATCGGCGCATTTGATAATCAGCATGAAAGTATTTTTTACGAAATATGTACTGCAGGTCCTGTAACAGGAACAAATCAACAGTCTTTTACTGCCATCAGTAACCGCATTTCCAAAGAAGAATACATTCATACTATTCAGCAATTGCAGCAGCATATTTTGCGTGGCGATTGCTATGAGATAAACTTTTGCCAGGAATTTTTTGCTGAGAACATAGTGATTGATCCATTGCAGGTGTATAATTCTCTGAGTAATACATCTCCCAATCCGTTTGCTGCATTTTATAAAACCGGGCAGCGTTATTTATTATGCGCCAGTCCGGAGAGGTACCTTAAAAAAACAGGTGATAAGATTATTTCACAACCTATAAAAGGTACTTCAAAACGCAACCTGTTTGATACAGCTGAAGATGCAAAAAATAAAGAGCATCTGTATAATAGTTCTAAAGACCGGTCAGAAAATGTAATGATTGTAGACCTGGTGCGGAATGACCTTTCAAAGATCTGTGAGGAAGCTTCTGTACAGGTTGAGGAATTGTTTGGCGTTTATAGCTTTCCGCAAGTGCATCAGATGATATCTACCATAAGCGGACAATTACGAAGCGATATCCATTTCATTGATGCTGTTAAAGCTACTTTTCCTATGGGTTCTATGACCGGCGCCCCCAAAAAAAAGGTCATGGAACTGATTGACCAATACGAAAAAACAAAGCGTGGTATTTTTTCAGGAGCGGTGGGTTATATTACTCCCGAAGGCGATTTTGATTTTAATGTGGTGATAAGAAGCATCCTCTACAATGCCGCCGACAAATATCTTTCCTTTCAGGCCGGCTCGGGCATTACCTTTTACAGCGATCCCGAAAAAGAATACGAAGAATGTTTGCTGAAAGCGGCAGCTATAAAAAAAGTATTAACGTCACAGACATAAAAGAAAATGCCATCCGGAACTCCGGATGGCATTTATGATAATAACTTACCTTATTACTTTCCTACCGTGGCGCCGCTTAATAACATTTGCACCGATTCGTTAAGAATGATATATTTATTGGCCTCAAACAGTTCCATTTTATCGGCCGGTAACTTCAGTTGATAGGCATTATCAGCTCCGGCCATGATGGCATCAAAATCCGGATTGTACCGGTTAAATTCATTTATGTCCATCATGATGTTCCTGGCAATGGCCCCTGAATAATATTTGCCCGAAACCTCAAGGCTTTTGGCGTTACTCAGTTCTGATGTGGTTAACCGGCGGTTGATCAGATAGGTGGCTGTAACACCCAGTTGTTCTGTTACTTCTGCCTTGGTTAGGGTTGTTACACTTCCCTGACCTTCAAATATGTAGTGGGTGCCGATGAATTTCTTCACGTGCATACGGGTTTCAGCCGGCAAATAGTACTGAAGTTTCCAGAAATTACGGCTGCCACCACATTTTTTGATAGCATAATATATATTGGCAGGCCCGCCATTGTAGGCAGCAATTACCAGCAACCAGTCGCCAAATTCTCTATAGAGATCTCTCAGATATATGGCTGCGGCAGTAGTGCTTTTGCGGTAATCTTTCCGCTCGTCGTAAGTGCGTGTTACTTTAAGTCCCAGTAAACGGGCTGTTTCAGGCATTAACTGCCAGGGGCCTACGGCGCCTACCCAGGATGTAGCGTTTGACTTTAGCTCTGACTCAATTACTGCCAGATACTTAAGTTCAGCCGGTAATCCGTATTTTCTGAGAATACCATCTATTACATTAAAATAAGGACGGGCCCAGCTCTTCATTTTACGAAGATCGTCGCCGTTCTTTTCCATGTAATCCTGCACAAATTGTATGGCGCGGGGATTTAACCTGATGCCATTGGAAGAATTGTAACCCAGCTCTAAAGCATGGGCTAAATCTTCACCCTGGGGATCGGCGGAGTCATTGGCTACTTTGCCAGGAAATTCAAATTGTTGCGAAAGAACAATTGTTGTTAGCTTTTTTTCCTTTGAGTCAGGATTTATCGCTATTCCGTGGTCAGTACTGTAAGCCATGCACAACCATCCCAGGCCTAGTAAGCTTGTAATAAAAAGTTTTCGTTTCATCATTGTTTTTTAGAAATCAATAATGATCGACCCGGGGTATGGATTGGAAGTACGTTTTACCACAGGATGAGCGAACGGATGTTGTAGTTGTTTTCTTAGGATGACTTGGAGAAACAGTACGTGTGAAACCGGGGGTCGAAGGGGTTTAGGCTTTTCATTAGCCGGCATGTCGGTACTGTTGCATCCACTGTTGGGATAGCTGCAGCAAATATAACTCGGAAAATTGGTTTGTCATAATCTGCAGACCATAAGGCATACCATTACTGTGCCAAAAAAGCGGAAGTGAGATAGTGGGAATACCAGTAAGGTTCGAAAAAACTGTAAAAATGTCAGCCAGATACATAGAAATGGGATCTTCAGTCTTTTCACCTATTTTAAAGGCAGTAGAGGGAGCTGTAGGAAGGAGTATTGCATCGAACTGGCTGAATACCATGTTGATCTTGTCAACCAATAACCTGCGTACCTGTTGTGCTTTCGTAAAATACGCATCGTAGTACCCCGCACTTAATACGAAGGTTCCCAGCATAATGCGTCTTTTTACCTCCCAGCCGAATCCGTCTGACCGGGTGGCACAATAAAAGTCTGTTAAAGAAATATTTTTTTCTGAAGTGCGGTGGCCATACTTAACCCCATCATATCGTGAGAGGTTTGAGGAGGCCTCGGCAGTAGTTAAGATATAGTAGGCAGGAACAATGTAATCGAGATATTCAAAGTCTACGGCTTCAACCGTGTGGCCTTCGGCGCGTAGCTTTTCAGTAAAGTCCAGAATAGATTGTCTGATCTCTTTATCCAGTGCAGGGCTTTCAAGTGCTTCTTTAAAGTAACCTATTTTCAGGGGCTTTGAAGGCAGTGCAGGTAATGTTCCGTAAGCATCTACCTTTTGAGAGGCGACTGTACTGTCGAAGTCATCGGAGCCGGCCATTACTTCCAGCACCAGGGCCACATCGGGAACATTGTTGGCAAAAATGCCGATCTGGTCAAAGGAAGAGGCATAGGCAATCAGGCCATGGCGTGAAATACGGCCATAGGTAGGCTTAAGACCTACTACACCGCAAAAATCGGCCGGCTGGCGAACTGAGCCTCCTGTATCGCTTCCAAGGCTAACCATACAAAGATTGGCCTGAACGGCTACAGCCGAACCGCCGGATGAGCCACCGGGTACCCGTTGTTCATCGAGGGCATTCAATACTTTGCCGTACGATGAATTTTCATTGGTTGAACCCATTGCAAATTCATCGCAGTTGGTAGAACCGATGATGATCGCTTCTTCGGCTAATAATCTGTCAACTGCTGTAGCGCTGAATACAGGTGTAAAACCTTTTAATATATTTGAAGCGGCAGAAAGCGGATGATCTTTAAAGGCAATCACATCTTTCAGTGCAATTACTACACCGTGCAGCCTGCCCATTGGCTTGCCTGCTTTTCGGCGGGCATCGAGATCTGCAGCACGTTGCAGCGCTTCTTCCGAATAAATTTGTATATACGCGTTCAGATGCCTGCGTGCATCGATCTGCTGCAGGTAGTGTTGAACTGCTTCAACACAGGAGGCTGTGCCGGTAAGCAGTTCATTTTGATATTGCGCTATTGAGTGATACTTAAACAATGCTTGTACCGGCTTTGAAAAACAAAACGGTTACAGAAAATTATAAAAGTGTGAGACGACTATTGTTGAGCAGAAGTTGTAGTCGTAGTAGACTGTTGCTTTGTGTCTTTCTCATTAATACCATCTTCAATCTCTTTCTTCACATTGTTTTTGGCATCGTTAAATTCCCTGATACCACGACCGATACCACGCATAAATTCAGGGATTTTACGTCCACCAAACAGCACCAGCACTGCCAGCACAATCAGCAACCACTCACTACCACCAGGCATTGAGATGAACAACAGGTTATTAATACTCAGTAACATGATAGAACTTTTTAAATAGTTAGAAAAACAAAATTACGCCCTTTTGCATAGTTAAACGCATAATTGTGGCGCAAATTACAGTGCTAACCTGTAAAATCGACGATTTTTCCAATGGTTAACAAAAGTTCATTAATAAAAAAGCGGAATCTATTGATTCCGCTTTAAGTAGTTTTATGTACCGGTGGCTATTGAGCCACTGCAGTAGGAGTAGTGTTAACGCGTTTTTCTTTAATTCTGGCGCTTTTACCACTGCGTTCACGCAGGAAGTAAAGTTTTGCACGACGAACACGACCTGTTTTATTCAACTCTATCGACTCGATATTAGGTGAATAAACAGGGAACGTTCTTTCAACACCTACACCATCGGAGATCTTACGTACAGTAAAGGTAGCAGTATGTCCCTGGCCCTGACGTTTGATAACATCACCACGGAAGCTCTGGATACGCTCTTTACCACCTTCGATGATTTTATAGTTCACAGTTATATTGTCACCCGCTTTAAACTTCGGGAACTCTTTTTTTCCTGTCAACTGCTCATGTACAAATTGAACTGCTGCATTCATGACATTCAAATTTTGGGGGATGCGAAGGTAATTAAAATTTCTGATTTCCTTCCCTCTTTCTATAATTAATCTAAAATATCTGTCTTTTTCCAGTATCTATGGCCTATTTAGCCACATTTACAGCTCTTTTTTCCCTGATCACGGTCACTTTTATCTGTCCGGGATAGGTCATTTCGGTCTGAATTTTCTGGGCAATATCAAAAGAAAGCTTGTCTGAGTCATTGTCGGTCACTTTTTCGGCCTCAACAATAACACGCAATTCGCGACCGGCCTGAATAGCATAGGCTTTTTCAACTCCCTGGTACGAAAGGGCCAGGTTTTCCAGTTCTTTGATACGCTGCAGGTATTGCTGCATGATCTCCCTGCGTGCTCCGGGGCGGGCGCCGCTGATAGCGTCACATGCCTGAACAATAGGAGAGATCACATATTGCATTTCCATTTCATCGTGGTGAGCGCCAATGGCATTTACCACGGCAGGGTTTTCGCCATATTTTTCAGCAAGGCGGGCTCCCAACAGGGCGTGGCTCAGTTCAGATTCTTCATCGGGCACTTTGCCTATATCGTGCAATAATCCGGCGCGTTTGGCCAGTTTGGGGTTTAAGCCCAGTTCGGCAGCCATAATACCGCACAGGTTGGCTACTTCACGGCTGTGCATCAGCAGGTTTTGACCGTAAGATGAACGGAATCGCATTTTACCAACTATACGAACCAGTTCTTTATGTAATCCGTGAATACCGAGTTCTATTACAGTACGTTCGCCTATTTCTACCACTTGCTCTTCAATCTGGCGACGGGTTTTTTCAACCACTTCCTCAATACGGGCAGGGTGAATACGTCCATCGGCTACCAGTCTCTGTAAACTTAAACGGGCAATTTCGCGGCGAAGTGGATCAAAAGAAGAAAGGATGATCGCCTCGGGAGTATCGTCAACTATAAGGTCAACGCCGGTAGCGGCTTCAATAGCCCTGATATTACGACCTTCACGACCAATGATCTGACCTTTAATTTCGTCGCTTTCGAGGTTGAATACGGTAATGGAATTCTCAATAGCCTGTTCAGCTGCTGTGCGCTGAATAGTTTGAATGATGATCTTGCGGGCTTCCTTATTGGCCTTTTGCCTTGCATCGTCGATAATTTCCTGCTGAAGGGCCAGCGCTTGCGTGTGAGCTTCCTGCTTAAGGCTTTCAACTAATTGTTTTTTAGCTTCTTCGGCAGTTAAACCGGCAATTTTTTCAAGCCTGCGAATATGTTCTTCCTGGTGTTTTTCGAGTTCTGTACGCTTCAGATTTACTACTTCTATCTGCCGGTTCAGATTTTCCTTTATCGCGTCATTGTCCTTGATCTGTTTTTCCAGCTGGTCCATTTTACTGTTGATGGACTGCTCTTTTTGCCGTACTCTGTTTTCTGTTTCGCTTAATTTCCTATTACGGTCAAGAACTTCTTTGTCGTGTTCAGCCCGTAGAGCAAGGAATTTTTCTTTTGCTTCGAGTTGCTTTTGTTGTTTAATAGTTTCGGCGCTGGTTTGTGCGTCGGAAATTATTTTCCGGGCCTGGCTTTCTGCCTCGTCAATTTTCTGCTGGGTATTTTTTGCGAAAATGAATTTTCCCGCCACTATACCTAACAGTAGCGCCACGATACCTATTATAAAAGCTAAAATACTTTGGTCCATTGTGTTTTACATGTTTAAAGTTTTCTGCATTATCTCTCCCTCTCTATGTATAGTAAGTTTACCATAGTGAGATGTGAATGTGCGAAAATACAAAAAAAGAGGGAGCGGCATTGCAAGCATTTTGAAGTTCAGTTGTTTGGGAATGTGAAAATTGGAAATGTGACCCCTTAATTTTCCGCCGGAACGCGACGGCCAAAGGAAGATAATTAAGACGTTGCGTCCCTGCGCCTTTGCGGGAAACACGTAATTGCGGATTTTTGCCGCCCTTTAATCCAGCAGCATCCTGTCGAGCAGTTTTTCTATTGCCTGCAGCCGGGCGCCGGTTTCATTTTCTACCAAAGGCTGACTGTCGCCGGCTTTTTGCTGGGTGGCATACCATAACACGACCATAGCTATGTAGTCCTGCATGTCTTTGCCGGCAAAGGTCGTTTTAAATTCAAGTATTTTATCATTTATCAGCTTGAGTGTCTTCCGAACTACCTCTTCATCGGAGGGTTCTATGCGAATGCGGTAAGTCCGGTCGCCGATCAAAACATTTATTGGAATTAATTCTTCCATTGCTTGCAATTTTGAAAACCATGTTCTATTTTTATCCACACACAATCAACACACAGGGAATACTTCTGGGATCACAAAGGATCGTTTTGGATGGTTAATTAAAACTAACTTTTTCACGTATTCTATGATTACTCACCAAAACCAAACGATTAACATGTTCGCCAAACTTAGGTCAAACGTCTTTATTGACGCGCTGACACTGGAGTTGATCGATCCATTTCAATCCAGTATCAAAGCCATTTTGCGTGATGAAAGAGGCTACGAATGCAGCCGCCTCGAAGCAAACATACCACAGGGTGATAAAACGGTCACCTGGAAAGGCCTGAACGATCTGCCATATGGTGTTTATACCTTAGAGCTTTCGCAGGGTGGAGACGAAATGAAAATGCGCCTCGTAAAAAGAGTTTAACTACTTTACTCGCTCAATAACGCAATGCACCGGTCAATTTCCCGGATGTAACGGTTTATTCTTTTTTCTACATCCTTCTTTTCCGTTTCATTCATTTGGCCGGTAGCGGTTTGCAGTGCCGTCATTTTCATTTCCAGCTCGTCGATCCTTATTAACCGCGCTTTTTCCTTATCGCGCAGTACAGTTACTTCTTTGTTCAACTGCTCATGTTCTTTTTGTAACGACTGGTAGCGCTGCATCACCTGCTGCAGCTTCTCAGTTATGCGTTTTAATTGTTCCTGTAATCCCTCCATTGAACAAATTTTTAGCCTGGCTCATACCGCATAGAATGCGATTACTACAGCCGATCATTTTCTGATCTCTGCCTGCAGCGTTGTTTCCAGGGCATTCATAATTTTATTCATCATACCGTCGATTTCCTTATCGGTAGGCGTTTTTTCCTCGTCAAGGAAAGTAAAGCTGATGGCGAGCGACTTTTTATCAGCGCCCAGTTTTTCGCTTTCAAAAATATCAAACAGCTGAATGGACTGTAGCTTGTCGAGTTTTACCTTTTTCACGGTATTTTCAACGTCTGCAAAGGGAAGGGATTTCGGTACTACCATGGCCAGATCGCGACGTACGGGTAATTGCCTGGGAAGTTCTTTGGCTTTCAGCGAGGTGGTAGCTATATATTTCAGTAGTAATTCATAGTCCAGATCGGCATAAAACACCGGTTGCTTAATATCAAAACGCTTCAGTTCCTGCGATTTCACCTGACCCAGCCTGCCAATAACATCTTTATTTATGGTTGCCAGCAGCGAGTTATCCAAACCTTCGTTTCCCGAAGCGGCAAAAGTAGTTTTAGCAACGCCGGTAAGCTGCAATATCCTTGCCACGATGCCTTTCAGATAAAAGATATCAGTAGGTTTCCCTTTGCCCTTCCATGAATCTTCCTGTATTTGACCGGTAATATATAAGCATACGTGCTCATGCTCATTATATTTACCCGG
>Ga0068856_100004625_pt1 | contig 13667 bp, 10 predicted proteins | sample KBSCornC62_FD_66595 | JGI IMG/M metagenome (GOLD analysis project Ga0068856, IMG submission 66595) | Corn rhizosphere microbial communities from Kellogg Biological Station, Michigan, USA - KBS Corn C6-2 | ecosystem: Host-associated > Plants > Roots > Rhizosphere > Soil ...
CACATCCTCGTGACCTGCCCGCTCGGCTGGGGAACCGCCTCGAGCGATGCGATCAGGGTGGCGCGGCTCGCGGTCGAGACCGGCCTTTACCCGGTCTGGGAGGGCTCTGGCGGTGACATCACGGCGGTGACGAAGATCCGCCACCGCACCCCCGTCGACGAATACCTGAAGCTGCAGACCCGCTTCCGCCACCTGTTCTCGCCGGTGCGCAGCGACGCGGTGATCGCCCGCATTCAGGCCCGGGCCGACCGCAATATCGAGCGCTTCGGACTGGTCGATGCCGTCGACGCCGACCAGCTGACGCTGCACACGGAGGATCGGTCATGAGCTCGCATTCTCAGGAGTTGCCGTTCGCGATCACGCTCGATGTCGGCTCAAGCCGCGCCAACCACACCGGCTCGTGGCGCACGCAGCGGCCGGAATACGTGCGGCTGACGGCGCCGTGTGGAGGCGCCTGCCCGGCCGGCGAGGACGTGCAGCAGTGGCTCTACCACGCCGAGGAGGGCGGCTACGAGGCCGCCTGGCGCAAGATCATGCAGCGCAACCCGTTCCCCGCGATCTGCGGACGGGTCTGCTACCACCCGTGCGAGACCGCCTGCAACCGTGCTCAGCTCGACGACGCAGTCGGCATCAACTCGATCGAGCGTTTTCTCGGCGATCAGGGGATCGCGGGCGGCTGGGAGGTCGAGCCGGTCCTGCCGCCAAGCGGCAAGCGAGTGCTCGTTGTCGGAGCAGGCCCCTCGGGCCTTTCGGCCGCATACCACCTGGCACTGCTCGGTCACGCGGTCACCGTGCGCGACATGGCGCCGGCCGCCGGCGGGATGATGCGCTACGGCATCCCCAAGTACCGGCTGCCGCGCGAGGTGCTGGACGCCGAGGTGCAGCGGATCGCCGGCCTCGGCGTCGAGTTCGAGCTCGGCCACGATGTCGGCGACGTGCTCGCCGAGCAGCTTGAGGGTGGCTTCGACGCGGTCTTCCTCGCCGTCGGCGCCCGGCTGCCCCAGCGTGCCTACGTACCCGCAGGCTCCGCCGCCAGGGTGCTGGACGCGCTCGCGCTGCTGCGCGATGTCGAGGATGGGTCCGCCGGCCCGCCGCTGCTGGGCCGGCGGGTGGCGGTCTACGGCGGCGGCAACACCGCGATGGACGCTGCCCGCACGGCGAGGCGGCTGGGCGCCGAGGAGGCCGTGATCGTCTACCGGCGCACGCGCGATCGCATGCCCGCGCACGAGTCCGAGCTGCAGGAGGCCCTGCAGGAGGGGATCCAGGTCAGGTGGCTGACGACGATCAAGTACGCCGATGCGGGGGCGCTGACGATCGAGCGGATGGTGCTGGACGAGCACGGCTACCCGCAGGGCACCGGCGAGTACGAGCAGCTGGATGCGGACGCGCTGGTGCTGGCGACCGGCCAGGTCTCGGACCTGTCGTTGCTGGAGGGCGTGAGCGGCATCGAGGCGGAGGACAACGTCGTCAAGGTCGACGCCAATCTGATGACCGGCCACCCCGGGGTCTTCGCCGGCGGCGACATGGTGCCGGCGGAGCGCACCGTCACCGTCGCGATCGGACACGGCCGCCGTGCCGCCCACGGGATCGACCGCTGGCTGCGGGGAGTCGAGGCGGCCGAGCCACGCGAGCTGCATGACAGTGCGAGCTTCACCGGCGTGGGACCACAGCCGTCACTCGCCGAGGTCTCATTTGAGCGCCTCAACAGCTGGTACTACTCGGACGCCCCCAGGAGCGTGCGCGACCGGCTCGACGCGGTCCGGCGCTCCTCCACCTTCGATGAGGTGGTGCTCGGCCTCGACGAATCCAACGCCCTGTTCGAGGCTAGGCGCTGCATGTCCTGCGGCAACTGCCTGGCCTGCGACAACTGCTACGGAGTCTGCCCCGACAACGCCGTGATCAAGCTGGATCCGGGACCGGGCGGGACGATGTCATACGCCTATGCGTTCGATCTCGACTTCTGCAAGGGCTGCGGGCTATGCGCGCAGGAATGCCCCTGTGGAGCGATCGAGATGCAGCCGGAACCGATCTGAGAACTCGGAACCTTGACGACGCACGGCCAGGTGCTGCGCCCGAACCCTCCGGAGCGGGCGCGATCCGATCGGCGCGGCGCTGGTGGGCCGGCAGAGGTGATGGAGCTGGTGACCAGTATTCGCGAAGAACTGCTGGAGGTGGCAGAAGGCTGGCGCCCATGGGTGCAGGGGCGTGAAGCCGATCGCGACGCGAGCGCGCGGAATCTGCTGCAGTACCTCGCGCTGCGCGGACGCGACCTGCGCGATGTGCAGGAGTCTCTGATCGGGCTTGGACTCTCCTCCTTGGGCGGGATCGAAGGTCACGTCCAGGCCAGCGTCGAGGCGGTGCAACACGCGCTCCAGGCGCTCGGGCCCTGCGCCGGGGAGCCGGCACCACAGCGGGGGGTGATCGACTTCGCCCACAGTCGCGAGCTGCTGGCAATCAGGACCGATGCGCTACTCGGAAGGGCGCCCCGCGGACGGCCGACGCGGATCATGGTCACGATGCCGACCGAAGCGGCGAGCGACCCCGCGTTGGTACGCCAGATGCTCATGGCCGGTATGGATTGCATGAGGATCAACTGCGCCCACAACACCGAGGCCGAGTGGCGCGCGATGCGCGACAACCTGCGCGTGGCCGAGCGACACACGAGGTGCAGAGCCCGAGTTATCGTCGATCTTCCCGGGCCGAAGCTGCGCACCGGACCGCTCGCTCCGCAGCCGACCCGTGACAAGAAGGGTGACTATCTACGGCTGAGGGTCGGCGATCGGTTGATCCTGTGCCATGCCGCCGAGAGCGCGTCGCTGAGACCTGATGACGGCGCCACCGCACGGATCGGCTGCTCGCTCGCGGAGGCGTTCGCGGTCACTGCACCTGGGCATCACGTGTGGCTTGATGACGGCAAGCTTGGCGGGATCGTCCAGTCCGTCGAGCGGGATGCGATCAGTCTCCGGATCACCTCGGCGGCAACCAACGGCTCAAAGCTTCGTGCGGGCAAGGGGATCAACCTGCCCGACGCGATGCTCGACATCGATCTGCTCGGCGATCACAGCCAGGACGCGTTGCGGTTCGCCGTCGAGTCTGCGGACGTCGTTGGCCTGTCATTCATCAGCCGCGCGGCTGAGGTGCGTCGCGTCAGCGACTATCTCGATGAGCGTGCCAGGCCCCGCACCGGGATCATTCTGAAGATCGAGACGCGGCGCGCGTTCGAGCACCTCCCGGGGATGCTTCTGGCAGCGCTCGGCAGCGAGCGTCCCGCCGGCGTGATGATCGCCCGTGGCGATCTTGCCGTCGAGTGCGGCTACGAGCGCTTGGCGGAGGTCCAGGAGGAGATCCTGTGGCTCTGCCAGGCTGCGCACCTCCCGGTGATCTGGGCAACGCAAGTGCTCGATAGCCTCGCGAAGACAGGCCGCCGCTCACGCGCCGAGATCACCGACGCCGCGATGGGAGTGCGAGCGGAGTGCGTGATGCTCAACAAGGGCCCGCGCATACTCGAGGCAATCGCCGTTCTGGACGACATCCTGCGGCGCATGGAGCGCCATCACCGCAAGCAACGGCCTCTACTGCCGCGGCTGCACGCCTCAGACTACGTCCACACCGAAAGCTGAGACGCGCAACACCTCGGTGGTGTTGCCCGCCGATCATGCTCAGACGAAAGGGCCGACCCGAGGTCGGCCCTTTCGTCGGCACTGCTCAGCGCGGAGCTCGCTCAGCAGCTGCGTCTCATGCGTCGAGCCGCGCGCGTGCCGCGTCCAGCAGCACCCGCATCTCCGCTGCCGCGATCAGCTCGCGGGTGCGGTCGACGACGTCCATGTTCACCGAGATGCAATCGATCCCGGCGCGTACCAGCAGCTCCGCATACTCCGGATAGACCGACGGTGCCTGGCCGCAGATCGAGGTCCGCATGCCGAGCCGCCGCGCCCTGGGGATCAGCTGCTGCAGGTAGGCGACCACGGCGGGATCGCGCTCGTCGAACGTCGCCGCCAGCAGCTCGGAGTCGCGATCTGCGCCGAGCACCAGCTGCGTCAGGTCGTTTGACCCGATCGAGATCCCGGCCACGCCCAGGGCGGCATAGGCCTCGAGGTTGAACAGCACCGACGGTACCTCGGCCATCACCCACAGCTCGAAGCCCGGCCGCTCGAGCAATCCGGCCTCGTGGATCAGAGCGCGGCACTGCGTCAGCTCGTCAGCGGTGCGGACGAACGGCAGCATCACATGCAGGTTGGTATGCCCCTGATCCCACACGCGCGTCAGCGCGGCCAGCTCGAGCTGGAAGATCTCCGGCTCGCGCGTGTAGCGCAGCGCCCCGCGGAACCCGATCATTGGGTTGTTCTCCTCGGGCTCGAAGCGATCGCCGCCCTCGAGGCCACGGAACTCGTTGGTGCGGAAGTCATACGTGCGGTACGTGATCGGTCGTGGCGTGAAGCCGCTTGCGAAGGTCGTGAGCGCCTCCGCGAGCCGATCAACCACCTCACCCTGCCGGCCCTGTTCGATCAGCAACTTCGGGTGCTTGCCGTCAAGTGCCTCGATCAGCATCAGCTCGGCACGCAGCAGACCGACCCCCTCAACGTCAAGCGCCGCCGCACGGTCCACCTGCGAGGGCTCCGAGAGGTTGACCAGCAGCTGGGTGCCCGTCGCCACTCGCCCGGCGGTCCGGGCCGCCGCATGCTCCGGTCCCGCGGCCAAGCGGGCCGTCGGAGCCGGCATCCCCTCGATCACCACCCCGTGCGTGGCGTCGACGGTGACCTGCTCGCCGTCGCGCAGCTTGCGCGTCGCCTCGCCTGTGCCAACGACACATGGGATGCCCAGCTCGCGGGAGACGATCGCGGCATGGCAGGTCATGCCGCCGCTGTCGGTGACGATCGCGGCAGCACGGCGCATCAGCGGCACCCAGTCGGGCGAGGTCATGTGCGTGACGAGGATCTCCCCCGCCGTGAGCTTGGCCGCGTCCGACAGTGTCGTGAGGATGCGGACCGTGCCTCCGGCCGCGCCGGGGGCGCCGCCGAGGCCGCGCAGCAGGACGTTCCCTGCTGGTGGGGTTGCGCCATCGTGCTCCGGGGCGGCGCTGCCGGGTTCGCCCACCATTGAGCGCGAGCCGAGCGTCGTCACCGGCCGGCTCTGGAGGAACCAGAGCGTGCCGTCCGGATCGAAGGCCCACTCGGTGTCCTGCGGTTGCCGATAGTGCTGTTCGATCCTGCGGCCCATCTCGGCGACCGCGATCACCTCGAGGTCGGTCAGCACCGCCCGGTGGGCCTCCTGCTCGGTCGTCGGGCGAGTGATGGTGCCGCCGTCGGGGGCCGGCTCGATCACCAGCTCCTTGTTGTGGACCTCACGTGCGATCACGCCGAGCGTGCCCTTGTCGACGATGTACCGGTCCGGGGACACCGAACCGGAGACAACCGCCTCGCCCAGGCCGAACGAGCCCTCGATCACCAATTTGCCGAGGTCGCCGGTCGACGGGTCCGCGGTGAACATGACGCCGGAGCGAGTCGAGGGGATCTGCCGCTGCACGACGACGGCGATGTCCATCCCAGCCTGATCGAAGCCACGGGAGGCGCGGTAGTAGACCGTGCGTGCGCCGAACAGTGAGCGCCAGCAGCGGCGCACGGCCGCGATCAGCGCGTCGGCGCCGTGGATGTTCAGGAAGGTCTCGTTCATGCCGGCGAAGGATGCGGCGGCGGTGTCCTCGGCGGTCGCCGAGGAGCGCACCGCGACGGGGACATCGTCCTCGCCATCGCACAGTTCCTCGTAGGCGTGGCGGATCGAATCCTCGAGCCAGGCCGGCATCGGGCTCTCCTCGAGCGCATCCCGCGCGTCAGCCGCGGCGGCCTCGAGCGCGGCAGTGTCCTCGGGATCGAAGCCCTCAAGCGCGGCGGCAAGGCGCTCGCGCAATCCGCTCTCCTCGCAGAACGCCGCGTATGCCGGCGCTCCGATGACAAAGCCCGCGGGCACCGGCACTCCGGCTGAGGTCAATTCACCAAGGTTGGCTCCCTTTCCGCCCGCGTAGGAGACGTCCGCGGCCCTGAGCTCGGCGAATCTGCGAATCGGTGTTGTTATGGCAGCTGTAGTGGTCATGCCTCAAGTCTCCACCGCGCAGCCGCGCGCGTAATCAGTGCAGCGCGGCGACCGGGCAGCGGCAAAACCCGCGTCCGGCTTCGGGACAGACCCCTCAGCCGAAGAACACGGACGCCGTCTCATACAGGCACGGATCCAGCGCCCTTGGTGCGGCGAGCGCCTCGGCCAGATCCACCGCCTCGACCTGCGTGCCGCGCAGTGCCACCATCCTCCCGAGGCGGCCGGCCAGCATCGCCTCGGTCGCGGCTACGCCGAACCTGGTGGCAAGGATCCGGTCGAATGCCACCGGGGTTCCGCCGCGCTGCACGTGACCGAGGACCGTGACCTTTGTGTCGAAGCCGGTGAGCGCCTCGATCTGATCGCGGAGCAGGAATCCGATACCGCTGGGCATGGCGAGGCTGCGCGGGTGGGCGGTGATGACGCCGGCCAGCGAGTCGCCCGAGGGGCGCGCATCGGCGGCCTCCGCCAGTCGCCGTGCGGCGTCGCCGAAGCGAGCGCCCTCGGCCACCACCACGATCGAGAAGCTTCGAGAGTTGCGGTGACGTCGGCGGACCTGGTCGCAGACATCGTCGATGTCGAAGGGACGCTCCGGCACGAGGATCACGTCCGCACCGCTGGCGAGGCCCGAACAGGTCGCGATCCAGCCCGCGCGGCGACCCATCACCTCCACCACCATCACTCTGTTGTGCGACTCGGCGGTTGTGTGCAGCCGATCGATCGCGTCGGTCGCGATCTGTACCGCAGTGTGGAAGCCGACGCTGAAATCGGTCCCGCCGATGTCGTTGTCGATCGTCTTGGGGATGGCCACGAGCGGGATGCCCTCATGCCAGAGGTCCCGCGCCGCCCCGAGCGTGCCGTCACCACCGATCACGGCCACCGCGTCGATGCCCAGATGCTCGATCGTGTCGCGGATGGCGTGAAGTCCGTGCTCACCCTCCGCCAGCGGGTCGGTCCGCGAGCTGCCGAGGATCGTGCCGCCGCGGGTTACCAGGCCGGCGGTGTTGCCGAGGTCCAGCTCGTGCGCATCGTCGTCGCGCAGCCCCGGCCAGCCGCCGTGGAAGCCGATGAAGCGGTGCCCGTCGACGAGCCCGCGCCGGACCACCGCGCGGATCACCGCGTTCAGCCCGGGACAGTCGCCGCCGCCGGTCAGCACGCCGAAGGTGGCCATCTCAGACGCGCCCCACGGGGTAGGCGGAGTACATCCGCACGCGGTCGCTGATGCTCATGGTCAACAGATTGCTCTGCTGCCGCCCTCCCGCCGCCAGTAGTTCGCCGCAGTGACTGTGCACGTCGGTGCGGCTGACCTCGCCCTCCCACGCCCTTAGCTTGGAGCCATGACCGAGCGGAGAAACCAATTCAAGGTGCTGATCGCCGGCGGCGGCACCGCCGCCCTGGAGGCGGCGCTCGCTCTGCGAGAGCTCGCCGGTGACCGGGTCACAACCACGTTGCTGTCACCCGAGGCCGAGTTCGTGTACCGGCCGCTGCGCGTGCGCGAGCCGTTCGCCGGGCCTGCGGCACACCATTACTCGCTGGCGGAGTTCGCACGACACTGCGACGTGACAATCGAGAAGGATTCCTTCAAGTGGTTGGACCCCACCGAGCGCGTGGTGCACACCGCCGGGGGCCAGCAGTTCAGCTACGACGCCCTGCTCCTGGCGATGGGCGCGCGGCCACGGCCGCGGTTCAAGCACGCGATGACGCTCGATGACCGTCTGCTCGACGAGCAGCTTCACGGCCTCATCCAGGACATCGAGGCCGGTTACGTTCACAGGCTGGCCTTCATCGCTCCGAGCCAGACCGTCTGGCCGCTGCCGTTGTATGAGCTCGCGCTGCTGACCGCACACCGCGCCTACGAGATGAACGAGGACGCCTCGGTCACGCTTGTCAGCTCCGAGGACGCGCCGCTGGCCGTGTTCGGAGATGCGGTGAGCGAGGCCGTGCTGGCCCTGCTCGACGAGGCGCGGATCAGGTTCATCCCCTCAGAGCACGCCGAAACCCCGGAGCCGGGCGAGGTCGCGCTCCATCCGAGCGGACAGAGCCTGCACGTCGATCGTGTCATCGCGCTGCCCGAGCTATTCGGCCCCTCGACCCCCGGCGTCCCCAAGCACGACGGCCAGGGTTTCGTGTCGGTGGACGAACAGTGCCGCGTGCGGGGATTGGACGGCGTCTATGCCGCCGGCGACATCACCGACTACCCGATCAAGTACGGCGGTATCGCCGCGCTGCAGGCCGATACCGCCGCCGCGAGCATCGCGCGGATGGCCGGCGCCCCGATCGAGCAACCGCTCTGGAGCCCGGACATTCACGCGACGCTGCTGGGCGGCAAGCACCCTCTGCATCTGATCGCCCACATTACGGGCAGCCACGGCTCGGGCTCGGTAGTGACCGGTGAGCCGGCCTGGTCGGGCGCAAAGATCGCGGCCCGATACCTGACCCCCTACCTCCAGTCGCAAGACCGGGCAGGAGCCACCGCTGTCGTGGGCTCACGGGAGCGGAGCTGACCGGCGCCGGGCGTAGGACCAGAAATCTCACCCTCAAGAAAAAGGACCTGGATCATGTTCAAGAAAGTTGTCTGGGCGACCGACGGCAGCGCCGCGGCGGACGAGGCCCTGGAGGTCGCGACGCGCATGGCGACCGAGGCCGGCGGTGAAGTTCTTGCGGTGCACTGCGTCGAGATGACGCTGCCGGGGAAGGCGAGCGGCCGCTACCCCGTCTTTGCCGACGAGGACGAGCTCGAGCAAAAGATCGCCGGGCAGGTCAAGGCGCTGGTCGATCAGGGGGTGCCCACGCACCTGCAGGTGACCCGAACCGACGTGGGCCACGCGGCGCAAGCCATCGCCAAGGTCGCCCAGGAGCAGGATGGCGAGGTGATCGTCGTCGGAACGCGCGGCCGCGGCCCGATGGCGGGCCTGCTGCTCGGCAGCGTGACCCAGCGCCTACTTCACACCTCACCTTGCCCCGTGCTGGCCATTCCCGTGCACAACGGCGCGCACAGCTGACGGATGCCGTGCCGGCCCTGGCCGGTGGACTGACGGGCGGACAGGGATCCAACGGCGACGGCGGACGAGAGTCCGCCGTCGCGTTGTCACTGCGGGAACGCTTCCTCCAGTTCGTCGGACCTGTGGCAGCGTTCCGGCGCGCAACCGATGTGCCGCGGCGGATTTTCCCTGACTAGAAGCGCTGCTTTCCCAGGACGAAAGCCCAGCCGGGACGGCGTAGCTTGATGTCATGACCGCAAAACTGCACCTCGCGTCCGCAACTCTCGACGAGGATGCCGCGGCCCGCACGGGGAGCGCCATCAGGGTGATCATCGCCGACGATCACACCGGGGTCAGGCGCAGCCTGCGGCTTCTGCTCGACCGCGAGGCGGATGTTGAGGTGATCGCCGAGGCGGCAGACGTCTCGAGCGTCACACGCAAGGTCCAACACCACCTGCCGCACGTGCTGGTCCTGGACCTCCAGATGCCGAACGGGTCGAGTATCGAGACGATACGCATGCTGCGCGACCGCATTCCCGAAACCGAGATCGTCGTGCTGACGATGGACATCAGCCCCGCGTTCGCCCAGGCGGCGCTCAGCGCCGGGGCGACGGGCTTTGTGCTCAAGGACCGCTCCGACAGTGAGCTCCCCGCGGCGATTCGAGCGGCCGTGCACGGCCGTGAGTATGTGAGCCCACAGGTCGAGATCGGGCTCGAGGCGCTCCGCCGCGCGGTGAACGGTGACGGCCTCAGTCCGCGTGAGACCGAGGTCCTGCGGCTGATCGCGCTGGGCCACACGAGCGCCGAGATCGGGCGGATGCTGCACCTCTCACGCCGCACGGTCGAGACCCACCGCTCGCACGTGCACCGCAAGCTGGGCCTGAAGACGCGTGCCGAGCTCGTGCAATACGCCCTGCGCCGCGGGCTGCTGCAGCAGACGGTCTGAGCCCAGCGGGACTCAGGACCGCGAGGCGGATGCCACCGAGGACACGTTCCGTGCCTCCTGCGATCCGGTTGGTAGCCGCGCGAGCACGCGCGTGCCCTCGGCACCTGACTCCACGTCGACTGTGCCGCCCACCAGGGCGACCCGTTCGCGCATCCCGGCGAGTCCGAAGCCGGCGGAGCGCGAGCCTGGATCGAACCCGCGACCGTTGTCCGTGACCTCGATCGTCAGCTCATCCGCCTCGAGCGCGAGCGTCACCCGGACGAACGTCGCCTCGGCGTGCTTGACGATGTTGGTGAGGCATTCCTGCACGACGCGGTAGGCGGTGGTCTCCAACTCGCTGGTGAGACCGCTCACGTTGTCTTCCTGTCCGGGCAGTGAGAGAGCGGCGTCGATCCGAAGATCAGTGCTACGGCGCCGCTCCAACAGCGCCTCCAACGCCGGAACCAGTCCTAGGTCATCGAGCAGAGAAGGCCGCAGATCGCTAATGATCTCCCGCAGGTTCGCGATCTCGAGCTCGATGTCCGAGACGGCCTGCCGCATCGCGGCGTCCTTGGTCGCGTCATCCCCCCGGCCGAGGTTGGATGCCAGCAGCACGCGCAGGGCACCGAGCGCCTGCAACGTCTGATCGTGCAGCTCGCGAGACCATCGCGCCCGCTCGGCGTCGGCGGCGGCGATCGTCGAGCGCAGCCTGTCCGCCTCAACGCTGCGCTTGATCGCGACCGCGTTGGCGGCCGCCTGGGCGAATGCCCGAAGCAGGCGCTCATCCTCGTCCAGGAACGCCTCTGCCGTATCGCCGTGGTCGAACGCAACGAGCACGCCGATGCCGATACCGCGATGCAGCAACGGAACCAGCAGCGCCGTGCTGGCGTCGCTCACCCCGAAGCTCGCGGGAGCGATGCGCAGATCCCTCGTCACATCTCCTATGCGTTCGGGCCGCGCCGTCTGCAGCACCTTCCCGGAGGTGGAGCCCTCGATCGGAAGCCTGCTTCCCCGAGCGTCCTCGAGGTGTCCCGCACCGGCGGCGACCACCAGCTCATCACCCTCCTTGAGCATGATCAGCAACGTTCGAGCGGCCACGAGCGCCCGGCCGCGCTTGACGATCAGCTCGAGCACGCGCTCGAGGTCAGCGACACTGCCGATCGCATCCGAGATGTCTCTGGAGGCCTCCATCGACCTCACGGCGCGTGCCAGCTGTTCACGGTGGCGCTCACTGGTCTGATGGATGCGTGCGTTGTCGATCGCGATCGCGGCCCAGCGCGCGAGCACGAGCGCCACGTCCTGGTCGGCCTGGGTGAACTCGGCTCCGCCCTCTTTGTCGGTGAGGTACAGGTTGCCCCAGGCTCGCCCGCGAATCGTCACCGGGACCCCCAGGAACGTATGCATCGGGGGGTGACCAGGCGGGAACCCATAGCTCTCCGGGTGGCTGCCCACATCGGACAGTCGCAGCGGCTGTGGATCGTTGATCAGCACACCCAGCACTCCCCGGCCGTGCGGCAGCTCACCGATCTTGGCACTGGTCTCAGAATCGATGCCGGCGGTGACGAACTTGTCGAGGTTGCGACGTTCGTTATCGAGCACGCCGAGCGCCGCGTAGCGCGCGCCCGTCAGCCGCCGTGCGTCGGCGAGGATGCGCTGGAGTACAGCCTCGGGATCAAGCTCAGCGAAGAGCGCCTCACCGACGTCCAGGAGATCCCGCAGCACGTCCTCTGTCTCTGGCATCCAAGTCCCCAAGGGCCTCGCTTCGTCCACCGATCTCGCTCGCAGCGTACAACGAGCAAACCGGCATCCCCGGCACGCCCCATCCGTACAAACTACTACTTGGCCGCCCGCGTGAGCTCCCACGGACGCTGCGAAAACAATCCTGCAGCTTCGGGGAAACGCGGAGCGCCGCTGCGGGGCACACCCGATGCTCTGCGGCAACCGCGGGCATACGCTCGGTCCACGGCTCAAACCACCACCCGGAGCTTCAGATGACGATCAGAGACCCCCACCTCTCGCACATGCGCATTGCCGATGTGATGCACACCGGCATCCTCGCGACCGACCCGACCACGCCGCTGCGCGTCGTCGCCCGGCTGATGGTGGACCAGCGCGTGCACGCCGTCGCGGTCGCCGACCCCGACCACGTCCGCCGCCCGCTGGGCTTCGTGACCGTCGCCGAGATAGCCGCGGCCGCCGCCGACGACCTGGACGAGACCGCCGGGGAGGCCGCCGCTGCGGAGATCGTCACGGTGTCATCCGCCGAGTCGGTAGACACCGCTGCACGGTTGATGGTGGAGCACTCGATCGACCATCTGATCGTCGTCGACGACACGACCGGTCACCCCATCGGCATCCTCTCCGGACTCGATGTGGCCGCCGCCTACGCTGCCGGCTGACACGCTCCGCCACGCCCCGGACCGGCTCGCGGTACCCACGTGCGCGGGCTGCGGGGCGATGAGCAGGCAGGGAAGCTGCGAGACGGGCTGTGCGGAGCGCAGACTGCTGCTCGTCAGGGCGGCGACGCTCGACACGCTCGCCGACGCGGAATCTCAGATCCTGAGCGCCATCACCGCAATGCGACCGGTGGCGGAGAGGCTGGCTGACGCAGGCGAGCCGGCGGAGGGCTGGGAGGCGGCCCTTGAGCCTGTGCGCTCGAGCGCACGAGCGGCACTCTCGCATTCACTCGACGCCCGCACGGCCAGCTTCGTACTCGAGCAGCCGGCCGAGCCCGCCGTCACCTGGTGGTGTGATCACTGCGACGGGGTCGACGCGCCCCAGCCGTGCCTCGGCATCTGCGTGTGGAGGCCCGTGGAATGGGCACGCTACGAGCTCTACGCAGAGCTCCGCGGCCAGGTCGCTGACGAGTACGAGCTGGCCCGGCGCCTGCGCACGCTCCTGTGGCGGGTCGCCCACACCAATCCTCACCCCGGCCAGCACTCGCGCGCGTGGAAGGCCTACGGCAGGGAAGCCCGAGACCTGCTCGCCGCCTGACTCGCGAGAACTACTGAGCTCCACCTCGCAACTACGCGCGCGGTCCCGGGCTGAACCACGCGCGCGGCCCCGGGGTGAACCACCGCGCGAAGCGTGGCGCCCCCTGATTCTCGGAGACCCGGCCCGGGCCAGCATTGGTGGTGCATTCGGAGGACTACAGACCCCAACAAGAAGGAGGAACCCGGAATGCAACGCAAGGTATTCGACAGGCTGGCATCGGGCGTCGGAGCGGTGCTCGTCGTGATTCTGCTGATCGCAGGTGGCCTGCTGGTGTGGGGTCACAGTTTTGCCTCGGGCAGCGTCCACGACCAGCTGGCGCAGCAGCAGATCTTCTTCCCCACGACGAGCGAGATCAATGCCGTCAGGACTCAGTACGCCAAGGGCGGCCAGAAGGCCGTCACCGACGGTGAGTTCCCCAATGCCAAGCTGATGATCCCTGCGCTCGCGCCGTATGCCGGCAAGCAGGTGCTCACCGGCAAGGAGGCTCAGGTCTACGCCAATGACTTCCTGGGCCAGCACCTTTACGCGATGCCCTATCACGGTGTCTACGCGAAGATCAGCGCCGCCGGTTTCGCGGCGAAGCCTGGTAGCAAGCAGGCGACCACGCTGGCGGACCTGAAGCAGACCTCGTTCATGGGAACCACCCTGCGCGGCATGTTGCTCGAGGCCTACGGGTTCGGCAC
>Ga0068856_100004627_pt1 | contig 13666 bp, 11 predicted proteins | sample KBSCornC62_FD_66595 | JGI IMG/M metagenome (GOLD analysis project Ga0068856, IMG submission 66595) | Corn rhizosphere microbial communities from Kellogg Biological Station, Michigan, USA - KBS Corn C6-2 | ecosystem: Host-associated > Plants > Roots > Rhizosphere > Soil ...
TCGTCCTACGGGTCCGCGGCTGAGTCGGCTTCCTTCGGCGGTTCGTACGGCGAGTCCTTCTCCCGCGCCGTGCCCGCCGAGGAGCCGTCGTCCTACGGGCCCGGGGCTGGTGGGTCGGCTTCCTTCGGCGGTTCGTACGGCGAGTCCTTCTCCCGCGCCGTGCCCGCCGGGGAGCCGTCGTCCTACGGGCCCGCGGCTGAGTCGGCTTCCTTCGGCGGTTCGTACGGCGAGTCCTTCTCCCGCGCCGTGCCCGCCGGCGAGTCGTCGTCCTACGGGTCCGCGGCTGAGTCGGCTTCCTTCGGCGGTTCGTACGGCGAGTCCTTCTCCCGCGCCGTGCCCGCCGAAGAGCCGTCGTCCGGCCGTTCCTTCGAGGCGTTCTCCTACGAGGCCGCGGCTGAGTCGCCGACCTTCTCAAGCGGCTCCCACCGCGCGTCCTCCTACGCCGCGCCGTCCGCGGACGAGCCGTTCGGGCCGTCCTCCTACCGAACCCCGGTCGAGTCGCCGCCGTACGCCAACGGTTCGTACGGTGCGTCCTCCTACGGCGGGGACGAGTCGTCTTCCAGCGGATCGTTCGGGGCGCCCTCTCACGGGGCCGCGGCCTCGCCGGCTCCTTACAGCGGTTCCTACGGCGCGTCGTCCTACGGAACCGCATCACCGGACGCCTCGGCGTCGCCCTACGGTGGTTCTGCCGACGCGGACGGATCGACGTCGTACAACGGCTCCTACGGCGCCTCCTCCTACGGAACCGGGCCAGCGCACGAGTCCTCCGGCTACCCGTCGTCCTACGGGACCGGATCGGGATCCGTCCTGCCGCCGTCATTCACCGGCCTGGCGGGGGAGTCGCCGGCGTACAACGGTTCGTACGACGCCTCCCGGTACCGGACCGACCCGGGGGACGTCTCGCCGTCCACTGAGGACTCCTCGACCTACGGCGCGCACGCTTCCTACGCCGGCTCCGCGGCACCCGCGGTGTCCACTCCGGACAGTCCGGCTGGCGAGTCCTACCTGGCGCCGCCGGCGTACGGGCGGCCGGCCGAGACGTACGGGTCGATCCCGGCGGTTGCGGATCCGAACCGCCCCGCGCCGGGCGGGTACGGCTTCCGCGCGACCCCGCCGGCCGGCCCGCCGATGGCCGACTACCTCACCCGCAAGCAGATCCAGGACCCGCCGGCCCCGGTCCGCCGACCCACCACGCCGATCCCGAGCGCCGCCCGCTCCCGCAAGGCGCCCAAACAACCACCGCCCCCGCCGGTCAACCGCGCCGGCCGGCTCCGCATGCGGGTCAACCCGGTCGCCTGCGACGGCCACGGCCTCTGCGCCGAGCTTCTCCCGGAGGTCGTCAGCCTGGACGACTGGGGCTACCCGATGCCGGTGGTCGCCGAGATTCCGACCGAGCTGGAGGCGCACGCCCAGCGCGCGGCCCAGCAATGCCCGACGCTGGCGATCATCCTGGAGCGGCGGCAGCCTCGCGCTACGTGACCCGGGCGATCTCCCGGGGATAGTCGCGGTGCCCTCCGGACGTCACCACCTCCCGGATCACCGCCAGCGCGTCGTACACCTCGACGAAGTGGCTGGTCAGCGGAGCCGGCCCGAGCCGCAGCCGGTCCGGCGTGCGGTAGTCGGGCACCACCCCGCGGTCGAGCAGCGCCTGGCAGACGGGCCACGCCTCCGGGTGCTCGAGCGACACGTGCGAGCCGCGCAGCGCCGGGTCCCGCGGCGAGGCCAGCCGGAAGCCGAGCGGCGCCAGCCATGCGTCGGCCAGCGTGACCAGGTAGGTGGTCATTGCCTGCCCCTTGGCCCGCAGCTTGTCGATCCCGGCCTCGGCCAGCAGCCGCACGCCTTCCTCCACCGCGACCAGGGAGAGCACCGGCGGCGTCCCGACCAGGAACCGGTCGATCCCCGGACCGGGCTCGTACACGGGATGCATCGCGAACTGGTCGGCCGCCCCGAACCAGCCCTGGATCGGCTGGCGCAACCCGGACTGCAGGTCCGAGCGCACGTAGAGGTAGGCGGGCGACCCAGGCCCGCCGTTGAGGTACTTGTACGTGCAGCCCACGGCCAGGTCCGCGGACGCGTCCGACAGTCCGACCGGTACCGACCCGCCGGAGTGCGACAGGTCCCAGACCACCAGCGCGCCGGCCTCGTGCGCGGCCGCGGTGATCGCCGGCAGGTCCAGCAGCGCGCCGGACCGGTACGCGACGTGTGACAGCACGACCACCGCCACCGAGGAGTCCAGCGCCTCGACCACCGACTCCACCGACACCCCGGCGTCGATGTCGGCCGTCACGTCCCGCACCGTCAGCCCGCGCGCCGCACACAGACCCTGCAGCACGTACCGGTCGGTGGGGAACTCGTCCGCCGTCGACAGCACCACCGACCGCCCCGGCCGGGCCGACACCGCCGCCCAGACCAGCTTGTAGAGGTTCACCGAGGTCGAGTCGGCCACCACGACCTCGCCCGGCCGGGCGCCGAGCAGCGAGGTGCCGATCAGATCGCCGACCTGCCGGGCCAGCGAGATCCAGGTCGACCAGGATCGGACCAGCCCGCCGCCCCACTCGTCGGCCACCACCTCGGCGACCCGGCCGGCGGTGGACCGGGGAAGCCGGCCGAGCGAGTTGCCGTCCAGGTAGAGCACTCCCGGCGCCGGCACGAACTCGGCCGCGAACCCGGCCAGCGGGTCCGCCTCGTCCAGTGCCAGCGCGTAGTCCCGCGCAGTCTCATCCATCCGGCAGATCATCCCCCGGCGTCGACCCGGCTACTGTTCGCGCATGCCCGAACTGCACGAGATGACCGCGCTGGAGCAGGCCGAGGCGGTGCGCAGCCGCCGGGTCAGCCCCGTCGAGCTGGTCGAGCACTACCTCGACCGGATCGAGCGGCGCAACGCCGAACTGGGCGCGTTCATCACGGTCACCGGGGAGGAGGCGCTGACCCGGGCCAAGGAGGCCGAGACCCAGCTGACCAAGTCGGACCCGGCGACCCTGCCGCCGCTGTTCGGGGTGCCGATCGCGATCAAGGACCTCAACCTGACCGCGGGGATCCGGACCACGCTCGGCTCCACGCTGTTCGCCGACTTCGTGCCGCCGGTCGACGACAACGTCGTCACGCTGCTGCGCCGGGCCGGCACGATCAGCCTCGGCAAGACCAACACGCCGGAGTTCGGGCTGCCCTGCTACACCGAGAACAACGTCGCTCCGCCGGCCCGCACGCCGTGGGACCCGTCCCGCTCGGCCGGCGGCTCCAGTGGCGGGGCGGGGGCCGCGGTGGCGGCCGGGCTGGTCCCGTTCGCACAGGGCAGCGACGGCGGCGGTTCGGTCCGGATCCCGGCCAGCGTGTGCGGTCTGTTCGGGATCAAGGTCGCCCGCGGCCGGGTCAGCAACGGCCCGATCCTCGGCGATGTCACCGGCCTGGCCTGGAACGGCCCGCTGGCGCGCAGCGTCCGCGACGCGGCGGCCATGCTCGACGCGATGGCGGTGCCGATGCCGGGTGACCCGCACTGGGCCCCGCCGCTGTCCGGCGGCGCGACGTTCCTCTCGTACGCCGGGCGCGATCCGGGCCGGCTGCGCATCGGCCGGTACGTCACGGCGGCCGTCGACGGCGCCAAGGTGCACCCGGACTGCCTGGCCGCGTACGAGGCGGCGACCGAGGCGCTGACCGGGCTCGGGCACGAGATCGAGGACATCGACGCTCCGTTCCCGGCCGAGTCGATCGGAGTGTTCGAGACCGTCTGGGGCGTGTCGGCGGCGTCCGCTCCGGTCGACCCGGCCCGGGAGGGCGAGCTCATGCCGCTGACCCGCTGGCTGCGGGACCGCGGCGCGGCGACCAGCGGTGCCGAGTTCGTCGGCGCCATGTCGCAGCTGCAGATGCTCACCCGGCAATGGATCACCCGCACCGCCGGGTACGACGCGGTGCTGACGCCCACGCTGGCCAGCCCGCCGGTGCCGGTGGGCTGGTTCGGCGAGGGCGGCGACCCGGCCGACGACTTCGTCCGGCAGGAGCGGTTCACCCCGTTCACCGCGACGTACAACGTGACCGGTCAGCCGGCGGTGAGCGTGCCGCTGCACTGGACCGACGGGCACCCGATACTGCCGATCGGGGTGATGCTGGCCGGCCGGCCCGCGGATGAGGCGACGTTGATCTCGCTGTCCGCTCAGCTGGAGGATGCCGTGCCGTGGGTCGACCGGCACCCGCCCGGTTGGTGATCCGATGGGGGCTGCCGCCCCCGCGTATCCCCGCGTTTTCTACCGAGCCCCGAGGTGAGGGGCGTAGTTCCGTTCGCTACGGTTACCGGGTGACCGTCTGGCAGACCGTGCTCGTGTTCGCGGTGCTACCGGTGGCCGGGCTCGCCTTGCTGGCCGTGCTGACCTTCGGGCCCGGCGCCACCCGCAGCCCGCGCTACCGGGTGGGCAAGCCGTGGGACTACGAGCCGGTCTGGTACATCGCGCGTCCCGACGTGTCGGCGCCGGCCGGCAGCGCGGAGGGTCGGGCCGCACTGGCCGCCGCCGCTCGTCCCGATCGGGCCGAGCTGCCGGCCAGCGGTCCGGCGCATGGACCGGCGTCGGTCCTCGACGTGGACAGGGGCACGGCGAGAGGTGGGGCCAGTGGCGAGTGGTGAGGTGCGGACCGAGCCGCACGTCGACCCGGAGATCGCGGCCCGGACCGACACGGCCGGCCGGCCGGGTGGAGACCTCGGGCCGGCGGCGAACGCCGGCCACGCGAGCGACCTGGTCGCCGGCAAGGACAACGAGGTCACCGACTTCACAGCCGCGGCCGCCCGGCGGGCGCCCGGGCCGTTCACGCCCCGCCAGCTGTCCCGTCTGGACGAGGCGCTGACGCTGTCCAGCCGGGAGACCGGCCTGGACTTCTCGGTCTGGGTGGGCGAACTGGACGAGCCGACCCGGGAGCACGCCCAGCGGCTGCACGCCGGCCTGCCGCACCCGGCCGAGGGCGTGCTGCTCGCGGTCTCGCCGGGCCAACGGGTGCTGCACATCGTGACCGGCGAGCACTCGTCCCGTCGGCTGCCGGACCGCGCGGCGGCTCTGGCGGCGCTGTCGATGCGGGCCTCGCTCTCTGTTGGCGACCTCATCGGCGCGCTGGTCAACGGGCTGCGCATGCTCTCCGACCAGGCCGGGCGGACCAGCGACCGCGACGCCGGCACCCCGCTGGCCCCGCCGCACCGCCACCACTAGCCGCCGCCATCGGCCCCAGCCGGGAATCGCCGCGGCCCGGCATCCATCCGCCCGGCCCGCCCGGCATTGACGCGGTCGTCGACGCCGCCCCCATCGACGAGGCCGGCGCCGATCCCGGCCGGTATGAACGCGGGCGCGGCTAGCAGCCGAGCGCCTCGGCGAGCTCTAGGAAGTCGCCGACGTTGAGGTCGCACCAGGGCTCCGGCGTGGTGTCCGGGTCGCCGTCCGGGCCGAACTCGTCCGGCCGGCCCACGAAGGCCGTCCGCATGCCGAACTCACCCGCCGCCCGCAGGTCGTACTTGTGGCACGCCACGAGCATGATCTGCTCGGCCGGGAAGCCGAGGTAGTCGACCGCCAGCTGGTACGCGGCCGGCGCCGGCTTCGCGGTCCGGGCCAGCTCGGTGGACAGGATCGCGTCGAACGGCAGGCCGGCGTGCTTGGTCACGGACACCGCGGTCGCCATCCCGTCGTTGGTCAGCGGCGACGTCACGTACCGGCGGCGCAGCCGGGCGAGGCCCTCGACGCTGTCCGGCCACGGGTCGAGCCGGTCCCAGGCCCGGGCCAGCCGGTCGCGTGCCGCCGCGTCGACCCGGCCGGCCAGGCCTCGCTTGGCCAGCAGCGTGTCGAGCCCCTCCCGGTAGACCCGGTCGGTACGCACCCAGGGCGTGGTGCCGGCGACGATCGCGGTCAGCCGTTCCCGGTAGAGGCGGCGCCAGCCGGGCACCAGCGCGGCCCAGTCGATCTCCGGGTCGAGCTCTCGCCCGGCCCGGACGATCGGCCGGAAGAAGTCCGCTGTCGTCCCCTGCAGGTCGAATACCAGCGCTCGCACCGGGTCGAGCGGCTGCCCGGTCATCCCTGCACCCCGGCGGGAGCCGCGGTCAGCCGGTAGACCGAGACGTGCGAGCGCGAGTCCGCCCTGAACTCCGTCCCGGTCCAGTCGGCGTGCCTCGACTCCAGCTCGAAGCCGGCGAGCTGGGCCATCAGGTCGAGCTCGGCCGGCCAGACGTAGCGGTGCGGGCTGCGGAACAGCCGCGCCTCGGTGCCGGCACCGAATCGGAAGTGGTGCGAGACGACCTGCTGGTGCACGACGTCGTACGTGTCGAGCAGGACATATCCGGGCTCCACGTGCCCGACGGTGGCCTGTAGCCCGGGGGGAAGCCGGCGCAGCTCCGGCACCCACAGCTCGATCACGAACCGCCCACCGGGCCGGAGATGCCGGGCGGCGTTGCGGAAGCAGGCGACCTGCTCCGACTGTGCGAGCAGGTTGGAGATCGTGTTGTAGACGAGGTAGACGAGCGTGAACTCACCCGGGACGCGGCTGGTGGCCATGTCGCCGACGACCACCGGGATCGTCGCCTCGTCGACCTTGGCGCGCAGCCGGTCGACCATCGGGCGGGACAGCTCGATGCCGGCGACCGGCACGCCGCGCTCGGACAGCGGAACGGCGACCCGACCGGTCCCGACAGCGAACTCGAGGGCCCGGCCGGCGCCGGCGAGCTCGGCGAGCCGGTCGATCGCGGGACCAAGCACGTCGGGGGCGAACATGCCCTCGCCCGGGGTGTCGTACCGCGCCGCCGCCTCGGTGTCCCAGATGTCCTCCTGTAGCACGCACCGACCCTGCCAACGCACGCAGGCCGGCGTCCACCCGGTTTCGGGCGAACCCCCCGGCCGCCCGCGGGTCAGCCGGCGGCGTCCCGGGCGCGCCCGCGCAGCGAGCGGACCGTGTCGTCGCGCCCCTCGGCGACCAGCCGGCGCAGCGCGGGCGGATTGGCTCGGTCGGCCAGGAACGCCTCGGCCCGCTCGACCACGTCGTTGGTCGCGTGCTCCGGGAACAGTCCGACCACCACGTTCTGCGCCCGCTCGCTGGTCCGCCGCTCCCAGACGTCCGGGATCACCGCGAAGTACGGCGCCACGTACGGCTCGGTCAGCTCGGTCTGGGCCGGGTGGAAGAAGCCGCCGATGACCGCGTCGTTCATCGCGTTGGGCAACTCGTCGTCCTCGGTGGCCAGCCGCCAGGCTTCCGCCTTCGCCTCCGCGGTCGGCCGGAGCGCCCGCGCGGTCGCGGCCCGCCGCTGCCCGGCCGCGGTCGGGTCGCGGCGCAGCTCGGCCTCGATTTCCTCTACGCCGGCGGCACCGAGGGCAACGAGCGCGGACAGCAGCGTCCAGCGCAGGTCGGTGTCCACGGCGAGGCCCGGCAGGGTCTCGGTCCCGTCGAGCAGCCGGCCGAGCAGCGCGACGTGCGACGGCGTACGGCTGGCGGCGGCGAGGGTCCGGGCCCAGGCCAGCTGCAGGTCGGAGCCGGCGGCGGCCGAACGCAGCTGGTCCTCGGCCAGCTCGGCCAGCCGGGTCCAGCCCTGCGGCGCCCAGCCCGGGTCGGCGTAGTGCACCAGCGCCGAGCGGATCTTGGCCTGGATCGACTGCACGACACCGATCTCGGTCTCCCGCGTGACGCCGGCCAGCGCGAGCGCCACGAAGTCCCGCGCCCGCATCTCGCCGTCCCGGGTCATGTCCCAGGCCGCGACCCAGCACAGCGTGCGCGGCAGCGGGTCGTCGATGTCGCCGAGCCGGGCGATCACGGTCGCCAGCGAGCGCTCGTCCAGCCGCACCTTCGCGTACGTCAGGTCCTCGTCGTTGACCAGCAGCAGATCCGGCTGGGCGACGCCGACCAGCTCCGGCACCTCGGTCCGGGCCCCGGACACGTCCAGCTCGACCCGCTCGGTGCGGACCAGCTTCGTGCCCTCGGCCCGGTAGAGCCCGACCGCGAGCCGGTGGTCGCGCAGCGGACCGCCACCGGGCTCGGCCGGCGACTGCACGATGGCGAACGACGTGTACCGGCCGGTCGCGTCGAGCTCGAACTCCGGCCGCAGCGTATTGACGCCGGCGGTCTCCAGCCACAGCTCCGACCACCGGGACAGGTCCCGGCCGGACTCCTCGCTGAGCACGGCGAGGAGGTCGGCGAGCGTGGTGTTGCCGTACTCGTACCGGCGGAAGTAGACCTGCATCGCCCGCAGGAACTGCTCGATCCCCACGTACGCGGCCAGCTGCTTGAGCACGCTGGCGCCCTTCGCGTACGTGATGCCGTCGAAGTTGACCTCGACCGCCTGGACGTCGGGGATGTCGGCGGCGATCGGGTGCGTCGAGGACAGTTGATCCTGCCGGTACGCCCAGGTCTTCTCGATGTTGGCGAACGTCGTCCAGGCCGACGTGAACCGGGTGGCCTGCGCCTGCGCGAGCACGGACGCGAAGCTGGCGAACGACTCGTTCAGCCAGAGGTCGTCCCACCACCGCATGGTGACCAGGTCGCCGAACCACATGTGGGCCATCTCGTGCAGGATCGTGTCGGCGCGCCGCTCGTACGAGTAGTCGGTGACCTTGGAGCGGAAGACGTAGTCGTCGAGGAAGGTCACGCAGGCCGCGTTCTCCATCGCGCCGGCGTTGAACTCGGGCACGAACAGCTGGTCGTACTTGTCGAACGGGTAGCGGTAGTCGAACGCGCGGTGGTACCAGTCGAAGCCCTGCTTGGTGACCAGCAGGATCTCCTCCGCGTCGAGGTGCTCGGCCAGCGAGGCCCGGCAGTAGACGCCGAGGTCGATCCCGTCGTGGCTGTCGGTCACCTTGTGATACGGCCCGGCCACCAGCGCGGTGACGTACGGGGAGAGCGGCGGCGTGGTGCGGAACCGGACGACCCGTGCGCCACCGACGCCCTCGGTGACTTCCTCCGCGCGGCCGTTGGAGACGACCTCCCAGTGCGCCGGCGCGGTCACGGTGAACGCGAACGTCCCCTTGAGGTCGGGCTGGTCGAAGCACGCGTACATCCGTTTGGCGTCGGCGGTCTCGAACTGCGAGTAGAGGTAGACCTCGCCGTCGACCGGGTCGACGAACCGGTGCAGGCCCTCGCCGGTGTTCGTGTAGAGCAGGTCGGCGTCGACGACGAGCACGTTGTCGGCGGCCAGGTCCGGCAGCGCCAGGCCGTCCTCCGGCCGGTAGGCCGACGTGTCCAGCGCGCGCCCGTTCAGGGTGGCCTCGTGGAACCCGTCCGCGATCACGTCGACGAACGAGGTCTCGCCGGGCCGGGCCGCGGTGAACCGGATCGTGGTCCGGCACCGGAACGTGCGCTCGCCGGGCTTGCCGCCGCCGTCGGTCAGGTCGAGCTCCACCTCGTACCCCGAGACGGACAGCAGCTCGGCGCGGGCTCGTGCATCGACCCTGGTCAGGTTGGGGACACCCATCAGAGCAGTCTGTCATGTCGATTGCGCCGGGCGGGGGCGGGAATGCGACAGGGCACAACGGTGCTGCCGAGGGCGGACCACCCGTTTCCGTAGGAGGACCTGAATGAGCGAGCGGACCAAGGTCGACTTCTGGTTCGACCCGATCTGCCCCTGGGCGTGGCTGACGTCCCGGTGGATTCTCGAGGTGGAGAAGCAGCGCCCCCTCGACCTGAGCTTCCACGTGATGTCGCTGTCGGTGCTCAACGCGGACAAGGAGGGACTCTCGGACAACTACCGGGAGATGCTCAGCAAGGGCTGGGGACCGGTGCGGGTCGCGATCGCGGCCGAGCAGAAGTTCGGCAACGAGATCCTCGGCAAGCTCTACACGGCTCTCGGCACCCGGATCCACCAGCAAAAGGCCGGGTACGAGCGGGACACGCTTGTCGGCGCGCTCGAGGAGGCCGGCCTTCCGACCGACCTGGCCGACGCCGCCGACTCGACCGACTACGACGAGGCCCTCAAGACCTCCCACCACGCCGGCATGGACCCGGTCGGCTACGAGGTGGGTACGCCGGTCATCCACGTCGAGGGCACCGCGTTCTTCGGCCCGGTGATCTCCCGGGTGCCCGAGGGCGAGGAGGCGGCGGCCATGTTCGACGGCGCCGTCGCGCTGGCCACCAACCCCTACTTCTACGAGCTCAAGCGGACCCGCACCGAGGGCCCGCAGTTCGACACCGTCCCGGACTCGGCTCTAGCGATCCAGTAGCCGCAAGGCGCCGAGCTCCGGTGGCTCCGCCGGTCGTTGCGCGCCCGTCGCCGCGGTGAACGCCGCCGCGACGGGCGCGCAGGCGAAGATCCCGCCGACGCCGGCCACCGGGAGCTCACCGAGCCGGGCCCGTACGGCCGCGGCGAGCTCGGCCAGGTGCGCCGCCGCCTCGGCCAGGATCCGCGCCGCCACCGCGTCCCCGCCGGCCACCGAGTCGGCGGCCGCGCCCGGGACGGAGCTGCCGGCGGCCGCGGCGGCGACCAGGGGGACAAGGCGGGACAGCTGCTGCCGATCGGTGGGCCGCTGGTGCACCAGCGTCTCGGCGCCGGTCAGCGAGCCGAACGCGCGCTCCACCACCGCGGTCAGGACCGTCGCCGGCCCGGTGCCGTCGGCGGCCCGAAGCGCCGCCCGCACCGCCTCCCGGCCGATCCAGTAGCCGCCGCCCTCGTCGCCGAGCAGGAACCCGTGCCCGCCGACGCGTACGGTCCGCCCGGCCGCGTCCCGGCCGGCCGCGCCCGATCCGGTGCCGGCGATCACGACGATCCCCGGCCGGCCGGCGAACGCCCCCGCCAGCGCCGCGTCGGTGTCGTCGCCGACGACCACCCTGGCCCCGGTGCGCCGGGCCAGCTCGGCGGTCAGCTCCCGCGCGTGCTCGTCCGAGCGCAGGCCGGCCAGCCCGAACCCGGCCGCCGCCGCGCCCGCGTCGGTCACCGCGCCGGCCAGCCGGTCGACGGCGTCCGTGTGCAGCAGCACGTTGATCGGGCCGAGGTCCCGCCGGGCCACGACCACGCCGTCCCGCACCACGACCGCCCGGCTGCCGGTGCCGCCGGCATCCACCCCGACCGCGGTCACCACCGCTTCCCACCACCCGGCCGCCGCCCGGTCCGGCCCCACCACCGCGCTGCGGCCGAGCGGCGACCGGCGTGGTCGCTCACGACGACGTCCCGAGCAGCAACTCGGCGGCGGCACGGGCGCTCGCGGCCGAGGCGCCGCCGGTGGCGATCCAGCCGCGGGCCGGCGGGACCGGTCCCGGCAGGCCCATCTCGACGACGATCGCCTCGGGCCGGGCGGCGAGCAGCCCGGCCACCGCCCGCCCGACCCAGCCGACCCTGGTCGCGTCGCGGGCGACGACGACCAGCGCCCGGTCGGCGGGCACCGCGGGCACCGGGTCGTCCGGACCGACGACCAGCTCAGTGGCGCCGGGCAGCAACCCGTCCAGCCCCCAGGCGGTCCGGCCGACCGCGATCGTCGGCGCCGGGTCGAGCCGCACCACCATCGGCGCGCCGGGACCAAGCCGCACGTCCCCGACCGACCGCAGACCGCGCCGGGCGGCTGCCAGCCCCACCGCGGCCAGCCGCCGGTCGGCGGCCGGCCCCACCGCGACCAGCGGCCGGTCGGCGGCCGGCCCCACCGCGGCCAGCGGCCGGTCGGCGGCCGGCCCCACCGCGGCCAGCGGCCGGTCGGCGGCCGGCCCCACCGCGGCCAGGGAGCCGGGGGACCGCCCGGCGAGCGCCCGCACCCGCCCGGCCGCCGCCGCCAGCCGCTCCTCCGCCAACCGTCCACTTCGGACGGCCGCGACCAGCGCGTCCCGAGCCGCGTCCGCGATCGGCTCGCCGGCCTCGTCCCCGCCGAGGCACAGCGCGTCGACCCCGGCCTGTACGGCCAGCACCGCGCCCTCGCCGACGCCGACCGAGCCGGCGATCGCGCCCATCTCCAGCGCGTCGGAGACGACCACGCCGTCGAAGCCGAGCTCGGCCCGCAGCAGCCCGTCCACGAGCGCGGGGTTGAGCGTCGCCGGCAGGTCGCCGTACCCGGGCACCAGCAGGTGTCCCGTCATCACCGTCGCCACCCCGGCCCCGACCGCGGCCCGGAACGGGCCGAGCGCCCCGTCCAGGTCAGGGCCGACCGTCGGCAGCCCGAGGTGCGAGTCGACGGTCGTGTCGCCGTGCCCGGGGAAGTGCTTGGCGCAGGCGGCGACGCCGGCCGACTGGATGCCGGTCACCGCGGCGGCGACGTGCCGGCCGACCAGCGCCGGCGTGGCCCCGTACGAGCGGACACCGATCACCGGGTTGTCCGGCGCGCTGTTGACATCCGCCACCGGGGCGAACATCCAGCCGATCCCCGCCGCGGCGACCCGCCCGGCCAGCGCGGCCGACACCGAACGGGTCAGCTCCACGTCGTCGGCCACGCCCAGCGCGTACGGCGCGGGGACGGGAGAGCCGACCGCGGCGAACAGCCGGGTGACGTCGCCGCCCTCCTCGTCGGTGGCGACCAGCACGTCGGCCCGCTCGGCCCGCAGGGCCGCGGTCAGCTCGGCCAGCTGCGCCGGGGACCTGCAGTTGCGGGCGAACAGCACTACGCCGCCGAGACCGCCGGCGACCCTGCGGCGGACCCAGTCCGGCGGCGCGGTGCCGGCGAAGCCGGGCAGGAGCACGGCATCGGCGAGCGCCCCGAGGGTCATCCCTCGCTCATCCCTTGACCGCGCCGGCCGCAGCCCCGGACGCGATGCGCCCTTGCAAGATGATCGCGAATACCACGACCGGGATCGCGACCAGCGTCGAGCCGGCCATCAGCCCGCCCCAGTCGACGCCCTGCGGTGTCTTGAACGTGCCCAGCCAGACCGGCAGCGTCTGGTTGCCCTGCTCCATCAGCGTCAGCGCGAGGATGAACTCGTTCCAGGCCTGGATGAACGCGAACACCGCGGTGGCTACCAGCCCCGGCGCCATCAGCGGGAACGTGATCCGCCAGAACGCACCCCAGCGGGAGGCGCCGTCGATCATCGCCGCCTCCTCCAACTCGACCGGCAGCGCCGCGACGAAGCCGCGCAGCGTCCAGATCGTGAACGGCAGCACGAACGCCATGTAGGTGGCGACCAGCACCGGCACCAGGTTGAGCAGGTCGACGTCGCGCAGCGTCAGGTACATCGGGATGACCAGCGCCTCCAGCGGCACCATCTGCACGACGAGGATCACCAGCAGGTACGCCCGCCGTCCGCGGAACCCGAACCGGGCCACCGCGGTCGCCGCGAGCAGCGCGACCAGCACCGCGAGCACTGTCACCGACAGCGAGACCACCACGCTGTTGCGCAGGTACGTCCAGAACCCGGCCGCGTGCATGGCGGTGCGGAAGTTGTCCAGCGTCACTGAATGCGGGATGAGCGAGATGTTGAAGGTTCTGATGTCGCCGGCCGGCTTGAACGCCGTGGAGATCATCCAGTAGACGGGGAAGGCGAACAGCACGAACACGACCAGCGCTGTCACGTTGGCCGCGGCCGTGCCGCGCCGGCTTCGCAGGGCCCTGCTGGTCACAGCTCCTCCTCGCCCACGCGGATCATCGACCGCACGTACCAGATCGTGGCGGCCAGGGTGATCAGCACCATCACCACCGCCGCGGCCGAGGCCACGCCGAACCGGCTGGCCCCGAAGCCCTCGATGTACGTGTAGAGGTTGATCAGGAGCGTCTGGCGGTCCGGTCCGCCGCGGGTGATCACGTACACCTGGATGAAG
>Ga0068856_100004628_pt1 | contig 13664 bp, 7 predicted proteins | sample KBSCornC62_FD_66595 | JGI IMG/M metagenome (GOLD analysis project Ga0068856, IMG submission 66595) | Corn rhizosphere microbial communities from Kellogg Biological Station, Michigan, USA - KBS Corn C6-2 | ecosystem: Host-associated > Plants > Roots > Rhizosphere > Soil ...
CCGGATCACCGCCCGCGCTGTTCCCGCCGTTGCTGCCCGTTTCGCCGGCAATAGCGGTCGCGCCGCTGATCGAAGTGCTGCCGCCGTCAGTGCTCAGCGGCAATGGGTCGTAGCCAATGCGGCACGCGACCGTAAGCAACGGCAGCAAGCAAAGCTTCGCGCGAGTCCACATCCTCGAATCTTTTAGCGTACGCCGATTCCGCGATTTGACCAATGCGGCCATCCGGCTACCCACACGGCGCGGAGCACCGAGCCGCACCGCGACGACGTATCGAGAAGTCGGAGCCGCGCCTACAACGAGTCCATCGCACCGAGCGCGCCGTCTCGGACGCGCTCGGCTTTTGCTCGCGGCGTGGCGCTTAGGGCGCGCCCCACGCGCTCGCCAGCGCAGAAACGTCCCACGGCGCGGCGGCGGCTTGGAAACCGGTGGGCACGCCGGCCGCGACCGTGACCACGCGGTTCAGGATGTGGTCGCGCGTATCATATTCCGTCGCTTGGCTGGCGATCGTGGCCGAGGTCTTCGCATCGGTCGTGTCCGTGGCCAGGTTGAGCCCGGTGACGCTCGCCGATTTCCAACCGACATAGCTCGAATCGCCGAGCGAGAGCGGCGCCGTCGCGACGTTCCAGCGCCCCGTGCCGATCATGCCTGCGCCGGTGAACGTGACGTTGACGAGCGCAGCCTGGTCGTAGAACGCGCCGGTGCCAGCGTCGCGGCCGAAGTAGGCGGTCACGTTGGCGTCCACCGCGACCGTCGAATTGAGCAGAACGAAGCCTTTGCCCACGGTGGCCGCGCCCGTCATCCCCGTGCGAGCCACGAATAGGCTGTAGCTCGCCGCTCCGCCCGCGTCGTTGATGAAGTGCAGGCTGCTACTTTCGAACAACGCGGCGTCGGCCGTGCCCCAGATGAAATCCACATTGCCCTGGATGTAGCAATCGTAAAACCAGGCGCGGCCCGAGGTCTGGATCGTGTCCTGATTGCTGAAGAAGGAGCTGTTGTGCGCAGCGACGGTGAAGCCGGTGCCGCTCGCAAAATAGAGCGACTCGGCCTGGCTCACCACGGAGCGCACGCCCGTGTTCTTGAGCGTGATGTTTTCGAGCACGAGATTGGCGCCCGAGAAATAGAAAGAGGCGCGCGTCTGCGTGGTGCCGTTCATGCCGTTGCCGTTGCTGAACTGCACGACGCAATTGTCGCCGCGCGCGTTGCCCGCGGGCCCGACGATGTCGATCGTTTGCGCAGCCCCGACCCCGGTATAGTGAATCAGCTCGTTGTACGTGCCGGCCGCGACGTGGATCGTCGCGCCGGTGGCGGCTCCCGCGAGCGTGGCGACGGCGTTGAGCGCGCCCTGCAGCGTGCGAAAATTCGCGGTGCTGGTCTGCGAGCCATCGACGGTCACGTTGCTGGCGTTCAGCGTCGGAGCGGCGCGGGTCGTGAAATTCCAAGTGGCGACGGCCTTGGCGTTCGACAAACCATTGAAAGGGACGGCATTCAGCGTGCCCGTGATGGAGGTCGTCGGGATCACCACGTAGTAGGCGGTGCCGTACGCGAGCTTACCCAGATGCGGCGTGAAATAGACCGTGTTCCCACTGACACGCGCCAACTGCGACCCGACGTTGATCACGGCGGTGCCGAAGGTTTGCGTCTCGCCGGCAAAGCCGACGCTGTCGACCTCGGTGCCGTCAGAGAGCTTGTAGATCTTGATCGAACCGCCCGGGTTCAGCGTGGGCGGCGCGTCGAACGTCAACGCGAGTTCACCGTCGGTGTAGGCGGTGGTCGCGGCGGGTGCCGGGTACGCGCGCGTGGTGAGCGCGCCGTACGGATCGCTCGCCGGATAGTCGTTGACCGAGACGAGGATCGTCTTGCTGTTCGTGGTCGCGTTGCTATCGCTCGTATTGGTGACGGTCACGGTCGTGACGCCGCCTTTGAGGCCCGCGAGCGTGATGGTCGAATTGGTCGCGCCGTTGGCGACGGTCGCGGTGGCGATCGTCGGATCCATCGACACGGCCGTGACGCCCGAAACCGCGCCGCCCTCCGCGATTGCGGTGGCGGTGACCATCGTCGACTGCCCCTTGGTCACGCTGGCCGTGGGCGCCGAGAGCGTGAGCGACGCGGGGACGAAGTCGACGAGCGCGCCGGTAGCGGAATCGAATACCGTCTTGCCCGAGCCGTCTTTGATCACGAGATTGGTGATCGTGGCGGTCACGTTGTTGAACGACAACGCCGGATAAACCGCACCCGTGCCGTACACGGTCGCGCCGTTGGTGAGTAGATTTGCGGCCACGGTGCTGGTCACGGCCGAGCCGCCCACCGGGCCCGCCGCGAACGTCACGTTCGTGCCCGTGCGGTTGAAGCTGAGCACGAGCGGAGTGCCGACCGTGAACGGAGTGGTCGGCGCCGCCGCGGAGATAGCGCCCGCGCCACTCACGTAATAGCCATTGGTGGAGTTGTTCGCGTTGCGCATCAACACGTACGCGTACGAATCGGTGCCATTGAAGCCCGTCGTCAGCCCGAGCCCGATGCCGCAAGCGTTGTTGGCTTTGGTCTCGGCAGTGATCGTCACCTGCGCGGTGATGCTGAAATCACCGTCCATCGTCGTCGGGAACGCGATGAAGCCGTTGCTGGTGGTGCCGTAATAGTTCGGCATCACGTACTTGAAGGCGTTGCCCGACGTGCCGAACGAGCTCGACACCGAAATCGTGCCGCCCGCGAGCGTGGCCGTGGTCGTGCCGTTGGCTTGTTTGACGAAATAGACGAACGGCGCCCCGGCCCCGGCCGCGCCCGCGCTACCGCTGCTTGCACCGCCCACGCCCGCGTTGCCCGCAGTCGCAGAGCCCGCCGTACCGCCCGTCCCCGTTCCCGCGCTGCCACCGGTCCCAATTCCCGCGCTGCCGCCATTCGAGCTGCCACCGTTCGAGTTGCCACCGTTCGAGTTGCCACCGTTCGAGCTACCGGCGTGCGAGCCAGCCGCGCCGCCCGTCGCCGACGAACCCGAGTCCGACGATGAACAGCCGAAAGTGAGCCACACCACGAGCAAGAAGAACGCTCTCATCCAAATCAGCGCGGTTTTCATGAAATCCTCTGCGAAGCGAGCCCGCGAGACGGCTCTGAATGGCAATCTGGCGACGAACAAAAGTGCGCGACCCATCGCGGTGGGAGACGCAGGCGATCGAACAGCGTCGATCTCAGTTCAGCTCAATACCATCAGAAGCGCTCGCGGCCACTACGCAGTTGCCGTTGAATGCTACACAGAAAAACGCAGATCGAATTGAAGTCAGCGCTTCAGTCCAATGCGGCATCGACACTGGCGTCACGTGACGATGAAGGAGCCGCCGGCGACGGCCCGCTGATCTGCATCCCGCCCGAAATCTCGAGACAACGGCTGCGGCCGTCTTGCTCAATCACACATTGTTCAATCGAGCTACACGCGGGCAGACACTCGGCGCGCACACAGAGGCCACGCGCCCGATCGCAGGCGAACCCGGGTGAGCACACCGCCCAACACCCGCCGGTGACCGCACGGTTGAGTCCCGCGCCCGTGACCGCGGCCCCAAGCCCCACGCCGGCCGCCGCATATTCATTTTGACAAGCGAGCACGAACCCCCATGCGATCGCGAGTCCGAGCCCAACCCGCAATGCTTGCCGCTTCACCTACCCAGATTACAACGATCCGACAGACCGGCGTAGCGGGCAGCCCACGCGACTTGGTGCGAGTGTTTTTTTGATGGTCACGCGTGGCGGCGCGCCGCGGCGCAGCCTTCGGCGTCCTGTTGCGAACGCGCGAGTCACGTCCCACGCCGCCGAAGGCTACGTGCTGGTGCGCCGAGCCCCGTGATCATCAAAAATAAAACCCGAACTCAGTCCGGCTCGGCCGGGGATTCGCGACTGAAACGGGCACGGCCCGCGCTCGAGCTCGGCCATCGGCTCGGCTCGGCTCGCGCTGCCCGCATTTGTGCCAAGGTTCTGATGCGGGAAACCCTGTTCATCGATAGATGCACGCCCGAAGCTTTGACGCGAAGCGCAATGCCGGCCTTTTGCTGCTTGCGCTGAGCGCGCTTTCCGCATGCGGCGGCGGGGATTCACCGGCAGGCGGTTCAGGGTCCGCGGGCGGGGCCCTTTCCGGCTCGGGCGGGACGGGCGGAGTTGGGCTCGGCGCGGGCGGCTCGTCGCAGGGCGGCGCGGCGGCGAACTCGAGCGGCGGAAACGGTGCCAACTTGAGCGGCGCCGGTGGCACTGCGGGCAGCGGAAACGCGAGCAACGGTGGCAGCGCGGGCGGACCCATTGCCGGCAACGGCGGGAATGCGGGCAGCGGCGGCGCCGCGGGCACGGCGAGTGCCTGCGCGACCGGCGCCGCGCACGCTTACTTCGTCGATGCCAGCGCGGGCGATGACAGCAAAGACGGGCGCACGCCCGCGAGCGCCTGGAAATCACTGAGCAAGCCGAATGCGACCACGTTCGTCGCCGGCGATAGCCTGTGCTTCCGCGCGGGCGGCGCGTGGACCGGGAATTTGCATCCGCTCGGCTCGGGCGCGAGCGGCGCGCCGATCGTGATCGATCGCTACGGCGAGGGCGCAAAGCCGAAGTTCTCCGCGGGGGCGAGCGACTCGAACGCGCTCACGTTCGTGAACCAAAGCTATTGGGAGCTGAACAATCTCGAGGTCACGAATCAGAGGAGCGCGCCCGCGGACGTGCGCGGCATCTCGGTGAGCGGGAGCAACGCGGGCACGCTCGCGCATTTCTACATCCGCAACTGCTACGTTCACGACGTGACCGGCGTGGTCAATTGGATCGGCGGCAGCACCGCCGACAACGCGCCCGGCGTCACTTTCCAAACCGGTTGGGATGACTCCAAGCGCACCGGCGGCATCGTGTTCGAGGTCAGCGCCGACAGCGGCAGCGCCGTAAAAACCAAGTTCGACGACGTGCGCATCGAAAACAACGTGATTCAGGATACGTCATTCGGCGGCATCGTGTTCAAACAGCTGGACGGCAGCGTGCACTGGGGCGTGCGCAAATCACGCACGGACGCGACTTGGACCCCGCACACGAACGTGCTCATCCGCGGCAACTATTTGAGCCAAACCAACACGAAATATGGCTGCAACGCGATTTACCTGACTGATACGCAAAAGGCGGTGGTCGAGAACAACGTCAGCAAAGACGCGGGCACGTGCGGCATCGAGCTCTATTACACCGACCAAATCACGGTCCAGAAAAACGAGATCTACGGCACCAAGCGCAAAGCGGGCGGAGCCGATTACAACGGCATCGATTCGGACAATTCGACCACCGGCTCGGTGATTCAATACAACTACGTGCACGACAACGGCGACGGCATCCTGCTCTGCCAGTTCAATTTCGGCGATTCGATCGTTCGCTACAATTTGCTGGTCAATAACAGCCGCTACACCGAAAATCTGCACTCGGACCCCGCGGCCACGAACGCGACGTACAACAATTTGTTCTTTGCCGAAGGGCTCGGCAGCGCGTCGCTCGTGAATACCTCGGGTGACGGCAGCGCGCTCAGCGCAAGCTACGCCTTCAGCAACAACATTTTTCACACCACGCGCACGGCCGACGCCGCGCGCACCGGCCCCGGTGTGACGTACCAGCACAATCTATATAGCGGCTTGCCGGCGGTGGCCGCGGACACAGGCGCCAAAACCGGCGCGCCGCTGTTCGTGAACCCCGCCGCACGCCAATCCGGCGATCTGTCCGGGCCTGCGTTCGCGTCGCTCAAAGGCTTTCAGCTGTCCGCGGGCTCGCCCGCGCTGAACAACGGCATCGCGATCGCGAACAACGGCGGCGCGGATTTCTGGGGCACGCCGCTCTATGTCGGCGCGCCCGATATCGGGCCGTACGAAGCGCCGTGAGCCGCAAAATGGCCGCCATGAGCCGCCCGGGGCGAGCGAGCCTGGTCGGGATTTTCCTGGCGGCTTTCGAGTCGCCCAAGCAACCGAGCGAGTCATGATCCGACGCACCTTGGGCCTGTTCACCGCACTCGCAACCCTGCTGCAAGCTTGCAGTGGAGCAAGCGAAAACAACCCGAGCAACGGCGCGGCCGGAGCGATGACGGCCGGTAGCGCCGGTTCGTCCAACGCGGGCTCTTCCAGCGAAGCGGGCAGCGCCGGAGCGAGCAGCGCCGGAGCGAGCTCGGGCGGAGCGCCGGGCAGCGGCGGAAGCGCGGGCAGCGGCGGAGCGCCGGGCAGCGCGGGCTCAGCGACCGGCGGCGGGGCCAACGCAGGCGGGCCGAACAACGGTGGCGCGGGCGGCAATCCCGGCACGACCTGCGGCGGCACGGGTGGACCCGTCACCACCACCAAGCTCGCGTTTCCGGAGGCGGAAGGCTTTGGCCAACACGCCACGGGCGGACGCACGGGCAAGGTGTATCACGTCACGAATTTGGACGACTCCGGCCCGGGCTCCTTTCGCGACGCGGTCAGCCAGTCGAACCGGATCGTCGTGTTCGATGTGGGCGGGTACATCGCGCTCAAGACGGCGGTCTCGGCCAAGAGCAATTTGACCATTGCCGGACAAACCGCGCCCGGTGGCGGCATCGGCTTCAAAGGCGGCGAGATTTCGTTCGCGGGCTCGTCCAACGTCATTCTCCGTTATGTGCGCATCCGTCCCGGCTCGGACACGGCCAGCACCGAGGACGACGCGCTCAGCCTGTATCGCGCCAAAAACGTGATCGTCGACCATTGTTCGCTCGAGTTTGCGCCCTGGAACGACATCGACGGCGTGAGCGACGATTGGCAGACCTATCCCGTCACCGAAATCACCTTTCAAGACAGCTTGATCGCCGACCCCACCGGTCAGCAATTCGGCGCGCACACCGAATCAGTGTCGAGCGAGTGGTCGTGGTACCGAAACATCTTCGCCAATTCGCACAACCGGAATCCGCTCGCCAAGGTGGACAACGTGTTCGTGAACAACGTGCTCTACAACTGCTCGGCCGGCTACACCACCCACACGAGCACGACCTTCCGCCACGACATCATCAACAACTATTTCATCTTCGGCCCCGCCTCGACCGGCACGGACAACACCTGGTACCAGCTCGATAAAAATCAGAGCGTGTACGCCGCCGGCAATTTGAAGGACACGAACCTAAACGGCGCGCTCGACGGAGCCGCGACCAGCCCCTATTGGTATCAAGGCACCGGCACCGTGTTGAGCACGCCCTGGTCGGGAGCGAGCGCGCCGTACACGGCGCCGTCGGCCTATCGCATCAGTGTGTCGCTGGCCGGCGCCTTGCCGCGCGATCCGCTGGACGCGCTGATCGTCAGCCAGGTGCGCACCCTCGGCAAAGGCGCGACCGGATCGGGTGCAAACAGCGTTGGCCCGAGCGGCGCGCTTTACACGAGCCAAACCGAAACCGGGCTCTCCAACAACGGCTACGGCGAGATCGCGAGCGGCAGCAGCGCTGCCGACACCGACCACGACGGCATGCCGGATTTTTGGGAAAAAGCTCTAGGCTCGAATCCGGCCACCGATGACGCGATGCAGCTCGCCGCCGACGGCTACACGCGGATCGAGCAGTACCTGAATTGGCTCGCCGAGCCGCACGCGCTCACCAGCGCGGGCAACGCCGTCGACTTCGATCTCACGACGCTCGCGCTCGGCTTCGCCGAGGTCGCGCCCGTATTCAGCGTCACGAGCGCGTGCGGCTCGGTGCAGCTCTCGGCCGACCACCACTCCGCACACTTTACGCCCGCAGCGGGGTTCGTCGGGCTGTCATCGTTCGATTTCAGCGTGACCGGCTCGGACGGCAGCAAGTACACGGGCCACGTGGCCGTCGCGGTGCAACCGTAACCGCTGCGAGAACCGGCGCTAATACGCGGTCGTGGTGACGCCGGTCACGGCCGCGTCGTACGTGGTCACGGCCGCGCCCGAAGCCGGCGTCACGCTCGAGCCATTGACGAACGAGACGGCGCTGGCATGAAAGATCTCCATCCCGGTCTTGGCCTGGATCTGCACGTTGTCGAAGGTGAGCGTGTCGATCTTCGACTCGGGCAAACCCCACAAAATCCCCGCGTTGGCCGAGCCGGTGATGGTCACGTTCTTGATCGTGATGTTCTTCCAAAACGGCGTGGTCGCGCTCACCGCCTGCGCGGGGTCCGACTTCGGATCGGCCGGCAAAGACGGATAGTACGAGGTGATGAACACCGGATTTTGCACGTTCTTCAGCGTCAGATTCGTGTACGACAGGTTTTGCACGAGCCCGCCGCGGTCACGCGCCGATTTCATGCGAATGCCGGAGGTCGTGCCGTCGAAATCCACGTGGTCGACGGTCACGTCCGAGACGCCCTTCTGCGTGATGCTGCCGATCGAACAACCGTGCCCGACCCCGAATTTCGAATACGCGACGTAGATCTTGGAGCCTGACATCACCACGTTGTCGTCTCCGCACGCGATGTCGTTGCCGCAGAAGAACACGCCCGTCGCGCCGATGTCGACGCCGTCGGTGTTGTTCGGAATGTGCTGACCTTTGACCGCCAGCGTGGAAATCGTGATGCCGGTCACGGTCACGTCCGTGTCGCCCTTGACCCAAATGTGCTCTTCGGGCGAATTCTGAAAACGCACACCGCGGATCAACACGCGCGTCGAGTTCGAAAAGCTCACTTGCTGCGGTCGCTTCAAGCTCGGCGTGGCCGTCAGCGCATTCCACCAATCCTGGCCCTGGCCCTCGATCGTGCCCGCGCCGGTGAGGGCGATGTCGTGCGCGTTGTTCGCGGTGATGAACGCAGTCACCGTACCGTAGCTTGCCATCGGCAACATCTTGAGCGTCGCGCCCGCGCCGAGCTCGAGCCGCGTGCCGCTGCTCATCACGATCGGCCCGCTCAAATAGGTGCCTTTGGGCACCACGACCGTGCCGCCGCCCGCGGAGCCCGCGGCGCTCAGCGCCGCTTGAAGCAGCTTCGTGTCGTCGGTCTTGTCGTCACCAAGGGCCCCGTAGTCTGTGACTTGAAAGGCGCGATCCGGAATCACCGGCAACGGCACGGTCGCCGGATTGCTCGCGCCACACGGACCATCGACGGCGCCGCCGATTCCGGCCGAGCCACTCGCGCCCGCCGCTCCCGCGCTGCCGCCCGCGTTCGGAGTCGTGCCGCCCGCTCCGCCCGCGTTCGGAGTCGTGCCGCCCACTCCCCCGCTGCCGGCACCCGCGCCACTCGCACCCCCCGCGCTCACGCCGCCACCGCCCGCACTGAACGCGCCGCCCAAGGTGCTCGCGTTGCCCGAGGCGCCCGAGGCGCCCGCGACATTCACCGCGCCGCCCGCGCCGCTCGCCGCCCCGTCACTGCCATTGCCCGAACAAGCAAGCGCGCACAGCGCGACGAGTGACCCTGAAAACCGACGAACCCGCCGCGCGCGCTGAACCATGGCGAGCAGTTGCCAAGCTCACGCGCGCCCGGTCAGGTTTTTTATTGATGGTCACGCGCAGCGGGCGCGGGCCGTCCCAGCCTTCGGCGTCGCGTCGCGACTCCGCCGGCGGAGAGCAGAACCGGAGCGCTGGGCAAGCGGAGCGACCACGAGCCGGAACGCCCTTCCGGCTCGCGATGCGCCGCGTGCGTACTCCGGCGTGCACGCCGCGGGGTCCCTCCCCCGCGCGCGGCGCGCTTTGGCGCCGCGTCCGGGGTTGAGGGCCCCGGCGCGCGCAGCCGACGAAGGCGGCGAGCACGCACGGCCGAGCTATGCCGCCCATTGCACGGAGCAGGCAAGATCACGCGCAGCGGGCACGGGGCCGTACCAGCCTTCGGCGTCACATGACGTGTCGGTGCCGTCAAAATTCCACGCCCACCCCCGCGCTCGCGCTCAAATAGGGAAAATCAAGGGCTCGGCGCGCGCGGTCCACGGCCACGATCGGCCGCGGAGTGAGCCCGAGTGCCGACAAATCGACGCCCACCGCGACCACGCGCGTGACGTGGTAGGCGAGCTCCAAATCGAGCCCCGCCGCAAAGCTCGTCACGTGCGCGCTGTGCGCCACGAGCGGCGCCACCACTTGTCCCTGCGCGTCCAGCCGATACGCGCCGGCCGCGAGCGCCGGTCGAAGCTCGAACTCTCGGCTCGGCGCGAGCGCAAACCAAGCTCGCCCGAGCGCGAGCTCTTGCCGCACCGTGGCCGACCCGAGCGCGCTCTCGTAGCTCGCCCCGAGCGCGGGCCCAGTCAGCGAAAGCCCCACTCCGAACGACTCGAGCGCGCGCACGTCGAACGCGAGGCGCGGCCCATAACCCGGACCGAGCGTCTCCCCCAACCCGAGCGCGGACGCGCCGACGCTCAGCCGAAAACGCGGCGGCGGCTCGCGCGCAAAGCGCTGCACGCTCTCCGGCGCAGGTCGGCGATCGACGCCGATCACTTCCGGCGGCGGGCGTTCACCCGGCTCGAGCTCGCGCAAGCTCGAGCGCAAGAGATCTGCCGCGCGCACCGCGAGCACGCTCGGCGCGTCGCGACCATTGCTCAGCGAAAGCGTGCGCAAACTCGTTTTACCCGTAACCCGATCCGCGATGCAGATTTCGGCGGTGGGCGCGCCCACGCGCCGAGTCAGTGAAATGCCGGCGAACGCGCCCGCGCGCTGCGCGAGCTCCGCAATTTCTTGGGCCACGTTCGCGCCATCGGCAAGGTCCACGACCTCGGTCTCGAAGCCTTGCAGCGCGAGCTCTCCGCGCAGGCGGTTGAAGGCCTCCGATAGCACTTCATCCGGCGCGGCGGGCCGCACCAAGAGCACGCTCTCGGCGAACGCGGGCAGCGCGAAGAGGCCGGTGAGCACCGCGACCAGAGCCGCGCTGAGCGCCGGAGCCACGCGCATCTTCAGTGGGAGCCCAAGATACTACGCGCGGTCCCCGCGTGAACCCCGTTCGGGTAGCGCTCGAGATATTGCTCGGCGATCGGCCGCGCCGACGCGGGGCCGGAGATCTTCTGCACGCTCCGCATCTTGCCGGCGAGGGCCTCGGCGGCGTAGGCGCCGTCCGGTGTTTCGCTCAAATAGCGACCGTACCAGGCGTTGGCCTCACTGGCTGCGCCCTGCCCTTCGCGCAGCCGGCCAAGCAAAAACGCGGCCGAGCGCCCGGCGGGCTCACGCGGAAAGCGCGCCCGCAGCGCCTGCAGACTCTGCTCGGCGATCTCCGCCCGCCCGGTGTAACGCGCCGCATCTGCCAGCGCGCTCAAATCGCTCGCGGAACAAGCGCGCAGGCAGCTCGGCACGCCGCGCTCATCGGCTTGCTCGAGCAGCGCCTTGAACTCGCCGGCCGCGATCAGCTTCGGCCACGGGCGCGAAGCGGCCGGCGCAACCACGCTCGGCGCAGCCGGCGCGCTCGAGGGCGGCGCGTCCGCCGTTTCGCTCGAAGACGCGCTCGGCGGCGCGAGCGCCGGCATCGGCGGGCTCGGCGGCGCGACCGCGCTCGGCGGCGGCGCGCTGCCGGCGAGCGCGCTCAGCTCGGCCGTGGTCAACGTGTGCAGCGCGAGATCGCCGCGGAAGGTCTGGCCCGCGCGCAGTGCAACTGGCGCCGGGCTGAGCGGCGATTGGATCTCCACCGAGCCCTCGCGCAAAGTCAGTTCGAAGATTTGCGGCGCGGGATCCCAGCTCAGATCGAAGCGGGTCCCGATCACGTGCACGTCGAACGGCCCCGCCGCAAAGGTCCAATCCGCGTGCTCGCGGTGCACCACGTGCACGTTCGCGGCGCCCCGCTCGAGTAAGACGCGAGCGCCGCGCTGGCTGGTCTCTTCGACGCGCAGTTGCGAGCTCTGCGCGAGCACCACTTGCGTGTGATCGGTGAACTCGACGACGACCGGGTGCTCCGCGGGCGCACTCACGTACGATCCGGTTTGGCTCGCGCCGCTCACGTGATACCGAAGCTTACCCGGGCTCAGACTCCACACCGCAAGCGCGCACGCGGCGGCAAACGCCGCCGGCACGAGCCAACGCCCCCGGCGCGAACGCGGAGCCGGCTCCGCCGACTGAGCCCGAAGCAAGAGCCGCGCGCGGCCTGCTGCGTCGTCCACGATTTGCCGCTCCTGCGCCGCGCGCGCGAGCGCGGCCAATGACGCCGCGATCGACTCGTCTTGGTCCGGCTGACTCACGGTGCTCCTCCCCTACTATTTCGCAATGCGAGATAGCGAGTGAGTGACGGCTCGCGCTTGGCCAGCGCCGCGATTTGCTCGTTGGCGCGCGAGAGCTCGCGGCGCGTGGTCGATTCGCTGATCTCGAGCGCCGCCGCGACTTCCAGCATTTCGAGCCCCTGGACGTGCCGCAACACGAACGTCAACCGACGCCGCGGGCTCAGTTGGTCGAGCACGCGATAGAGCGCGCGCAGCGATTCACGAGCCTCGGCATCTTCAGGCTGGGTCGGCAGCTCGGGCAGCTCGCCGGTCGCGGACAGCCCGACCCAGCGCCGCACCTTGCGCCGGCGCAGCTCGAGCGCCGCGAGTCGCACCGCGACCGACACCAGATAGCCGCGCAGCGCGCCGCCATCGACCACGTTGGCCGCGCCGCGCTGAAAGGCGAGGAACACGTCCTGCAGCAAATCCTCGACTGCGCTGTCCGGGCCGATCGCGCCAAACAACACGGAACGGATCAGCCGCGCGTAGCGATCCCAAACCACCCCGAGCGCGGCCCCGTTACCGGCCGCGACGTCGCGGACCAATTGCGCATCCGTGTAGCGATCCGGGGGGACGTGCCGGACGGGGGCGACACCCGTTTTTGGGCCGGACGAGAAGGATGTCGCCATCGTCCGCTATGTTGCGCCTCGAGCCGACGACCGGTCACGCAAATCGGAGGCACGCCGCGCGGTGGCGAGGCTGGCGCTGCTCGCCATTGAAATTATTGGGGATTCCAGCCGCCGAGCACGGTCGCCTTGTCGCGCATTTGGGCCGCCTGGCTGGCGCTGATTTGCTTGGACGCCGGATCGCGGCCGCTCACGTTGAGCGCTTTGCCGCTCGCGTCGGTGCTCTGGTATTCCCAGAAGCGCAAGTTGCCGGTCGCCGATGTACCCGCAGGCGTGATCGTCCAGCCCTTGGCCGCGATCGCCGAGCTCATCTGGCAATTCACGTACGCGACGTGACTGTACGGATAAGCCGTCGCGTCGATGCGCGCGAGCACTTGGCCGGTGATGCCAGGATCGCTCGTCAACTTCGAATCGACGAACACGTAGCCGTAGCCGCCACTGCCGTTGCGCGACTGGACGATCGCGCCGGCGCGGCCCACCGTTTTGATCTCGCACGAATCGAAGTAGGTGACGCCGCTACCCCACACGAAATCGACGTTGCCCTCGACGTACGAGCCGACGACGTACACGCGCCCGGTCAAGAGCAGCGTATCTTGCAGGCTCTTGAAATCCGAGTTCCGCAAGATGACTTGGTCGGCATTGACGGCCAACGCCTCCGCTTGGCTGCCATCTTGCGGGGTCGAGTTACGGATCGTCAGCGTGTCGAGCGTGAGCCCGGTCGTGCCGTTCGCGTAGAACAGCGGCCGAGCCGACGTGCCCGCGTTCAGCGTGTTGTTGTTGGGATACTCGATGACGGTGCCCGTGCGATCCGAGCCTTTCAGCGTGAGGTTCTTCTTGCCGGAGAGGTACAGGATCTCGTGATATTTGTTGGCCTGCACGGTGATCGTGCGCGCGGTCGTGTTGTTCGCGGGGATCGCGTCGAACGCGCCTTGCACGGTGCAAAATTC
>Ga0068856_100004629_pt1 | contig 13663 bp, 16 predicted proteins | sample KBSCornC62_FD_66595 | JGI IMG/M metagenome (GOLD analysis project Ga0068856, IMG submission 66595) | Corn rhizosphere microbial communities from Kellogg Biological Station, Michigan, USA - KBS Corn C6-2 | ecosystem: Host-associated > Plants > Roots > Rhizosphere > Soil ...
CCCGGAAGCCGGATGCAAAAGCGATCGTGGGAGGAGCTGCCTCTGGCGTCGGCGGGAGCAAAACGCCCCAAATCGCAGAGTGGCTCACCGCAACAATGTCGAACTCCCTTACGGAAGCGACGACTTTGCCGATCAGCCCGCTGAAGCCGGACGTACCCCGCCAGCATATCCGCTCGTATCTGCTGCAGCTGGAGCTTTAAGGGAGATTGAGATGGGGCGGATCGTAAGCACGATGATGGTCTCGGCAGACGGCATCACGGAGGCGCCGGTCGAGTGGGGCATGCGCTACTTCGACGAGGACCAGCGGCGCGATGCGGTCAAGCGTATGCTGATCAGCGACGGGTTGCTGATGGGTCGCCTGACCTACGAGGCGTTCGCCGCCGTCTGGCCCGACCGCCAGGGGGCCTTTGCCGATCGCCTGAACACGCTTCCGAAATTCGTTTTTTCCAGCTCGCTCGCGCAGGCGGGCTGGGTGAATTCAACCATCCTGCCGGCTGATGATATTGCGAGAGCAGCTGCACGATTGAAGCAGGAGACGAGCGGCGATCTCGTGGTGTTTGGCCATGGCCGGCTCGCCCGCACGCTGCTCGAGGCCCAGCTCATCGACGAGCTGCGGATGGCCATCAAGCCGGTACTGGTCGGAAAGGGAGAGGGTCTTCGCAGCCAGAAGATCCGCTGTGACCTGACGCTCGCCTCCTGCGAGACCTTCCACAATGGCGTCGTGGTTCACACCTATCGGCCTGACTATGCCCCGAGAAGGGCCGCTGCCTGACGGTCATGGGCTGCTGCCGAGGGCCGCGGCCCGCATAGATGAAGGCATCGTTCACGCCGTAGCGGACGGCGCCGCAGATCACTGGTGGGAAAGCCGCGCCTCGATGGATGGGATTGTCACCAGGGCGCGGCTCCCTCCCTTGCGTCACCGATATCGATCGAGATAGTCGATCGCGCGGACATATTCGATATCGGGATAGGCTTCGACGGCATCGAGGACGTCAGGAAGCCGGCGACCGTCGCCTAGGCCGTCGAGCCACGCAGCCCGGACGAGCTGGGCCATTGCGAGGGCGGGGCGGCTGGCCGGATCGGCGGCAAGGCGCGCAATGCGCTCATCGAGCGCTTCCCGGCTAATCGTCTGTCGCTCGAGCGACGTGCCTGATTTCTTCTCCCATGCCTCGATCAGCTCGACCTGGGTCAGGAGATTGTCAGGCGGCGCAATCAGGAGATGCCGGCCGGCAGCGGCAGGATCGAACAGGGCCCGCGCTCCAAACCTGGCGACATCCTCGACGGCCACGGTCGAGAAGCGCACGTCGCCTTCGCCATAGACCTCGACTTGCCCCTGCGGCGGCTCGCGGAGGCCAAGCTGGCCGAGGCTCCCGACCCATTCCGCCGCGAGGCCGTTGGTGTGGATGTAGGTGATGGGGATACCCGAGTTCGCGAGTTCTTTCTGAACGGCGCGCTTCGCGTCGCCATGGTCAACTCGTGCCTCGCCGTAGAGCCGGGAGTCGATCCCGAACTGTGACGGGATCAGTCGCCTGACGCTGCCTGCCTTGCCTGCAGCCCGCGCGAGCGCTGCCTGCTGCAGCAAATGGTCCGGGCGGTGATCGACGCACGACACGATCTCGGTCACACCCTCGCACGCGCGCTCAAGGCTCTGCTCGTCCTCGAGCGACCCTTCCACGAGCTGCACGCCCGATGCCTCAAGCTGCTCGAGCACTTCATCGCGTTCGGCCGAGGAGGGTTCCGCGCGGATCAGCGCGCGCACCTCGTGTAGGTCCGTCGAAAGGACCCTGGTGAACTGACGGCCAAGGCGGCCGGTTGCGCCAACAATGAGAATTCTGCTCGTCATGGACTTGATTGCTCCTTGGGGCGAGCCGCTCGGCGGCATCTTGCGGCGGCCGAGGGGCAATGAGCCGCGGCCTTCATCTGTCCTGACGATGTGGACGGCGGAAAGGATTCGCCGTTCGGCAGAAGCTGCGATCAAATCATTGCCCGTCCGGAGGCGTCAGCTCCTGCCCGGCACCCGCTCCGCGGGACTGTTCGCCCGCCGCACCCGCCCCGATGAACACTCCCCGCCGGGACGCGCGGCGCTGCAAGCGGACGGTGCTCGCACGGACGTTACCCAGCGGCGGATTTCCCCGTGCAGGTGAGAAAGCTCGCGCGCCCTGGCGGTCAGGCGGTAGGTGCCGTCGGATTGGGCGCGGGTCACCATTCCGCTCGCCGTAAGATGGCGCAGCCGCAGGCTGAGGACGTTGGCGGAGATGCCCGGAGCTGCGCCCCTGAGCGCCGTAAACGACCGTGGCTCGTCAAGAAGTGAGAAGAGGAGAAGAAGTGTCCAGCGCCCGCCGACGATCTGAAGCGCTTTCGCCAGCGGATCGCCGACCTCAGCTTCGAGAGATGCTGTCGTGTCGCCATCCGGCATTCAGGCCAGCATACCCGGGCCAAGGGCCTGCAGCTCCGGCCGGCGTTCCTTTCCGTCGACCAGGATACTTGAGGCCGCCTGCAGGACCCACGGCGTCCGGGTGTAATGGCGGATCCGGGCAATGCGGTCGTCCGCAAGCTCGAACCGGATGATCGCGCCGATGCGATCGCCGGGGTTAAGCCCGCCAACGAGGGCGAGCACCTGTTCTCCATCTACCTCGCCGGGGACGAGGCTGAAGGGGTGCGGCATGCGCTCGAAGGTGGTGAGATAGGCGCCGTGGGCGGGCCCCGCGTAAATGTCCCCAATGCGGAGCCGTGCATCGTCGCGGATGAGGTCGCGGACCCCGTCCCAGTCCCGCCGATTGAAGCGCTCCGCGTAGAGCGCATAGATGTCCGAGCGGGCCTTGCTGGCCGTTGCCGGCCGCAGCGGCTCGCCGGCGAGCTTGCTTCTGCCGCGCTTCAGGGCGGCCTTCACCCCGCCAACCGTCGAGCCGGTAAGCTCAGCGGTCTCAGCCAGCGAGTAATCGAACACGTCCTTAAGCAGGATGCACGCGCGCTCCATGGGGGGGAGCATCAGCACCAGCGCTTCCAATGCCCTCCCGATCCACGGGCCGGTGGGATCGTCGGGGAGAGAGGCCTCCTCGGCGTTGCCGATCTCCTGCTCGATCGCGAACCAGGCCTTTCGCCGGCGCAGGAGATCGATGCAGCGATTGTGCGCAATCCGCATCAGCCACGGCCCGATCGGCAGCGACGGGTCGTGCAGCTCGATCTTGCGATACGCTTCGAAAATCGCCTCCTGGGCGACGTCCTCGCCGTCAAAGACCGAGCCGGTCATCCTGGCGCAATAGCGGTGAAGGCGAGGGCGAAGCGTCTCGAGCGCGGTCACGAATGCAAGGTAGCGGTCGTCGAACCGCCCCGATTTTTCGAGTTCTTGCTCCATCACGTCTATGACGTTCGCCGAGGGCCGGAAGATACGCCGGCGGGCCTTGAAAAGTTTTTATGTCCAGGGCGTATCAAATCGCACGGGTCATTCGTCAGCAACACGGGGAATGGTGCGGCGCCGACGAAAGTTGCCCCAGCGCTGCATCATTCCTTCGAGTTCAGTATCCTCGAAAGCAAGGAAGGGATATCCGGCGCTTGACCTTGAAGGCCAGTGCAAGCGACGATCGGGCCAGCCAGATGGCCGGAGCTCGCCCGTCTGATGAAGATGTGCTTGCGCTGCAGCGGCAGCGGCTTGCTGATCTTCGGCCGGCACTTCATCGCTTCTGCTCGCGAATGGTCGGCTCGGCGATCGATGGCGAGGACATTACGCAGGACGCGCTCGCAAGCGCGTTCGTGGCTCTTGCCGACAGCCACGTGGATGATCTCGACAGGTGGGCTTTTAGGATTGCTCGGAACGCTGCGCTCGATTTTCTGCGAGCGCGTGCCCGATCGGAGGCGAGGATGTCCGACATCGACCCCAGCATGATAATTGATTCAGGAGCCGCTGCGGACGGACGGCACGTCGCTTCGGCGAGCCTCAAGATGTTCATGCGTCTTCCGGTCACCCAGCGCTCCTGCGCGATCCTCGTCGATGTCCTTGGTTATTCGCTCGAGGAAACCGGGGCGATTGCCGGGATGACCGTCGGCGCGGTCAAGGCGGCACTTCACCGCGCCCGGACGCGCCTCAGGCGCCTGCAGACCGAGCCCGACGACCGCGTGATCCCGCAGCTTGGCCACAAGGATCTGCTCCGCCTGTCCGCCTATGTTGCCCAGTTCAATGCGCGCAACTTCGACGCCGTGACGGAGATGCTTGCCGAGGACGTTCGTCTCGACCTCGTCGCACGACTGCAGGCGCAGGGCAGGGGGCGGGTCTCCAGCTACTTCTCGAACTATTCGCGGATCAACGACTGGTACATGGTTCCCGGCCTCGTCGACCTCGAGCCAGCTATCCTTGTCATGAACCCGGAGAGTGGCAGCGACCGGCCATCCTATTTCGTGCTGCTCGAGTTCGAGGGTGACCGCGTCACCGGAATCCGCGACTTCCGTCACGCGCAATATGCAGCGGAATGCGCGGATTTCATTCCCTTCGGCGCCTGCGCAGGCTCGACCTGATCAAGCCAAGGCCGGATCCTAGAAACTTTTCGCAAAGGGGCGATGACATTCATGCGACTGACGCCGGACCCTGCTCACCTGTGGCGCGCCATCGTGGCAGCGCTCGGAGGCCTTACGCTTGGCGCAGCACAAGCCGATGCCCGCGATGCGCAATATCCCCGGCCGGGGTCGTTTGCTGATTACCGCATTGCCGACCGGGCCCTCGAGATCCGGCTGGCCGAGTCAGCTGCTCCGCTGTCGATCTCCGGCGATGCGCGCATCCTGGTGCTGGGGAAACAGGGGTTCGAGGAAGCAAGGAAAGGCACCAACGGCTTCACCTGCGTCGTCCAGCGCTCCTGGGCGAGCGATTTCGACGATCCCGAATTCTGGAACCCAAGGATCCGCGCGCCAATCTGTTTCAACCGCGCCGCCGCGCGGAGCGTGCTCGCCGTCGATCTTGAGCGGACGCGCTGGGCGCTCCGGGGGCTGAGCCGGGACCGGCTGCGGGCGCTCACGCGCATGGCGGTGGCGAGGCGCGAGATCGGCGCGCCGGAAGTGGGCTCGATGTGCTTCATGATGTCGAGGCTTGGCTACCTGAGCGACAAGGCAGGCGGCCATTGGCATCCCCATCTCATGTATTTCCTTCCACCCGCGGCTGCCTCGGCCTGGGGCGCCAACCTGCCCGGCTCGCCGGTCATTGCCAGCAGCGACAGCGTGGTGCCCGTAACCGTCTATTTGACGCCTGTGCCGGAATGGTCGGATGGAACGGCCGGATAGCCCGCGCGGATCCTTCCCGCGCCATTCAGGGATGGTGAGACGTCGTGCGCCAGATTGACAATATCGAGACGATCACGCTGTTCGTGGACGACCTCGAGGCCGCGCGCCTTTTCTACGGCAGCTTCTTTGGCGGCGAGACCATCTTCAAGGACCAGGTCTCGACGATGATCAGGCTCGGCGAGGTCATGATCAATTTGCTCGCGATCAGCGAGGCGGCCGAACTGGTTGAGCCGCTGCGCCCCGCTCCCCGCAATGCATCACCGCGAGCGCTGCTGACGATCCGGGTGGAGGATGTGGATCGGCTGTGCGCCTCACTGTCTGCGGCCGGTGTCGAGCTGCTGAACGGGCCCGTGGACCGTCCGTGGGGCCGCCGCACCGCAGCGTTCGCCGATCCGGCCGGTCACGTCTGGGAACTTGCCCAGCTTCTGCAGTAGGGATCTGGCGGCATGCCATGCGGAACGGGCCCGTCAGAGGGCGCCCCCTCTCTGGCCTCGAACGGCGGCCGGCGGGGGCTGCTCGCCGCCCATTCCGTAGGATCCGACAATCTCAATGGATGTGACGTCGGGGCGGACGAGGCAGCGCTCAGCGAACGACTTCTGAAACTTCCGGAACGAGTCGAACTCAGGTAGATCCGCCGCACCCTCGGCGCGCTCGGCGATGTGCACGAAGCGACCTCCCTCTCCGCGGAACGACATGTAGCGGAGGCCCTCGGGCCTGCTCGTGCTCAGCTCAGCGAAGACGGCCTCGATCAGCCTCCCATTCTCCTCGATATGCTCCGGCTTGATTCTATAGCTGACGATTACGCGCTTCATGGCTGGCTCCTTCTGGGCGAGGCTGGCGGTCTCACCGGCTGGACCGCTCAGCCCTAAGACGCCGCGCGCGCCTCAAAAGATACTCTCACCTGACGGAAGCTGGCTGCGCCTGGCGCCTGATCCGCGCCTGTCGCTCTCCCCGTATCCTTTCGGGCAGCGAGATCGTCATGGGGAGAGGGAGCTGACCGCTCCGCACAAGGAGCAATGCAATGATACTGGTTACTGGAGCCGCCGGCATGAGCGGCGAGATGATTATCCGCGAGCTCAGCGATCAGGGCGTCCCGGTGAAAGCGCTCGTGCGCGACCCTTCGCGCGTGCCGGCCTTTGACAAGGATCTGGTGGAGGTTTTCGTGGGCGACATGGCGCGCCGTGAAACGCTTGGCGAGGCGCTTGCGGGCGTCGACACGGCGCTCATGATATCCTCAGCTAGTGAGGAGATGCTCGAAACGCAGTGCGCGTTTGTCGATGCCTGTTCTGCGGCGGGTGTTCGCTACGTCGTCAAATATTCAGGGACCGAGCTGGGCTTCCGGCGCGAGCGCTTCCGCTTCGCCCGGATGCATGCGGAGATCGAGGAATATCTTGAGCAGTCGGGCCTCGCCTGGACGAACTTTCGTCCGTCCGGGTTCATGCAGATCTTCATGCGGGAGATGCCAGGGATCGCAAGGACGGGCGAGCTGCGCCTTGCCGCCGAGGACATCACCCTGGCGTCCGTCGACGCGCGCGATGTCGCGCGGATTGCGGCGAGAATCGTGACATCGTCCGACCAGGAAGGCCGCACCTGGGTGATTACCGGGCCCGAGGCGCTCAGCATGGACGAGATCGCCGGCAAGTTCGGGGAGGCGCTCGGCAGGCCAGTCCGCTACGTGCCGATCTCGCCGGAGGAGCGCAGGCAGGACCTTCTTGCCGCTGGTCTCCCCCCTTATTTCGTCGATGGCCTGATCGAGCAGGTGATGGCCCGCCTCGAGGCGCCGCGCGCCAAGGTCGATCTTACCGCGCATGACCGGTTTGGCGTCCGCCCGACAACCTTTTCGGAATTCCTCGCACGGGCGCTCCCGGCCGATGGGGAAGCGGCCGCGGCCTAAGGGCTTAGGGAATGCCTGGCGCCGCGATCTCGCGGTCACGGCGCCAGCTGACGCGTCGGCGGTTCTTCCTGCCGGCTCGCTCAGCCCGCGACGCGGCTGACGCCGGCCTGTCGCAAGGTTTCACCCACGGCCTTCCAGGGTGTCGGACTCATGTGCATCCCGATGATGCGCTCGACGGCGAGATTGTTGGCTCGCACCGTGTCGGTGAGTTCGATCAGGGATTCGGGGAAAAGAATTGATCCGCCCGGACCAAGCGGCTGAACCATCTCGCCAGTATGAAGGAGTCGTGCGCCGGCGATGTAGGTCATTAGCATGGGCTGCGTGGCTGCGGTGACCGGGAAGAGCGTGATCCGGTTTGGCCCATCGCCGATGGACGTTGGGCCGCTCACTGCCACAAGCTCGGGATGTGGATCAGTGACCGCTGAGAGCGAATCCGGATTAAGGACATTGGGGGGCCCGGAGCATGCGCTCGAGCACGGGAATGTTGCGCGCCTCGGCGTAGATCTTGATCCCCCGCGCCGCATATTCGCGGACGCCTGCAACATGCCAGAAGAAGCCAGTGGACGTGATCAGCGCCTTGATCGGGATGCCCGGAAAACGCCGCTCGGCTTCTGCGATGACGCTCTTGGAATAGCCGGCCGATATCGGCGCATCGAGGATGACGAGCCCGTCATCCTGCCGCACGATTGCGGAGAACCATGAATTTGGGATCTGAATGATGCCCGGTGCGATCTCTGCCACCGGCTTGTCTGGATAGGGACCGCCCGGAACGCGACGATCGATGCGAAAGGCTTGGACGCTTGACGGAGCAACACCCTCGTCAGCGTTCAGCCGTGCATCCGCAACCTCAAGCGCTGCGTTGACCCGAACCTTCCTGACCGTGAACGAGCGGTAGAGGTCGCCGTTTCGGAATTCATCCTGTTGCAGCGGATAACGGATGCCGCTTTCGAACGACCAGTTTATGAACTCCATGCGTTCGCGGATGTCGCCCATCGCGTTCCATGCGATGGATTCTGCAACATGCTGGTCGTCGAGCGCGATCGTCGCCTCGATGGCGCTTGGCAGCATGGTGCCCGCGTCGATGTACACCCGGACCGGGTATCGCCCATCATGGAACGTGAGGACATGATAGCTCGTCCCGCGCTCCGTCGCATCGGGAGCAAGCTGCAGATCGGACGCGCCCTTGGCGAGGCGGAGCGCACCAACCGCGTCCCTGCTCATCCACGAAGGGGGCGAGATCCCGATCGTGCGGGTTCTGTGCCCAGCCGGTCCCGTGAGGGTGACCGAATGGTCTACCGTAAGCAGGGTGGTCGCGGTGACCTCGTTGGCCTTAACGACGTCGAGCCGCTGGATGCGCCTGTCATAGTCCCAGCCCCGTCGGACGTCGTCGCTCGATCGGACATAGAATGGCGCGGCGAGGGGATGATCGTTCTCGACCAGGTCCATGATCGTTTCACGGCCCTCAAGCTCAAGCGAATGCAATGTTTCGACATCAATCCCTGCGCTGAGGTTTCGAAGCACCTCGTCGACGAGCTCTCGCGCAGGGACTCTCATGGGCGCAGCGCCTGGGGCTGGCCGCGCTGGGGAAGGGGGGCTCGCGCTCGAGAGCGCGCTCGAAAGAAGCGCGGCTGCGCACAAGACCGTGCCCGTGCCGACACGTAGTCCACACGTTCGGGCTCGGCGGTCGTCGGATAAGGGCATGTTCAGGCCTGCGTGCTGACGAAGCTTGGCCGCGACGAATGAGGCTCGATGTAGCGCTTGAGGCAGGGCGCCTCGACAATCATCCTGGCGCCCTCGGGAAACGCCTGCGGAACCCTGACCGTCACCATCAGGAGAATGTCGGCGAAGGTGAGTTCATCGCCAGCGAGGTATTCACGGCCGCCCAGGCGATCGTCAAGCATCGCGATCAGCGGCACGATCTTCGGAAGCGCCGCCTCGATCGCGGCCATGTTGGGGTGGCATCCTGCCGAGCGGGCGTGCATCGAGCGCATCGGGTGTCTGGGGGCGGATCGGGACCAGATCATAATCGAGGCCCTTTTCCGCGCAGAGCATCCGCACAGGGCGCACGAAGTTGCTGACCGGAAGGCCAAGTACTTCAAGTTTGTCGTCGGTTCTCACAATCTGCTGATCCTCCGGAGATTTCGTATCGAAGACGAACTCTCCGGAGCTGAGGATATGGGTGGCGGAAAACCGCGCCGCGTGCCGCGACGATCTTCTCAGACGTTTCGGAGGCGCCCGTGCGCCCATGCCCCCAACCGGGCCACGGCATCGTCTGCCTCGGGAGCCCTGCCCGCCGCCATCTGGAACGAGTGCAGCATTTCCGGGAAGACATCGAGCGTTGCGTCGACGCCGGCCTGCTGCGCTCGGCGCGCGAACTCGATGCTGTCGTCGACAATACCCTCGTCGCCGCCTGCCTGGAGATAGACGGGGGGAAGACCGCTGAGGTCCGCGTGGAGTGGCGAGGCGTAGGGATTGCGCCTGTCGGGCTCGGGACCCATCACCATGTGCACCAGCTGGTCGACCATCTCGCGGCGGAAGACGGGATCCTTGGCCGCATTGGTTTCGTAGGATGCTCCGCCCAGTTCCATGTCCGTCCAGGCCGAAAGAACCATCGCTCCCGACGGAAGGGCCACGCCTCCGTCGCGCAGCTTCACAAGCAAAGCGAGTGCGAGGCCGCCGCCCGCTGAATCACCAGCGATCAGCAGTCTGTCGGCGCTGCCGAGCCGCGACAGAAGCTCCCGATAGACAGCTTCCGCGTCCTCCAGCTGGGAGGGAAAGCCATGCTCCGGCGCCAGGCGATACCGCGGAATGAAAACGCGCGTCCCGCTCGCCTCCGCGATGTGGCCGTACATCTTGCGATGGGAGTAGGGCGATCCCGTGATGAAGCCGCCGCCGTGGAAGGCGATGATCGCCGCATGATCGGGAGCATCCTTCGGCACTGCCCAGAGGCCCGGCACACCGCCGACGGTCTCCTGGATATAGTCGGTATCAGCCGGCTCGCCCGTCAGCGCCGCCCAATAATCATCATAGAGCCGCATCTCCTCGAGCGATGGCTGCTCCCTTGCCTCCGCCTGCGCCTGCCAGTGATTGCGGACTCTCTCGATCTGTTCGCTCGCCATTTGTCGCTCCTTGACGCGTTGACGAGGGGATACGGACGGTGCCTGCGCAGGGATACGCGGGCGGGTGCATATCTGTTTGCAATGACGAATGAGTTTCTGACGGGAACAGTGCTCGACATCGAGGGCGGCGGCCTTCTTTGAGGATTGCGGCTGACAGCTGTCGTGGCTCCGTGCGCCGGCAACCTGTCCTTCCGCTCCGTTCGTCCGTAGTCGCTCCGGCTGCGAGCTTCCGCCGCCGGAGCAACCCCACACCAAGTGAGACTGACAATGGCGCGACTGAGTGAATTCAAGGTCCTGAGTTTCGATTGCTACGGAACTCTGATCGACTGGGAAACCGGAATTCTCGAAGCGCTTTGCCCGCTCGCGCGACGCGCGGGAACCGATGTGGGCGATGATTTCCTGCTTGAGACCTTCGGCCGTCTCGAGGAGGCACAGGAGCGGGCCACTCCCCGGATGATCTATTCGGACGTGCTGAGACTGGTTCACCGTGACCTCGGGCGCGAGCTTGGCGTGGCGACCACTGACGCCGAAGATGGCGACTTCGCATCATCGGTGGGCACGTGGGCGCCGTTCCCGGATTCGGTCGATGCGCTCGGCTATCTCCAAAAGCACTTCAGGCTCGCGATTCTTTCGAACGTCGACCATCGAAGCTTCGCCGGCAGCAGGCGTCAGCTGCAGACCAACTTCGATTTCGTGTTCACCGCCGAGGACATCGGCTCCTACAAGCCGGATCTGCGCAACTTCGCCTATCTCGAGGAGCGGCTCGGAGACGCCGGCTTTGTGCGGAGCGAGATCCTGCACGTCGCGCAGAGCCTGTTTCATGATCACGTTCCTGCAAACAGGCGCGGCCTCAGCTCTGCGTGGATCGATCGCCGCCATCAGAAATCTGGTAGCGGCGCCACGGTGCGCGCGTTCCAGATGCCAGAGTACGACTTTTATTTCGTATCGCTCGCCGAACTTGCACAGGCGCATGCTGCCGAGCTGGCTGAAACCGACTGTAGCAGGCGCGGCTGAGTCTAACGTCAGGGATGTCTCGCTCCTGGGCGACCTTCGTATCCTTTGGGCTCGCTCAGTCGTCATTGATGCCAGGGGGGGGCACGCGCAGGCTGTGACGGCCCGCACGTGCTGGACTGTTCTTGCCCTGGGGGAGCCCTTGAAAAGCTTTCTGTTGGCAGCGGCTCTCGCCGTTGTGTCGCGCGGCGCGGTAGCGGCGCCATCCTATACCGGACCGATCATCGACTGGCATGCCCATATCCGCTTCGGACGGTCGGACGCGGTCAAGGAACGCCAGGGGATCGGCACGGGCCCCATCCGCCGGCTGGACGATGAGGCGGGGGTCACCAGGAGCGCGCTCATTGTCATTGCCCGCAGGGGCGAGACCGGGAAGACGAGGGCGCAGAACGATGCCGTCATTGCGGCCGCAAAAGCCGGCGGGGGCCGTTTCTTCCCGGTGGCTTCCGTGCATCCCCTCGACGGCGCGGGGGCGTTCGAGGAAATCGACCGCGTCGCGAGCGCTGGCGTGAAAGTCATCAAGCTGCATCCGAACACCCAGAATTTTGACGTGTCCGATCCTGCGGTTGCCGAGGTCGTCGAGCGCTGCGCCGCGCGGCACCTCATCGTCCTGTTCGATTCCTACAAGCCCTGGGACCTGTCGGAGATGGGCAAGTTCGTCCTGCTTGCGTCCACCCATCCGGATGCGCGCATCGTTCTTGCGCACATGGGCCTGACGACGTTCCGCGAGGCGATCACGTTTGCTCAGATCCGCAAGCTCAACATTTCAACGCAGGTCTATTTCGACCTTTCGGCGATCGCGTCCACCTATGCGGGCTCTCCGGTCCAGCCCGAGCTTGTCTGGACGATCCGCAGGATCGGGGTCGACCGCTTCCTGTTTGGCTCGGACTGGCCGGTCGATACGCCTGCGGCTGCAGAGGCCGCAGTCCGCAAGCTCGGGTTCACCGCTGCCGAGCAGCGTCAGATCTTTCATGACAACGCTGCGCGGCTCCTCGGCGATTAATCGTGCCATGGAGGTCAGGCGGCGCGAAAGATCGAAAGCTTATGATCGTGCCTTCTCTCCACATCTACTATCGGTGCAGCCACTTCAAACGTCCGTGCCCCGAGCCCATGTTCGGGAGGAGCAGCTGCCGGAGCAATTCACCGACCTGATTGCCCGAGTGTCGCTCACGCCCAAGATGTTTGAATGGCCGGGGCAGGCGTTGAAGGAAAATCTTCCGGCCATTGAGGGCGAGTGTGCCCGTCGAATTGACGTCCTGCGCAGGGATCAGGACGATATTCGTGAGCGGATGAAGCAGGCCTACATCGACGATGTCGATGGCAAGATCGACGATGACCTTTTTGCCCGCCTGACCACTGACTATCGCAACGACGAGCGGCAGATCCTATGACAGGTCGAGCGCCTGATGAATGCCGATCACGCATATATCGACGAGGGAATCGCACTGATCTCGATGGCGCGGGACGCGAGGCGGACGTTTGCCGAGGCAGGGTTGGAGCGCAGGCAAAGCCTGCTCGCGACGCTACTTTCGAACTCCACCTACAAGGATGGCGTAGTCACCGCGACCTTCCGCAAACCTTTTGACATCATTGTGGAAAGCCTGCCCCGTGAGGCGCTGCTCAAGGCAGGCGGAGGGGCCAAAATCGCCGAAACTGCAGAGTGGCTCCCCTTCGTGGAAGCTATTCGAAAGTCGTTTCGAGAGAATGCAAGAGCAATCGCGTTATTGTTATCCAGCTATCGGCTCCTGGAGAGAGACAGCGGTTTAGCGAAGGGTTCGCCCCAACGATCCACACCGCGGCGGTCGTAAGCCAGCGCTTTTGACCGCCGACCCCAAAGTGTCAGAGAAACACGGCTCGAGAGAGCCCGCCATCGACTGCGATCGATTCTCCGGTGAGTCCGCTCGCCCGTTGAGAAACCAGGAAGAGGATTGGATCGGCGACTTCCTCCGGTTCCAGCATGCGCTTGACGGCCGACGGATCCGCAGCTTCCCGTTTGACGATGGCTTCCACCGTGACGCCTTCGTCGCGCGCCATCTCCGCGAACCAGCTCTCGATATGTTCGGTGCGGGTGACGCCGGGATGGACGATATTCACGGTGATGCCGTCCGGCCCCAGATGGTCGGATAGCGTCTTGGTGAAATGGACCAGCGCGGCATTGCGCATACCGCTCAGCGCCTCGGTGCAGCGCGCGGTCAAGCCGCCGACATTGACGATCCGGCCCCAGCCCGCCTTGCGCATGTGGGGCACGCAGGCCTGGCACATGCGGAAATAGCCGATCAGCTTGGTGTCGAGGTCCAGCTTGAGCGCCTCGACATCCGCCAGTTCGATATTGTTGCGGACGAGGCCTCCCGGCGCGGCGGCGCAATTGACCAAT
>Ga0068856_100004631_pt1 | contig 13661 bp, 14 predicted proteins | sample KBSCornC62_FD_66595 | JGI IMG/M metagenome (GOLD analysis project Ga0068856, IMG submission 66595) | Corn rhizosphere microbial communities from Kellogg Biological Station, Michigan, USA - KBS Corn C6-2 | ecosystem: Host-associated > Plants > Roots > Rhizosphere > Soil ...
GACGCGACCAATGCGGTCGCGATCAGCGCAAAGACCGGCCTCAACGTCGGCGACGTGCTGGAAGCGATCGTCGCCCGCATCCCGCCGCCCAAGCCGCGCGACACCGACCGCCTGCAGGCGCTGATCATCGACTCCTGGTTCGACAACTACCTCGGTGTGGTCTCGCTCGTGCGCGTGATGCAGGGCGAAATCCGCCCGCGCGACAAGCTGCTGGTGATGTCGACCGGGCGCGCGCACGAAGTCGACCACGTCGGCGTGTTCACGCCCAAGCGCTTGGCCAAGGACGCGCTGCGTGCGGGCGAGGTCGGCTGGTTGACCGCATCGATCAAGGACGTGCACGGCGCGCCGGTCGGCGATACGTTCACGCAGGCGGGCAAGCCGGCCGACAAGCCGCTGCCGGGTTTCCGCGAAATGCAGCCGCGCGTGTTCGCCGGCCTGTTCCCGGTCGCCGCCGACGACTACCCGAAACTGCGCGAGGCGCTGGAAAAGCTCAAGCTCAACGACGCGGCGCTGCGGTTCGAGCCGGAGAACTCCGAAGCGATGGGTTTCGGCTTCCGCTGCGGGTTCCTCGGGTTGCTGCACATGGAGATCATCCAGGAGCGGCTCGAGCGCGAATACGATCTGGATCTCGTCACGACCGCGCCGACCGTGGTCTACGAGGTGCTGAAGACGGACGGGACGGTAATGTCCCTCGACAATCCGGCCAAGCTGCCGCCGTCGCAGTACGTCGAGGAGATCCGCGAACCGATCATCGTCGCGAACATCCTCACGCCGCCGGACCACATCGGCAACGTGATCAAGCTGTGCGAGGAAAAACGCGGCGTGCAGCGCGCGATCCACTACATGGCGAGCCAGGTGCAGATCAGCTACGAGCTGCCGCTGGCCGAAGTGGTGCTGGATTTCTTCGACAAGCTCAAGTCCGTCTCGCGCGGCTATGCCTCGATGGAATACCATTTCGAGCGTTTCCAGGCCGGCCCGCTGGTGCGCGTGGACGTGCTGATCAACGGCGACCGCGTCGACGCGCTGAGCTTGATCCTGCACCGTTCCAGCGCCGACAGGCGCGGGCGCGACCTGGTCGAGAAGATGAAAGAGCTGATTCCGCGCCAGCAGTTCGACGTCGCGATCCAGGCGGCGATCGGCGCGCAGGTCATCGCGCGCTCGACGGTGAAGGCGCTGCGCAAGAACGTGCTCGCGAAATGCTACGGCGGCGACGTGTCGCGCAAGCGCAAACTGCTGGAGAAGCAGAAGGAAGGCAAGAAGCGCATGAAGCAGGTCGGACGCGTCGAGATCCCGCAGGAAGCGTTTTTGGCGGTGTTGCAGGTGGACAAGTAGCGCCGGGATTCGGAGTTCGGGTTGGGACAGAGCGCCGCTCTGTCGACCGGAACCTCGATCCTCCCGGCAATGACAGTGGGTAAGGGTGGCGATCGGGCGCTCGCGAATCCCGCATCCCCGTTCCCGGATCCCGTTTCCAAGGAAACCCGATGGATTTCGATTTCGCACTGTTGCTGGTGATCCTGACCGCGATTACCGGCGTGATTTGGCTGATCGATCGCCTGTTCTTTCAGCGCGGCCGCGTGGCGCGCGCCGAAGCGATCGCGATGGCCGAAGGCAGCGACGCGGAGCGCGAGCAGCGCCGGCAGGAACTCCTGCGCGAACCGGCCGTGGTCGAGTACGCGCGCTCGTTCTTCCCGGTGATCCTGATCGTGCTGTTGTTCCGCTCGTTCATCGCCGAACCGTTCAAGATCCCGTCCGGCTCGATGATGCCGACGCTGCTGGTCGGCGATTTCATCCTGGTCAACAAGTTTTCGTACGGCCTGCGCCTGCCGGTGCTCGGCACGAAGATCGTGCCTGTCGGCGAGCCGCAGCGCGGTGACGTGTTCGTGTTCCGCTATCCGAACCCGAACCACGATCCGCAGAAGCAGGGCGAGGACTACATCAAGCGTGTGATCGGCCTGCCCGGCGACGAAATCAGCTACCGCAACAAGACCTTGTTCGTGAACGGCAAGGAAATCCCGCAGAGCTACGTCGGCCCCTACGTCGGCGGCGGCGACGAAGGCCGGCGCATGGCCGGCGCGGACATCCTGCTGGAATCGCTGCCCGGTGCGGAGCACCAGGTGCTGCATTCGCATAATCTCGCTCCGGGCCGGGAAGGCACCTGGACGGTCCCCGCTGGACAGTATTTCGCGATGGGGGATAATCGCGACAACAGCGAGGACAGCCGTTACTGGGGATTCGTGCCGGAGGAAAATCTCGTCGGCAAGGCTTTCGTCATCTGGATGAACCTGGACCGCGGCGTCGACTTCAAGCGGATTGGCACGTTGATCAAATAGAGGCGAGTATGCGCACGAAAAGAACGCAAGCCGGCATTACCTTCCTGGGTTTCATCATGGTGCTCTGCGTGGTCGCGTTCTTCGCCTACGCGGCGATGAAACTCGTGCCGATCTACAGCGAATATTTCGGCGTCGTCAAGACCATGAAGCTGATGCAGAACGAACCCGGCATCGAGAACAAGTCGATCGACGAAATCCGCCAGCTGATGAACGTGCAGTTCGACCTGCAGTACGTCAACGAGAAAGACGTGCCGATGAAGTCGATCACGCTGATCACGGCGAACGGACAGCGCAGCCTCAACGTCGCCTACGACATCGACGTGCCGTTCATCTACAACGTCGATCTGCTGGTCAAGTTCAACAAGACGGTCGACCTGACGCACGGCGCGACCTACTGACCGCTTGAGCCGCGAACTGGGCTACGATTTCCACGACCCGGCGCTGCGCGATCTCGCGCTGAGCCATCGCAGCACGGGTGCGCGCAACAACGAGCGGCTCGAGTTCCTCGGCGACGCGCTGCTCAACGGCCTCGTCGCGGAGCTGCTGTTCGAGCATTTCCCCAAAGCCGACGAAGGCGAATTGACGCGCCTGCGCGCGCGCCTGGTGAGCGAGCCCGCGCTGGCGGCGATCGCGCGCGAACTGGAACTGGGCGACAAGCTCAAGCTCGGGCCGGGTGAACTCAAGAGCGGCGGCTTCCGGCGCGAATCGATCCTGGCTGACGCGCTCGAGGCGCTGATCGCCGCTGTGTTTCTGGACGGCGGCTGGTTCGCCTGCCGCGAAGCGGTCCGGCGCCTGATCGAGCCGCGCGTGGCCGCGGCGGCGACCGCCGACGACAAGGATCCGAAAACCCGGCTGCAGGAGCTGCTGCAGGCGCATGCGCTTGCGCTGCCGGCCTATGAATTGACCGGTTCGAGCGGTGCAGATCACGCCAAGATATTCGACGTGGCGTGCGCGATCGGCGCGCTCGGCCTGCGCGTGGATGGCCGCGGCAGCAGCCGGCGTGCGGCCGAACAGGCCGCGGCGGCGGCGGCCTATGCCGAAGTGGAACGGAGACTGCGCGATGAGCGCCAATGAAGACAGCGCCACGAGCGATTTCCGCTGCGGCACCGCGGCCCTGGTCGGCCGCCCGAACGTGGGCAAATCGACGCTGCTCAACGCGCTGATCGGCTGGCGCCTGAGCATCACCGGCCCGAAGCCGCAAACCACGCGGCATCGCATCCTCGGCGTGCACACGTCCGAGCGCGGGCAGATCCTGTGGCTCGACACGCCCGGATTGCATCGCGGCGGCGGCCGCGCCATGAACCGCGAGCTCAATCGCGCCGCACGCAAGGCCATCGGCGAGGCCGACGTTGTCGTTCACGTGATCGAGGCCGGGCGCTGGACCGGCGAAGACCAGCTGGTCTGGGAAGCGCTGTCCAACGCGGAACGCCCGCGGCTGCTGGCGCTGAACAAGGTGGATACGCAGAAGGACAAGAAAGCCCTGCTGCCGTTCGTGGCAAAGCTCAACGAAACGCGCGCATATGACGCGATCCATTTCGTCTCGGCCAAGCAGCGCGACGGCCTCGAGGCGCTGCAAAGCGACATCCTTGCACGCCTGCCGGTCGGGCCGGCCATCTTCGAGCCCGACGCGATCACCGATCGCAACGAGCGCTTCCTCGCGGCGGAACTGGTGCGTGAGCAACTGATGCTGCGCCTGGCGCAGGAGCTGCCGTATTCGACCTCGGTGGAGATCGAGCAATTCGCCGACGATGCCGGCGGACGCATCGAAATCGGCGCGGCGATCTGGGTCGAGCGTGACGGCCAGAAAGCGATCGTGATCGGCGCCGGCGGTGCGCAGCTCAAGACGATCGGTAGCGCGGCGCGGCGCGCGATGGAAAAACTTTTCGAGCGCCGCGTGCACCTCACGCTCTGGGTCAAGGTGCGCGAGAACTGGTCCGACGACGACGCGGCGCTGCGTGCGTTCGGCTACAGCGGCGACTGAGGCTGCGCCGGCGACGTCCCGATGCGCGTCGAACAACAACCCGGCTTCGTGCTGCACGCGCGCCCGTGGCGCGAAACCTCGCTGCTGCTCGACGTACTGACGCGCGACTTCGGCCGCATCGGTCTGATCGCGCGCGGCGTGCGCGGCGCAAAAACGCGGCTGCCGCGCAGCCAGCTGCAGCCGCTGTTGCCGCTGGTCATGAGCTATGGCGGCGCCGGCGAGCTCGCCACCTTGACGGCGGCGGAAGCCGACGGCGCGCCGTTCGCGCTAGTCGGCGAGGCGCTGCTGTGCGCCCTCTACGTCAACGAGCTGGTCGCGCGTCTTCTGCCGCGCAACGATGCACACGACGACGTATTCGACGCCTACCGCGTCACGCTCGCGCGCCTTGCCGGCACCGAGTCCAGCGCCTGGACCCTGCGCCGTTTCGAGCGCGACCTGCTCGCGTCGCTGGGCTATGGCGCGGTGCTCGATTGCGACGAAAGCGGCGCGCCGCTGCAGGCCGAGCGCGACTACGCGTACCGTTTCGATGCCGGCCCGGTGCCATGGCGCGCGGCTAACGACGGTTTGCGCCTGCGCGGGTCGGCGTTGCTCGCACTCGGCCTGGACCGACAGCCCGATGTCCAGGACCTGGCCGCGCTGCGGCGCCTGATGCGCGGGCTGATCGCGCACCATCTCGGCGGCGCGAGCCTGCGTGCGTGGAGCCTGTTCCAGGCGCCTCCGGTTGGCGGCTCAGGTCGGAGCGAGCGCTGAATCGCCGCCGGTTGCGGCTCAGCGCGGGGCGAGCGTTGAATCGAGCGCCGCGCGCGTGCGGCGGCACAGCGTCAGGAAGTCGTCGAGCAGCCCGCGCGTGTCGTCGGCATGGCTGCGAAGCGCCTGTTCCAGGCGCAGGGCGGCGTCGCCGAGCGCGCGCGCACCGCAGAATCCGCAGCTCGCACGCAGGCGGTGCAGGCGTTCCTGTTCGATCGCCTGGGCGTCGGCCGACCAGCGCGTTTCGAGTTCGCTCAATTCCTGCGCGAACAGCCGCCGCAGCGCGTACAAGGCTTCGGCGTCGCTGCCGACCGCGAGCAGTGCGGCGTCGTCCTCCAGCAGGGCCAAACCGGTCGGCGCGGGGCCGGGCGGCGGCGGGTCGACGACCGCGTTGGCGGCGCCGAGATAGGGCGCCAGCGCTAGCGAAAGTTGCGTCAGCGTCACCGGTTTGGCGATGACGCCGGCAAAGCCGGCGGCGCGCAGGGACGCCTCGATCGCCGGCGTGACCTCGGCCGTGGTGGCGAGCGCCGGTAACGCGATGCCGCGGGCGCGCAGGCCGGCCAGCAGTTCCGCGCCGCCACGGCCCGGCATGCGGCGGTCGAGCAGCAGCAGTTCGAACGAGGCCCAGCCGAGCGCCGTTTCGGCTTCGTCCGCGTTTGCCGCGACCACCACGCTGCAACCGAGCCCAGCCACGGCTGTCGCCAGAAAGCGGAGGCTGACGGGATCGTCGTCGGCGATCAGGACACGCGGCACGGTGCGCTCCGGGCGGTTTGCCCCAGCATCTCCCCGCCGCCGCCCGCGGTCAATCCACCGCTGGTATGATATCGGCCTTCTTTGGACGCTTCGAAGCGGTGCGTGATCGCACTGTCTTCGTGTCGGCGCCATGCCCCCACAACCCTCAACCCCTTGCCGTGCAAGGAGTTGCCCCTTGATTCCCGGGGGCTGAAAACCAAGAGCCGACCCTTTGCCGCGCCTTCATTCCGTCTTCCTCGTTCGATTCGCGACAAGCCGCACGCCCCCGCACGCATGACAGCCGTCGAAACCGAAATCACCGATCTTTCCCACGACGGCCGCGGCGTCGCGCACATCGCCGGCAAGACCGTGTTCGTCGCCGGCGCCCTGCCGGGCGAACGCGTCGTGCTGCGCTACAGCGGCAAGCACCGGCACTACGACGAAGCGCAGGTCGAGACCTTGCTGACGCGCGCATCGGACCGCGTCGAGCCGCGCTGCGCGCATTTCGGTGTGTGCGGTGGCTGCGCCCTGCAGCACCTCGCCGCGCCGGCGCAGATCGCGGCGAAAGCGCGCGTGCTGCGCGAAAATTTCGAGCGCATCGGCAAGGTCGCGCCGCAAACCTGGCTGCCGCCGCTGACCGACGAACCGTGGGGCTACCGGCGCAAGGGTCGCCTGAGCGTGAAGTTCGTCGAGAAAAAAGGCCGCGTGCTGGTCGGCTTCCGCGAGACGAACGGCCGCTACGTGGCCGATATCCGCCGCTGCGAAGTGCTGCATCCGGCGGTCGGCACGCGCATCGAGGCGATCGCGGCGCTGCTCGAATCGATGGATGCCAAACGCGATATCCCGCAGATCGAGATCGCCGCCGGCGACGATCTAGTCGCGCTGATTTTCCGCCATTTGCAGCCCTTGTCCGAAGGCGATCGCGCCGCGCTGACGCGCTTCGCACAGGAACACGCGCTCGGCGTCTACTTGCAGCCGGGTGGAATCGACAGCGTCGCGCCGCTGTGGCCGACCGATGCGCGCCTGAGTTTCCGCATTCCGGAAGCGGACGTCGAGCTGGAATTCCGTCCGCTGGATTTCGTCCAGGTCAACGCCGGCATGAACCGGCGCATGATCGCGCGCGCGCTGGAATTGCTCGCGCCGACGGAGAACGACCGCGTAATGGATCTGTTCTGCGGCCTGGGCAACTTCACCCTGCCGCTGGCGCGCCGTGCCGGCCATGTGACCGGTGTCGAAGGCGAAGCGGGCCTGGTGCAGCGCGCGCGCGACAACGCCGCGCGCAACGGCATCGCGAACGCGACGTTCCACGCCGCGGATCTCGCCGCCGACCAGCGCGATGCACCGTGGGCGAGGGCGGACTACGATTTGCTGCTGCTCGATCCGCCGCGCAGCGGCGCCGCGGAACTCCTCGAATACCTGCCGCGCAAGGGCGTGCACCGCGTCGTGTACGTGTCCTGCCATCCCGGCTCGCTCGCGCGCGATGCGGCGCTCCTGGTCGACAAGCACGGGTTCACGCTGCGCTCGGCCGGGGCCATGGACATGTTCCCGCACACCGCGCACGTCGAATCGATCGCGCTGTTCGAGCGCTGAGCGTGGGCGTCGAGATCGAACGCAAATTCCTGCTCACGAGCGACGCCTGGCGCGCCGCGGTCGTGCGCAGCGAGCGCATGTCGCAGGGATACCTGATCGACGCCGCCGCGCTGCGTGCGGGCGGGGTGCGCTGTTCCGTGCGCGTGCGCATCGCTGGCGACGGCGCGTGGTTGAACATCAAGTCCGCCGTGCACGGCATCGAGCGGCGCGAATACGATTACCCGATTCCGCTCGCCGACGCCGAGCGCCAGCTGGCGGAATTCTGCGACGCGCGGCTGGAAAAAACGCGCCACTACGTGCCGTGCGGCGACTATACGTTCGAGATCGACGAGTTCCACGGCGACAACGCCGGACTCGTCGTCGCCGAACTCGAGCTGCCCGCGGTCGATGCGCCGTTCGAGCGGCCCGCGTGGCTGGGGGCCGAGGTCAGCGACCGGCCGCGCTATTACAATATCCATCTGATTAACCATCCGTTCGCGCGCTGGAGCGCGGCGGAAAAATCGGGAGCCGTGTAGTGTTGCTGATCGGAATCGAAGGGCGCGAACTGGGCGCCGCGCAACGCGCGCAGATCGCCGCGCCGGAGACGAGCGGCGTGATCCTGTTCACGCGCAATTTTGCCTCGCGCGAACAGGTCACGGCGCTGATCGCCGCGATCCGCAGCGTGCGGCCCGGGCCGTTCCTGATCGCTGTCGACCAGGAAGGCGGTCCCGTGCAGCGTTTCCGCGACGGCTTCACGCGCCTGCCGGCGCTGGCGCGCATCGGCGAACGCGACGTGCGCGATCCGGCCGAAGCGCTCGCGCTGGCCGAGGAACATGCCTGGGTGATGGCGACCGAAATGCGCGCGATCGACGTCGACATCAGTTTCGCGCCGGTGCTGGATCTCGCGCGCGGCAACGTGGTGATCGCGGACCGCGCGCTGTCGGCGGATCCGGAACGCGTCTCGGCGCTGGGTCTGGCCTACCTGCGCGGCATGCGCCTGGCCGGCATGGCCGCTACGGTGAAACATTTTCCGGGCCACGGCACGGTGCACGAAGATACGCACGTGCAGAGCGCGAGCGACCCGCGCACGCTCGAGGAATTGCGCCGCACCGATCTGGTCCCGTTCGTCGACGCGCTCGCCGCCGGCGCGGAAGCCGTGATGATGGCGCACGTCACGTATCCTGCCGTGGACGCGCAGCCGGCAGGTTACTCCGCGGTTTGGATCCGCGACGTCCTGCGCACCCAGCTCGGTTTCAAGGGCGTGGTGTTCAGCGACGACATCAGCATGGCCGCGGCCGAAGGCGCGGGCTCGATCGGTGCGCGCATCGACCTGCACCGCAACGCGGGCTGCGACATCGTGCTCGTGTGCAAGCCCGATGTGGTGGACGAGGCGATCGCGTCGCAGCGCGGCCAGTCGCCGTGTCCGTCCGCGTTGCTCGAGAGCTTGCGCGGGCGCATCGCCCAATCCTGGACCGATCTCGTTTCCAACCCGCAGCGCGACCGTTTCGTCGCGCGCGTCACGGCGCTCGACGCCAAGGCAGCCGCATGAACCCGCAAAAATCCACACCGCCGCTCGCCGCGGCCCTGAAGAATTCGGACCTGATCCACGATCGCGCGACGCTCGATCGCGCCATCGCGTCCATCGCCGGTCCGATCGACGCCGCGCTCGGCGGCGAGGTGCCGGTGATGCTGACGGTGATGAACGGCGGTCTGCTGTTCGCGGCGCAGCTGGCACTCGCGCTCAAGACCGATGTGCAGTTCGACTACGTGCACGCGACGCGCTACCGCAGCGGCACCACCGGGCACGAACTGAAATGGATCAAGCATCCGCACGTTTCGCTCAACGGGCGCGTGGTGCTGCTGGTCGACGACATCCTGGACGAAGGCTACACGCTCAAGGCGATTCGCGAACACTGCCTCGCCGAGGGCGCGGCGCGCGTGCTGATCGCGGTGCTGTGCGAGAAGCGCCACGGGCGCTGCGTGCCCGGCCTGTGCGCGGACTTCTGCGCGATCGAGGTGCCCGACCGCTACGTGTTCGGCTTCGGCATGGATTACTACGAGCAGGGCCGCAACCTGCCCGGCATCTACGCGCTGAAGGATTGAACGTGAGCGCGCTCGACCTCGCGATCATCGGCGGTACCGGGCTGTATGCGTTTCCCGGCCTCGAACAGATCGAACGCCACACCCCGACCACGCCGTTCGGTGCGCCGTCGGGCGCGATCGTGGTCGGCAGCCTCGACGGCCGCCGCGTCGCGTTTCTCGCGCGCCACGGCGAAGACCACACGATCGCGCCGCATCGCGTCAACTACCGCGCCAACGTGCACGCGCTGCACCAGCTCGGCGCGCGCCGCGTGATCGGCGTGAACGCCGTCGGCGGCATCCGCGAGGACATGGCGCCGCGCGTGCTCGCGCTGCCGGACCAGATCATCGACTACACGCACGGCCGCTACGCCAGCTTCTGCGACGCCGACGGCGCGAAGGTCGTGCACATCGATTTTTCCGAGCCGTATTCGGCGACGCTGCGCGCCGCGCTGCTGGCGGCCGCACGCGTCGCGGGCATCGATGCGGTCGATGGCGGCTGCTACGCCGCGACGCAAGGTCCGCGACTGGAAACGCGCGCCGAAATCGCGCGCCTGCGCCGCGACGGTTGCGACCTGGTCGGCATGACCGGCATGCCGGAAGCGGCGCTCGCGCGCGAACTCGGGCTCGATTACGCCTGTGTCGCGCTGGTCGCGAACTGGGCTGCGGGCTGCCCCGCACAGGACGCCGCGCCGGAAATCAGCTTGCCGGAAATCTTTGCCAATCTCGAAGCGGCTACGCTCAAGCTGCCGCCGCTGGTACAGGCGCTGCTCGCCGCGGATCGTTGAGCGGGTGCGACATCGCGCGTTCCGGCGGCCCGAACAGCTGGCCGAGGCGCGCGCGCCAGCCGCGTGCCCGGGCCGCGTCGCGCCACAGGTCGCGCCACTCGTGGAACGTCAACGTCAGCGGGTTGTGGCTGTGGATCGGCCCGACGATGCCGAATTCGCACGGCACGGAGTCATCCTCTGCGACGAAGCTGCCAAACAGGCGGTCCCACACGATCAGCACGCCGCCGTAGTTGCGGTCGATGTACTGCGCATTGCGTGCATGATGGACACGATGGTGCGACGGCGTGTTGAACACGTATTCCAAGGGTCCGAGCCGGCCGATCGCCTGCGTGTGGACGAAAAACTGGAACGCGAGATTGATCGCGACGACCATCACGATGTTCGCCGGCGCAAAGCCGATCCAGGCCAGCGGCAGCCAGAAGACCCACATGCCGGAGATGGGATAGGTGAGACTCTGGCGGAACGCCGTCGACAGGTTCAGCCGCTCGGACGAATGGTGCGTCACGTGCGACGCCCACAGCCAGCGCACGCGATGGCTGGCACGATGGAAAAAGTAGTAAACGAAATCCTGCGCCAAAAATAGCGCTGCCAGGGTCCAGGCGTTTGCCGGCAGGTCGAATATCCGATGCTGCCAGATCAGCACGTACAGCGGGATCACGACCAGCCAAGCGACGTTGTCGGCCGCCTGGTGCATCAGTGCGAGCACGCCGTTGCTGAGCGTGTCGAGCGCGCTGTACATGCCCGGCCGGCGCCGGTGCCAATACCAGGCTTCGGCCGCGATGCAGGCCAGGAACACCGGCGCCATGCCGAGCAGGATCCATTTCTCCACGTCGTTTCCTCGCGCTGCTCCGACTACAACGTTTCCAGCGTGCGCGCCATCGCGTCGAGACAGCGGCGCATCGCCGTGCGCATGAACACCTGCAGCAGCGGCGCGGCCAGCGGCCACGCGAGCGGCGTGGTCAGTTCGAACGCGTACGTCCAGCGCACGTGCACGCCTTCGCCGCAGACGTCGAACGTCCAGTCGGCCGCACCGCGCCGCACCAGCAGCGACAGCGGCGGCTTCAGCCCCGACAGCGTGTAGGCGTGGCGCCGGTCGGGTTCGAGCGCGTCGATGCGTTCCTGCATGACCACACCGGCGGCGTCTTCCACGTCGCGCAGGGTGCCGACCGCCGGTGCGCCGTGCAGGGCCATGCGGCGCAGCGCGGGAATCGGGCCGAAACCCGCGAACAGCGCCGGGAATTTTTCCGGGTCGAGCGCCAGCCGGTACGCAAGTTCCGGCATGGCGTAGATGCGGCGTTCGGCGAGCAGGTTTACGTTCACGGCAGCGTCTCCCTGGCGCGGCGTCGCCGCGCACGGCCGGCCGTCACTTCGCGGCCGGCGCGCCGCTGTAGCTTACACGCCAAATGGTGCCCGACGCGTCGTCCGTGACGAGTAGCGCGCCGTCGGGCGCGACGGCCACGCCGACCGGACGTCCCCAGACGTCGCCGTCGTCGAGCACGAATCCGGTGAGGAAATCCTCGTACGACCCGTCGCTGCGGCTGGACTGGTGCAGCGGCACGCGCACGACTTCGTAGCCCGCACGCACTGCCTTGTTCCAGGAGCCGTGTTCGGCGGCGAACACGTCGCCGTGGTATTCGGCCGGAAACTGCGTGCCCTCGTAGAACGTCAATCCGAGCGACGCGCTGTGCGGCTGCAGGAGCACATCCGGCACGCGTGTGCTGTCCTTCAATTCGGGATGCTTGCCCGGGTGCCGCGGATCCTGATGCGCGCCGATGTACCACCACGGCCAGCCGTAGAACGCGCCCTGTTCGACGTGCGTGATGTAGTCCGGCACCAGATTGTCGCCCAGGCCGTCGCGTTCGTTGACCGAGCACCAGAGCGTGCCGCTGCCGGGCTGGATCGCCAGACCGACCGGGTTGCGGATGCCGCTTGCGTACACGCGCTGTGCGCTGCCGTCGGGCGCGAACGCGAGGATGTCGGCGCGGTTCTTTTCCGCCGGCGTTGTGTCGGGGTCGTCCACGTTCGAGCGCGAACCGACCGCCACGTACAGCGTCTTGCCGTCCGGCGAAAACACCAGGTCGCGCGTCGAATGACCGCCGCCAGGCAGATCGGCGATGTGCTGCGCCGTGCCGCGCGCGGCGCGGTCGCCGTTGCGATAGGGCATGCGCAATACGTCGCCGGTGTTGCCGACATAGAGCCACTCGGGATCCGGTCCGGGCGGATAGAACGCGATCCCGAACGGTTGCGCCAGACCTTGGGCGAATTCGCTCGTTTCGGCCGCACTGCCGTCCGGCGTCACGCCGCGCAGGCGCAGGATCTTGCCGGCCCGCGTCAGCGCGACGAACACGTCGCCGTTCGGCGCGGAGCGGATCTGGCGCGGCCCGTTTAAGCCGGTGGCGTAGCGCTGGACGGTGAAGCCCGTCGGCGCACGCGGCCACGCGTTGTCCGGGCGCGGCACCACGTGCGGGCCGTTGCTGGCCGACTCGGTCGCGTACGGCTGCGGCAGATCGGCGGCGGTGATCCGGCGCGCGTGGCCCGGTGCTTCGGTGCGGAAATCGGCGAACGGCGGCGCGGGCAGCGGTGCCGCGATGCGGCTTTTCGCGGTTGGCGCCGCGGCTGCACTCGCGCGGCCCTGGTCCAGCGCGCGCAGGTAGGCGACCACGTCCCAGCGCACGTCGTCGCCGAGCGCACTCCATGCCGGCATGCCGTTGCCCGGATTGCCGTGCGTGACGAACCAGTACAACTCGCCGTCGCTGGCACGCTGCGCGGCGACGCGCGCCGTAGCGCTCGCGTCCTCGGCGTTCGATTCCTTGCCGACCAGGGCCGGCACGTTGCCGGAGCCGCGCGCATCGGCGCCGTGGCAGGCGGCGCAATGTTCGGCGTAGGCCTTGCGTCCGGCGGCGACAGCAGACTCGCCGCGCCGCGGATTCTGTTCGTGCTTGGCGCTGGCGGGTGCGTCGTGGAACGTGGCGTCGGCCGGCGCAGGCTGCGGTGAATGCGTGGGCTTGGCCGCCTTGCCCGTGCCCGCCGAGGGGACATCGTCGTCGGTCGACGTCGCGGGCGGAGGCGGTGGCGTGGCGCGCAGGTGCGGCGGATCTTCGGCGCCGGCGTCGTGCGCGAACAGCAGGAATTCGCCGAGCGTGATCGCCAGCGCGGCACACAGCGCACTGGCGCGGAAGAAACTCAACATTGCGTCGGTCCTGCGAGGCACCGGGCCATTGTGGGTCAGCGGCGGGGTGGCGCCAAGTGCAGGTTATCGCATTCCGGCGCACGCCGGAATCCAGCGCCTGTCGAGAAGCGAAGACACGGGATTCCGGCTTGCGCCGGAATGACAAAAGGTGAGTCTCGTCCTTGGACCTTGGTCTCTCGCCCCTAAGCGGTCAAAACTCGGCCGAGCCCGGTACGCGCGGATACGGGATCGCGTCGCGGATGTTG
>Ga0068856_100004633_pt1 | contig 13658 bp, 13 predicted proteins | sample KBSCornC62_FD_66595 | JGI IMG/M metagenome (GOLD analysis project Ga0068856, IMG submission 66595) | Corn rhizosphere microbial communities from Kellogg Biological Station, Michigan, USA - KBS Corn C6-2 | ecosystem: Host-associated > Plants > Roots > Rhizosphere > Soil ...
CTCGAGATTCAGCCGTCCGCCGCACTGCGCACGCAATTGCGACCGTCACCTTTCGCACGATACAGCGCGATATCCGCGCGCCGCAGCAGCGCGTGGGCGTCCGCGGGCGAGGCGAGCCGTTCGGCTGCGACACCCGCGCTGATCGTGACCCGCTGGTGCGTCTCCGCACCGGGCACCGGGACATCGCAGTCCGCCACCGCCGCGCGTACGCGCTCGGCCAGTGCCATCGCCGGCGCGAGCTCCATGCCGGGCACCAGGCAGGCGAATTCTTCGCCGCCGTAGCGGGCCACCAGGGCGTGAGGCGGGGCGCACTCGCCGAGCACGCGCGCGACGCTGCGCAGCGCTTCGTCGCCGGCGGGATGGCCGAAACGGTCGTTGTAGTCTTTGAACAGATCCACGTCGAGGAAGATCAGCGCCGTCGGTGTGCCGGGCACCGGTTCGTGTTCCAGCGTTTCGAGCAGGCGGCGGCGATTGGCGAGTCCGGTCAACGCATCGCGGTAGGACAATTCCAGCAGGCGTGCGTTGGCTTCATGCAATTCCTGCGTGCGCTGCGCGACGCGCCGTTCGAGTGCGCCGCGCTGCGCCTGCAGCGCGCGCGTGCGCCATTGCACCAGCGCCCAGAGCAGGGCGGCGGACAGCAATGTGAATCCGAACTGCGCCGCCGTCGTCTGCCACCAGCGTGCCATCACGCTGAACGGCACGTCCAGCGGTGCGCTGATGTTGCCGGCGTAGTCGCGCGCTTCCACGTGCAGCACGTACTTGCCGGGCGGCAGCGCGGAGAACACGCGGAAATTCTGCGCCGTCCACGCGCCGGGCTCGTCTTCGTAGCCGACGATGCGCGTACGGAAACGCGATTCGCCTTCGCGCCGCCACGCCAGCAACGCAAAGTCCACGCGCACGTCGTGCGTGCCGGGCGGCACGCGCAACGGCGCGCCGGCTTCGACGCCGTCGAGCGCGAGTCCGGTCAGGCGCAGCGATTTCGGAAAGGTGTCCGGCACGTCGCGCTGCGGATCGTAGACTGTGAGGCCGCCGAGCGTGCCGGTCCAGAACCGATCGTGCGTGTCGATCCACTGCGCGTTCGTGTTGCACTCGTCGTTGACCATGCCGTCGCGGCGCGAAAACACGCGCGAAAGCCAGCTGCCGTCCGCTTGCGGCGTGAGCTGCTGCACGCCGTTGTTGGTACAGACATAGACGCGGCCGCGCGAGTCGCGCAGCGCGCCGTAGGTGTTGGGATCGGGCGGCGGCGGCAGCGTGTCCGGGAGCACTACGGGCTTGGCCGGATCGCGCACGTCGATGCGCACGATGCCGGCGTGTTCGCTGCCGACCCACAGGACCGGCGTGCCTTGCGCGTCCGCCCACAGCGTGACGCCGGTCAACGCGAGGTCGGGCAGTCCGGCTTCTTCGGCCAGCAGGTCCCAGCGCTCGCCGTCGTAACGCGCGAGTCCCTGATTCGTGGTCGCCCACAGCCAGTGCCGGCCGTCCGCCGCGGTCTGCTCGATTAATTTGTCGATGCGCCATTGCCCGCGCACGCGCTCGGGACGGAAGGCGGTCCAGGCGCCGTCGCGCAGGCGATAGATGCCGGATTGGCGCGTGGCGAACCATTGCTCGTAACGCCCGTCGATGCGGCGCACCAGCATGTCCATCACCGCCTGGCCGGGGTGCCGCTCCCACGGTGTGGCGATGGTCGTGAACGGTGGCGCGTCGCCGCGCAGCAGGTAGCCGTTGCGCAGGCCGATCCAGAGCGTGTCGGCGCCGTTCGCGTCGGGCCAGCGCGCGAGCATGCGCACGTCGTTGTCCGGCAGCGTGCCGCTGGCGACGTCGTAGCGGCGCCAATGCCCGTGCTCGAACACGTTGATGCCGTCGCCGGTCGCACCGAGCCAGAGGCGCTCGCCGCCGCTGCCGTCGGGCTCGACGCGCACCGCGAACACGCCGATCGCGTGCGCGCCGGCGAGCGACGCGGTGAGCCATTCGTCGCCGCCCAGGAACGTGCGCGACACGCCCGCTTCGGTTGCCAGCCACAGCACGTCGATGCCGTTTGGGCTGCGCCACGCGCTCAAGCCGCGTACCGCGTCCGAGGCCAGGCCGTGCTCGCGCGTGAACACCTGCGCGCCGTCGCCGTGAACGCGCACCAGCCCGGAACGCGAACCGACCCAGATCGCATGGTCGCCGCCCGGCAGGGGCGTGCTCGCGATGTCGTACAGCTCGTCGCTCGGCAGATCGCCGCTGCGCCGGCTCCATTCGCGCAGCGAGCCGTCGTTGCGCAGGCGGAAAAGCCCCGTGCCGAACGCGGCGATCCACAATTCCTCGCGTCCGTCGTGCTCGAGCGTGAACAGATGCTCGACCTGCGCCGGTTCGAATCCGGGCAGGCGCAGGCGCTGCCACGGGCCATCGCCGTCGCGAAACCAGAGGCCCTCGTTGAACGAGCCTGCCCACAGGCGCTCGCCGCCGCCGAACGTGTGCGTCTGCGCCAGCGACAGGATCGGTCCTGGTGGCAGTTCGGCGTTGCGCGGGTCGGCGACCCAGCGCGTGCCCACGCGGCGCTGCAGGCCCAGCTCCCAGCCGACCGCCCAGAGCTGCCCGTTGCCCCGCGCATCGAACGTCTCGGTGATGCGCCGGAAACGGTTCGTCGGCAGTCCGGTGCTGCGGTCTTCGAGCACCCAGCGCGTGCCGTCGTAATGTGCCAGGCCGCGGTCCCGGTAGGCGGCCCACAACGTACCGTCGCTGGTCAGCGTCAAGGTGCTGAACGCCTGCGGCAACTGCGTGGCGACGCTGCTGTCCCAGGCGTGGCCGTCGTAGCGCGCGAGGCCGAGCGGCGTCGATGCCCAGACGAAGCCATCGCGGTCGGTCTGCACGCTGACCACGACCGCTTCGGGCAGGCCGTTGCGTGCGCCGAAATGGCTGAATCGCGGCGCGCCGACATCGAGCAGGTCGAGCGGGGCGGTCGGCGCGGGCGGCGTTGCTGCGGCGAGGGACGCATCGCCGACCGCTGCGCGTTCGCCCGCCGAGTGCGACTCCACCGCCGGCGCTGCCGCAGCGGCGAGCCAGACGCCGGCTCCGCCGGTAACAAGGATCGCCGCTTGCACGGCGCGCCGCCAGCCGCGACAGCGGCCGATCGCGGCTCCGACGAGCGCGATCATGCCGGCAGCGCGCCGGCCTCGCGCGGCATCAGTCCGACAGTTGCGCGTTGTGATAGACCGCCTGTACGTCGTCCAGATCCTCGAGCCAGTCGAGCAGGTCGCGCAGGGTTTCTTCGGTTTCGGCCGGCACGCCGACGCGGTTTTCGGGACGCCACACGACATCGGCCGAGAGCGGCTGGAAACCCGCGCCGGTCAGCGTCTTCTTGACCGTCTCGAAATTTTCCGGCGCGCACAGCACGGTGCTGCGGCCGGATTCGCTCTGCACGTCGTCGGCGCCCGCGTCGAGCGCCGCCTCGAGCAGCTTGTCCTCGCTGCCGGGGGCGGTGGTGTCGAACACGAGCTCGCCGGTGCGGTGGAACTGGAACGCGACCGAACCCGAGGTGCCCAGGTTGCCGCCGTGCTTGCCGAGCGCGTGGCGCACGTCGGCCACGGTGCGCTGCGTGTTGTCGGTCATCGTGTCGATGATCAGGGCGACGCCGCCGGGGCCGTAGCCCTCGTAACGCAGCTCCTGCATGTTGTCGTTGCCGTCGGCGCCGGAGCCGCGCTTGATCGCGCGCTCGATCGTGTCCTTGGACATGTTCGCGGTCAGCGCCTTGTCGATGCCGGCGCGCAGGCGCGCATTGCCGGCCGGGTCGGCGCCGCCGCGCGCGGCGATCGTGATCTCGCGGATCAATTTGGTGAACAACTTGCCGCGACGCGCGTCTTCCGCGTTCTTGCGGCCTTCGATGCTGGGGCCTCTGCCCATACGATTGTCCTGAAAAGTCGTCGAAAAAGTCTGCAAAAAGCGGGGTCGCGCGAAGGCGGCCAGGGATGCATAGGATAGCCTGAACCGCGCGCCGCTGCGCAGTCCCGCTGCGCCGCCGCCGGCGCGCGGCGCGATAATGCGGGCATGACGGAGGACCGCCAACGCCTGTTTTTTGCGCTGTTGCCCACGCCCGCGGCGCGTGCGGCGCTGGCGCGCGTCGCGGCCGACCTGCGCGCGGCGCACGTGCTGCGCGGTCGCTGGCTCGATCCGGGCAAATATCATGTGACGCTGCCGTTTCTCGGCGCGTTCGATGCCGTGCCGGAAACCACGCTCGCGGCCGCGCGCATGGCCGCGGATACCGTACGCGCCGCGCCGTTCCGGCTCGCGCTCGATCGGCTGGACAGTTTCGAGCGCCGGCGCCACGCGCCGTGCGTGCTGCACGCGGCGGGCGCGTGCGAACCGGATTTGCAGGCCTTGTTCGCCGCGATCGTCGCGCAGCTGGCGTTGCAGAACGTGCCGATGGAGACCGGGCGCCCCTATGTGCCGCACCTGACGCTGGCATACGGCGAGTTGCAAGCACCGTGTGTGTTGCAGGCGCCCATCGAATGGGAGGTGCGGGAATTCGTGCTGCGGCTCAGCGCGCACGGCCAGCACCAGACGATTGCAACGTGGCCGCTATGACACGTCACACCGGCCCCGTCATCGCGGCGGGAGCCAGTGACTCGTTCCACGCGCACCAAAGGCGCTGGATTCCGGCTTCCGCCGGAATGACGAAGAAAGGTTCCGGCACGCCTCGCCGTCAGCGCGCCCGCAGCCGAAACCGATCGCGGTAATCTGCCGGCGTCAGCGACGTTTCGCGCTTGAACAGCTTGCGGAAACTCGGCACGTCGCTGTAGCCGCAGCGCTCGACCACTTCGTCGAAACTGAGCTGCGTCGCTTCGAGCAGCGCCTTGGCGCGTTCCACGCGCAGGCGCTGGATGTAGTTCAGCGGACTCTGGCCGTAGTGCTGGCGGAAATGCCGCAGCAGGCTGCGTTCGCTGGTGCCGCAATGCTGCGCCAGTCGCGAGACGCTGATCTGGTTGTGCAGTTCGCGGTCGAGGAAGTGCGTAATCTTCTCGGCCAGCGAATGGCGCGGCCGTTCCAGCATCGCCTGGCTCACGTACGGCGCCTGACTCTGGCGTTCCGTGTCGAGCAGCATCATGCGGCCGACCTGCTGCGCGAGATCTTCGCCCGCCTGCGCGATGAAGCGCAGTACGAGCTGATACACGGAGGTCGAGGCGCCGGTCGTGATGAGATCGCCGTCGTCGACCAGCAACGCCTGCTCCTGCAGCTGCACCTGCGGGAAATGACGCCGGAAGGCGGCCGCCATCCACCAGCTGGTGGTCGCGCGACGGCCGTCGAGCAGCCCCGTCATGGCGAGCAGGTAGGTACCGCTGCAGGTTGCCGCGAGCCGCGTGCCGCGCAGGTGCAAGTCGCGCAACAGCGCGAGTTCCGGCGCGAACTCTTCGCGCCGGTCCAGGATGTCGCGCGGACGGCGGTGGTCGATGCCCGGCACCAGCACGAGGTCGAGCGCTTCGTCCGGCGCGAGCGCGCGGATGCCGCCGATCTCGATGCCGGATTCGCTGCGTACCGTGCGGGCGCCACGCGCGCTGAACAGCACGCTTTCGAAACGCGGGCCGCCCTGCGGCGTGCGGATGTCGGACAGGATCTGCGCGATGTGCAGTGCATCGGCGGGACCGGAAAGGCTCGACAGCATGCAGCCGTCGAGCACGAGCAATCCCAGGCGGTAGCGCCTTTCGCTCATCGTGCGCACCTCATTCATCGATCAAGACCGTGCCTGCGTTCGCCGCGATCCAGTCCAGCGCGGCGGCCGGCACGAACAGCGTGGCGCCGGCCGTCGCCGTGTCGCCACACGCGCGCAGGGCGACATGCTGCGGAAATCCGCCCGGCAACGCGGTGACCGAAGGAGCGAGCAGTTCCAGGCGGCCGGCCTCGTCGGGCGTCACGTACCAAAGCCCCGCCGGCACGCTGCGGCTGTCGCACGCGGCGGCAACGTCGACCTCCTCGCCACGCAGCGGCAAGAGGCGCCAGCGGCGGGCGTGCTGCTGCAAGGCGGCCGTGTACTGGCCGTCGAAAATGTACTGCGGGTCGTAGCTCGGCTGGCGCACCGCGGAGGCTCCAGCGGCGGCAGCGGCAATCGCAACGGCCAATACGGCGGCGGCGAGAATCGGCTTCATGGCGTTCTCCTGCGGGCGGGGGAGGGTGCCCGGAGTGCGCACAGTGTGTGCTGGCGAGCTTAGCAGGAGAGGTGGCGGAAATGATACTTTGGTGGCGAAATCGGACAGGGCTTGAAGCCCTCTCCCTCGTGCGCAGCACGGGGGAGAGGGTTGGGTGAGGGGGGCAACGTACCTGCGGCGCCAACGTTTCCGCAGTTGCCGAGCCCCCGCCCCCTCACCCCAGCCCTCTCCCCAAGCTGCGCTTGGAGGAGAGGGAGTTCCGCTGCGGAGCGGGTTGCGGCGCCCGCCCGGCCACTTGGGCAGACGGAGTCACGCTCTGACGCCGGGCAATGCTTTCGCCAACCCTCAGCGCGTCGAACCCGCCATTGCATTGCGGCGCCGCGGCGGCGACGCCGTCGCTTCCGCGGGCGTTTCCGCCGGCGGCGCGCGTACTGCGGCGAGTTGCGATGTGCGCACGCGCGTCAATGCCCGCGCCATGCGGCGCACGGCTTCGACCAACTCGGCTTCGTCCAGGTAGCTGAAGCCGAGCCGGAAAAAACCGGCGTCGCGCTGGGTGAAATGGAACGCGCGCGAGTTCTGCAGGATCACGCCTTCGCGTTCGCCGGCGGTCTCCCACGCGAGCGCGTCGATGGCGGGGTCGACGCGGGCCCACAGGCCGGTGCCGCCGTCGGGAAGCTCGAACGCGAGCGCGCTGCCCAGCTGCCGCCTGAGCGCGGCGGCGAGCAGGTCGCGGCGCGCGGCGTAGACGCGGCGCATGCGGCGCGTGTGGCGCAGCAGTTCGCCGTCTTCGAACAACTCGGCGATCGCGATTTCCATCGCCGCGTCGCTGCGCGCGTCGCTCGCCGCGCGCAGGCGGTAGATGCGTTCGAACACGGCCGGCGGCGCGACCACGAAGCCGGCGCCGACGCCGGGCGCGAGCAGGTTCGCGAGCGAGCCGATGTACACCGCGTTGGCGCGTGCGGCGCCGGCGGCGAGCGGCAGAATCGGCTTGCCGGCGTAATGGAATTCGTGATCGTAGTCGTCTTCGAGAATCGCGAAACGGTGCTGCAGCGCCAGATCCGCCAGTCGCGCGCGACGTCGCGGCGACATCACGGCGCCGGTCGGATACTGGTGGTGCGGCGTGAGGAACACGGCGCGGATGCGCTGCTGCTGCAGCAGGGATTCGAGCGCGTCGAGATCCAGTCCGTCGCGGTCGAGCGCGATCGGCACGAGCCGCGCGCCGGCCAGCCGCAGCACGTTCCAGGCCGGCGCGTAGCCGAAGTTCTCGACCGCCACCACGTCGCCCGGCGCGATCAGCGTGCGCGCGACGAGATCGATCGCCTGTTCGATGCTGCGCGTGATCATAAGATTATCCGGCGCCGCGGCAATCCCGCGCGAGCGCGCCAGCATCGCTGCGAGCGGAATGCGCAGACGCACGTGCCCGCACGGGTCGGCGTAGCCGGGCAGGTTGCGTCCGCGTTGCGAGAGCGCGCGACGGAACGCGCGCGCCAGTTCACGCGCGGGGAAGTGGCGCACGTCCGGCGTGCTCGCGCTCAGCAGCAGCGCGCCGCTGGGCGCGACGCGGCGCGCCGGCAGCGGCGCCGGCGCGGGCGCGAGTTCGTAGCTCGGCGTTTCGCTCAGCTGGCCGACGCCGGTCGCTGCGGGATTCGCATCGAGCACGAACGTGCCGCCGCCGACGCGCGTGCCGACCAGCCCTTCGGCTGCGAGTTCCGCGTAGCCCGACACCACGGTGTTGCGATTGAGGCCCACGCGCGCGGCCAGTTCGCGCGTTCCCGGCAGAGCGTCGCCGGGTTTCAGCCGTCCGGCGCGAATGTGCTCGGCGATGCCGTTCGCGAGCTGCAGGAACAGCGGTTGGTCGCGCTCGGCGTCGAGCGGCAGTGTGAGATCCCATGCGCGCATCGGTTTCTCCCGGGGGTATGGATCTTTCCGACGCAACCGGACCAGCGTCCGTCGCAGAAGTGGAGCTCCCGCCGCGCCGCCGTCGGCACGACAGTGGTCGCGCTGATCAACCCAACCAAGGAGCAGCGTATGCGTCACCTGACCCTCGTGTTTTGCGCCGCCGCGTGCGGCATTCCCGGCGCGGCCGCGGCCGCCACGCCGTACTGGTTCGCGGAACTGCCCGGCCTCGGCGGCACGCGCACTCAGGCCTACAGCATCAACGACGAAGGTATCGTCGCGGGCTACTCGACGTATGCCGGTTCCGGCGATCGCCACGCGACCGCGTGGTTCTTCGGCCAGCCGCATGACTTGGGCACGCTCGGCGGCCCGAACAGCGACGTGGTCTGGCCGGTGAAAAACCTCGGCGGACGCATCGTGGGTTTTTCGCAGACGGCCACGCCCGAACCGCTCGGCGAAAATTGGAGCTGCGCCGCGTTTCTCGCCGCCGACGCGACCGGCTACACCTGCCGCGGTTTCGTGTGGGAAGACGGCCGCATGCGCGCGCTGCCGACGCTCGGCGGCAACAACGGTTTCGCAGCGGGCGCGAACGATCGCGGCCAGATCGCGGGCTGGGCCGAGACGGCGGTGCGCGACAGCACGTGCGAGGGCGCGGGTCCCGGCAAAAGCGGGCAGGTGCTGCAATTCCTTCCGGTCGTCTATGGCCCGGGCGCGGACGCGATCCACGCGCTGCCGCTGCTGCCGGGCGACAGTTCCGGCGCGGCCACTGCGCTGAACGACCGCGGCCAGGTCGTCGGCATTTCCGGCGACTGCGACCAGGCGGTCGGGCGCAATTCGGCGCGTCACGCCGTGCTGTGGGAGCGCGGCCAGGCGATCGACATCGGCGCCGGCGTGCTCACTGCACCGTACTGGAACACGCCCAATGCGATCAACGCGCACGGCGACGTAGTCGGGTTCGCCGGCGATCCGGGCGATCCCACGGGCAACGTCACGCACGCGTTCCTGTGGACGAAACAGGGCGGCATGCGCTTGCTCAATCCGGCGCCGGACGACAACAGCACGGCGACCGGCATCAACGTGTTCGGCCAGGTCAGCGGTTACTACGTCGCATCCGACGGCGCGCTGCACGGTTTCGTCTGGAGCGCCGCCGATGGCATGCAGGACCTCAACGACACGCGCCAGCCGGGATTCGGCGACACCATAACGCTCGCGACCGACATCAACGATTTCGGCGTCGTTACCGGCCGCGCGACGGACGCCAACGGCGTGCGGCACGCCTATGTCGCTGTGCCGGCGATGCGACGGCCGTGAGAAATAAGCAGCGCTGCGACGCGACCGCGCAGCGCTGCGTCTTACGACTGCAATCGAACAGGAGCCGCCGCAATGAACGACACGTTTCCCGCCGATCGCGAGCAGGTCGAAGTACGTTTCGACGATCGTTCTTGGCTCGCCGCGGTGTACCGCAACGGCGAGTTCGTCGACGCGTACGGCCTGCCGCTCGACGCCAGCCGCATCACGGGCTGGCGTCCGCTGAGCGCCGCGCACGACGGCAGCACACACTGACCGCGCCCCGAGTGCGGTGCAGGACGTGGCATGGCAGCGCGTCCTGCGCCGCACGTTTTCACGGAGCGTCCGGTGTCGAGCGCGACGGCCGCGATGCGGCCGCCGCGCCTCGTTCACGTCACTCGGCGCTGTCGTTGCGCGCGCCGGTCTGCACATCGATGCGACCGTAGAGGCCGTGATTCTCGTCGCCCGGACCGGCGGCGAAAAACAGCGTGTCGGCCGGCTGATTCAGCATGCCGTTGCCGAATGCGATGCCCCACAGGCCTTCGATCGCGATCGCGTGATTGCTCTTGTCGCGCAGGTCGCCGAGCGGGACGTCGAACACGAGATCGTACGCGTTGATGCGGCCGTCGCCGAAGTTGCCGACCAGCAGCGCATTGCCGAAGCGTCCGAATCCCGCCGGTGCGAGCGCCATGCCCCACGGCGCGTTGAGCGCGCCGCGCGCAGCAACACGGCGCAGCAGGTTGCCGTTCGCGTCGAACGCGTCCACGAAACCCAGGCCGCGGCCGTGCTGTTCGTCTTTCTTGTCGGCGTCCTGCAGCGCGAACGTGACGAAGACGTCGCCGTTGATCGCCTGGATGCCGAACGGCGCGTAGCCCGCAGGCAGGTGCGAGTCGGTGAAGGCGCCGGACGCCAGCGTCACCGGTTGGAACGCGGCGTCGAACACGTCGACGCGATCGTTGTGAAAGTCGGTCGCGTACAGCAGTGCTTCGTTGTTGCCCGCGGCGATCGCGATGCCTTTGTAGATCGCGTTGTGGCTGGAGTTGTCGACCGCGACCAGCGCGTGCGTCGCGTCGGCGCTGGGCGACCAACCGGCGATCAGGCCGTCTTCGGTCGCGAACAGGAAACGCGCGGGTCCGGAGGCGCTGCCGCTGCCGACGCTGAAGTTGCTGCTGCCGTTGAAGACGATGCCGGTCGGGGTACCGCCGCTCGCCGCACCCGGCGCCGGAATCTGCACGATCAGCGGCAAGGCGACGCCGTTGCCGTCGTACAAGGTCGAGGTGCCGGTGCCATTGTTCGCGACCCAGGCGGCGCCGGCCGGATTGAACGCGACGCCCCAGGCGTTGACCAGGTTCGGGTCGACGTGGTCGGCGGCGACGGCGCCATCGGAAACCAGATTGTGCTGCAGGTACGCGCCGCCGCGTTGCGCGCTGCTGTTGTCGGTGCTGTTGTTGCTGACGCTTTGCGCCGCGGCGCTGCTGACGGCGATGGCGCAGAGGATCGAAAGGATCGAACGCGGATAGGACGAGGGTTTCATAACGCACTCCTTGTGTTGTGTGCCCCTGTGGCGCGCGACGTGACCGGCACGGTGCGCGCGTGCGTGAGTGCCGCGAGCGCGAGCCGGGGTTCACGGCCGCGGACGCAAGCCGCTGGCGAACACATCAACGAGCGTAAGGGCGCGATTCATCGCGCCCGCTTTTCGATAGGCGGGAGGATAGAAAAAAGCGGACTGGACGAATCGAACTCCTACGGGCGCGCGGCGAGCGCCTTTTCGATGCGCACGAAATATTCCAGCATCTCGCTGTGGATGCGGTCGGTCTTCTCGTGCAGGTGGGCGATTTCGAGTTCGGCCTTGATGTTGACCTCGTACTCGATGTTGGAACGCACGCGATCCTTGTCGGACTGGCGGTTCTGGCTGATCAGCACGAAACACGAGAGAAAGATCGCTTCGAGCGAAACGATCATGGTCAGCAGGCCGAACGGAAACGGATCGAACTGCGGCACGCCGAGCGGCCAGACGTTGACTGCGATCCAGATCATGAACCAGACCGCGTTGAGCAGCAGGAACTGCATGCTGCCGCTGAACCAGGAGATCCAGTCCGCCACGCGCTCCAGGGCGGTGATCTTTTCGGCGGCTTCTTCGTTCGCGTTGCGCGACACGCGGGTGCGCAGAAGTTCATCGGCCTTGCGCGTCATGTGGCTCATCGCCGCGAGCAGGCGCAGCGCGGCGTTCGGGCTTTTCTGGAACAGCAGCAGCAGGTCGTCGCGATCGAGTTCGAGCAGCTGCGTGTCGGTGAGGGCGAGCGCGGTGGCGGTGCGCGGGCCGCGGTCGAGCAGGGCGAGTTCGCCGAACACCTCGTTCGGACCGGCGACAGTGAGCGCGATCTTCTGCCCGGCGGTGTCGCGGATGAACAGTTCGACCTCGCCTTCGCGCACGATGTACAGCGACTCGCCCGGCTCGCCGACACGGAACAGCGTGTCCCCGCCGGCGAGCTCGCGCAGGTCGATGAACTCGGCCAGGCGCGCGCGATCCTCCGCGCTGACGTGCTCGAACAGCTCGACTTCGTCCAGCAGCGCGACGTCGCAAGGCATGGGCGCTCCTCGATCCTGCGGCCGTCAGCCGTAACAGAAGGCGTTGAGTTTGTTGCCGTCGGGATCGCGGAAATAGGCGGCGTAGAAACCCTCGCCGCGCGGTCCAGGAGCGCCCTCGTCGCTGCCGCCGAGTTCGATCGCCTTGCGGTAGAACGCGTCCACGCTGGTGCGGTCGGGCATCGCGATGGCGACCATGCAGCCGTTGCCGACCGTCGCCGGTTTGCCGTCGTAGGGTTTGATCACGCCGAGCGCCGGGCGGTTCTGCGACACGGCCCAGAGGATAAAACGCCCGTCTTCGATCCAGCGTTTTGCGCCGATCACGCCGAGCAAGGCGTCGTAGAATGCCGCAGCGCGCGGCAGGTCGTTCGTGCCGAGCGTGGTATAGCCGATCATGTGATTCTCCGCCGGGGCGCAGCCGCGGCAGCATTCCATGCGAGGCGCGCGAAGTAAAGCCGAAAACAGGATGCAGGCGATGACGTCGGATGATTTTTACCGCTGGGCGATTCCCGCGCTGTGGGTGCTGTGGGCGCTGTACTGGTTCGTTGCCGCGCGCGACGTCAAGGCGACGCGGCGCAGCGAAAGCACGGCCTCGCGCTGGGCGCACATCGGCCCGCTGCTGATCGCGGCGCTGCTGTTCGCGTTGCCGCACCTGCCGCTGCCGTTGCTGTACGCGCGTTTCATTCCGGCGACGAAGGTCGGGTTCTTCGCGGGCGCGGCTTGCGTCGCCGCAGGACTGGGTTTCGCGGTCTGGGCGCGCGTCGTGCTCGGACGCAACTGGAGCGGCATCGTGACCGTGAAACAGGACCACGAATTGATCCGCCGCGGTCCGTACGCGATCGTGCGTCACCCGATCTACACCGGCTTGCTCGCCGGTTTCGCAGGCAGCGCGCTGGCCCTGGGCGAATGGCGCGGGCTGATCGCGCTGGTGATCGTTTGCGTCGCTTTGTGGCGCAAATTGCGCCTGGAAGAGCGCTGGCTCGCTGAAATTTTTGGCGATTCTTATGCGCAATACCAGCGCGAGGTCGCCGCGCTCGTGCCGTTCCTGCTTTAGTTCACGCGGTTTTCGCCGAAATCCGCAAGCCCGTCCGGGGCTTAAGCGCAAACCTTTGGCATCCGAATTGCTTCGTCCCGACGGGAGGCGCGATGTACGCGCGGCGATGTGCGTCCATGTTGCTGATGGCACAACTGATCGAGACGGCGAAAAGCGGCACCGCGACGGACCGCGTCGGCGAGCGTGCGTATCGCATGCGCGCCTGCGGTTTCGGTCTCGGTTTCGTTGCGCTCGCCTCGGTGCTGGTCCAGATCGGCGCCCACCCGGTGACCTGGGGGCTGCTGCTGGTCAACGCGCTGGCGTGGCCGCCGCTCGCCCGGACCCTGTCGCAACGCGCCGGCGATGCCGCGCCGGCCGAGGTCCGCAATCTTCTGATCGACTCCGCCATGGGCGGCGTCTGGATCGCGCTGATGCAGTTCAATCTGTTGCCGAGCGTGCTGCTCGCGCTCGTGCTCGCGATCGACAAGATGCATTTCGGCGGCTGGCCGCTGCTGGTGCGCGGTATCGCGGTGCAACTGGCCGCCTGCGTGCTGACGGTCGCGATCCACGGTTTGTATTTCATGCCGCAGACGACCATGGCGAACGTGTTTGCGTCGCTGCCATTGCTGATCGTCTATCCGTTGGCACTGAGTGCGTCGGCGTATTCGCTGGCGCGGCTGGTGCGGGAGCAGAACCGGCAGTTGCTGGAGTTGCATCACGCGGGGATGGAGCGCTGA
>Ga0068856_100004638_pt1 | contig 13648 bp, 13 predicted proteins | sample KBSCornC62_FD_66595 | JGI IMG/M metagenome (GOLD analysis project Ga0068856, IMG submission 66595) | Corn rhizosphere microbial communities from Kellogg Biological Station, Michigan, USA - KBS Corn C6-2 | ecosystem: Host-associated > Plants > Roots > Rhizosphere > Soil ...
GCAGGTCCGCGTACGTTCGCCGCTCAGACGCGCGAGCGGCAACGCGCTTTCGCGCTGGACGGTCTCGAGCAGGCTGTCGCCCAGCGCTTCGATGCCCTCGGCGATCGCGCGCAGCAGGCGCGCGCGATCCGCACCCGGCCGTTGCGAGAATTCCCGGAACGCCGCGGCGGCGCCGTTGGCGGCGAAATCGACTTCGCGGCTGATCATCGGATACCCCAGCAAAACGGATCGGACGGGTCCAGGTGCAACACCGCTTCGGCGGTGACGTGCGCGCGTCCGGTGATGACCGGGGCGACGCGGCCGGCGGCGCGGTCGAGCCAGCGATAGGAGCCGCTGAATTCGCCGCCGATCACGCTTTGCTGCCGCCACGCCGCGCCTTCGCCCAGATGCCCGTCGGCCGCGAGGCAGGCGAGTTTCGCGCTGGTGCCGGTGCCGCACGGCGAGCGGTCGTAGGCGTTGCCGGGGCAGAGCACGAAATTGCGGCTCGGCGCGTCCGCGTTCGGGGGCAGGAACAATTCGACGTGGTCGACGTCGGGGAAACCCTGCGCATTCGCCGCCGCGCGCACGGCGCGGCAGTACTGCGTCAGCGCCTCGACATCGGCAAGCGCAAAACTGCGCCACGGATGCTGTTCGGTGAGGAAGAACCAGTTGCCGCCCCAGGCCACGTCGCCCGCGACGCGGCCGATGCCGGGGACGTCCAGTTCGGCGCGCGCGACGCGATAGCTCGGCACGTTGGCGACGCTGACGCTGCCGTCGGCATGCAGTTCGGCGTCGACCGCGCCGACCGGCGTGTCGATCGCGACGCGTCCCGGCGCGAGCCGGCCCAGGTGCGCGAGCGACGCGACCAGTCCGATCGTGCCGTGCCCGCACATGCCGAGCAGGCCGACATTATTGAAGAAAATCACGCCGAAGCGGCTGCTCGGTGCTTCCGGTTCGCACAGCAGCGCGCCCACCAGCGCATCGCTGCCGCGCGGCTCGTTCACGATCGCGGCGCGCCAATGGTCGAACTCGCGCCGGAAGCGCTGCGCGCGCTCGGCCAGCGAACCGGCGCCGAGTGCGGGGCCGCCGTCGAGCACCAGCCGGGTCGGCTCGCCCGCCGTGTGCGAATCGATCACGCGGATCGCGTGCGCGGTCGTCTCAGGCATGCGCGGGCGTCCGGACCGGGCGCGCGGCGCGCGCGCTGTGCAGCAGCTGCGTGACCTGCTCGCGCCGCGCGCCCTGCAGCGGCAGTCGCGGCAGGCGCACGCGTTCCGAGCCGCGTCCCATCAGCTGTTCGCACAGCTTGATGGACTGCACCAGATCGGGATCGGCGTCGAGGTGCAGCAGCGGCATGAACCAGCGGTACAGGCGCTGCGCCTCGTCGAGTTGGCCGGCGGCGAGCGCTGCATACAGCGCGAGCGATTCCTCCGGGAACACATTCGTCAGGCCGGACACCCAGCCGCGCGCGCCGAGCAGCAGGCCTTCGAACGCGACGTCGTCGAGTCCGGCAAACAGCGTGAAACGCGTGCCGAACGCATTCGCCAAGTCGGTGAAGCGGCGCGTGTCCGGCGCGGATTCCTTCAGCGCGACCACGTTCGGCAGGTCGGCCAGGCGCGCGAGGGTATCCAGGCCGATGCTCACGCGGTACGAGGGCGGATTGTTGTACAGCATGATCGGCAGCGACGTGGCCTCGGCGATGCGGCGGAAATGCGTTTCCAGTTCCGCCGGCGTCGGCACGTACACCATCGCCGGCAACACCATGAAGCCGTCCGCGCCGATGCGCTCGGCATCGCGCACGAACTCGACCGCGGTGGCGGTGGTGAATTCCGATACGCCGACGATCACCGGCACGCGACCGGCCGCGACTTCGACCGCACCCGCCAGCACTTGGCGTTTTTCCTGTGCGCTGAGCGAATTGCCTTCGCCCACGGTGCCCATCAGCACGAGGCCGTGCACGCCGTCGCGCACGAGCGCATCCTGCACGCGTTGCGTGGCGGCGTAATCGACGCCGAACTGCGCGTCGAACTGCGTTGTTGCGGCCGGAAAAACGCCGGACCAGGTGCAGCTCATGGGCGTGCTCATCGAAGGACTCCGAATTGTTTCGCAGGACGTAGATCGTATACGATATACGAATGGGTGAAAAGATTGCCGTCATCGGCGCGGGCGTCATCGGCTGCGCAGTCGCGTTCGCGCTCGCGCGCGAAGGGCACCGCGTCGATCTGATCGATCGCGCCGCGCCGGCCAATGCCGGCGCGAGTTTCGGCAACGTCGGCCACATCGCCGCGGAACTGGTGCAACCGTTGCCGTCGCGCGCGCTGGTGTTCGGTTTCTGGCGCGAGCTGTATGCGTTCGGCGGCGCGCTCGACGTGCCGCTAAAGCGACTTCCGGCGTTCGCGCCGTGGGCGATCGGGTTCGCACGCGCGGCCTGGCGGCGCGAAAAGAACACGCGTGCGCTCGCGCCGCTGGTGCGTCCGGCGGCGGCGGAAACCGAGCAGCTCCTGCGCGCCGTCGGCCGCGGAGATCTGATACGGCGCAACGGGCACTATCAGGTGTGGTTCGGTGCCGCTGCGCGGCGTCGCGCCGACGCCGAAGCGGACGACATGCGCCGGCACGATATTCCCGTGCAGGCAATGGAGCACGACGTGCTGCAGCCGATCGCGTCTGCCGCCGGCGCGACGCACAGCGCCGGCCTGTGGTTTCCCGACAGCGCGCACGTGCTCGATCCGCAGCACGTGGCGCAGGCGTTCGCGGACGCGGCACGCGCTGCCGGCACGCAGATCCTGCGCGGCGACGTGCGCACACTCGCACGCGCCGGCAGTGGCGTCATCGTGCACACCGCCGAGGCGAACGCGCACTACGACGCGGCCGTCGTCTGTGCCGGACCGTGGTCCGCGCCGCTGCTCGCGCCGTTCGGCCTGCGTGCGCCGCTGGAAGCCGCCCACGGCTACCACGTCGAGCTCGCGGGGCACGATGCGGCCGTTCCTGCGCCGCTGGTGTACGTCGACTCGAGCGTGCTGGTGACGCCGATGGCGGGACGTCTGCGCGCTTCGAGCTACATGGAATTCGCCGCGCTCGGCGCCGCGCCCGACGCGCGCAAGCCGCAGCGGCTGCGGCGGCGGCTGGCGCAGCTTGGCTATCGCTGCGACGCGGATGGACCAAGCTGGCACGGCGCGCGCCCGGTGCTGCCCGACTACCTGCCCGGGATCGGCCGGGCGCCGGGCGAAGCGCGCGTGTTTTACGCGATCGGGCACCAGCACATCGGCCTGACGCTCGCGCCGGTCACGGCGGAGTTGATCGCCGCGCTGGTCTGTGCACGCACCCCGCGCCACGACGTGGCCGCGTTCGACCTGCGCCGCTTCGGATCCGCCGCATGAACTTCGGCGCCGGTATCCTGCTTTCGCTACTGGTTGCGCTTACGTTGGCCTACGTCGCGCGCTGGTACTGGATCGAACGGCGCCGACGCGTGCCCGGCCGCACGCGCCTGCCCGATCTCGGCGCGCTCGCGATCGGCTGCGTGACGAATTTCTTCGACACGCTCGGCATCGGCTCTTTCGCACCGACCGCGGCGATCTTCCGCCTGCAGCGGCGCGTGGCCGACGAACAGATCCCGGGCACGCTCAACGTCGGCCACGCGTTGCCGACGATCGTGCAGGCGCTGATCTTCATCGCCGTCGTATCCGTCAACGTGGTCACGCTGGTCGGCATGATCGCGGCCGCGGTGCTCGGGGCGTGGCTCGGCAGCGCGGCAATGGCACGCCTGTCGACACGCGCGATCCGGCTCGGCATGGGCGGCGCGCTCTTGGTTGCCGCGGCGCTGCTCCTGGCGAAAAACCTCGACTGGATGCCGGGCGGCGGCGCCGCGCTCGGCTTGACCGGCGTGCGGCTCGCGCTCGCGCTGGCGGTCAATTTCCTGCTCGGCGCGCTGATGATGCTGGGTGTCGGCCTGTACGCGCCGTGCCTGATCCTCGTCAGCCTGCTCGGCATGGACCCGCGCGCCGCGTTCCCGATCATGATGGGCGCGTGTGCGTTCCTCATGCCCGTCGGCGGCGCGCGCTTCGTCGCGAACGGCCGCTATCATTTGCGCAGCGCGCTCGGGCTCGCGCTCGGCGGCATCCCGGGCGTGCTGCTCGCGGCGTACGTGGTGCGCGAGTTGTCGGTCGTTGCGCTGCGCTGGCTCGTACTCGCGGTCGTGCTGTACACCGCGCTGCAGATGCTGCTGGCGGCGCGGCGCGATCGTGCGCCGAACGCGGCAGCGGCGGTCGCGCCCGAGACCGATTCGCCGGCCTGACCCGCCTCAGCTCGACGAAAGCACGAACTGGTTGCCGTCGGGGTCCTGAAACTTGGCAAACGTGCCCCACGGCTGGCGCTGCGGCTCCTGCACGAATTCGACGCCGCGCTGGCGCAGCTGCCGGTACGTCGCTTCGACGTCGTCACACGCGATTGAACCGTTGAAGAACGTGCCGATGCGATCCTCATGCCCGGGCGGCGTGAACAGCACCACGCGCGTCGGCGAGTTGCCGATGCGCAACTCGATCCAGCGCTGCTTGCCGTCGAACGGCTGGTCGGTCGCGATCTCGAAGCCGAGCGCTTCGGTGTAGAACTTCAGCGCGCGCTGCTGGTCGCGGGTCGGTATGCCGATGAATTTGACATGCGTGATCATGCGGGCTCCTTGGCGTGCGCCGGACTGTAGCAGCGGCGCAAGCTCGCCCTGGGACAGCCATTGCTATAGCATTCGTTGTCATGGGTCAGATCACGCTCGACGCCTACACCATCGACGTACTGCTGCCGGATCTCGTCGGTCACGACCGGCGTCCGGCGGCGTTCCTGGTGTATTTGTACCTGCTGCGCCATGCGCGCCTGCGCAACGGGCGGCGCGAACTGCGCCATAGCCTGCAGACCATCGCGACGCGCACCGGACTGTCGAAATCCAGCGTGCAGACCGCGCTGCGCCACCTGCGCCGGCGCGGACTGCTCGATCCCGATGTCGTAGCCACCTCCAGCGATCCCGTGCGCAGCGTGCGTCCGCCACGCTGAGCGCCACGCCGATACGGTCGCGTCCGCTTCTGCGATGTTCAGAGCGCGGCGCCCACAATCCGTCGGGTCCGCCAGCAAGCCGCGCTCCGGCGGACTCCACTGGAGAATGGCGGACACGGATGACGCACCGGCTCACACGTAAACGTCTGTTTCGATCGCTGCGGCACGGCGCGCTGCTCGGAGCGCTGCTGCTCGCCGCGTGCGCAACGGCGCCGCCGCGCGTACCGAAAACCCAAACGCAGGCGCTGGCCCCGGTCGCCGATACGGCGTCCGCGCGCTACATCCAGGCGCAGGTCACGAGCCATCCCGGGCGTTCGGGATTCCGCCTCGTGACCAAATCGCCCGATGCGCTGCTGAGCCGCGTTGTGCTCGCGGATCACGCGGCGCATTCGCTCGACCTGCAGTACTACATCTTTGCCAACGATGCGACGGGACGCCTGCTGGCGCAGCGCCTGCTCGCCGCCGCCGATCGCGGCGTGCGCGTGCGCCTGTTGGTCGACGACGCGGTGAACGGCGATGCGAACGATCTGCTGCGCGATCTCGCCACGCATCCGAAGATCGAGGTGCGCCTGTTCAATCCGTTCCGCACGCTCAATCCATCGCTGCCGTCGAAGATCGCGCAGTTCGCGCTCGAAGGCCGGCGCCTGAACCGGCGCATGCACAACAAGTCGTTCATCGCCGACGGCTGGGTGGCGGTGATCGGCGGGCGCAATATCGGCGATCCGTATTTCGACGCCGCGGAACAAGGCAATTTTCGCGATCTCGACGTGCTGGCGATCGGTCCCGTCGTGCACGAGGCGCAGAACACGTTCGACGCCTACTGGAATTCCGACGCCGCCGTGCCGGTGCACGCGCTGGCGCAGCAGCCGAGCACGGCGGAAGTCGCCGTGGCGCGCAGCAAGCTGCTGCAGGACGCGCGCGCCTTCGCGCAGAGCGACTACGCCCAGGCGCTGCTGGACAACCTGCCCGAAGGCCCGTCCGCCGACCGGCGCGATCGTTGGCTCTGGGGCGATGCCCAACTCGTCGCGGATAGCCCGCAGAAAGTCGAAGTTCAGCACGACGATCCGGCGCTGCGCATCGGTCCGCGCCTGCGCAACGTGTTCGATGCCGCGGCGCACGAGGTCGACGTGATCACGCCGTATTTCGTGCCTGGCAAGCGCGGAACGCAGTACTTCGTCGACCTGACGCAGCGCGGCGTGAGCGTGAACATACTGACCAACTCGCTCGCCTCGACCGACGAGCCCGCGGTGCACGTGGGCTACTCGCGCTACCGCGAGCCGCTGCTCGCCGGCGGCGTGCATCTGTTCGAGTTGCGTCCGCAGCCCGGCGAACCGCAGCCGGCGACCGCCGGCGGCACGTCGGCAGGCGACAGCCTGCACGCCAAGGCCGCGGTGGTCGACGACCGCTACGTCTTCGTCGGCTCGATGAACATGGACCAGCGCTCCAAGCTGCTCAACACGGAAATGGGCGTGATCATCGACTGCCCCGAGCTCGCGCGGGACGCGCATGCGTATTTCACGGCGGCGACCGCGCCGGGCGTATCGTTCTCGGTGTCGCTCGAACCGGGTGCGATGCACTCGCACCTCGTCTGGCGCGCACGCGACCAAGGCGAGCCGGTGACGCTGGAGCACGAACCCGGCCCGACCGCAAAGCGCCGCATCGAGGTCGCCTTGATCAAACTGCTGCCGATCGAAGGCTTGTTGTAGTAGCACCCCACGCGCGCGGCCAGGACGCAGCGCGCACCGCATCGTTCGGTTACCATCTCCCGAGTCCAGACGGGAGCGCTGCCGATGAGTGCCGCCGCCGCCATCGTGCAGGCGATCCGCAGTGCGCTGCGTGCGCGCAACATGACGTACCGCGAGCTCGCCGCCGCCATCGGCGTGAGCGAGCCGACGGTGAAACGCGATTTGAGCCGCGGCGATTTCGCACTCAGCCGGCTCGATCGCATCTGCGACGTGCTCGATCTGTCGCTGGCAGAACTCGCGCAGACGCAGTCGACGCAGAGCCTGATGACGCAGTTGAGCGAACAGCAGGAACGCGCGCTGGTGCGCGACCCGCGCCTGCTCGTCGCGACCTACCTGATCGCGAACGAATGGAAATGGCACGAGATCACGTCGCGCTTCGCGCTCGACGACGATGCGCTGGTCTCGATCGTGCTCAAGCTCGACACTCTCGGCATCGTCGATTTCCGGCCGCCGCGGCGCCTGCGCAAGCTCACTGCGCGCAATTTCTCCTGGCGCCGCGACGGACCGGTGCACGCGTTCTTCCTGAGCCGCGTCGCGCCGGAATTCCTGGCGGCGCCGTTCGACGGGCCGAACGACGCGCTGCGCTTCCTCGGCGGCATGCTGTCGGATGCTTCCCTGGCGCAGATGAAAAGCGCAATCCAGCGCCTGGCGCAGGAGTTCGAGGAACTGGCGCGCCGGGACACGCGTGTCGTGCTGACCGAGAAGAACGGCTGCAGCGTGTTGATCGGCATGCGCCGCTGGGAGTTCTCCGAGTTCACGCGCCTGCGGCGCAAGTCCTGACCGGGTACCGATCGCCGGGATCACAGGGCGATACCGGCCGGGGCGCAGCGCGCCCCGGGAGCGCGGAAAATTGCCGTCGCCGCACAGGCGGCCGGAGCATCGGCGCGTCCATCCGGGAGCGCCCTCATGTTTCGCCTGCTGCTTTGTACGATCGTTTCGTTCGTCTTGTGCGGCTGCGCCACCTGGCTCGGCGCGCCGAGCCAGTACCGCCACGCCGGTAGCGCGGTCGATTACCTCTATCCCGACGCGAAGGAAGCGCCGAATCTGGCGCCGGACGTCACGCATTTGCGTCCGCCGGTGCGTGTCGGCATCGCGTTCGCACCCGGCGCCGGCGGCGAAGTGTCGGAACCGATGAAGATGGCGTTGCTTGAACGCGTCAAGGCGTCGTTCGCGCCGCTGCCGTACATCGGCGCGATCGAGGTCATCCCGAGCAACTACCTGCGCCCCCGCGGCGGCTTCGAGAATCTGGAACAGGTGTCGCGCCTGTTCAATGTCGAAGTCGTCGCGCTGGTCTCCTACGACCAGGTGCAATTCAACGACACGAACGGGTTCGCGCTGCTGTACTGGACCATCGTCGGCGCGTACGTGATCCACGGCGACAAATACGACGTGCAGACGCTGCTCGACACGGTCGTGGTCGACGTCGCCAGCCGCAAGCTGCTGTTCCGCGCTCCGGGGACCAGCCTGGTCAAGGGCACGTCGTCGATGGCGGAGTTCAGCGAGCGTACGCGCGCGGCGCAGACGCAGGGTTTCGTCGAAGCGACCGACCGCATGATTCCCGAGCTGAAAACGCAACTCGACGGTTTCCGCGCGCGCATCAAGACCGACGCGGGTTTTCGCGTCGAGAACAAGCCCGGCTACAGCGGCGCGGGCGACATTGGACTGTTCGGCGTGCTCGGCGCGCTGATGCTGCTCGGGGTGCTGAATGCCGCGCGCCGCTCTCGTTGAACGCTTCGGCCCGAGCGCGCTGCTCGCGCTCGCGTGTCTCGCCCTGATGACGTGCGCGCCCGGCGCGTTCGCGTTGCGGCGCGAGGCGGTCATTTCCGGCGAATGGTGGCGGTTGTGGAGCGGTCATCTCGTGCACTGGTCGTCGCTGCAGGCGGTGCTCGACGCGAGTGTGGTCGCGATCTGCGGCACGCTCGCCGAACGCGCGTTCGGCCGTGCGTTCGTCGCAGCCACCTTGCTGGCCGGCGCGGGCGCGATCGGCATCATCTGTCTCGCGACGTCGTCGATCGGGGAATACCGCGGCGCTTCGGCGCTTGGCGTGCTGCTGGGTGTGCTGGCCGGCGCCAGCCTGTGGCGCGATCACCCGGCGCAGCGCGGTTGGCTGGCCGCACTCGCGGTCGCGATGAGTCTGAAGACGCTGGCCGATGCGTTCGTGCCGGCGCTCACGCTGACGCAGCTCCCGTCCGACGTGCGTGTGGCGTGGCAGGCGCACGTCGCCGGCGCGTTCGCCGCATTGCTCGCGTTGCTGCTCCGCGCGGTGTTGCGCGACCCGGACCCCATGCCCGATCGGGCGTAGTGGTGCGATTCATCGCGCCCGTCTTTTCCTTACGCGCCCGAAGCAAGAGCGGGCGCGATGAATCGCGCCCTGCGCGATTCCACCCGAAAATCAGCCGCCGTGGCAGGGTTCCATCAACGCCGGCGTCTGCACCAGATAACCGAACAGCCGCGCCAGCGTCACCAGGTCCTGCCGGTTGTGCTCCAGCACGCGGCCCAACGCGCGGCTGCCGGCGCCGCGCAGGAATGCGAGCCACGCGGCCGGCGCCTGCGCGCCGGGCAGGTCGTCCTCACGCACGATGCCGAGCACCTGGCGCTCGATCGTCTGCAACTTGCAGTCGCGCCACACGCCGCGGAAACGGCGTCGCACCGGATAGAGCAGGTCGACATGCGCGCGCGCTTCGAACGGGTGCGCCTGGCGGTTGATGCGATAGCGGCCCTTGAGCAACGGCGCGTCGTAGCTGCGGCCGTTGTAGCTGACGAACACGGCATCGGGCGGCAGCGCTGCGGCGAAGGTGTCGAGCATCGCCGCTTCGCCGCCGAGTGCGGTGAGATACAACTGGCGCACGACGAGCACGTCGTGCTCCCAGATCGACCAGCCGATCATGAATGCCTTGGTGCCGACGCCGCCGGCCAGACCGGTGGTTTCGGTGTCGAAACACACCAGGCGCTCGCGCGCGACCGCTTGCGGCTCGCCCCAGGGCAGCGGCGCCTCCGCCGGCACGCACGGCGCCGGCAGGCGCTGCTCGACGCGATACAGGCCCGGTGCGATCGATTCGCCGGCAGGCGGCGCAAGAGCGCGCGTCCCGCGTCCTTCGCGCCGCGCGATCAATTGCCGCAACGTGTCGCGCAGCGGCGCTACGGCGCCGGCGTGCGGCTGCGGCGCGAGCAAGCCGCGCTGCCGCTGCAACGCCGCGATGCGATCCTTCAGCAGCATCGCAGAAGGTCCAGCACCGCGAGCGCGGTCTGTTTCGCCGTGCCGCCCTGCGCCTCGTCGCGCGCCGGCACCGGTCCGACGCACGCCGGACAGCCGGCCGTGCAGGCGCAGCCGCGCACCAAATCGTATGCATCCTCGAGCAGCCGCGGCGCGCGCGTGAACAGCGGTTCGCTCTGGCCGATGCCGCCCGGGTAGTTGTCGTACAGATACACGGTCGGCGTGAACGCCTGCGCCGCGGCCGGATCGACCGCGCGTCCGTCGCTGTTGCGCCACTGGCCGCGGCCGTTCTGATCCCGGCTCGCAAAATGCGCCGCGTCGCCGGATCCCACCGCCTTGCACAGGTCGCGCGCCTCCGCCATCACCGACACGGCCGCGGTCGTGTGCAGCGCATAGGCGGCACCGAGGAAGCCGTCGAGCGCGTCCTGTCGGCTCGAAAACGTATCGTCCAGCGTGGTCTGGTCGAGCTGCCACCACAGCGCCGTGGTCTGCAGTTCCTGATCCGGCAGCTGTACCGGGCCGTAGCCGATGTTCTCGTGGCTGTAGAAGCGGATCTTCTTGTAGCCCGACACGCGCCGGACCACGTGCACCTCGCCGTGATGGCACACGCCGCGGCCGGCCTTGCTGCCGTCGAAACGTTCCAGCACCTTCAGATTGGTGAAATCGATCGCGTCGGTATAATAATCCACATTGGTACGCGTCACGAAGGCTTTGCGCCCCTCCCAGTCGAGTTTTTCGACCTGGAACGGCTGCGACTGCACCATGTAGATCGCGCCTTCGTACAGGGTCAGCGCGGCGGCGCTGTAGTCGACTTCGGCGATGATCGTCTGGCGCCCCTCGCTGCGATCGACCACCACGAAATTGCCGTCCGCGACCGCTCGCAGGTTGACAGCCTGCGCCGGATAGCTGTCCGCGATCCAGTCCCAGCGCTCGCCTTCGCGGTGCAGAACGCCGGATTCGCCCAGCACTTCGAGGAAATCGTCGACCGCGTGCGCGCCGAAACGGTCGCCCTGCGCGAACGGCAGTTCGAACGCGGCACAACGGATGTGATCGAGCAGGATCAGCAACTGGTCGGGCGCGATACGCGCGGTTTCCGGCGGCGCGTTGGCGAAGAATTCCGGATGGCGCACGATGTACTGATCGAGCGCCTGGCTCGACGCGACCAGGATGCCGAGCGAGGGCCGCATGCGCCTTCCGGCGCGGCCGAGCCGCTGCCAGGTCGCCGCGATCGAGCCGGGATAGCCGTTCAGGATCGCCACGTCGAGACCGCCGATGTCGACGCCAAGTTCGAGCGCTGAGGTCGACACCACGCCGTCGAGCGAGCCGGCACGCAGCGCGCGCTCGGTTTCGCGCCGCTCGGTCGGCAGGTAGCCGCCGCGATAGGCGCGGATGCGCTCGGGTTTGCGCGGGTCGGGGTCGAAAACGTCCTTGAGGTATTTCGTCAGCACTTCGACCATCAGGCGCGAGCCGGCAAACACGATCGTCTTGAGCTTGGCGCGGATCGCGTGGCGCGCGATGCGGCTCGACTGCGAACGCGCCGAAGCGCGGATGCCGAGATCGGGATTGACCACCGGCGGATTCCACAGCAGTACATGTCGCTCGCCGCGCGGCGCGCCGGACTGCGCGATCGCCTGCACCGGAGCGTCGATCATCGTCTCCGCGTGCTGCTGCGGATTGCCGATCGTGGCGGAGCAGAGGATGAACTGCGGCGCCACGCCGTAGAACGCGCAGATGCGTTTCAGCCGCCGCAGCACGTTCGCGACGTGCGAGCCGAACACGCCGCGGTAGGTGTGCAGTTCGTCGATCACGACGTACTGCAGGTTCTCGAAGAACTGCGCCCATTTCGTGTGGTGCGGCAGGATCGCCTGGTGCAGCATGTCCGGGTTGCTGACCACCACGTCGCCATGCACGCGGATTGCGGCGCGCGCATCGGCGGGCGTGTCGCCGTCGAACGTGAAGCAGCGCACGCCGAGGTCGGCGGCGCGATTCAGTTCCAGCATTTCGGCGACCTGGTCCTGCGCCAGCGCCTTGGTCGGGAACAGGTACAGCGACTTCTTGCGCGCGCGCCGCGCCGCTTCGATCGCCGGCAGGTGATAGCACAGCGACTTGCCCGACGCCGTCGGCGTCACCACCACGACGTTGTGTCCGGCCGCAATCGCATCCCAGGCTTCGCGCTGGTGCGAATACAGCTGTGTCACGCCGCGCGCGGCGAGCGCCTGGCGCATCGGCTCGGACAGTCCCGGCGGGAAGGCGGCGAAACGTGCCGGGCTCGCCGGCAACTTCAGATATCCGGCGATGCGGTCGCGGTACTTGCTCATCAGCCGCCCGGCCAGGCCGTCGGCGGAACGCGTGTCGAGATCGGCCGCTTGCGCGGCGCGGATGGCGAGATCGTGCATGGCACCTCCGGGCGAACAGCGGCTTTTCTAGCGGTGCGCCGTCTCAACGGATGAGAATTCGTGCTGCGCGGCTGCGTCGCCCCGCTTCCACTGGCGCGGAAATGACCGCAGGCCAAGCGGACGCGACAGCAGGCCCATCCACGGCCGCGTCGCGCACGGCGCAACGAACCGGTTGCCTTTAAACTAGTCCCCGCACGCACAAAACAGGGACGAATCGCCATGGCCTGGGTACGCATCTTGGGGTGGGACAAAGGCATCGAATCGCAGCGCTGCATGGATATCCTGCAATCCTTCGCCGGCATGACGGCAAGCGACGCCAAGCGCGCGCTCGAAACCGTTCTGCGCGGCGACCTGCACGACGTACCGATGCGCACCGACGCCGACGCCAAGCTGCTGGTGTCGGCGCTGGCCAAGCTCGGCGCACGCGCGCAGATCAAGCCGCCCGCGTAACCGCCGGTTGCGCGCCCTTGCAATCGGGCGCGCGGCCGCCACGTTGCGCGAATGTTGGATTTCCCGCAGTCAACCGGCGCCGACAGCGCCGCCGCGCCGGACGAAGGCGCAGCACTGGATGCCTATTCGCGCATCGTCAGCTCGGTCTACGAGCGTGCCAATCCGGCCGTGGTGGCGGTCATGGCGCGGCACGACGATCCGGCGCGCGGTGGCAGCGGTTCGGGTTTCGTGTTCACGCCGGACGGCCTGGTCCTGACCAATTCGCACGTCGTGCACAAGGCGCGCGAACTCGCGGTTTCGACACCGCAAGGACAACGGCTCGACGCCACGTTGCTCGGCGACGATCCGCATGCCGACATCGCGCTGCTGCGCGTTCCGGCGCGCGGCGCGCTGCCGAGCGTGCCGCTCGGTTCGGCCAAGGCCCTGCAGGTCGGGCAGCTGGTGGTGGCGATCGGCAACCCGCTCGGCTTCGATTCGACCGTCACCGCCGGTGTGGTCAGCGCGCTCGGGCGCAGCCTGCGCGCGACCACCGGACGCCTGATCGACGAAGTGATCCAGACCGACGCTGCGCTCAATCCCGGCAATTCCGGCGGACCGCTGCTCGACGGCAGCGGGCGCGTGGTCGGCGTCAACACGGCGATCATCGCGCGCGCGCAAGGCATTTGTTTCGCCACGTCGATCGACCTGGCGCAGCGCGTGGTCGAGCAGATCCTGCGTTTCGGCCGCGTGCGCCGCGCGTCGCTCGGCGTCGCTGCGCAGAACGCGACGCTGCCGCAGCGCTTCGTGCGCCACTTCGCGCTCGACGGCGAACGCGCGGTGCGCGTCGGCGA
>Ga0068856_100004641_pt1 | contig 13645 bp, 10 predicted proteins | sample KBSCornC62_FD_66595 | JGI IMG/M metagenome (GOLD analysis project Ga0068856, IMG submission 66595) | Corn rhizosphere microbial communities from Kellogg Biological Station, Michigan, USA - KBS Corn C6-2 | ecosystem: Host-associated > Plants > Roots > Rhizosphere > Soil ...
GTTGGCAGGCGCACATAGGCGGATCTCGCACGCCGGCCGCAGCCAGCGATCCTAACGCAGCGTGACGGCCAATCCCGAGTGTGAGCGACCTGATCGCCGAGTCTGAACGGCCGACGGCCGGAGAACCGTGTCTCGCGGCTGAGTGCAGATCATCCATTCTGAGTGACGGTATTTGGCCGGGCGAGAATCCAACCCGGTAACTGCGTGGTACAAGTCAGCTAACGTCTTTCTTGCGACGCCATTCCTTGACGTGCTTACAGTCAGGGGCGAGGGAGTAGCGCCGGAGTTCAGTAGGGTTGAGAGGCCGGGTCATCACGCCAAAAGCCCTCTGGAGCAGCAACTCTGGCGCGATCTCGAACATTTGCGCAGAACTGCCGCTGGCGGTGGCGATCCGGGTCCCGTCGGGGCTGAACACCACCGAAGTCAGTTTGCCGTCATGGTTCAGCCGCGTCAGTTCCTCCCCGGTGGCCGCGTCGAAAATCCGGGCCAAGCCCTTGAGCTTCAGGTAGCTGCTGCTGGCGGTGGCGATCCGGGAACCGTCCCGGCTGAACACCACCACATTCACTGCGTCCTCGTGATCGGCCTGGATCAGCTCAGCCGCAGTGGCAGCGTCGAACACCCGAGCCGAGCCGCTGCTGTTCTGTCTGCCGCTGGCGGTGGCGATCCGAGTTCCGTCCGGGCTGAACGCCACCACATTTACCGGGTAGTCGTGATCCAGCCGCGTTAGCTCGGTCCACGTAGCCGCGTCGAACACCCGAGCCGAGCCACTGCTGTACTCTCCGCCGCCGCCGGTGGCGATCCGGGTCCCGTCCGGGCTGAACGCCACCGCATTTACCCGGTAGTCGGGGTGACCCGCGTAGTCGGGGTCCAGCCGGGCCAGTTGCTCCCCGGTGGCTATGTCGATCACTCGTGCTGAACCGTCTCTGCCGCCAGTGATGATCCGGGTCCCGTCCGGGCTGAACGCCACCGCATTCACCCCGCGATCGTGGTGAATCAGGACCAGTTCAGCCTCGGTGGCTAGATCGATCACCAGCGCCGACTCGCCGGCGCCGACGGTGGCGATCCGGGAACCGTCCGGGCTGAACACCACCACATGCACTGCGGCGCCGTAATCGAAGCGCATCTGCTGGTTTCCGCTAACCGCATCAAATACCTGCACTGATCCTGAGCCCCAGCCCTTGAATCCCCAGCGGCCGCTGGCGGTGGCGATCCGGCTCCCGTCCGGGCTGAACGCCATGGCATTCAGCTCATTGTTGCTGTCGAGCCGGACCACCTGCGCTTCTGTAACTGCATCAAACACCCGCACCGAGCCGTCCCGACTGGCAGAGGCGATCCGGGAGCCGTCCGGGCTGAACGCAACCATTTTGACAAAGCCGTCATCGTTCAGCCGGTCCGACCTATGGTCGACGACCGCATCGAACACCCGCACCGAGCCGTCGCCGCTGGCGGTGGCGATCCAGGAGCCGTCCGGGCTGAACACCAGCTCGTTCACCTCGCGGTCGTGGTCAAGCCGGGCAAGTTCGACCCCAGTGGAGACGGTGCACAGCTGCGCAGAGCCCGGGCCACTGTATCGATTGCTGCCGTCGACGGTGGCGATCCGGGTGCCGTCCGGGCTGAACTCTACCCCGCGCATGCCGTTGTCATGATCCAGGCGGGCCAGCTCAGCCCCGCTAGCTGCATCGAACCACCGTGCCGAGCCGCCGGCTCCGGCGTTGCCGCATGTGGTGGCGATCTCGGCGCCGTCGGGGCTGTACACCAGCGCGTTCACCCCGCGGTTGTGGTTGAGCCGAACGAGTTCCTTTCCGCTGGCCCCATCGAACACCCGCGCCGTCCGTGCAGCGCAGCCGACGCCCTTATCGACGACCTGTTCCTCACGGTGACGGCAGGTCGTGGCGATCTGGGCACCGTCCGGGCTGAACACCGCTGAACACACCGCATCGTGGTGGTCCAGATCGTCGTGCTCCAACTGGGCCCGCTGCTCCCCGGTAGCCAGATCGAACACCCGCACCCGGTCAATGCCGATGGTGGCGATCCGGCTACCATCCGGGCTGAACACCGCCGCGCTCACCGCCTGGTCGTGGTCCAGCCGGGGCAACTCCTCGCCGGTAGCCAGATCGAACACCCGCACCGACCGGTCGCCACTGGCGACGGCGATCCGGCTGCTATTCGGGCTGAACGCCACCGCCGACACCGTATCGTCCAGGCTCCCGGCCAGCTCCTCGCCGGTAGCCACGTTGAATACTTGCACTGAGCGCGCATCGCCGCCGGTAGGGGGCCTTTCGCCAAACTCATTGAATACCCGCACCCCAGGGTCGACGGAGATGGTGGCAATCCGGGAACCGTCCGGGCTGAACACCACCGCCGTTACCAAGTTCTCGCGGCCCGGCTGGGCCACCTGTTCGCCGGTCGCCGAATTGAACACGCGCACTGAGCGGTCGCCATGGCGCTTAGCGAAATCACCGTACTGGTCCATCTCCCAGGAGGCTTTGTGGCTGCAGACAGTGGCGACCCGGGAGCCGTCCGGGCTGAACGCCACGGCTATGATCGACCTTTCGTGGTCCAGTTGAGCCAGCGGCGCGCCGGTTGCCGCATCGAACACGCTCGCTGAACCCTGGCCCGGATCATGGCCGCAGCCGGTGGCGATCCGGGAACCGTCCGGGCTGAAAGCCACCGCATTCACCGGATGCTCGTGATCAATCCGTATGAGAGTTCTGGCATGCAAACGCAAGACTTGGCGCAGTGCCAGGTCGCCTTGCAGGTTCGGAAGGGTGAGAAGCGATTCTGCGGCCAACGCAAGCGCTATGACCATAGCTGGGCGGCCTGAACGAATGGCCAGTTCCGCATCGGCGGCCAAGCGAAGCGCCTCAGCCCGGCGTGCCGAGGCCTCGGCACGGTCACGAGCCTCGCGCAACTCCCGTAGCCTGGCTTCGGCTGCGGTTTCGCTGCTGTCGATGAACCTGCGAACATCATCCGGGACATCGCCGGGTCGGCTGCCGAGCCAACGTCGCGCTTCGGCGATCCGCGCTTCTGGCAGCGGATCTTTCTCTGCGGCCCGCTGCCGCACCCACGTGAGCCAGTCAAGGAAGACGATGTTCTCTGTGACCAGGTCCCGCAGCCGCTGCCAAGCCGTGATCAGGCTGTCGTGCGCGAGTTCGGCGTACGGCTCACCCTCGGCCGCATCCGTGCCCAGAACGACCAGCCGCGCACTGGCCAGAAGTCGGAGAACGTCCCATTCCGCGGCGGAAACCTCGGACTTAAGGACATGCCGGCGGGTAAGCAGGTCTGAGCTTCCGCCGGTGCGGACGAGCTTGAGCAGCACATGGTCGAGAACCTCGACCGCGATCCCTGCCAGCTGGACAGCTTTCTCCTCGGCGAACGCGTCCAGCGCCCCATAGACTCGGCCCATCTGGTGGTAGCCGGCAAATGTAAGTGTCCTGCCACGCTGTGTCTCCCACAGCTTCGTCAGCGTGAATTCCAGCAGCGGTAGCGACCCGTCGGCGGTATCGCTGAGAATCTGGTCGGCGAGGCCCGGTTCGAAGCCGACCCCGTGGGCGCTCGCCGGGCAGGTCACTGCTTGCCGCATCTGCCCGGCGGTGAGCGGCGACAACAGGTAGAGCCGCTCATTTAGCCGTGCGTGGAAGCCCGGGATGGACTGCAAGACGGGCAAGAAGTCCGCCCGCAAAGTCAACACCAGGCGCGTCGCGGCGTCGAGGGCGCCTGGCGGCGGTAGCAGGAGGTTCAGCAGATCCTGGTCGGGCGGTTCATCCGCCGCCAGTACCTCCTCGAACTGGTCGACCACCACGAGCAACGGCCGGTTCTGGCTGCGCAGGAACCGACCCAGCGGATCGAGCCCTTCCGCGCGCAGCCGGGCGACCTCACGCTGGGTATCCTCGAGCGTCACCACCCTGTCATCGCCTTGCCGGACGACCAGCAGGCCTTCGGCCAGTCGCAGCCAGGGATCTTGGCCCGGCCGCATCAGCGCCACCGACCACGGCTGCTCCCGCTGAAGCGCGGGAACCAGGCCTGCTTGCACTAGTGAGGACTTACCGACCCCCGACGGCCCCACGACGACGAGCACCGGCTGGGCGCGCACCCGCTCGGCTAGCGCCGCGATATCGGCGTCACGGCCAAAGAACACCGCGGCATGCTCGGCGGTGAACGGCTCCAACGCGCGATAAGGGTTCTCCGGCACCAGGAGGTAGTCGAAAGGCTCCTCCCATACCCGCGCGATTGCGAGCGGCGGCAGCAAGGAGGCGTCACGTTCGGGTTCGTCGGCGAACGGCGCAGCCTGCAGCAACCCGACCACTTCTGCGGAGCTGTCATCCCAAACCGGAGAACCGCTGTATCCCGGCTGCGTCTTGACGGTCTGATCGTGGCGGCTCTCAACTTGCAGAAGCTGCCCTCCGACCTCCCCTTTAAGGTCGAGGTCGACCCACATTCCGCCGTCCCGCGGAGGTCTGCCGGGATACCCGAGTACCCGCAGCCGTGTCCCTGGTTCCGGTGCCGCTGCCGCGAACCGGGCCGGCCAGGCACCGACGGGCGCGACCTCGGTGAGCATCAGCCCGGCCACGTCACCGCCCTCGGCCCGGCTATGCGGCGGCATCCACTTCACGACCCGCGCCAGGCGCACAGGCGTCTCCGGCAGCAGCGGGAACTCCACCTGTACCAAATCCGACTCGCCCGGCTGTGCCTGCTCCCGCAGTCCGCGGCCCATTGCCGCATTCACGACATGTGCGCAGGTCACCAGCTGACTAGCGCCAACCAGGAGGCCCAGGCCGGCCGTGGGCCTGCCCGCGGCCCAACTGCGGAGCCGCACGATCGCGGTCTCATACGCGGCCATTCGCCTCACCCGCTGCCCGAGATTCCCGATCCCAGGTCATCGTGATCTTCAGGTTGACCTCTGCCGTCCCCTTCGCCAAGATGATTCCCGTCTCACCGCCCAGCTTCACCCCGAACTCCACCGTGAAGTGCTCCGGAGCGGACGCGACCAGCTTGTCCTTCACAGTCCGCAACACCGGCTCGAGTTGCTCCAGCGACGCTGACAACGATTGGGCCGCCTTGGCCGCGGCCTGACCAGGCGCCGGCGAAGCCAGCGTCAGGTCCCCTGGGATCTCATCCCGATCGGATTCCACCAGGACCACAGCCCCGCCTTCGACATCCTCAACCGGAACCTGCACCAGCATCGCCACGTTGCCCCCTCCTGATCCACTGGTTGTGGAAAGCGTGCACGAGCATCCAGCGCCCCTGAAGCGCCTTCGACCGCATCGGGACAATCCCAGTATGACTCCTCTCACTCAGCAAGTCGCCTATTGCTACTGCTGTCGTCATACCCGACCGATCACCATCCCTCGTTGGCAGTAAACCGAACGGCATCGACGCCAAGCTGGCGCGAGATGGCTCCGCGCTAGAAAGACGTTCTAATCGCCGCCACCGTTGATTACATCCAGGCCAAACACCAAGATATACAAGTACATAAGAATTCGTCAACTCAGGTTGACAGACTCCGATTGAATAACCGCTGAATGCGCAGATCAGTCAGTTCTGTCCGTGATTCAAGCTGCTTGGTGACCAGCATTTATCGCGCACTTAACGGCGGTTCGCGCTCCGGTCTGCTGTTGCGCTCGGTGACTGAATACGGCGGGCCCTGCCGCCTGGCAGCCGTGGCCGTCAGGCAGCAGAGTTCTCAGTCCACGTGGATTACCGGGCGGCACCGGCGAGGTAGGCGGCGACGATGTAGGTGGCGTGCCGGTCCAGGCTGCCGCGGGCACGGCCATACCGCATCGTGGTCCGCGGATCCGCGTGGGATGCGGCCTCCTGCACATCCCGCAGCGGTACCCCGGCGTCCAGGGCGGCGGTGATGAACGCGTGCCGCAGCGTATGAGGCGTGACGGGCTTGGCGATCCCGGCACGGCGAGCTACCTGGCGGACGACCCGCCCGGCGCCATGCCGGTCCAGCCGCCGCCCGTCCCTGGCTAGGAAAACCGGGCCTTCGGTACGCTCGCCGATGGCCAGGTCGATCGCCCGGGCGGTCCGCGGCGCCAGCGGGACGGTCACCACCTTGCCGCCCTTACGGGTGACGGTGAGAGTCCGGTGGCCGCGCTCGAGGCCCAGGTGCTCGATGTCGGCGCTGGTAGCTTCCGATACCCGCAGCCCGTTCAGCGCCAGCAGCGAGATCAGCGCATGCACCGGTGGCGACCCGAGGCCGGCCGCGACGAGGAGCGCGCCGAGCTCGTTGCGGTCCAGCGCAGCCGCGTGAGACTCGTAGTCGACCCGCGGACGGCGGACGTGGGCGGCCGGCGAGCGGTCCAGGAGCTCTTCTTCGACGGCGTACTTGTAGAACCCGGCGATGGTGGACAGCCGCCGCGTGACGGTGGCCCGGGCCCGGCCCATCGCTTCCAGGTCCCGGGCAAAGCCTTCGATGTCCGCGCGGCGAACGGCGAACAGAGCCAGCGACCGGGCGCGGCACCAGCTGGTGAACTGGCGCAGGTCCAGCGCGTAGGCATCCCGGGTCAGACCGCGGTACCCGGCCAGAAACCCTGAGAGAGCAATTCGCTCGGCGTCGGTGAAGGCGGGCTGGATCGTGGCGAGTGCGGTGGATGGGGCGGCAGTGGTCATCGGGCACCTCCCGGGCAGGCTGAGACCCGGGAGGCTGGGCCAGCCCGGCCCCAGCGGTTAAGCGGAAACCCACCGTAGGCCGTCAGTGCCCGTCACGCTATGCCACCAATGGCAGAAAGCCAGAGCATATGAGGCCGTCCAGGAGACGCTCCAGACCGCCGATTATTTACGACCAACACGTGGGCCGGTACTCTCGTCATCTGCGCGCAGATATTCCAGTTCTGGCGCCTAGCCAATCAATGACGTATCGTCCGATTGCCGCCACCGTAGACTCCAGCCTGTCCACTTTCAATGAAGCGGATACAGGTTTTTCTTATCAGGTAAGAACGCAGTTAAACAGCTGGGCGTAGCGCGTATCGGGTGTGATCAAGGAGCCTCAATTCCGACCTGACGGGTCTTGGGTCGTGATCTGTACCAGGTCGGCTGCTCGCGGTTATGGTACGGGGGTGGAGGGGTCTGCGATTGGTGCGGTTGTGGCTGACATGCACGGTTTCCCGGCTGTGCTGACGAGTTTCGTTGGCCGGGAGCAGGCGGTACGCGATGTGGCGGGCCTGCTGGAGCGGTACCGGCTGGTCACGGTGACCGGACCGGGCGGGGTGGGCAAGACCCGGCTAGCCGCCGCGGTGGCCGGGCGGGTGGCGGGCCGGTTCGCGGACGGGGCCTGGCTGGCCGAACTGGCCCCCGTGCGGGACGCGGCCCGGGTCGCTCCGGCGGTGGCGGTGGCGCTGGGGGTGCGGGAGCAGCCGGGGGTGTCCGCGGCGATGGCGGCGGCGCGGGTGCTGGCCCGGCGGCAGTTGCTGGTGGTGCTGGATAACTGCGAGCACGTGATCGGCGCGGCGGCTGAGTTGTGCGCGGGGCTGCTGCAGGCGTGTGATGACGTGCGGGTGCTGGCGACCAGCCGGGAGCGGCTGCGGATCGCGGGTGAGGCGGCGTACCGGCTGGCGCAGCTGCCGGTGCCTGGACCGGATAGCGGTGGTGACGCCGCGGACATGGGGGCGGTAACTTTGTTCGCCGACCGGGCACGGGCGGCGGATGCGGGGTTCGCCCTGACGGATGAGAACCTCGCCGATGTGACGCGGCTGGTGGGGTGGCTGGATGGTATGCCGTTGGCAATCGAGCTGGCTGCGGCGCAGGTGGAGGCGCTGGGGGTGTCGCAGCTAGCGGGGTTGGACGGGCGGTTGGAGTTGCTGGCCGGCGGTAACCGGCTGGCGGCCGAGCGGCACCAGTCGCTAGCGGCCGCGGCGGAATGGAGCTACCAGCTGCTGGCTGAGGAAGAGCAGCGGTTGTTCCGCCGCCTGTCGGTGTTCCCGGCGCCGTTCACTCTGGAAGCCGCCCGGGTGGTCGCCGGCCCTGATGCGGAGCCGGCGGTGCTGCGGCTGGTGGAGTGCTCGCTGCTGGTGCCGCCGCGGCCCGGCCCGGATGGGCGGTCCCGGTACGGGATGCTGGAGACGCTGCGTGGTTACGGGGCTGGGCTGCTTGCCGAGGCCGGGAACAGGACCGGGCGCAGCTAGCGCTGGTCCGGTACGCGCTGGGTGTGGCCGAACAGGCTGGGGCAAGCCTGCGAGCCAGCACCGGGGAGGCTGCCGCAGCCCGGCGGCTAGATGCCGAGGACGCCACCATGACCTATGTGCTGGGCTGGTCGGCCGAGCATGACCTGGATACGGCGTTGCGGCTGATGGTTGCGCTGGGCTGGTGGTGGATGCTGCGCGGCCGGCTGGCCAGCCAGGAGCCGTTGCTGCGCGAATTGGCTGACCGCGCCGAGCCCGGCAGCCAGGGGTGGTGCGTGGCGCGGTTCTGGCTGTGCTGGGCCGCGGTGGATGCGGCTGACCTAGCCGGGGCGCTGCGGTGGTGTACTGCGGTCGTTGACATGACCGGAGGCCGGGAGCCGTCCCAGCCACTGGTCGACAGCCTCATCATGCAGTCGACGGTCTTGACTAATCTCGGCCGGGTCCCGGAGGCGGTTGCCGCTGGCCGCCGTGCCCTGGCCTTGGCCCAGCAGCTCGGCTACCAGTTCGGCCAGGCCAGTGCCATGACCTGCCTGTCCAGGGCCGCCAGTTGTTCCGGTGATCTGGATGAGGCAGTACTGCTAGCCCGGCAGGCCGGGCAGATCCCGGACATGCCCGCCAAGGCCGCCCGGGTACGCGGCTACGAGCTGGCCGCGGCACTGGCCGACTCCGGAAACCTGCCCGCCGCCGAGCAGGCCTGCGTCGCCACGCTGGCCCAGGCCCGGGATGCGGGCGACCTGGATAGCCTTAGCCAGTTGCTGGTAGTAATGGCGGATCTGGACCTGCAGGCCGGGCGTGCTGGCGAAGCTGCCGCCTGCCTGCGCGAGGCCGCCCAGATCGCACTGCAGGCAGGTGGGTCGTTCACGATGCTGGACATCCTGGACAGCTGCGGATTGCTGTGTGCCGCCACCGGGCGCCCTGCCGACGCCATCACGGCATGGGCGGCCAGCGAAACGCTCGGGCATCAAGGCGGCCTCGAGAGCACGGACACGGATCCGTACGCGCGCCGCCTCGAAAGATCTCGGCGCCGTACTTTGGAGGTGCTCGGCCCGGCCCACGCCAGCGCCGCCCAGCACCGTGGCGCGGAGATGAGCCTGGCTACCGCCAGCGAGTACGCGCTGATGCTGACCCTCACGGACCCGCCACAGCCGCCGACGGTTGGGCAGGGAAAGCTCAGCGCCCGGGAGCGGGAACTGGTCACCCTGGTCGCCCAAGGCCGCACCGACGCCCAGATCGCCAAGCAGCTCTACATCAGCATCCGCACCGTCCGCTCCCACCTGGACCGGATCCGGGACAAAACTAGCTGCCGTCGTCGCGCCGACCTGACCCGCCTGGCCCTGGCCGAAGGTCTGGTCTAGCCCGGCTGCCCCGGCCGAGCGCCTGTGGGTAGTCCTACCCCGGCCACCGCGGTGGCGTGAAAAGGGGTAACTCGGCCGCTGCCCCGCCCCCGGCCGGCTGGGAGAACCTGCCGGTGATGGCCGGAACTGCCGGCCGGATCCGAACAGGAGCCGATCATGTTCACCTACCTGTCCCGCCGGGGAGCCCGCCCGCGCATCACGACGCGGCTGCGCCGGATTACCGCGGCCCTGGCCGCCGTGACCGGCGGCCTGCTGGCCTGGGCCGGCGCCGTGCCGACCGCCTCGGCCGCAACCACCGTGATCCCGGACCCGGGCGGGGCGGGCGGCACAGTCCCCGCCACCGCGCCGGCCGCCCCGGTCCAGGTGATCGCGGCCGGCGGTATGCCCGGCTGGCAGATCACCCTCATCGCCTTGGCTGCCGCCCTGGTCGCGGCTACAGCTGCCGTGGTCCTGGACCGCACCCGGACCAGCCGCCGGTCCGCCTCCGCTACCGGATAACACCCCGCCGTCACGCCGGCGTGGCCCCGCCCGGACATGCAGGCGGGCCTGGGCCGAATGGTTGCGCCGGGATTATCCGGCGGCCCCGCCTGCAGGTCGCTGCGATCACGGCGCTTGGGGCGGCGGAAAGGGTTATCCGGCCTCTGCCCCCTGTCGGCGGGGCGAACGGCCGGACAGGCAGGAGAAGGCCATGTTTACCCACCCCGACCGGATCAGCCAACTCGCCCGTCAGCGCCACGCCACATGCTGGCAGAGGCCAGCCAGCAGGCGCTGCCCATCAGCACGGCCGCCGCTGATCGATGATCCCGCGCTGCTGTCAAGGGACACCCGCCGCCTGGCCACCGCGCTTGCCAGGGCCAGCGCCGCGGGCACAAAAGCGCCCGCCGCCAGCTAGTCCACCGGGCATACCAGCTCGGCGGACCCTTGCTGAAGACCCCCGTCCGGCCACGTCCACTGACGGCAGGGCGAGCCATCGCCCACCACCGGCGCTGACCCCAGACATGCGAGCGGGCCGGCGGCGGCAAACCCAGGCCCCGGCCAGAAGCGCAGCCGCTCGCGCACAGCCCGGCCATACCACCGGTAGCCCGAGCCTGCTCCCGCCGGCTCTCGGGCTGCGTACGTCCTGCCAGCCGCCGGGCGGGATTACCGCCCGACCATCGCATCAGGAGGCAGCAATGAAATCGGAGAACCCTACCCGCACCAGCGGCTTCGTCGTCACAGCCGATGAAGGGCAGCCGTTCTGGTTCCTCAACACCCTGACCATCACCAAGGTCGGCAGCGACCAGTGCGGCGGCCAAATGAGCATCGTCGATCACCGGGTACCACCCGGCTTCGCCCCGCCGCCACACCTCCACCACCACAGCGACGAAGCGCTGCTCATCCTGGACGGCCAGCTCGACGGGTTCTGCGGAGACCACTCATGGCGGGCCGGGCCCGGCTCGCTGGTATTCATGCCCCGCGCCATCCCGCACGGCTTCGCCGTCTCCGACGCCGGCCCGGGCAGGATCATCATCATGGCCTCCCCGGGCGGCTTCGACAAGTTCGTCGCGGCCGCAGGCGAACCGGCCCCGGAGCTGTGCCTGCCCGTACCTGTCCCTCCCGACCCCGCCCTCCTCACGCGGCTCGCCGCCGCCCACGGCATCCATATCCTGCCCGCGCCCGAACTGTAACGACCCACCGCAAGCGTCTGCGAGGCTGCCAGCAGTAGCCCTACACGCAGCACCACCAGACGCCTCTCAGCAGCGGACACCCGGTAACGGCCTATTGCATCATGGCAGTTACCGGGTGGCCCCAGAAACCCAGATCGGCGCCCCTCAGAGAAAGACGCTAAGGACAAGCGTCCGTGTAGAACGGCGGGTGTGTGTGCGATAGCTGAGGTCAGCTGTGGCGAGGTATGGCGCGGCGCGGCCGGGGTCAGCCGGCGCGGCGAAGGACGGCCGCGCGTTCCTCCGGGGGGAGGTCGTCACCGGCTTCCAGCAGGCCGGGCAGCAGCTCGGCCTGGGTGGTGAGGGCACGGAAGGTCCGGCCGATGGTCACCGTGTGCTGCGGCCGCCGGATGACCTCGATGCGGTCCCCGGCCCTGATCTCGCCCGGGACGACCACCCGCATGTAGGTTCCGGTCGCACCGCGGGCGGTGAACCGCTTCACCCATCTCGGCTCCCCCATCCGGTGCGCGAACGTCGCGCACGGGATGCGCGGTGAGGTCGCCTGCAGCACCACGGTGCCGCCGATCAGCCAGCGTTCTCCCACCAGCGTGCCCGTCAGGTCCAGTCCCTGGGTTGTCAGGTTCTCCCCGAACTGGCCGGCGGGCAGGTCGTATCCCAGTTCCTTCTCCCACCAGTCCAGGTCCTCACGGGCGTAGGCGTACACGGCCTGGTCCGTGCCGCCGTGATGCTGCGTGGTGCAGACGAGGTCGCCGGCCAGGCCGTTCGGGCGCGGGTGGCCTCGGCGTTTGGGGCCGGGATCGGAGACCGGCACCGGCCAGCTGACCGGGTGCTTGCCGATGCCGGTCCGGCCGGTGTCATGCGGCGTGGGCAGCGTCTGATCCGCGAGATTGACCGACAGCAGCACGCCGACGCGGGATGCATCCACCAGCCGAGCCTAGAGCCGCTGCCTCGCCGCTGGCCACGCATTAATCACGGCACCGGTCCGAGGATGCCGGGCCGGCGTGACGGCTGCCGCTGCCAGCGGAACAAGCCGCAGCGTGGCGGAGGCTCTCACCCTACGATGCAGCGGATGCCGATGCAGACGCCAGTCCGGATCGCGAACCACCCAAAGCGGCATGACGGAATGTAACTAACGACACCCGGCCCCACGCGAGATCGCCGATTACGCGCGCGTGGTCTATCGGCTAACACGCTGGTCGCCGACGGCCATATGCGCCGGTTATGTGCGTGGTGGCTTCATGCCGCTGGTCGTGAGAATGGCCGGCGTTTGCGACTGGCAGGGTGGCGTATTCCGGCAAGGCGTATTCGACCGGGGCGTCCCCGCGAGTTTTCTGACGGTCACGGCCGGGGCCGGGCGGTGCAGTCATCTAAGCGCGTGCCCCCTGGGCCCGGACGCCCGCGTGGGCCGCGACGGTACCCGGGGCAGAACACAGCGGCGCGGGCGATTGACGCGGGGCGTGTCATAGTCCGGTGATGGGCGCGTCAGCGCTGTTGCCCGGCGCCGAGCAGGGTGAGGGCGCAGCCGCCGCGGGGGCGCACCCGTCAAAACGAGCAGCAGTAAGTTCGCGACCGAACGAGCCATCTGCTCGCCGACTGGAGGCGGTGATCGTCGGGTGAGTCGGCGGGAGGATCTCACTACCAAATAAACCCAGAGTTCCCTGAGCCCTCCCGTGCCTCTGTAGATCCAGTACCTGGGGCTTCTTGCTGGATCTATGCGAGTTCTGCCATCGGAAGTGAACTTGGGATTTCTGAAGGTATATCGTCTGGATCGTTCGTTTTGCTGGCTGAGTGAAGGCGAGGAGGCCCCGGGTTTGAGCCTGGCAACCGTACGAGATCTTCGGGTGGCGCGGGCGCCGGTGACGGCGCAGGAGCTGGCGGCGCTGCAGACCGATGTGCTGGCCGGTTTCGTGCTGGCCCGGGCGGCGGCGGGGCTGTCGGACGGACGATCGCCTTTGACGTCGTTATGCGCCCGGCAGGGGTTCCTGGCCGGCTGAGTCCGGGACGTGCTGGCCGGCGCGGCTGGACGGAAGGTTCGCATCGACGAGCGCGCTCCACCCGGCCGGGCGGGTACTGACGTCCTCGCAGCGCTCCTGCAGCCGGCGCAGTGACTCGCCATCGCCGAGCCGGAATGCCGCCTCCACGCGCGCGCTTTGCTGCACCTCGGGAAGATCCAGCACGGCATCGACCAGGCACGTGCGGCGCCCTGGAGTGATCTGCCCTGGCTCGGCGCGCAACGACACCCGGGCGATGCCGCCAGATCCTTCGGAGGTGATCACCTCGGCCGTGGCGACTGTGCGGTCATCATCGCTGACCTCGACGCGCTGACGCAGATCATGCCCGGCCATGCGATGCCTCCAGCTGCGGATTCCTAGGTTCACTGGTTAAGAGCGCGGGCGGCGTAAAGCTGCCGGCCGCTGCTGCCCTTGCCTGCTCCGCCTTCGCGGCCCGGCGCTTTTTGATCCCATCCGGATCAGCATCCCGTGCCGCCTCGGTTCAGTGCCTG
>Ga0068856_100004647_pt1 | contig 13638 bp, 8 predicted proteins | sample KBSCornC62_FD_66595 | JGI IMG/M metagenome (GOLD analysis project Ga0068856, IMG submission 66595) | Corn rhizosphere microbial communities from Kellogg Biological Station, Michigan, USA - KBS Corn C6-2 | ecosystem: Host-associated > Plants > Roots > Rhizosphere > Soil ...
GAACTGCGGTCGTTCAACATTTCCGACAGCAAGAGTATTCCCCAACCGGAAACCAATATCGAGGAATTTAAAGAGCTGAACCAGGCGGTAGCGGCCATGTCATCCAAGGTAAAGCGTGACTATAAGGATCTGAAGACGTTCACCGAAAACGCTTCTCACGAGTTACTTACGCCAATTGCGGTTATCAACTCAAAACTGGATACCCTACTGCAAACTGAAAACTTTACCCAGCAACAGAGCAAATTATTGAGCGATCTGTATGGCGCTGTATCCCGGCTTACCCGGCTAAACCAGTCGCTGCTGTTATTGGTTAAGATTGAAAACCGCTTAGTTGACGATAAACAGGATGTCGATCTCCGCAACGTCATCAATGAGCTGATTGTTCAATTTGAAGAAATTTTCAATGACAAGGATTTGAAGGTGACATGTGAGCTCACCGATAAAGAACTTCTAACCAATCCTTACCTGATCGATGTATTATTAAACAATCTGTTGAGCAATGCTATCAGGCATAATTATGAAGGCGGCGAAATTGGCATCAAACTAACCCCCAATAAATTGGTGATCCGCAATACGGGCGAGAACGTTGCGCTTCAAACCGACCGGGTATTCAAGCGTTTTCAAAAATCGACGTCTTCTGAGGGAAGTGGCCTGGGGCTAACTATTTCAAAGCAGATCTGCGAAAACCTGGGTTTCGATCTTAACTATAAGTATGAACCCGGCTACCACATCTTTGAGGTAGTTTTTTAGATTTTAGCCCTTTACCTGGATAAAAGGGGCAGTGTGAAATAAAAAATGGAACCAACTCCAAGCATACTCTTTACACCAATTTGGCCATTGTGTTTCTTGACAATTTCGGAACAGATGTAAAGCCCTAATCCCAAACCTGCAGATTTGTAACCAGTGCCATTAACCTGGTAGTATCGTTCAAAGAGGTGGGGTATTTTATCAGGAGGTATTCCCGGCCCGCTATCATGGACGGATATTTTGACATATCCTTGCTCCTCTTCCGCTGTTACTTTTATCTCCGGCGAACCGGGTGCATATTTAATAGCATTGCTAACGAGATTTACCAATACCTGGTCTATGGCATGCTCGTCAGCGTCAACCATTAAGCCATCCGGGCTGTGGGTAGTAATATTGTATTTGTCATCAACCCTTATGCTATTACAGCTGTTCTCGATCAGGTTAGCAACATCGATCTTCTTTTTATTGAGTTTTAGCTGTGATTCGTTGGCGCGGCTCACATTTAGCAGGTCATCCACCAAAGCGCTTATTTTTTCCATACTGCGCATCGCCTGATCGATTAAACGCGGCGTTTGAGCCGAAGGATTATTCTTCACCCTATCCAGCATTTGCAAAGCGGCCTTTAAACTGGTGATAGGCGTTTTTAACTCATGACTGGCTATACTTATAAAATCATCCTTTTGCTGTTGCAAACGTTTATAATCAGTAATATCTATAACCGTGCCTAATACGCGCTCGGGGCTTCCTTCTGCGTCATAATACACCTGACCGTTCACCCTGATCCAATGAACGGAGCCATCTTTGTAAAGCACCCTGGTTTCATTAAACATCTTGCCGGTCTGAAAAGCAATTTTTCGCGCTTCAAGCCGTTTTTCCTGGTCTTCAGGGTGCACAGCTTCGATAAATTCGGCCCATGAGGCCGGGTGATCAAAACCTAAAATCGCATTAAATCTTGGCGAAGAAAGCAGCTTACCTTTTTTTATATCGAGATCGTATGTACCGGTCTCCGCGGCCTCTATCGCCAGTCTCGCCCTTTCTTCCATCTCTTCAACAGCCTGTCTGGCCAGTACCTTATCTGTAACCTCGATAACCAAAACCATGATCGAATCCACTACGCCGTTAGATTTAATCGGCATATACACGAAATCAATAAACACAGTCTCAGGCACGCCTCGCCTTATCAATACCAATTCTGTTTCGGTGGCGGTATATTCCACGCCGGTGTCAATCACTTTTTGCATTACCGGGGCGTAAGCATCGGCGGCTTCGGATATTGCCTCCCAAATGGTCCGATTTTCCAATTCATGCCTATCCCGGCCAACCAGTTCAAGATAGGTATCGTTTACGTCATGAATAAGAAGGTCATGGGCTCTTATAATGCATATACCTATCGGCGCCTGCTCAACCAGGCTGCGAAAACGCGCATCACTCTCCAGCAAAGCCATATTACTGGCCTGCAGACTTGCTTGCGATTGCATTAATTCTTCGTTGGCTAAGTTTAATTCCTCGTTTGCCGCAGAAAGCTCCTCATTTGCCGCCAGCATTTCTTCTTGCAGCACCCTTTCACGCTGCTGACTCAAATATCGTTCGGTGATATCTGTTGCCGTGTGCAATATGCAGTAAACCTCACCCGCCTCGTTTTTGATCGGTCGGTATTCAAAGTCAAAATAAAAAGTCTTTAACTCACCATCAATGTTTAGTACGGCGGCAGTATCCTTACCACTAATGGTAATACCTTCGTGCCAAACCCGGCCAAACATGCCAATAAAAGGCTGGCCCTCTAACTCGGGTAGTGCTTTTTCAAGGGGCAAACCAATTACGCTGCGATCTTTACCCCAAACCGCAATCATTGCATCACTGGCATATTGAATAATAAATTGGTCGGTAACGTGTATAGCAATGGCCTGATTGGTTTGCACCAGTACATTCAACACTTGTTCATCGGTTAGGTTTAATGGTGGATTATTCATCAATTGGGGTTACTGACAATTGCTAAAGATATATAAGTTACCGCTAGTAACAACGGTCGACTAAAATTGTGTTTGGCGCTTTAACATCCCAAATTATTCCAGAATTAAATCTTTATTTTAGCCAGAACTAACCTCTAACCCCAGTACCTGATGAAGTGGCTCTTCGGTTTTATTCTTACTGCATTCACCTGCTCTGTCTCATTCGCTCAAACTTCATATACACTGGATCATTACCTGGAGCAGGCTCAGAATAATAGCCCTCTGCTGAAAGACCTTAAGAACCAGGTGTCGTCAGCAAAGATTGACAGCATGCGCATGCGGGCAGGTTTACGGCCCCAGGTTACCGGGACGAGCGCGGGCCTGGTTGCACCGGTTATTGGTGGCTTCGGCTATTCAGGCGCCATCACCAATAACCAGACTTTCAGTGCGCTGGTTGGGGTAAACCAACAGATCATCGGCAGGAACTATCGCAATGCACAATTGGCCGGAATCGCCTTGCAGCAGGATTCGCTTATTAACGCGTCACAACTATCCATACAGGATTTGAAAAAAGCGGTCATCGGGCAATATATTACTGCCTATGGCGATCTGAAACAACTAAAATTTACCCAGGAAATAATCGATCTGCTTGGTAAAGAAGAGCAAACGCTAAAAAAACTAACTCAGGCCAATGTATACCGACAAAGCGATTACCTGGCATTTTTGGTGACGCTGAAGCAGCAGCAAATTACGCTGCAACAGGCACGCATCCAATATAAAACCGACTTTGCTACATTGAATTACCTGGCAGGCATTACCGACACCACTTCGGTTGACCTGGCGGAACCCAATATCCAGAAATCAATACTGCCTTATGCGGGAAACAGTATATTCTTCACTAAATTCAGGCTCGATAGCCTGAGGCTGGCTAACAGTAATAACCTGATCGATTTTTCATACAAGCCAAAGGCCAACATTTTCGCCGACGGTGGCTACAACACTGATTTTATCCAGCCTGCCAAAAGCTTCGGCACCAGCTTCGGTTTTAATGTTACTGTGCCGATATATGATGGCGGGCAACGCAAACTGCTGCACAAAAAAGTGCAATTGCAGGAAGAAACCCGCGAGTATTATAAGTTCTTCTACACAAGGCAATATCATCAGCAGATTGATCAGTTGAACCAGCAAATTGCTGAAACTGAGAAGCTGTTTACACAAATAGACGAACAGATCAAATACGACGAAACCCTGATAAAAGTAGATACAGAGCTAATGCAAACCGGCGACCTGAAAATAGCCGACCTGATATTAGCCGTCAACAACTATCTCACTGTTAAAAACCTGTTTACCCAAACCACTATCAATAGACTGCAACTGATCAATCAGTTGAATTACTGGAACAAGTAAAATGAAGAAAATCATTACTAAATATCCCGGCCGCTTGCTGGTTTTAGTCGTAGCATTTGCGATAGCATTCGGCTCATGCTCAAGCGATAAGAAATCGGAAGATGATGATACATCTAAAGTCGATGCACAAACGCCCGTTACCGTGGCTAGCGTCGATCAGAATGCCATGGCCGATTATGCCGATCTGAATGCTACATCGGTGTTTCTGCAAAAGAACTATGTAAAATCAAACGCCAACGGTTATATCACCAAAGCCAATGTAACGCAAGGTCAGCAAGTGAGCGAGGGACAGGTATTGTTCGAGGTTAAAACCAAAGAGGCACAGGCTATAGGCAATAGCATTTCTGCGTTAGATACTACTTTTAAATTCTCGGGGTTAAATAAGATCAAAGCATCTAAGCACGGCTACATCTCCCAAATGAATCACCAACTGGGTGATTATGTGCAGGATGGCGAGGCATTGGCTACCATCAGTGATCGCTCCAGCTTTGTATTCCTGATGCAATTGCCCTACGATATGCGTCACTACATAAGTATGGGCGAAACCATCCAATTAACGCTCCCTGGCGGCCAAAAGCTCGACAGTAGGGTGGCATCTTTCATGCCATCGGTTGATACCGTGGCGCAAACCCAAGGGGTGGTATTAAAAGTGAGCACAGATCAGCAGATACCCGAAAACCTGGTGGCTAAAGCGCGCATCGTAAAATCAGAGAAATCCAACACCCAATCACTGCCAAAAGAAGCGGTGCTGGCTAATGAAACCCAAACTGATTTTTGGGTGATGAAACTCATCAACAATACTACGGCGGTAAAAGTACCAATCACCAAGGGCATCGAATCGGGTGGCAAAATAGAGGTACTGACACCTAAATTTTCGCCAAATGACCGAATCGTCATAACCGGCAATTATGGACTACAGGATACGGCCAAAGTAAAAATCGTACAGAAATGAAACGAGCGATCCAGGATTTTTTCATTTCGCATAAGAAACCGCTGAGTCTGGTGCTGGCGCTCATCATTATGGGCGGCATGTACGTGTACTCTAAAATGCAGGTGTCGCTCTTCCCGGAAATCACCTTCCCGAAGATCAAGATCATAGCCGACGAGGGTCTGCAACCGGTTAATAAAATGATGGTGACGGTCACCAAGCCGCTCGAAAACGCCATCAAGCAAGTTCCCGATTTACAGGATCTGCGCAGTACTACCAGTCGCGGCAGCTGCGAGATATCGGCTTATATGAGCTGGAGTACCGACATTGACCTGGCCAAACAACGGGTACAAAGCAGTATCGACCAGATTAAAAACGACCTTCCCGCGGATGTAAATATCTCGGTCGAAAAGATGAACCCGTCTATCCTTCCGGTAAGCGGGTATACCCTCGAGAGCCATAACCGCTCCCCTATCGAACTGCGTCAGCTGGCCACTTATACCATCAAACCATTCCTTTCACAGGTTGACGGAGTTTCGGAGATCAGGGTCATCGGTGGCAAAGCCAAAGAGTACTGGTTGACGCTGAACAAGCAAAAAATGAGCTCGCTGGGGTTGACGCCAGATATCATCAGCACCGCACTAAGCAATACAAACTTCGTAAAATCGGAGGGCTACCTGTCGGATTATCGTATGATGTACCTGACTGTAACCGATGCCACCATCAATGCCGAAGATCAGCTGGGCAACCTGGTGATCAGCAACAACCGCAAGCGCATCATTCACCTGAAGGATTTTGCAGATATCGCCATTAGCGAAGGCATTGAATACACCAAAATAAACGCTAATGGACGAGACGGTGTATTGATCGCCGTTATCAAACAGCCTGATGCTAACGTGGTGTCCCTGTCAAACGACATGGCGGCCAAGGTGGAGCAATTGAAAAAGCTGCTGCCAAAAGATGTTACCGTAAAGCCCTACTATATCCAGGCTGATTTTGTAAACGACTCAATCAAAAGCGTAAGCGACAGTCTTTGGATCGGTTTGGCGCTGGCGATCATTGTGGCCATCATATTCTTAAAATCAATCAAGGCGAGTGCGACTATTTTGTTTACCATTCCGGTTACGCTTTGCCTCACACTGATTGTACTATATGCGATGGGCTACACCTTCAATATCATGACACTGGGCGCCATCGCGGCCTCTATCGGTCTGATCATTGATGATGCCATCGTCGTCGTTGAGCAGATACACCGAACGCATGAAGAAAATCCCGGGGAGCACACGCTGAAGTTATTACAAAGCGCCATCGATTACCTGTTCCCGGCAATGGTTGGCTCGTCTATCAGTACCATCGTAATATTTATCCCGTTCTTCCTGATGAGCGGTGTGGCCGGCGCTTATTTCAAAGTGTTGACCAACACCATGATCGTCACACTGGTATGCTCGTTCTTTGTAACCTGGATAGGTTTACCGGTTATTTATACGCTGCTAACCCGGGTTAAAAAGCCTGCTGACCAAAAAGAGAAAAAGGAAGTGGCCCACCATCCGCGGCAACAACGCTGGGTGCAATGGTTCATTATCCGGCCGTATTTAAGTCTCATCATTGCTGGTGCATTAATTGCAGCCATCGTTATTATACCGAAACTATTGGAAAGCGGCTTTCTTCCCGAAATGGATGAAGGTAGTATTGTGCTGGATTATGCTTCGCCTCCGGGAACCTCGTTGGAAGAAACAGACCGCATGTTGCGTGAGATCGAAAATATTATCACCGCACAACCCGAAGTGGAAGCCTATTCGCGACGCACAGGGACCCAAATGGGCTTTTTTATCACCGAGCCCAATACCGGTGATTACCTGATCCAACTAAAAAAGAAACGCGACAAAACTACCGAGGAAGTTATCCATGACCTACGCTTAAAGATCGCGGCCGATCAGCCTGTCTTAGCAAACCAAAAGGTAGAATTCGGCCAGGTGATTACCGACATGCTCGGCGATTTGACCACCTCGGTCGAACCGATCCAGATTAAAGTATTTGGCGATGATCCGGCAAAATTGCGTGATATATCCAAACAGATTGCCGACGCTACCAGTGATGTTAAAGGCACCGCCGACGTATTTAATGGTATCGTTATAGCTGGCCCTTCTGTCAGCATCGATCCTTCTTACACCAAACTGGCTCAGTACAATATCACGCCTGCCAGCCTGCAGTTTCAATTGCAAACCTCGCTGGAAGGAAATATCATCGGCAATATCCTCGAGCGTGAACAACTGTCACCTATCAGGATGGTTTATCCCGGGAACCGCCATTTGCAGGTGCAGGACATTAAAAACCAAAGCATTTTTACCCCATCAGGTAAGCTGGTGCCGATCAGCGAACTGGCCTCGGTTGAACTGCATCCCGGTGATGCTGAAATTGAGCGCGAAAACCTGCAATCAGAGGGTATTATTACTGCCCGGCTTGACAATGGCGACATCGGCAGCGTGATGCCTGCTATTCAAAAAAGCATCCAACGGAAAGTTAACCTGCCCGAAGGGTACCACGTAGAATACGGTGGCGATTATGCCCAGCAACAACAATCGTTCAAGGAGTTGATGATGATCCTCATCACTGCCTGTTTGCTGGTATTTGGTGTTATCTTGTTCCTGTTCAAACAATTCCGTATTGCCCTGCTTATCCTGGCTGTTGCAATTTTGGGCACGGCGGGAAGCTTGCTCGCGCTGTATGTAACCCATACGCCACTAAACGTAGGTAGTTATACCGGTTTGATCATGATTGTGGGTATCATTGGCGAGAACGCCATTTTCACATTCCTTCAGTTTAAGGAACGCGCGCAGGAGAACTTTGCTAATGATCCCGGGAATATTCACAAAGGTGTAGATGAAGCCATTGTATATTCCATCTCCAACCGCTTAAGACCAAAGCTGATGACGGCCATTGGTGCTATCATCGCGTTAATGCCGTTGGCCCTGGGTATTGGGGCCGGAGCGCAGCTCCATCAGCCGCTGGCTATAGCTGTAATTGGGGGCTTCGTTGTTGCTTTGCCGCTGTTACTGATTGTGTTACCGAGCATGATGCACATTTTGTACAAATCGGGTGAGTTTCATACACCGCACCATAACTATTTGTAAACAAAATGTGACAGCTCACATTTTTATACAGAATTTAAAATTATATTAGGCCTCTGGAATTTTGTAATTGTTAAATCAAAAGTTCGCTTGACGATGTTTGTTAACATTATTTTCATTATTTTTGGAAAATAATTTAACTAATTATTTAAACACCCACTAAACAAAGAAATATTCATGGCGTTAAAAACCGATTTCGTTTACTCTACCGAATCCGAACCACACCGCGTACGAACCAAAAAAATATTGAAGCAGTTCCCCCAGATCAGAAACCTTATCGGGAAGAATCCGCTTACCATATTTGTGATTATAGGATTGGTGGGATCAATGATAGGTGTATCCTGGTTGGTTCGTGATCAATCATGGTGGGTAGTTTTTGCGGCTGCTTATTTGTTCGGCGCCTTTGTCAATCACGCTTTATTTGTGATGATCCACGAGTGCGTACACCAGCTGTTATTCAAAAATGCTTTGGCTAATCGGTGGGCTGCCATTTTCTCTAATCTCCCGCACATCATTCCGGGTGCCATTTCATTTGAAAGATATCATATCAAACACCACTCTTTCCAGGGTATCCACGAACTGGATGCCGATCTTCCCAACAAGTGGGAAGCTAAACTGATCAATAATTATTTTATCGGTAAGGTGATGTGGCTTTTCTTTTTCCCGGTATTTCAGGCTACCCGCGTGTCGAGATTGAAAGAGATTAAATTCTTTGATAAATGGGTGGCTATCAATATCCTGGTACAAGTTGCGTTTACTGCGGCTGTATGGTATTTTACAGGCTGGCATGGTTTGGGATTTATGTTCATCAGCTTCTGGTTCTCCATTGGCCTGCATCCTGTAGGTGCACGCTGGGTACAGGAGCATTACCTAACTTTTGAAAGCGATCAGGAAACCTACAGCTATTACGGCCCATTAAATACCGTTGCTTTCAACGTGGGCTTCCATAATGAACATCATGATTTTCCATCAATCCCATGGAACAGGTTACCTCAACTTAAAAAGACCGCTCCGGAATATTATGATACGCTGCTTTCGCACAAATCATGGACGGTGCTGTTCTTCCGTTTTCTTTTCGAAAGGGAAATATCCCTGTATAATCGCATCGTGCGTAAAGAACGCGGCAAAGTAGCCCTGACCGACGTGTCAAAACCTGACATTGAACTGGTAGTAGAAGGGGAAACCATTGGCTAAAATTTTTAGCTAAAATCCTTTGTTTTCTGCATAGCTATTATTATATTTGCTAACTATATTAGTAGATATGATACGGGTAACAGCAGCAGAACAGCTGATTATTTTCAGCAGGTATATTGGTCAGCAGGTAGTAATTACAAGTTTTTTAAGTGGCGAAGAAAGCGTCGGTACGCTGAGGGGTACAAGGCAAGGTGCATTGCTCGTTGCTATAGACGACGTAAACCGATGGATTCCATTGAATGACAGCTTCAGGGTGAGCGAAGTGAAGTTACTGCTTAAGCCTTTAAAAAAACTAACCGCCGCTATCATAGATACTGCCAACAATCTGCCCGTACAGGCATTTATTACTCCCTACTACCAGCAACTGGGATTTGATATGCCGGTATTTCTTTCTCCTGGTCATGCGGCCAATTGCAAATATGTTGAGGAGCTCGGCCTGGCTGATTACCGCACGACTGACGAAATCCTGGAATATGGTCGTCGTGCTTTGGTAAGAGTTTAAAAACTATTTCCCATTCGTTAGCGTTTTATGCCCTGATGAACGTAGGGTTAACCAAAACATCACATATTTTGGTTTCCTTTGCAATATAAATAACAGGGCGAGAATGAGCCGTTCCGGAAAAATTAAGATTATAATATCAGCAGTAGTTATTCTGTTCCTGGCAGCTTTTGCCGAGCACCGGCATGATGCGCAAAAACTTGATATTACCGGCAAGCTCCGCAACAAGGAAATGGACGAGATTTCGGGTATCGCTGCTTCTGCTATTCGGAAGGACATTTACTATGTTCACAACGACAGCGGTGATACCAGCCGTTTTTTTGCGATAACTCCTGACGGGAATTTAAAAAACACTATTTACTACAAGGGCGATCCAAAGGAAATACTGGGTGCCCGCGATTGCGAAGACATCGCTGTAAGTATCGGTCCAAAAAAGGGTAAAAGTTATATCTATATGGGCGATGTAGGCGATAACGGAGCCGAACGGAAATATATAACCGTATACCGTATTGAGGAGAAAGCCGAATGGGCAAAAGACAGCCTGGTAAAAAATGCCGAAGCTGTGCCGGTGCATTTTAAGTATCCCAACGGTCCGCGCGATGCCGAGACATTGATGATTGATCCCATCGAAAAGCTCATCTACATAGTCTCGAAGCGCGAAGATTCGGTGATGGTGTACACGTCACCTCTAAACTTTAAACCCGACGATACGCTGACGCTTACTAAACGCTGCACGCTTTATTTCAGTGGCTTCCGGCCTTTTAAATGGATAACTGCCGGAGATATTTCCCGCGACGGGCAACAAATACTTCTGAAGAGCTACGAGAAGGTTTATTACTGGAAACGTGTGGACAACGAGCCTGTTTGGAAAACTATGCTCCGCAAGCCAACCGAGCTACCCTATAAACCCGAAAAACAAGGCGAGGCCATTGGATTTACGCTCGACGGAAAAGGCTACTACACCACCAGCGAAGGCGTGTTTGCGCCAATCTATTATTATAACATACCGCAATAATTGTTACCTGTTCCGGAGCAACGAAAGCTCATCCGTGTGCGTCATATAGCCGTAAACTCCGACGCATATGAAAAAGACAGCCTTTGTTCTGCTACTTTTCCTGACGTTCAATCAATCATTCGCCCAGGAAAAAAAACTACAGGAAATCATTAAGCCATATGGCATTCCCGGTATGCAGCTGGTTTGTATTAAGGGAAACAGGATTCAAAATGTCAATGTCGGGGTTATCGCTAAGGGATCAGACAAAAAAGTCACCTCCAATACTGTGTTTGAGGCTGCGTCGCTGAGCAAGTGCATTTTCTCGTATATCGTGATGCGTTTATACGACAGGGGCATGATCGACCTGGACAGGCCGCTGATAGATTATGTTGGCAGCTATCAGCGGTTTGATCCGAAAGATCCGAGGTATGCGAAAATAACGGCGAGAATGGTGCTTCGCCATACTACTGGTTTACCTAATTGGGGGGATAAATATGCGGAACTTATCTTTCCACCCGACAGCACTTTCTCTTATTCTGGCGAGGGATTTCAGTACCTGCAACACGTCGTTGAAAAGCTGACGGGCAAATCGCTGAACGAACTCGCACAGCAGGAGGTATTTACCCCGCTCGGCATGACGAACAGCAGTTACGAATGGACTGACAAATTTGATACGCTGGCAGCCTTTGGCAATAGCCCGGATGCTATAAAATCTCACAAAGGCCAGCGGGCTGCTTCGAGTCTGCTTACCTGCGCACATGATTACGCGCTGTTTTTGCAGGCACTGATAGCCGGCAAAGGACTAAAACCTGAGACTCGAACGATGATGTTTACCACAGCATCATACGCGAATTGGTTCAAACATAACATTGATACCGGGGCGAGAAAGCATGTTACCTGGGGCCTTGGAGTTGGCCTGCAGGAAAACGAGACCGGTAAATGGTTATGGCACTGGGGCGATAATGGCGATTTCAAGGCATTTTACATTGCCAACCCGGAGAAGAAGGAGATATTGGTTTATTTCACATACTGCACCTGGGGCCTGCATGTTACTACTGATATACTGAATACCTTCCTGCCCAAACAAACCTGGTGGCCACCTATCTGGAACGGATACCAGTTTCACGAATTAAAGCGAATGAAAACCTTCTGGGCAAAGCTTGATAAACAGGGCTATGATCATGCCTCCGAAGTATCAAAGGAGATGAAGCAAAAAGACGCCGGCTTTAATTTGCCCGTAGATGATGTAAATGATCTGGGCTTCATCCTGCTGCGGGATGATAAAAGGCAGCAAGCCGTTGACATATTTAAATATAATCTCGTCGAGCATCCCAATAGCGCAAATGCCTATGATAGTATTGCGGAAGGCTATGAGGCGCTTGGCCAAAATGAATTGGCAGTTACCAACTTCAAGAAGGCAGTTGAGCTGAATCCTAAAAACACTTATGCGGCGGAGCGGATCAAAAAACTGGAGGGTGGGAGTAAGTAAGAAATATAATTAAATGTCATTACGACGAACAGCCTTGGAAGGTGAGATGGGGCGAAGAGAAATCTTTTTGAATAAGCATATCGCAGCCGTCCGCTTTTAAAAGATTTGTCATCCGCGCCCGGCGTTACCTCTTCCTGTGGATTCGAAATCACATGATTTTCATTTAAAATAATTGCGGCGAAATGCTGGTTTAACAATTACTCAAACCGCTCAACCTCGTACGGCTTGATGTCAACCGAGGTTTTGGCTCCGGTTAATACCTCAGTAATCAACTTCCCGGTTGCAGGACCAAGACTCAGACCAATCATCGCATGACCTGTAGCGACTGCCAGGTTATTATATTTCTTTGACATACCGATATAAGGCATACCATCAGGCGACACTGGTCTGAAACCAAACCAAATATCTTTTTCAGCGGGCACGTCCAGTTTAAAATCCGGGAAATATTTAGGCACCGACTCAACAATACCGCGAACCCGGTTCATGTTGACCTTGTCGTTGATCTTACCCACTTCCATCGTTCCACCATAACGGATGCTATTATTCATTGGGGTAACAGCGACCCGGGCCTCGCATAAAATGGATGGTATGGTCATGTGTTTAGATTCATCCTGCAGCACCATGAAGGAATAACCTTTACCTGGCATCAGAGGGATCCTTAACCCGGTTAGTCTCGCCACCGCCGGTGACCATGAGCCCGTCGCGATCACATAGGCGTCGCCTTTGAATTCCTTGCTATCACTGCCGACGGAGTGTATTCTCGCTGAATCGTGATTAATCGTTGTAATGCACGTATTTCGATGCATAATGACGCCTTCGTCCTCAAGATACTTAACGAGCACCTTCATCAGTTGGTTAGGATATAAATGCGAGTCGCAGTGGTAATGTACCGCGCCTGCTATATCAAGCTCAACGTTAGGCTGTAATTTGGCGCATTCGTCAGGTGACAGGTATTGAGCATCGAGACCCAGATTAGTGGCTTCTTCGGCGAGATGTTTTTCTTCTTCCACCATTTTGGATGTTTTGAATAACATCAGGATGCCTTTATCCTCCATGCCAAATTGTAGCTTGGTATCGTGCTGAAAATCATGGTAAAGTTTACTGCTCAGCAATGAAATATCGCGTAAGGGTCCTGCCGAACGATCGACATGCTTTTTGGTGGCGCTTTTCATGAATTTGAGTCCCCAGCCGAGCAATTCTGAATTCAGTGATGGCCGCACATAAAATGGGCTCTTGCTGTCGAACATCCAGCGGATGCCTTGCTCTATCATGCCCGGCGCAGCCAGCGGCACAAAGTGGCTGG
>Ga0068856_100004649_pt1 | contig 13637 bp, 10 predicted proteins | sample KBSCornC62_FD_66595 | JGI IMG/M metagenome (GOLD analysis project Ga0068856, IMG submission 66595) | Corn rhizosphere microbial communities from Kellogg Biological Station, Michigan, USA - KBS Corn C6-2 | ecosystem: Host-associated > Plants > Roots > Rhizosphere > Soil ...
CAGCGGCAGGCGACGGACGACCGCGCCGGGTTGCTCCTGCGGGAACGCGACCGCCTCGCCGAGGCCGGCCGGCTCCTGGCCGCGCTGTAGCGGGCTGCCTCGCTGCGCGGCACCCGGGGACGTGCCGGCCGCGGCCCGGGCGTCAGAGCCGCCGGTCGCCTCCACCGCGCCCGCGCACGGGGCCCTCGGGCAGCCGCGGACGGCGTCGCCGGACAAGCAGGGCCTGACGCCGCGGGCAGCCACGCCGGGGACGTCAGGGTGCGGCGTCGTGTGCGGGTTGCCGGCGTACGGAGTCGATGTGATAGCCGTCGGAGGTCAGGCAGCGCCCGGTTCTCAGGTCGAATCGGAACCCGTGCATCTGGCAGGTCAGGTTGTCCGCTCCGTCGAGAGTGCCGAAGCGGCTGAGGTCGGCCTTGAGATGCGGACAGCGCTTCTGCACCTCCCAGTCGCCGAGGGAAACCGTCTCGGTCTCGCCGCTGCGATCGGCGTACCAGCCTTCCGCGTAGTTGATCCGTTCCGGTGAGAGGCACTTGAAGAACGTGTAGATGTACTCGTTGTAAGGCCCGATGCGCGACGCCCGGAAACGCAGCGACAGAAACAGGCTGTTCACCCAGTCGATCTCGTTCGCCTGCACGGTGTCCTCGAGCAGGTCCCGCGCGATCTCGAACCGGTAGCGGTACTTCTCCCCCGCTTCGGGGGCTCGGACCACCCGCCGCGGGAAGTCGACGACGATGCGCTCCTCGCCGAAATCCAGCAGCACCGGACCGCCGACGCCGTCACAGATGCGGTCCGCTCCGTCGAGCAGCGGTTCCCACCAGGACCTCAGGCGGTCCAGAAGGTCAGGAGTACGCGGCAGCGCGGCCCGCTCGACCCGGTGCAGGTCGATCTTCGGGCGCTCCCGCGCCGCGTACTCCTCGAGATATTCGGGCTTGCTCGTGAACGGCCGCAGCGGGTCCGGGTGCGGGTGCGAGACCTCGCACTGCCCGTCGCCCAGGGTCATGACCGACCCCGGCACCATCAACCGGCCGCCGGTGACGCCGTGCTCGCTGAGGTGATCCAGGAAGACCGTCTGATCGACGAAGATGTTGCTGTCGGTCCCGGCGAGGTCGTTGAGCCCGAACAGGTCCTCGTCGAGGAAGCACGGCGGCCCCGCGAAGGGCACCACATGGCGCGGGTTGACGGCTTCGACGTAGCGGCGGGCGCGGTCCAGTTGGCGACGCCGCTTCTGGCGGGCGAGGGCGTCCTTCGCCTGCTGTGGGAAGTCGTACACCATCGGGAACCAGATGGCGCCGGAGAACTGCAGGAAGTGCGCGTCCACGGTCCCGAATCGTTCGATCGCGCTGGTGTCGGGCGGCCGGGCGTCGTTCATGTCGTACACGCGGACCGCCCCGTCGTCGACCGCCAGGGCGGAGTCGCCGATCGGGCCGTCGGCCGGGGACACCAGGGCCTGGATCATCACGCGTATGCCGTCGAGCTCGACCGGTTCCCGATCGGGGCACCGGATGATGTGCCGGAAGCCGAGAGAGCGCAGCGCCTCTTCGAGATCGGCTGTGCGGTAGTCCGGGAGCAGGACCCTGGTCGATTTCCGGACGTGCCGCGCCAGCAGCGCCGGGTCGTAGTGGTCCCGGTGCAGGTGGGAGACGTACAGGTAGTCGCAGTCCCCCAACTCGTCCCACGGCAGCCAGGAGTTGGCCGGGAACGGGAACCAGGAATCCAGATAGGCCGGTGTCGACCAGGGGTCGCAGAGGACGCTCCCTCCGGCCGTCCGCAGGTGCAGGCCGGCGTGGCCGATCGACATGATCTGCACGGACATGACCTCCATCCGCTCGCGTAGGCGGTCTGCCCTCTCCAAGACTGACACAGTCTGCCCGCCGGACCAGCCCGACTCGCGCGGCGCTGCCGCAGATAGCCGGCCTGACCGCAAGGCTCCGGCCGGCTCCTGCTGCTTGGCAACCGAAGTGGCGCCTCTCCGGTCCACAGAGGACGGTCGTTGGCGCACCCTCATGCAGACGAGCGGCATTTGGGATCGTGCGGGCGTCGCGCAGCATGTAGCTTGCGGGCGGACCAGATGAGGAGGAGACGCGTGACTGCTGGTGGTTTCTCTTCGAGTCGGCTGGCTCGGGTGCGGGGGCTTCTGGAGCGTCACGTCGACTCCGGCTTCGTCCCCGGCGTGGTTGCCGTCCTCGCCCGGCACGGCGAGGTGCACGTCGAAGCAACGGGCAATCTCGCGTTCGAGGGCGCAGGGTCGACGACGCCGATGGCGGGCGACACGATCTGTCGCATGGGCTCGATGACGAAGCCTATCGTCGCCGCGTGTGCGATGACGCTCGTCGAGGACTGCACCCTCCGCCTCGATGATCCGGTCGACGACCTCCTCCCGGAGTTGGCGGACATGACCGTGCTCGCCGATCCGAACGGGCCGCTGGACGACACCGTCCCGGCGAACCGCCCGATCACGCTGCGGGATCTGCTGACCTACACCGTCGGCACCGGCATGGTCCCTGCCGAGCCGGGAACGGTCCCGATCGCCGACGCGATGGATGTACTTTTCGAGGCCGCGCCGCCGGACAAGTGGATGGGCCGACTCGGCGCGCTTCCGCTCGTCCACCAGCCCGGTGAGCGCTGGATGTACGAGACCGCCGCCAACGTGACGGTCGTGCTCATCTCCCGGGCCACCGGCATGTCCTTCGGAGATGCCTTGCGCGAGCGGGTCTGCGATCCGCTCGGGATGAAGGACACCGCCTTCAGCGTGCCCGGCGAGAGCCTCACGCGGTTGGCGACGGCGTACGCGCGAGACGACGCTGCCGCCGGTGGGCCGGTCGTCGAAGACGCCCCCGACGGGCGGTGGAGTCGGCCGCCGGTGTTCGAGAGTGGTGGCGGCGGGCTCGTCTCGACCGCCGACGACTACCTCGCCTTCGCCTCGGCACTGCTCGCGGGCGGCTCCCACCACGGCGAGCGGGTGCTGTCGCGGCCGGCGGTGACGCTGATGACCAGCGACCAGCTGACCCCGGCGCAGAAGGCGGTCTCCGGGTTCTGGCCCGGGTACTTCGACGCCATGGGCTGGGGTTTCGGGATGTCGGTCCGCACAAGCCGTACGCACCTCGGCCCCTCGGTAGGGACCTACGGATGGTCCGGCTTCTACGGCAGCGCCTGGTACAACGATCCCGCCGAGGACATGACGACGATCGTCCTCATGCAGCGGGCGCACATGGGCGACCAGACGCTGCCGATGTGGCACGACATCTGGACCGCCGTCTACCAGGCGATCGACGACTGACCGCGGCACCCCGGAGACCGCCGAGTCGCCCGCGCGGCGGTCCTTGGAAAAGAACTCCTCGTTCCGCGGCTGCATCCGTGGGCCGATGGGACATTCTCCCGGGCCAACGACGTGTGCCGCCGTACGTGGAGCGCCGCCGCTTCACAAGCAGATTGTCAGTTTCCGGCAGACGACAAAGGCAAGGAGATCTCTCTCCTTGCCGGTTTCAACGTATAGCGCACCGGGGGGCTTGCGGCAAGACCCGGGTCGGGCCGCAGAATCGGCGGCCGGACCAAGAGCGGACGAAGACATGGGGCCACGACGTGCGTGTGCTGTCGACGGACGGGGGACGCGGTGACGAACCGGCTGCCTCGGAGGAATCGCGATGATCGAGCAGTCCGTGTTGGGTCTTCACGAGGTTGACGAGACGCAGGTCGCGGTCGTCGGCGGCAAGGGCGCGCACCTCGGCGAGCTGTCGCGGATCGACGGCATCCGCGTGCCGGCCGGCTTTTGCGTCACGACGGACGCCTTCCGACGGATCATGGCGGAAGCTCCGTCGATCGACGATCGGCTCGATGAGCTGTCGCGCCTGAACCCGGACGACCGGGAGGCGATCCGCACGCTCAGCGCCGAGATCCGCCGGACCCTCGAAGCGATCGCCATCCCTGGCGATCTCGCGGCGGCGATCACCCGTGCTCTCGCCCAACTCGGCGAGCACGCTGCCTACGCCGTCCGATCCAGCGCAACGGCAGAGGACCTGCCGACCGCCTCCTTCGCCGGCCAGCAGGACACGTACCTGAACGTCGTGGGCGCGGCCGCGATCCTCCAGCACGTCAGCCGGTGCTGGGCCTCGCTCTTCACCGAGCGGGCGGTGACCTACCGCCAGCGCAACGGCATCGACCACCGTACGGTCCACATGGCCGTGGTCGTGCAGCAGATGGTCTTCCCGCAGGCCGCCGGCATCCTGTTCACGGCCGATCCCGTCACGTCCAACCGGAAGGTCGCATCCGTGGAGGCGAGCCTCGGTCTCGGCGAGGCTCTGGTCTCGGGCCTGGTGAACCCGGACGTCTACACAGTGCGCGACGGCGAGGTCGTCGACAGGACGGTCGGCACCAAGCGGCTGGCCATCCGCGCCGCTCCGACGGGCGGGACGCAGGAACAGCCGATCGACCCGGAGTTGCAGGACCAGCCGGCGCTGACGGACGCGCAGGTCGTGGAGCTCGCGCAGCTGGGCCGGCGGATCGAAGCGCACTTCGGCCGCCCCCAGGACATCGAATGGTGCCTGGTCGACGACGGCTTCCAGATCGTCCAGAGCCGGCCGATCACCACGCTGTTCCCCATCCCGGAGATCGGCGACGGCGGGAACCACGTCTACCTCTCGGTGGGTCATCAGCAGATGATGACCGACGCGATGAAGCCGCTCGGGCTGTCCTTCTGGCAGATGACCACCCCGGTGCCCATGGCCGAGGCCGGCGGCCGCCTGTTCGTCGACGTCACCCAGCGGGTGGCCTCGCCGGCGAGCCGCGCCGGCCTCCTGGAGCTCATAGCGAAAGGTGATCCGCTGACCGGGGACGCGCTGCAGACCATCCTCGAGCGCGACGGCTTCATCCGGCCGCTGCCTGACGAGAGTCCCCCGGGGCCACTGTTGGGCGGCGCGCCGGCACCGATCGAGACCGATCCGGCCATCGTCACCGAGCTGATCGCGCGTACGCAGGCCTCGGTCGCCGCCTCGGAGCGCGACATCCGGACGAAGGCCGGCGCGGCGCTGCTCGACTTCATCGAGACGGACATCCAGGAGCTGCGGCGGGTCCTGTTCGATCGGCAGAGCCATCAGGTGTTCATGTCGGCGATGGACGCCGCATGGTGGCTCAACGATCAGCTGCTTGAGTGGTTGGGCGAGAAGAACGTGGCTGACACGCTCACCCAGTCCGTTCCCCACAACGTCACGTCGGAGATGGGGCTGGCGCTGCTGGACGTCGCGGACGTGATCCGGCCGCATCCGGACGTGGTGGAGTTCCTGCAGCACGTCGAGGACGAGGATTTCCTGGACGAGCTGGCCACGCTGCCGGGCGGGCGGGAGGCGCGGGACGCGATCGAGGCGTGGCTCGAGCAGTACGGCATGCGCTGCGTCGGCGAGATCGACATCACGCGGCCGCGATGGAGCGAGCGCCCAGCCACGCTCGTGCCCGTGATCCTCGGCAACGTCAAGAACTTCGAGCCTGGCGCCGCCGCGCGGCGCTTCGAACAGGGCCGGCAGGAGGCCTGGGCGAAGGAACAGGACGTGCTGGAGCGCTTGCGGGCCCTGCCGGACGGGGAGCGGAAGGCCGACGAGACCAAGCAGATGATCGACCGGGTGCGGACCTTCATCGGGTACCGGGAGTACCCGAAGTACGGCATGGTCAGCCGCTACTTCGTGTACAAGCAGGCCCTGCTGGACGAGGCCGAGCGCCTCGTGCAGGCGCACGTCCTCCGGGAGAAGGAGGACATCTTCTACCTGAGGTTCGCGGAGCTCCAGGACGTCGCGCGCACGAACCACGTGGACGACCAGCTCATCGCCCGGCGTAAGGACGCGTTCAGGTCGTACCAGGCGCTCACGCCCCCCAGGGTGCTCACCTCGGACGGCGAGGCCATCACCGGGGCGTACCGACGCGACGACGTGCCGACCGGCGCCCTGGTCGGCCTACCGGTCTCCGCCGGGGTCATCGAAGGGCGGGCCCGCGTCATCCTGGACATGGCGCAGGCCGATCTCGACGCGGGCGACATCCTGGTCACGGCCTACACCGACCCCAGCTGGACGCCGCTGTTCGTGGCGATCACGGGCCTGGTCACGGAGGTGGGAGGCCTGATGACCCATGGCGCGGTGATCGCACGGGAGTACGGCTTGCCGGCCGTCGTCGGTGTGGTCGATGCCACCCGGCTGATCCCCGATGGGCGGCGGATCCGCGTTCACGGAACCGACGGGTACGTCGAGATTCTGCCTTGACCGGTCACGCCGAGAAGGCTCGTCCGTGGCGGGCAACCGCCCGCCGCACACCGGACCAGGCCGCCCGCTGCGCACCGGACAGGGCCGCCCGGTGCGCACCGGACAGGGCGGAAGCCCCTTGGCCTGGCTACGCGGCCCGCACCGCCAGCTCACCCACGATCAGCGGCACCGCCTCGGTCGCGCCGAGCGCGACCAGGCGGACGTAACGGGCCGGTTGGCCGTCGCCCGACACGGTGTCGGCCAGCGTCGGCGAGCTGACCGTCGCGACGGTCCGCCAGGTCGTTCCGTCGGCGGACGCCTCGACGCGCTCACCGGCGCTCACCGTCGGCTTCGTGACGCCCTTGCCGCCTGTGGTCGAGGCGAACGTCGTCACCGGCGAGCGGGTGACCATGATCTGTCCGAGCGGCACCGCGGTGCCGAGGTCGACCTTGATGCTGGCGTCGCTGGTCGGGCCGATCCACTGGGTGATGTCGGTCCCGTCCGCGGCGGCCTCGGACGGCTCCGCGGTCGCCGGATCGGCGGTGGTGGGCTTGCACCGCGCGACGTCCGACGTCGCGGTCAGGTCGGGTCGGCGGGTGGGCAGCACCAGCGGCGCTCCCGGCGCCAGGGCCCTTGTGCCCGAGGGTGTGTCCACGGAGAGCGCGGGGCCCGACAGCAGCGAGACCTCGGTCTGCTGCGGCCCGACCGACACCCGCAGCACCCGCCCCTGCCAGTGCAGTGCCGAGAGGGTCACGCCGGTCAGCTGCGGGGGCAGGCTCGGGTCGAGTCGGATCCCGTCACCACGCCAGCGGAAGCCGGTGTACCCGTACAGGAACTCCTGCAGGAACCCGCCGGCCCCGGTCGTGAACGTGAACGCCCCGCCGGTGCGGGCCTCGGAGAACTGGTCGTACGGCGGGCGCATGAACGGATCGACGCTGCGCCGGGTGAACGTGAACGCCGGACAGCCGGCGATGCCGAGTTGCGAGCTGAGCACGGAGTGGATCGCGTCGGTCATCGACGGGCCGCCGGGGTCGGTGCGCGGCACGTAGTAGTCGAGGTCGGCCTCGGTCATGGCGGCGGACTGCGGGTTCTCCCAGGGGTAGCCCAGCAGCGTCACGTCGGCCTGCTTGACCGCGTCGCCCGGGTAGCCGGCGTACTCGGGGTGGATGCCGAGGGTGCTGTCGAACGGGACGCGCAGCCCGTCCGCCACCCGGGACCACGTCGGCGAGGCGTGCTGGCCGACGAGCCCGGCCGCCTGGACGGCGAACCGCAGCGAGTCCCGGGCGCCTACGTTGGTGTAGACGCTGTCGTCGACCTGCTCGACGTACTCGTCCGGCGGGATGACGGTGTTGATGCTGTAGGTGCGATCGGAGTTCCGGGTCGCCCGGCTGGCCCAGAAGTCGGCGATGCCCTCGAGCACCGGCCAGCCCTTGGTCGCCAGCCACTGCCGGTCGCCGGTGGCCAGCCAGTACTGCCAGACCGCCAGCGCGATGTCGGCGCTCACGTGGATCTCGAACAGCCCGGTGTTGGCCCACGTCGGGGTGTCCTCGCCGCCGGAGAACGCGCTCTCCCACGGGTAGCGGGCGCCGGACCAGCCGGTGTCGGCCGCGTACTTCTTTGCGGCCTGCAGCCGGTCCACCCGGTACTGCAGGCTCTGGGCCGCGATCGCGGGCTCGGTGGCCAGCAGCGACGGGTACATCCAGGTCTCGGAGTCCCAGAAGACGTGGCCGTTGTAGCCGTCGGAGGACAGTCCCCCGGGTGACGGCGCCCACGGCGTGTCGTCCCGCACGCTGGCCAGCAGGGCGAAGAACGCCGACCGCACCTGTCGCTGCAGCTGGGCGTCGCCGGAGACGACGATGTCGGACTGCCAGAGCTTCGCCCACGCCGCGTCCGAGCCGCTACGCATGGCGTCGTAGCCCAGCTTCGCCTCGTCCGTCGATGCCGCGACCGCTGCCGCGAACGGGTCGGCAGAGTCGGCGTTCACGGCCACCCCGACGGCCTTGGTGATGGTGTAGCTCTGACCGGACTTGACGCGGAAGGTCGCGGCCTGCCCGACCGTGAGGGGATCGGTCGAGGACGTCGGCTGCACCTTGGCGCCCTTCGGCGCCACGACCGTGGAGGCGACGGTCGCGGTCATGCCGAGGCCGACCGAGGACAGCTTGACCCACTGGGTGTTCCCGGAGTGCCCGGTGCCCTGGCTGGTGTCCAGTTCGGCGGCCTGCCCATCCAGTAGGTCGGTGACCGTGACCGGCCCGGCGAACTGCGGCACCAGCCGCAGCCGGACCATCGCCGCATGCCGGTTGACCCGGTCGGGGGTGACGTCGTACGTGAGCGCGACCGTCCGGCCGCCGGGTGAGGTCCAGGTGACCTGTGTCGTCAGCGTGCCGGTGCTCACGTCGAGGCTCTGTTGGTAGGCGCCGACGTGTCCGGAGCTCAACGAGTAGCGGCCGCTGCCGTCGTCGTAGGACAGGGTCGACCACGCCGGCAGCGCGGCCCGCCGCTCGATCGGGGTCGACGGCGGCAGGCCGGGCGGGGTGTCCGGCACTCCCTTGGCGTAGAAGCCGTGCACCTGCGACTGGGTAGGCAGCACCCGGTCGGGCAGCTGCACCGTGGCGAACCCCTGGCCCTCCGCCGGCTGCCGGCCCGCCAGGTAGCCGTTGCCCACGAACGCCGGGGCGAACCCGGGCCCGCCGGGCTGGGTCGTCGTCAGCACGAAGCCGGGATCGGCGGCCGCCGCCGTCGCAGCGACCGGGGTGGCCTGGACCCCCGGCGCGACGAGCAGGGACAGGCCGGTGCACCCGGCCGCGATCGGGATGAGCAGCCGAATGCGCATGGGGATACGCCTTCTCGTCGTAGAGACGTGATGATGGCGCCCTTCCCATCGAAAGACGCCTCAAACGTCAGGTCCGGGCCCGATCCCGCTGGCCGTGCCCATGCACTGGTGGGCGACCGGGCCGGGGTCGGGGCGCGCGGAGAGGATGGACGTCGGTCTAGTCGCCCTGGATCGCGACCATCCGCAACCGGGCGGCGCCGTCGCGGAGCTTCTTGGCCTGCTGGTAGACCTCCGACTGATACCAGTCGCGGGCAGCGGCGAGATCCTCGAACTCGAGCAGGACGAGGCGGGACGGTCGCCAGTCGCCTTCGAGGACGGCCAGTTCCCCGCCGCGAGCCAGGAAGCGGCCACCACCGGCCTGGATGGCGGCCGGTGACGCCGCCTTGTACTGCTCGTACTGCGCCGCATCGGTGATGTCGGTCTCGACGATGACGTAGGCAGCCATCTGCGCAAGTTACCCGCCGCTGCAGCCACATGGCCGCGGTCGGGGAACCGATTCGCGGGCGTCAGCCGGTTGGGAACGGCGGCTGCCACCACGAGGGTGTGGTCTGCACCTCGATGCGGTCGACCCACTTGACCCACCAGTAGCCCCGCCGGCCGGGGGCCACGAGGCGCGCCGGGAACCCGTGTTCGGCCGAGAGAGCGGCACCGCCCATCTGCGTGGCGAGCAGCAGACGATCAAGGTCGTGGATCGGGATGCGGACCCAGTAGCCGGTGACCGAGTGCACGTACACGCTTTGCGTTCCCGGTCCGCGGTGGAGCAACGTGCTCAGCGGGACGCCGGTCCAGTCCTGGTGCGAGTACCAACCCGAGGTGCAGTCCAGCGTTGCCCGCAGCTCGGTGCCGAACGTGGTGAGCTCGGCAAGCGCCAGCTCTCGCCGCCCCTGCCCGTCAGTGATGGTCAGCCGCCACCGGTCCGGGTCGACGGTCGGTACGGCGTCGAGCAGCCAACTGGTCGATGGCATCGCCTCTGGTCGGAACGAGGCTGTCTCGTACGAGCCGGTGAAGCGGCGCCGGGCGCCAGGCAGGCCGAGCACGCTGGTCGCGGCCTTGTCGGCGGTGTAGAGCACGACCGCGCCCGCGGCTAGCACACCGGCGCGCAGCAGCGCCCGACGCGAGGGATCGGTCCGGCGGGCCCGGATGCCCCGAGCCCAGACGTGCCACACCACCAGCGGCACCAGCGCGAGGGCGACCGCGATGTGCACCCACAGCCCGGGCCTGCCCGCGATCGAGCGCACCCATCCGGTGGCATAGCCGAGGCCCGTCATGAGGGTGAACAGGGCCAGCACGGCCAGCAGCAGCGACAGCCACCGGCTCGGGCGTACGCGCCGCAGTCCGCCACGCACGACCCGGGACTTCCACGGGATGAGCAGCACCACGGCGATTCCGCAGATCCCGTGGCCGATGGCTACCCAGGCTCCGTCCGGTGAGCCGACCGCGACCGTGGCGACGCCGGTGCCGAAGGTGATCAGCAGAACGACGAGCAGCGCCTGGTTCGTCTCGCGGCCGGGTGGGCGCAGCAGCCTCCGTAGCGGGCTGGGGGGCGCCCGAAGTCCGCCTCTACGAGGGCGCATGACAAACGTTATACGCTGCGTCATCGAGATGTGGCGCCCATGTCACGAGGGTCCGTTCCGTGCGGAGATGCCCGCTCGCTCAGGTGATCGGGAGGCGGACGATGGGCTCGCCGGATCGGTCGAACTCGCCGGTCGGAGTGAATCCGAGCCGGCGGTAGAAGCCGGCCGGGCCGCCGTGGTCGGGGACGTAGCTGGTCAGCAGTTCGGTGGCTCCCTCAGCCCGGATCAGGTCCACGACCTGCCGTACGACCTCGGTGCCGTAGTCGAGATTCTGGTGCGCCCGGTCGATGAGGATCTTCCAGAGGAACCAGGGTCCGAAGATGTCCGGCGGCTGCGGCTGTGCGTCCCAGCTCAGCATGACGAAGCCGACCGGTTCCTCGTCGGCGTAGACGGCCCGGTACCACGGCTTGGCCTGCGGGTAGTCGGCGGCATCGTCGAGAGCGTCCTGCACCGACCCCACGAAGCGCTCCTGCTCCGGCGCCACCTTCAGGGCAAGGACGGCCGCACGATTCTGCTCATCGATCTCGCGCAGCGTCACGACCATGAAAGACACCGTAATGGCCGCCGCGATCGCTTCCGGCCGAGCCGGCGCTCGCGCCGTCGGTCGGGCGTCCTGTCGCCGGTTGAGGCCGCCGGCGGCAGCTGGCAGGGTCGGCTCTGATGATCGACGAGTTCGCGAAGGTGTATCTGCACGGCGAGCTGCGGGATGCTCGCCGGGCGGTCCTGTGGAAGCTCGACGGGCTCGGCGAGTACGACGTCCGTCGCCCCCTGACCGCGACGGGCACCAATTTGCTCGGCCTGGTCAAGCACCTGTCGGTGTGGGAAGCCAGGTACTTCGGCGAGGTGTTCGGGCGGCCGTTTCCCGAACCCCTGCCGCGCTGGGATGACCCCGAGTCGCGCGGCGCTGACCTGTGGGCAACCGAACAGGAGGCCCGCGCAGAGATGATCAACCGCTACCGTCGCGCGTGGGAGCACTCAGACGCGACGATCACTGAGCTCGACATCGACTCGCCCGGCCGCGTGCCGTGGTGGCCGCGCCCCGACGTGACGCTGTTCAACGTCCTCGTCCATATGCTCACCGAGACGAGCCGGCATGCCGGACACGCCGACATCCTGCGCGAGCAACTCGACGGGGCGACAGGGACAGGACCTTGGGACGCCGGTAGGCAGCGAGACACGGCCTCCCGGGAAACCCGCCGGGCGCCGGTCGCGGATGCGGCGGGAGGAGACGTCGATGGCGCTCGTGGCCCCGGCTAGACCTGGACCCGGCGCGTGCCTCACCGCTACGACTTGGAACGCCCGGCCTATGCCTCGTCAGCCGCAGGGGCCCATCGCAGAACGCGCCGTCCTTGCCGCTGTGCCACGATTCTGCCCGTCCCGACGGCGAGAGGAGCGGGCCGGTGCTGCACGTGGGAGTTCTGGCGCTGGGCGTCGCTGATGTGCAGCGCGCGGCCAGGTTCTGGTGCGCGGCCCTCGATTACGACGTACGCACGGACGGCTTCGGTGGCTGGGCGACGGTGCTGGTGCCGCGATCGGGATCTGGACTCAAGATCGCACTCCAGCGCAGCGAGACGGCGCCACAGGATCATCCCCGTCTGCATCTGGACCTCCATGCTGCCGGCGCCGCCGAGCAGGCGACCGAAGCCGACCGGTTGGTCTCGCTCGGCGCTCGGCGCATCGACTGGGACAGCTATCCAGAGGATCCAGACTTCGTCGTGCTGGCAGATCCCGAAGGCAACCGATTCTGCATCGTGGACCTCGGTCACCACCGGCTCTGACCGTTCGGCCGGGCCGGCGCGGGACGCGCGACGCTGCCGCGCTGCCTGTGGGCCGGCGACGCAACTGACTGGAGCGAGCTCTCGCCGAGCGCCCTGGACGTGTCCGTAGGTCCGGCAAGAATCTGCCCGAACGCAAGGTTCTGTTCGGTTGTGGGATCTGGTGCGGTCGGGACCGGGGTCTCTAGATTCTCGGCCAGGGGCCCGCGACCCGGGGACGGGCCTGACGGGAGGCGGACATGCCGAAGCCCACGATCGTCCTGGTCCACGGATCCTGGGCCGACGCGTCCAGCTGGAATGCTGTCGCCGCTGCTCTGCAGAGCCAGGACTTCACCGTCCTCGCGCCACCGAACCTGCTGCGTGGCGTCGGCACGGACGCCGCGTACGTCACGTCGTTCCTGGCCCAGCGAACCAGCGGTCCGGTGGTGCTCGTCGGTCACTCGTACGGCGGCTTCGTCATCACGAACGCCGCGACCGGAGGCGGTGACGTGCGGGCGCTGGTCTACATCGACGCGTTCATGCCCGACGACGGCGAGACGACCTTCCAGATCGTCGGCGGATCCGGATCCGCGATCGACGTACCCGACCCGACCACGGTCCTCGACATCGTCGGCTATCCGGGCGCACCGGAGGGTGACGCCGAGGCGTTCCTCAAGCCCGACACGGTGCACCAGTTCTTCGCGCAGGACCTGCCGGAGGCCGACCGCTGGCTGATCGCCGCGGGGCAGCGGCCGATCACCCTGGCCGCGAACACCACCGGGTCCATGACCTCAGCGTGGAAGACGTTGCCGAGCTGGACAGTGGTGGGCACCGAAGACCGGATCATCCCGCCGGACACCCAGCGCCGCATGGCGGCACGGGCCGGTGCCACCGTCACCGAGGTGGCCGCTTCCCACGTCTCGATGGTGTCCCAGCCGCAGGCGACGATCGACGCGATCCTCGCCGCCGCTGCCAGCATCGACACCTGAGCCGGCGACGCCGACCGCCGGCGAACAGACCGCGGCGGCGTGCCCGCTCATGTCCATGCCGAGGGAGCGCGCATCTGGCATCAGGGGCACTGGACACCGTGCGGCATGCCGCGGCTCCTGACGCGACCGCTGACATGTGGACCGCCGTCACGCGCGACCAGCAGCGGGGATCGCCCCGACCGTCAGCCTGTCGCTTGGTTGGTCAGGCGGTGGCACGATCGACCGGTGGCGTCGCGGCGGTTGGTGCGGGGTGGGCTGGTCGCCGACGG
>Ga0068856_100004654_pt1 | contig 13631 bp, 11 predicted proteins | sample KBSCornC62_FD_66595 | JGI IMG/M metagenome (GOLD analysis project Ga0068856, IMG submission 66595) | Corn rhizosphere microbial communities from Kellogg Biological Station, Michigan, USA - KBS Corn C6-2 | ecosystem: Host-associated > Plants > Roots > Rhizosphere > Soil ...
GTCGCTGAACATCATCGGCGGCAGCTTGTAGCCCGCGACCAGCAGATACGCGCCGTGCCGTCCGCGTTCGGCCGCGATCGGGATGCCGAGGTCCTCGAGCATCGCGATGTAGCGTCGCAAAGTTCGCCGGTCCACGCCGATGCGGGCGGCCAGTTCGCTGCCGCTCAGGCGCCGGTGCGTCTGCAGCAGCTCGAGCACCGCGAGCGCGCGCGTGGTCGGGTGATGCATGTGCCGAGTGTACGGGAAATTAGGGCCGAATCCGCCCTATTTGCGCCGTAGCGTGTGCTCGCGGGCAATGCCGCCCGCATTTCGAGGCCCACGCCATGAACGCTCCGCTTTTTGTCCGCTTCCGTTTCCGCCGTCGCGCGGCGTTGTTCGCTGCCGTCCTGTGCGCTGCCGCCGGCGGCGTTGCGCCCGCCGGCGCCGCCGACGCACCCGCGCCGAAAGACCCGGCCGCTGCCGACGGGCAGCACGATTTCGATTTCTTTTTCGGTCAATGGGACGGCCTGCAGCACCGGCTGAAACAGCGCCTGCACCACTCGACCGAGTGGGACGATTTCCAGAGTCACATCGTGGCGCGTCCGCTGCTCGGCGGCCGCGCGAACACGGACGAAGTCGTGTTCCGCAACGGCACCAGCAGCGGCGGCGCGACGTTCCGCCTGTACGACCCGGAGAAGAAGCAGTGGTCGATCTACTGGATCGGCACCACGAGCTACGCGCTCGATCCGCCGGTCGTCGGCCACTTCGTCGGCGACACCGGCGAGTTCTACGGCGACGACGTGTGGGAGGGCAAGAAGGTCAAGGTGCGCTTCATCTGGAAAAAAGGCGACCTGACCCACTGCCACTGGGAACAGGCGTTTTCCGAGGACGGCGGCAAGACGTGGGAAACGAATTGGTCGGTGGAATGGGTGCGGACGGCGTTTTGATGTTGCGATAACCGAAGGCGTCGTAGGGGCGCGATTCATCGCGCCCGATCTATCGCTTGGGCCGACACGAGTGAGTGCGGGCGCGACGAATCGCACCCCTACGATCGATGCAGGCGGTTGGCGGCGCGGGCTTCGCATCTGATACAACAGGCGGGATGCCGTTCCCCTCCTGTGCCGCGTTCGACGTCCGCTCACAATGAGCTACGCCGCCCAGCTGTGGCTCTTTTTCGTGCTCGTGTTCGGCGCCGTGATCGTGCCGGGCATGGACATGGCGTTCATTCTCGGCAGCGCGCTGACCGGCGGGCGGCGCAACGGATTCGCCGCGGTCGGCGGTGCGGTCGCCGGCGCGGCGTGCCATTCGGTATTCGCGGCGGTCGGCATCGGCCTGGTGCTGAAAGCGCTGCCGTGGGCGTTCGATGCGCTGCTGTTCGCCGGTGCCGCATTCATCGCCTGGATCGGTTTCGGCATCGTGCGCAGCGCGCGTTCCGTGCGGCTGGCGCCGGAGGCGATCGATGCAGCGGCGAACGCAGGACCCGGCGCGGACGCGCCGACGGGCGCCGTCCGAGCCGCCGCTGCAATGCACACATTCCTGCGCGGCACTGCGAACAACCTGCTCAACCCGAACGCCTACCTGTTTTCGCTCGCGGTGTTTCCGCAATTCATCCGGCCGGAACACGGCGCGCTCGCGCTGCAGGCCGTGCTGCTCTGGTCGATCATCGCGGCGACGCAGATCGGCGTGTACGGCACGGTCGTGCTCGCTGCGGCGCAGACGCAGCATTAGCTGCGCGACCAACCGCAGGCGCAGCGGCGCGTGCGACAGGCTGTCGGTGCGATGCTGATCGCGATCGGCGCGATCGCGGCGCTGGCGGGCTGGAATCGCTTCTAAACAGAACGCACCGCCCCGACCGGACGCGGTTGCACGCAGGCGACGCTTGCCGCAATATCCGCCACCCGCCCGGCCATGCGCCGGGCGGCTCATTTTTGTGGTTTGTCCTGGGGAGGACGGGATGAAACATGCAGTGGCACTGGCCGTCGTTGCGGCCGCCGGTTTGTCGTGCGCGAGCGCCGCGGTTGCGCGCCCGGGAACGACGTATGTGGTCAATGGCAGCGGCGAGCCCGCAACCCTGAGTTCGGCGAACTGCGTCGGCACCAGCTGTCCCACGCTGCGCGACGCGGTCAACACCGCGCAAGCCGGCGACACAGTCACCTTTGCGAGCTCGCTCGACAATCAGACGATCAAGCTGAGCCTGGTGTACAACCTGTCCGGCGCGGATTCGTCGTACGGACCCGCGGCGTTTTTCCTCTCCGGTTCGACCCTGGTGATCGACGGCAGCGGTCACAACATCACGCTCGCGCGCGATACGGCGCAGGCGCCGTTCCGCCTGTTCAGCGTCGACTCGAACAGCAGCCTCACCATGCGCGGCCTGACCCTGCGCGACGGCCTGGCGCAAGGCGGCAGTTCCAATGGCGGCGGCGGCGCGCTCGGCGCGGGCGGCGCGATCTTCAACCAAGGCGGACTGGCGCTGGAATCCTGCACGTTCGTGCACAACACGGCACAGGGCGGTTCGGGCGGCATTGCCGCGTTGACCGGCTCGTCGGCCGGCGGCGCCGGCGTCGGCGAGGACGCCACCACGCTCGACGGCGGCGGCCCGAACGCCGGACTCGCGGGCTCGCCGCCCGGCAACGGCGGTTTCGGCGGCGGCGGCGGCGCGACCACGGACACGACCAATCCCGGCGGCAACGGCGGTTTCGGCGGTGGCGGCGGCAAGGGCAGCTCGATCACCGCCGCCGGCAACGGTGGCTTCGGCGGCGGCGGCGGCGGCGATGCGTTCACCGTCGGCACCGGCGGCTTCGGTGCCGGTCACGGCGGCGGCGACACGGACCACGTGCCGGCCGGCGGCGGCGGCGCGGGCCTGGGCGGTGCGCTGTTCAACGACGCCGGCAGCGTCTCGATCCTGAACGTGACCTTCTACGACAACGCGGCGATCGGCGGCAATTCGAGCTACGCCGGGACGGCCGCGGCCGGCGGCAACGGTTCGGGCTACGGCGGCGCGATATTCAATTACGCCGGCTCGGTCGCGCTGAGTTTCGTCACGTTCGGCAACAACCCGACCGCGGCCGGCAGCGGCGGCGACGGCGGCAGCGCCGACGTCGGCGCGCTGTACAGCTACGGCGATGCCAGCTGCCTCAACGGCGGCAATGTATGCACCGACGGCAGCGCGTCGGCCGAGATGGTCAACAGCATCGTCGCGCACAGCACGGGCGCTGCGCTGGACCTGAAGATCGACACCAGCGCGGGGCCGTCGTCCTCGACGGGCACGTCGAACCTGATCGCGTCGCTCGCGTACCAGAACAGTTTCGGCAGCAGCTGGGTGGTGGGCGATCCGAAGCTCGGCGCGCTCAGCCCGCAGCTGCATGCACCCCGCCTGTTGCCGATCCCGGCGAACAGCCCGGCGGTGGATGCGGCCGCCGCGTGCAACGACGCCAAAGCCCAGCCCGTGCCTGCCGACGAACGCCTGATCGCGCGGCCGCAGTTCAACGCCTGCGACATCGGCGCGTACGAGTCGAACAACGACTACATCTTCGCCAACAGTTACGAATAAGCCCGAAATACCCGGCGCCGCCGCGATCCGGCGGCGCCGCATGCGATAATCGCCGCTCGTCGATTCGGAACGTTACGGATGACTGCGCGCGAGATCCTCGTCACCCACGCCCTGCCCTATGCCAACGGGCCGCTGCACATCGGCCACCTGCTCGGCTATATCCAGACCGACATCTGGGTGCGCGCGATGCGCATGGCCGGCCACACGGTGCATTTCGTCGCCGCCGACGACGTGCACGGCACGCCGATCATGCTCGCCGCGGAAAAGGCCGGCCAGACGCCGGAAGCGTTCATCGGCGAGATGTACGATTCGCACGTGCGCGATTTCGTCGATTTCGGCGTGGCGCACGACTTCTACTACACGACGCATTCGCCGGAAAACCGCGAACTCGCGGAGTTCGTCTACACGCAGCTGCGCGACGCGAGTCCGAGCCACATCGCGCGCCGCGCGGTGCGGCAGTTCTACGATCCGGTCAAGCAGATGTTCCTGCCGGACCGATACATCAAAGGCGAATGCCCGAACTGCGGCACGCCCGACCAGTACGGCGACAACTGCGAGAACTGCGGCGCAACGTACGCGCCGACGGATCTCAAGAACCCGCGCTCGGTCGTTTCCGGCGCAACGCCCGAACTGCGCGATTCGGAGCACTATTTCTTCAAGGTCGGCGATTTCGCCGGGCACCTGCGGCGCTGGCTCGGCGGCGAGCTGACCGGCGGCGAGGCGACCATGCACCCGTCCGTGGCGGCGAAGCTGCGCGAGTGGCTCGACGCCGACTCGGGCGTGCGCGACTGGGACATCTCGCGCGACGTGCCGTATTTCGGCTTCGAGATTCCCGATACCGACGGCAAGAAATTCTTCTACGTCTGGCTCGATGCGCCGATCGGGTATCTGGCCAGCTTCAAGAAATACTGCGCCAGCGCGCAAGGCGCGCGCAACGGACTCAAGCCTGACGATTTCGACCGTTTCCTGCGCAAGAGCGACCCGCGTTTCAACCCCGCGGACGAGATGCACCATTTCATCGGCAAGGACATCGTCAATTTCCACGGTCTGTTCTGGCCGGCGATGCTCGAAGGCGCGGGCCTGCGCACGCCGAACGCGCTGCACGTCAACGGCTATCTCACGGTCAACGGCGAGAAGATGTCGAAATCGCGCGGCACGTTCATCCAGGCGCGCACGTATCTCGACTCCGGTTTGAATCCGGATTACCTGCGCTATTACTTCGCCACCATGCTGAGCGCGGCGCCGACCGACGTGGATCTGGATTTGAAAGCGTTCGAAGAGCGCGTCAATTCGCACTTGGTCGGCAAGTGGGTGAACATTGCGAGCCGCTGTGCGGGCTTCGTGCACACGTATTTCGGCGGTACGCTGGGGCCGGACGGCTGCTTTTCGGCGCAGGAAACGTCCCTCTACGATGCGCTCGCGACGCAATACCGCGCAGTGCCCGCGTTCTACCGCGACGGCGATTTCGCCGCGGTCACGCGCGAGTTCGTCGCCGCGGCCGACCGCGTCAACGCCTACATCGCCGAAAAGGCGCCGTGGAAGCTGGCCAAGGACGAAACCAAACGCGACGAGCTGCAGCGCGTGTGCACGTTTGCGCTGAGCGCGTTCGCCCTGCTCGGCGCGTGGCTCAAGCCGATCGTGCCGGCCGCGGCACGCAAGGCGGAACAGTTCCTTGGCACCGACCTCGCCCGTTTCGACGCCGCCGGTGCGCCGCTGTACGGCCAGTCGATCCAGCCCTTCGAACCACTTGCCACCCGTATCGACGCCAAACAAATCGACACCATGATCGAAGCCTCGAAAGAATCGCTGCAGCCGACGGGCACAGCCTCAACGCTACCCTCACCCCAACCCTCTCCCGCCAGCGGGAGAGGGGGCAAGAGCGCGGCGACGCAAACGAAATCCGACAAGCCCGCTTCCTCGAATCCCGAATCCCCGGCCCCCAATCCCGGCACCATCGCCATCGACGACTTCGCCAAGCTCGACCTGCGCATCGGCACGGTGCTCGCATGCGGCTTCGTCGACGGCTCGGACAAGCTGCTGCGTTTCGAGCTCGACGCGGGCGAACTCGGCCAGCGCCAGATTTTTTCCGGCATCCGGGCGGCGTACCAGGAACCGGAAAAACTCGTCGGGCGCAAGGTCGTGTTCATCGCGAACCTGGCGCCGCGCAAGATGCGTTTCGGCGTGTCCGAAGGCATGATCCTGTCGGCCGGCAGCGGCGGCGGCGAGCTGTTCCTGCTCGACGTCGACAGCGGTGCGCAGGCAGGAATGCCGGTAAAGTAGCGACCCGCCGGATCGCCGCACGCGTATGCGCATCTGCCTGTCGATGATCGTCAAGAACGAGGCGCACGTGATCGAGCGCTGCCTCGCGTCGGTCAAGCCGTACGTCCACGCCTGGGCGATTTCCGACACAGGTTCGAGCGACGGCACGCAAGACATCGTGCGCCGCGCCATGGCCGGCGTGCCGGGCGAGCTGATCGAGCGGCCGTGGCGCGATTTCGCCAGCAACCGCAACGAAGCGCTCGAACTGGCCAGGCGCCACGGCGACTACGCGCTGATCATCGACGCCGACGAGGTGCTGGAGGCCGAATCGGGCTTCGCCTGGGGCGCGCTCGACGCGCCCGCCTACCTGCTCGAACTCGTGTACGGCGACATGCGTTACCGCCGCGTCGCGTTGCCGCGGCTGGATCTCGACTGGCGCTGGCAGGGCGTGCTGCACGAGGCGCTCGTTTCCGCGCACGCGGGCGATGCGCAGCTGCTGCGCGGACTGCGCATCCGCGTGTTCTCCGACGGCGCACGCAGCCGCCAGGCGCAGGCGGATAAATTCCTGCACGATGCCGACGTGCTCCGACGCGCGCTCGACGCCGAGCCGGACAACGCGCGCTACGCGTTCTATCTTGCGCAAAGCCTGCGCGACGCGGGCGAACTCGCCGGCGCGCTTGCGGCCTATGCGGCGCGTGTCGCCATGGGCGGCTGGGCGGAAGAAGTCTACATTGCCAAGATGCAGATCGCCGCGCTGATGGAACGCACGCAGGCGGACTACGCCGCGACGCTCGCCGCGTATCTCGACGCGTACGATTTCCGTCCGAGCCGCGCCGAAGCGCCGTGCGAACTGGCGCGCTACCTGCGCGTCAACCGACGCTACGCCGCGGCGCGCGAGTTCGCGCGCATCGCCGCCGCACTTGCGCCGTCGAACGACGTATTGTTCATCGACCAGACGGTGCTCGACTGGCGCGCGCGCGACGAATGGGCGGTGTCGGCGTACTGGTGCGGCGCGCGCGAGGAAAGCGCGCGCCTGTGCCGCGAACTGCTGGCCGACGCGCGCCTGCCGGCGCAGGAACGCGCGCGCGTGCAGCGCAACCTCGATTTTGCGCTCGGAACGGCGACATGAATTCACTCGATCTCACGCACTGGGGCGACGGTATCAGCAGCGTCGACACGGGATTTTTCCGCCCGCGTTTCGACGCCAGCCACGTGATCGTGGAGGACGGTCGCGCCGCCTTCGTCGATGTCGGCACGAACCATTCGGTCCCGCGCCTGCTCGCGGCGCTGGACGTACTCGGCGTCGATCCGGACGCGGTCGACTACGTGATCCTGACGCACGTGCACCTCGACCACGCCGGAGGCGCCGGCCTGCTGCTGCAGCGCCTGCCGAACGCGCGCCTAGTCGTGCATTCGCGCGGCGCGCGCCACATGATCGACCCGAGCCAGCTGATCGCCGGCGCAACCGCTGTTTACGGCGCGGACGAGGTGCAGCGCAGTTACGGCGAGCTCGTGCCGGTCGATGCGGCGCGCGTGGACATCGCGCACGACGGGTACACGATCGAACTGGAAGGCCGCCCGCTGCGTTTCCTCGACACGCCCGGCCACGCACGCCACCACGTCTGCGTGCACGACGCGCGCAGCGCCGCCTTTTTCACCGGCGACACGTTCGGGCTGTCGTACCGCGAATTCGACACCGCCAAGGGCGCGTTCATCCTGCCGACCAGCACACCGGTGCAGTTCGATCCGGACGCGCTCAAGGCGTCGATCGCGCGCATGCTCGAATACGCACCGCGCCAGATGTTCCTGACGCATTACAGCCGCGTCGGCGAGGTGCCGCGCCTGGCGCGGGACCTCGACGAGCAGATCGACGCAATGGTCGCGATCGCGCGCCGGCATGCGACCGACGGCGCCACGCGCCATGCCCGCATCGCCGCGGATCTGGCGGAGCTGTACTGCGCGCGCGCCGCGGCACACGGCTGCACGTTCGGCGCGGAGCGCGTGCGCGAACTGCTCGCGATGGACATCGAGCTCAACGCGCAGGGCCTGGAAGTCTGGCTGGATCGGGCCGCGGCGTGAAGGCATTGCACGCGATGCAGCAAGACTCCCTCTCCCCCGACAGCTCTACCGTCGGGGGAGAGGGTTGGGGTGAGGGGGAAGCACCGAGGCGCGCTGAAGTGTCTCCCCCGCTCCCCGTGCCTTCTCCCCCATGCGTCGCATGGGGGAGAAGGAGAATGATCGTCGCGCGTTGCGCGACAGAGGCACTTCCTTGACGCCGGGGCTCGCCGCCCGCATCGATGCACTGCTGCCGCAAACGCAATGCACGCGCTGCGGCTATCCGACGTGCGCCGACTACGCCGCAGCGATCGCCGACGGCGAGGCCGAGATCAACCAATGCCCGCCCGGCGGCGCAGCAGGCATCGCGCGACTTGCAGCGCTGCTCGGGCGCGCGCCCAAGCCGCTCAATCCTGCGAACGGCATCGAGGCGCCGCGGCTGCGCGCCGTGATCGACGAAGCGGTCTGCATCGGCTGCACGAAATGCATCCAGGCGTGTCCGGTGGACGCGATCCTCGGCGCGAACAAACGCATGCACACGGTGCTGGCGGACGAATGCAGCGGCTGCGAGCTGTGCATCGCGCCCTGCCCGGTCGATTGCATCGCGCTGGTGCCGGCGGCCGGCGGTACCGACGATGCGTTGGTGCGCGCGCCGCAGTACCGTGCACGTTTCGTCGCACGCGCCGCGCGTTTGCACCGGCTCGAGACAGAGCAAGCGGCGGAACTCGCCGCGCGCAAGGCCCACGTGCACGCCGGCAACGACGCGGTGCGCGCCGCGATCGAGCGCGCGCGGGCCAAAAAAGCGGGGCCGGCATGAACGCGGCGAAACGCACCGAAATCTTCCGCCGCCTGCGCGAGGCGAATCCGCATCCGACGACCGAGCTCGAATACGCCACACCGTTCCAGTTGCTGGTCGCGGTGATCCTGTCGGCGCAGGCGACCGACGTCGGCGTGAACAAGGCGACGCGCAAGCTGTTCCCGGCAGCAGGCACGCCGCAGGCGATCCTGGCGCTGGGCGAGGACGGTCTCAAACGCTACATCTCGAGCATCGGGCTGTTCAACGCGAAGGCGAAAAACGTGATCGCGACCTGTCGCGCCCTCGTGGAGCAGCACGGCGGCGAGGTGCCGCGCGAGCGCGCGGCGCTCGAAGCGCTGCCCGGCGTCGGGCGCAAGACCGCGAACGTGGTGCTGAACACCGCGTTCGGCGAACCGACGATCGCCGTGGACACGCATATTTTTCGCGTCTCCAATCGCACGCGCCTGGCGCCGGGCAAGACCGTGCGCGAGGTCGAGGATCGACTCGAACGCGTGGTGCCGGCGGAGTTCAAGCAGGACGCGCACCATTGGCTGATCCTGCACGGGCGCTACGTGTGCAAGGCGCGCAAGCCGGACTGTCCGCAGTGCGTGATCCGCGATCTGTGCGAGTACAGGCACAAGACGCCGGCGGAGTGAGCGTTCGCGCGCAACGCTGAAGGCGTAGAATCCGACGCGCTTCGCTCCCGGCGCTCCCATGCAGTTCTCTTCGCTACGCTTCGCCTTGCTCGCTTCAACGCTCGCGCTTGCCGCCTGCGCACTCGACGGCACGCGTTGCGACGACGCCGCCTGCCGCGACGACGCGCGCATCGGGCAGCAGATGGACCGCTGGCTCGAACACCGCAGCGACATTTTCCTGAGCGACGTTTCGGTGCAGGTGCGCGCCGGTGTGGTCTACCTGCACGGCCTGGTCGATACCCAGGTGCAGCGCGATGCCGTGGTCGACGCGGCGCAGGCCCTGCCCGGCGTGCGCCGGGTCGTCGATTCGCTCGTGCTGCGCGGCGATCCGGCGTTTTAGCCGCGCCCGCGCAAAAAAAAACCCCGGAGCTTTCGCCCCGGGGTTTCTTGCGCATCGTTGTTATCGTTGTTGTGATCGTTATCAGAACTGGAAACGCACGCCGACCGTCGGCGACCACGCGGAGTCGTTGATGTAGCCGGCCGCGACGCCGTCGCTCACCTTCGAGTACATCGCGCCGGCGTAGACGTCCCAGCGCTTGCTCAGGCGCCAGTCGGCCTTGAGCGAGAACACGTCTTCGTCGCCGCTGCAGTTGCCCGCGGCGGTGGTCGAGCACTTGACCGCGCCGAACGCATTCTGGCTCAGGTGGTAGTACGCACCGGTGATGTCGAAGTCCTTGTTGAACAGGTACTTCAGGCCGATCCACTCGACGTGCAGGATCTTGTCGTGCGGGAACGCGGCGTTGTTTACGACCACGAAGTCGTAGCCGCCCAGGCCGCTGAACGGCGCCGTGATCGGCAGGCTCGGGTTTTCGAACTTGATGCGCTCGTAGCCGCCGGACGCTTTCCACGGACCGACGGTGTAGCTCGCGGCCAGCGTGTAGGACGTGTTGTCCGACACGGTCGCGGCCAGGCCGTTGTGCGGCAACGTCGCAACCTGCGCGGCGCTGAGCGAGCTGGCGGCGATCGCGTCCTTCTTGTGCGCGAACAGGCCGTCGACCGACAGGCCTTGCCAGTCGAAGCCGATGTCGCCCTGCCACGCTTCACCCGGGCTGCTGTCGGTCTTGCCGAACTGGTACAGCAGGCCGAACCGCAGCCAGTCGTGCTTGAAGTTGTACTTGACCGAGTCGTCCAGACGCACGTCCTCGGTGTCGCCGCCGCCGGCCGTGGCGCCGGAGAAGCCGATCAGCGAGAACGCATAGGAACCGCCCTGCGGGTCGTACTTGCCGATCGCGTCGGTGAGCAGCGTGTTGTGGCGGCCGATCGTCAGCGTGCCCCACTCCTTGGATTCGAGACCGATGAACGCCGGACCGTTGAAGAACTGGCCGGCGCGGCTGCCGTCCGCAGCGGTCGTACGCTGGGAGACCGGCACGCCGTTGTTGTGCGTGAGCGATTTCAGCGCGTCGGCGAGGTTGCCCGACGTCGGGTTGAAGCCCATCTCGAGATTGAAGATGCCGGCGAAACCTTCGGCGAATTCTTCCTTGCCCTTGAGGCCGATCTTCGACTGGCTCAAGCCGCTCGGGCCAATCGAAGTGATCGACTTGTTGCTGTACGGCTGCACGAGATAAGCGAGGCCTGTGTAGAAATCCTGGCTCAGCGGCGCACCGTGATTCTGGTACGACACGTCGACGTCGACGACGCCGTACAGGGTGATGCCGTTCCAGGTCAGGCTCTGGTCGTCGGCGGCGTGCGCGGTGCCGAAGCAGCCGGCGCCGAGGATGGCGGCGGTGAGCAGCGAGCGGCGGAGAAGCTGGGTCGAGTTTGCAATGCGGATCTTCATACTTTCCCCTTCAGGGTTCGATGGCAGGTTCGGGGTGCGCAAATTCACGGCAATGAAAGCTTGCGCGAGCGCCGGGCATGGTAGAAACCCGATATTGCAGTTCAGTGACAAACTCTTCACGGCAAGCTAACGGGAATCTTATACGCATCGTTCGACTGTCACAATTCGGTCCGATGCTGGATCGCAGCACATTTCCCGCATGGAATTGACGTGGATCATAGCGCGCCGGTTTGCAGCGGCGCGTCAGCGAGTCAGGCGTTGATGTTGCGTAAACGATTGATCGAATGGCACTTGGCTATCGTTGTCGCTCATTCGCAGAGTCCGCGGCCCGAGCAGCCACATGGCAGGCCGTCATGGCGATAGGAATTTTCGCTCGTTGCCGACACTGCGGCGCAGCATGAGACTGGTTCAGCTGCGGTGCGGTGCGCCTGTCCCGCCCGGCATCAGCTCCCGACTCGAGGAATTGGAAGAATGCGCGTTTCGATCGCTCTCGCCCTGCTGCTGATCGGCTTCTGGCGCCCGGTCCTGGCCGACGGCGCGGAGGACTGGCCGACGCACTATCGCTTCGCCGACGGCACCGACGTAGGCCTCGGCGCGAACATCGAAGGCGACGTGAACGACTTTTCGCACCGCGACGCGCTAACCGCGGCGCAACGCGCCACGCTCGACGACGCGCATGGCGCACGGCGTGAGGAACTGAGCGTCATCATTCGCAAACCGGGTGTATACGAGGCGCAATGGGGCTGGGATTACTGGAACAAGACCTATGTCGACGTGTACGCGCGCGTCGACTCGAACGCGTTCGTCGGCCGCGACCTCGGGCGGTTCCGTGTCGGCTATTTCAAGACCTATGTCGGTTTCGAAGGCTACACGCGCACGCGCAACGATTCGTTCCTGGAGACGGCCTTGCCGGTGTCCGCGTTTTACGCGGGCCGGCGCAGCGGCGGATCGTGGGAATTCGAGCGGCCGGCCTGGCGCATCGATCTGGCGGCTTACGCTGGCGCGGATCTGCAAGGCGACAACGACGGCACGACGCTTACCGCACGCGTCGCGTGGACGCCGTGGAAACGTGCCGGCGACGTGTTGCATCTGGGCCTTGCGGCATCGGACGAGACACCGTCGGACGGCACGCTCGACGGCCGCGGGAGGAACGTCGTGCCGAGCGCGCGCCTGCGCGCGCGACCCGATGCGTTCCTGACCACGGCGCGTTTCGTCGACACCGGCACGCTGACCAACGTCGACCACATCGCGCGCCGCGGCTTGGAGGGCGTCTGGATTCGCGGACCGTGGTCGCTGCAAGGCGAATATCTGGAAGAAGACGTGCATCGCAACGCGACTCTTGCCACGTTCCACGGCAACGGCGGCTACGTATTCGGCAGCTGGGTGCTGACCGGCGAATCGCGCGTGTACGAGAACGGCCAGGTCGCCAACGTCAAGCCGGCGCACGGCGCCGGCGCGGTGGAATTGCTCGTGCGCTACGACACCGTGGACCTGGTCGACACCGGCGCCGACGTGCACGGCGGCCGGCAGCACGACTGGACGCTCGGCGCGAACTGGTACCTGCTGACGCATTTCCGCGTGCAGGCGAACTGGATCTTCGCGCACGAGCAAGGCAATCCCGTGTACAACGCCGGGCGCGCGATCGATCCTCGCATCTTCGCCGTGCGCTTCCAGATCGTGATTTGAGGCGTCGGCGGCGGCCGCGGTAGCCGCCGACAACGTCACCCGATACCAGCGTTCGCCGGTATGACGAGCGATGGCGGTCGCGCCGTCCTTTCGCCCGTCAGCCCGGCACAAGCCGGGATCCTGCGCCTCGCTCTCCCACCCCGTAGCGAATTTTTCACACCGCGCGCACTCCGCAGCGCTGCCGTGTTTGCGTGCAAGTCGCCTCGGCGCGGCGCGCGTTCGCTTCGGCGAATGCACCGAACCGCACTCGCCGTCGCCGGCTCTACACTGCGTCTCCCGATGCCGCACTGTAAGGATTTTTGCGTGGCGTCGTCTTATACCGCGTCTTCACACGGGCTAGCGAAAGATGCGCGCCGACACTTCGGTCAGTTGCCGGGACAAGCATTGCGCGGTGCAACACGGGATTTTCTTGTGCCCGCAACACGGCAAGCATAATGTTCCACCCCGGGGAGGACTCTCGCGCGCGCCATGATCGAACGTGGCTGCCGCTCAACCTCGTCGTTTTACTCAGCCGCGTCACAGCGGTCAAAACCAGCGGGCGTCGTCCCGCGTTTTTCAACCTCATGGAGTACATGCGCATGTCGAACAAAGTGATCAAACCGCTCACCCTCGCCCTCGGCGCCGCTTTCGTTGGTTCGCTCTCGCTCGCCAGCATCGCCAGCGCCAGCCAGAACTTCCAGCTCGCCCAGATGAATGGCGGCTACATGCTCGGCGACAAGGCTGCCGAAGGTAAGTGCGGCGAAGGCAAGTGTGGCGCGACCAAGGGCAAGAAGTGCTCGGAAATGACGGACAAGGCGGCGGCCGACAAGTGCATGGCCGACGCGCATCCAAAGG